>Ga0207702_10005452_pt1 | contig 11133 bp, 9 predicted proteins | sample KBSCornC62_FD_184302 | JGI IMG/M metagenome (GOLD analysis project Ga0207702, IMG submission 184302) | Corn rhizosphere microbial communities from Kellogg Biological Station, Michigan, USA - KBS Corn C6-2 (SPAdes) (version 2) | ecosystem: Host-associated > Plants > Roots > Rhizosphere > Soil ...
TTGGAATAATCTTGACTTTCCTATTGGCCTTCTTTGTACAGAGGCTGTTTGTAGGTATGCCCTCACATTTATACTGGGACGCCCGTATAAGCCTGATGTTCGTGGGCATATCTCTGTCGATTGGTCTAAGCTGTTCCGTCTTTTCCTCTATATTCATCGGACAGCAAAATTACGTAATTCCCGTCAGTCTCCAGGTAATAAATCGCGTATTCTTCGCAGTTGCCGTGCTGCTTGCCGTGCACTTCCACAAAGGCCTTACCTTTATGGGCGCACTCGTTGCGACCGTGAATCTAGCTACCGGGGTTCTCCAAGTGGAAGCGTGGAGACGCTCTTCAAGCCGCGTACGCCTAAATTTGCGCGGGCTCGACATGATGGTATTAAAGGAGATGCTTTCCTACTGTTCAAGTCTTGCCATCTGGTCTGCGGGCATGCTCTGTGTGAGCGGCTTGGATGTGTCAATTGTGGGTCATTACGAGTTCGGTGAGACAGCCTTCTATTCAATCGCCACCCTGCCCACGACTTTCACTGTTGCTACATTGGGCGCTGCGCTAGCTCCTTTGATTCCGACCATATCGTCGTTGAGCGTCCATAGCAATCCGAGCCGATTAGGGTCGATACTCTCTAGGGCTACTCGTTACTCTTCTATCTTGCTGTTTCTTTCAGGGATCCCGTGGCTTGTATGTGGTTACTGGATGTTACGGCTCTGGGTAGGCGACAATTACGCCATTCACACCTTGTCCTATTTAAGAATTTTGATCTTAGCGAACATCATTCGCGGAGTCTGCGCCCCTTACGCAAGTATGCTTGTCGCGACCAATACTCAAAGAGTAGCCATTGCAGGAGCCCTGCTTGAAGCAGTCGTTAATGTTGCCAGCAGCATCTTGCTTGCTGAACGTATCGGCGCGATCGGTGTCGCCTACGGCACGCTGATCGGTTCGACCATAAGCGTCGGCATGCACTGGCTGTTCAACATGCGCCGCACTCATTCCACTTTTTCAATCTCGCGCGTCACTCTCTTTCTCACCGGCGTAGCTCGTCCAGGAGTGATTGCGTTGCCTTCAATCGTGCTCATCGCAAGGTGGTGGCAACCCTCTGCCCCGGAATTTGGCCCCACTCTTTGGGGTTGCTGGGCCTTGAGCACGGCGCTTTTGGCATGGTATATATGTTTGAATGAAGGTGAGCGAGGGTCCTTGCTCGTCGCTTTGAGATCAGCATTCAGGCTGCCCTGAGACCGGCTGAAGAATGAGCAGAGCTAACGAAAGACAATTTGGGTTGGTCGGTCATCTATTTTAAGGAGCATGGTGAAGCAGGTCCTCGAATTCCCTTACTGGCAGTCTGTAGTATCAGGCTTGCTGAAGCCGCGAGTTCCCACCCTCCCGTATGAGCCACACCGTCGAGAGCCTCCGAAACGCAAGCTGCAGGTCCGCTCAGCTTGGGAGGGCATACAGGATATCTTGGCCGACCTGATCGAGCGCTTCCAAGTGGACACTCATCGATGCCTGGAATTTGGCGTTGAGTTCGGATTTTCCACGGTCGCATTATCGTCGTTTTTTGAGTCTGTCACAGGAGTTGACACATTTTGTGGAGACCGTGATACGGCCAACAAGCACAATATTTTCGAATCGACAAAATCTCGTTTAGCAGGTTATCCAAACATCCAATTGATTAAGAGTGACTACAAAACTTTTATCTTAGGCGATCACGGGACATTTGGCTTGATTCATGTGGATATTATCCACACATACGCCGATACATTTGCATGCGGCTATTGGAGTGCAAAGCACTCGCAGTGCACGATCTTTCACGATACAGAATCGTTTCCTCAAGTGAGGCGAGCCGTGGCTGATGTTGCCAGGGAGACCGGGAAGAAGTTCTACAATTACGAAAAAAGTCACGGGCTCGGTATTTTGGTGTGATTTTGATCTTCTCACCAACTATGAGGATAACTTGCTGCCTAGAGGGTCTATGGTTGCTGCTCTAGTTGTTCTCTACAATCCGGATGCTGAGCTAATGGACCGCGCCTTGCGCAGTGTGGCGAGTCAGGTAGAACGGGTATTCGCAATTGATAATACACCCGAAAGTTTCGACCCTCCACTCACGTCGTTTCATGAATTGGGCGTGACTTATATACCCCTCGCGAGCAACCAAGGCATTGCGAAAGCGCAAAACGTCGGAATTCGGGAGGTCCTTCGGGCAGGCTATAGTCACGTCTTGCTTCTGGATCAGGACAGTGTTTTGCCTGCTAACTTTGTTGAGAAATTGCTCGCTGCAGAATGCGACTTGCTAAGCCGAGGCATCCCAGTGGCAGCGGTGGGCCCGTTGGCCGTTGAGAGAAAAAATGGGAAGCGGTACGGGGCGGTTCGCCATCTCTGGTTTCATACAAATTGGATTTCAATCGACGAATCCATGAAGGCTCCTGTGCGGACGGATTATTTGAACGCCTCGGGCTCTCTTATCCGAACTGCAATTTTCGAGCGCATCGGATTTATGATGGAGCGGCTCTTCATCGACGGAGTGGACACAGAGTGGTGTCTTCGGGCTCTCAGCCTGGGATATCAGTCCTATGTGGTTCCTGAGGCGCTTATGGAACATGATTTGGGTAATGGCATCGCTCGTCTATTCGGAAGAGATATCGTTTTGCACAATAACGTCCGCAATTATTACATAATCAGGAATATCGTTTACCTTCTACGCGCTAGAACCATGGGAGGAAAGTGGAAAACTTTCGCGCTAGTCTATGTGCCAAAGTACATAGTGATCCATTCGTGGCTTTCACACCAGCGTTGGAGTAGCGCAAGGTTGTTTTTAAGAGCCTTGGTGGATGGGATCCTGGGGAGAGTGGGGCCACTTTCTAGTCTAGAGCAGGAATTATGATGCTGGATCGATGCGCTTGCCCAGAGAAGGAACACTCATGGAAGGCAGAGCACAATTGTTTGCCATTTGCTCGCGCTTTAGCCAATTCTTACCTGCCTCAACACCCAGAAGAGCTGTTTTGTCGCATGTCTCCGCTTACTCGGTGGTCACAGCAATATCACACCGTCACCGCATTTATGCGGTGACTTGATGATGGGGACTCCAATTTAGGAACGAGCCCTTGTTGGGAGGGCAGCAACCTGATTGGCGCTACTTTTACGCGAGCAATCTATTTTTAACACTAAAACCGTTAATCACCACCCCTTCGACGAATCCTATCCGCACGCGCTGCGATGGAAGATATGGATTCGGGTGCAGAATCGAAGACTGCAGTTGGCTTATCACGTCCATCCGACAACTTTCTCTCAGACGTGCCATAGATGATTAGGGTTGGGGAATCAACGAGACATCTTGACGAAGTATGCCAAATAAGAGACCTAAGCGATCCAACACGCTGGAGACCAGTTTGCGACAGCTTCTATTGATAAGTCCTCGCTTTCTTGGAGAGCTATCTAAGTTGGCAGAGTGCTCTCTTCATTTAATATTTCCTAATCAAGTTATGCGCTATGTTCTCAGTTGCTATTTCCACATGGGTTATGTCCGGTAACGCAGATCTAAGCCGATTTCAGAGAACGAGGACTGATACAAGGCCGAGGAGTGCATCAACTCTAGATGGGAGGCGGTAGTGGGGGAAGTTGATCTACCGATTGTTTGCTGCATTGTCGTTAATTGGAATGCCTATGCAGACACGCTAAAGTGTCTCCGGTCACTTAGCACTACGGAGTACTCGCACCTAAGCCCTATCGTTGTTGACAATGGTTCAAAAGACCAATCAGTTGCTCAAATCCGAGCAGCATATCCTCAGATTGAGCTTATCGAAAGCCCTACGAACATGGGTTTTGGCGCAGGAAATAATCTGGGAATTCGTCGCGCTTTCCAACTTGGAGCTAAGTACATCTGGCTCCTGAACAACGATACTGAAGTTGAGCCCGACACAGCGGCTGCAATGGTCTCTCTATGCGAAGGCAACCCTGCGCTCGGTCAGGTAGGTAGCGTGTTGTACTACGCTAACGCTCCATCCAAGGTGCAAGCTTGGGGAGGCGGCCGAATCAATTTTTGGCTGGGGACAAGTCACCACTTCACAGAGCCAGTCCCGTGGAACCACTTGGACTTCATAACGGCGGCAAGCGCTTTGATTCCCGTCCACGTACTGGAAGATGTCGGACTGTTCGATGAGGCATATTTCATGTATTGGGAAGACACGGACCTAAGTTTTCGCATTCGCCGAGCAGGCTGGAGACTTGGCGTGGCCCAGAATGCACACGTTCTTCATAAAGAGGGGGCGAGCAGCCGACGCAACAGCCCTCAATTTGATCAATATGTTACAGTTTCGGGTCTTAGGTTTGCAGCTCAGCATTCGCCTGTGCCGTCCTGGACGAGATTTATGATGTTATTCGGACGTGCGCTCCATCGATTTCTGAAGGGCGAGTGGCGGCGAGGCTGGGCGATACTTGCGTGTGCACTGTCGGGATCAGGGAAGAGTCAAATGTCGAGCCGTATCGGCAGTACCTGATCCAATGATACGCAAGAACCAGCGGGTTGCAATTAATATCATCACCCACTGAATGGTATTCACGAACATTTTTATTGGGATCAGGTATCCATCTCGCATAATATGAAGAAGGAAATCTGCAGTATAGAAGACGTAGAGTATCAGCCACCACGCAGATTTTTGCGAATACTGGTATAGCCACCTTCCGATAATCCCTAAGCAAAAGTAAAACGCGGGAAAAAATAGACCCATGTAGATGAGTCCCGCGGCGTAGCCATTGAATGCGCCCTTCGGCGATAAATAGCTAAACTGGCCGATATAAATGAACGCATCCTTGTTGGGAAGCATTATTCTGGGAGTTACAAATAGCACGGTATCTACCAATAGCCTAGGGATGTGACCGGTCACATCCCAGGCGGAAGGATGACTCAGAAGATTTATTAAGGAGAGCTGGGAAAACATGCTCTCATACATTAGCGGGCTTAATAATTGAACGAAGGATAACGAGCCAGAGTAGGAGAGCGCCATGCGTGACAGATAGATGAGGTATGTTACGGCTAATAAGGCAATAAAAGCTGCGGGGCCAAATATCACTATTCGCCGAATTGTTATTTGCCCTTTCACGTATAGGTATGCCAAGAACGACATCACGCTACTTATAAAGAAAATGCGCGTACCGTGTAAGAGATTGGCACAATTGAGAGCGCTGATTACCAAGAAACTGGCGACGTTATAGCGCTTCTTCTGAAACAGGACCATAATTGCAATTAGGATGAGGGTCTCAGAACAGAATGTTGAAAAATTCCACATTGCGGTCGTCATCAGATCAGCATCAAACGCATACTCCCGATAAACACCCGTGGGAATTAGTGCAATCTTACTAAGGATGAAGACAACCGACATGGCAGCTGCAAAGATCACCTCTACGGACGACACTTGGAACCACACGGGCAACCAACCTTGAGCTGAGCCCCCACGGACCGACCAGTTTAGGAATGGCTCAAAAGCAGATCCAGCCAGGAACCCTATGGTTCCCGCCGCATAAGTAGCTCCTATCAGAATCATCGTGGACGTGCTCATCACCGAAATATCTTCCGCGCCGCCTCCGGCATAGCCCCACAGGTACACCGCCAAAAGCGGCAGAAAGTACACTGAGTTATAGATCAAAAAAAATAAGATATGGGGGGGTAAAGACCATTTGTTCATAGCCGAAGCCTTTGTACCCTCGCGGCGGGTGACGAAGCTCGAAACTTTCGTCCCTCAATTAATCAGCACTGAAGTGCGTGCCTACTATTGGCTAAGGCACACTCAATCGCACAGCTCCACGCGTGTATTTGGATATTATATATGAAAGTGATACTGGTCACTGGCTCATATCCTCCGGACGTCTGCGGAGTATCTGATTATACCGAGAGACTCGAATATCATCTTCGTAAGCTAGGAGTTAACCCGATAATCTACACAGGGAGGCGATGGTCCACCGTGAGCAGCTTTCGCAACGTCGGCGAGTTGAGGAGCATCAAAGCCGAGATAGTCCACATGCAGTATCCTTCCACTGGTTATGGATGGAAACTCGGGCCTCAGATGATGATGCTCTTGCAACCGATGGTGCTGACCCTGCATGAGGCAAGCCAAGCCCACATAATAAGGAGACTTTCCCTGTACCCTTTCACCATACGGGCGCAAAGGGTTATCTTTACGAATGAATTTGAGCGCGCCTACGTTAGTCGTCTAGCTCCTTGGATAGCTAGCCGAAGTTCTCTTATACCAATTGGAAGCAATGTTACGCCTCTTGCCTATCCGGTGACAAAGCTAAAACGTACAGTAACTTATTTTGGTTTGATCAGGTCAGGAAAGGGACTCGAACAGGTTATCGAGCTGGCGGGGCTACTTCACAGGCACGCCCCACATTGGAAGACGCGGATTATCGGTAAGCTAATGCCCGGATTTGAGGCACTGTATCAGAATCTTCGAGAGCGATCACAGGGATTGAACATTGACTGGCAGGTTGGCCTAGATGAGGAAGCCCTCTCAATTGCATTGGCCGCAACGGATGTAGCTTATTTGCCTTTCCCGGACGGCGCCTCAGAGCGACGTGGAAGCCTGCTCGCCCTGCTTACAAACTCCGCAGTTATTATCACCACACGTGGTCCCCATACGCCTCTTCAATTACGTGAAGCAGTATTATTCGCAGCCTCGCCGCTTGAGGCTATGTCCCACATCAAATCGATGGATGCCTGTCCAGAGCGGAACTATCTCATCTCACTACGCGCGAGAAAATACGGTCGGAATTTCCAATGGGAAAGGATAGCTGATATGCATTTGGCCATATACCGGCAATGCTTAATCTCCAAATAGACGCTGCATGCCACATTCTCACCTACAATCCACGCCCAAAAAGCTGCCCCAGATCGTGCAGCCTTGCAGAATATGCCGGATGCTTTCTCATTGCCTTGATGCCATTGAGAAATAAAATCCAAATACATGGGAAAACAAACCCCGCAAACGTTGTCCCGAGTACGATAAGCAATCGGCTCGGCCCAGATCGTTTGTCAGGCGGAACAGCACGATCCACCACTTGGATGAGTGGTGCAGCTTTAGCCTCATCAATGCGAGCGGCTTCATACTGCCTCGACAGCAGATCGAGCAGGCTCTCGTGGTATTTTACCTCGCGGTACTTGCGAATGTATTCAAGGCTCTCTCGCGGAATATTACCAGCCGGGATGGACACGTCTCCCGTAGGGGGTTGACGGGTCTGATCATCTTCGAGTCGGGCCAGTTGTCCCCGCATAGTCGCTATTTCCTCCTGTAGCCTTATGACCTCGGGGTTTTGATCTGTAGAGTAAGTTCTCAATGCTTGCAGTGAAACTTCGCGGCTGGATATTTGCGCCCTTAATTGAGAAATCGAACTAATGATCATTTCCGCCTGACCGCTAAGCTGGATCAGTCCGGTCTTTTGCTGCGTTAATCGCAAGTCCTCTTCCGCATTCGCCAAGGCCTTCTTTTCACCATCAAGTTGCTGATTAAAAAACACCCGTCGCTGAGCAGCTTCGGTGATAGCGAGATGCGACGTAGTTTTGTAGAGCTGATCGACATAGGCATTGGTCAAGTCACTCGCGCGGCTGGGATCGTGATCGGTAACCGATATTTGAATCAGGCCATCCTTACCGACCTCTATGGATGTGTGGGACGTCAATTTCTGACGGGTATCCTGGAGAGTCCTTTCCTTATATTCGTGTTGCAAGTTAAAGCTAGTGATCAGGTTATCGGCTATAGTACGGCTCTTAAGGATACCGACATACATGTCCGCGGGGCTCTTTACACCTAACCCCGAGGAGCCGCCTCCGGCCAGAGATGCCAACGAGCCCAGCTGATTCAAGAGAGAGGCGGACGAGGATTGCTGCTGGGGTGGAAGCAGGATTGAAGTTGCGGTGAAAGTTGGCCTTATTAAGACAGCAAGAGCAGCCCCGAGAACGAACCCTGAGATCCCAAGCCATAGAACTAGCCTTCGCTCTTCAGCCAGAACTAGTAAAATATCAAGTACATCCGCTGTGTGCTCTTTTCCGGCAGATTCACTGGCCTGCCGGAGATCCTCCTGGTGTAGCGTACCCATCGCATTTTCCTTTTCTCAGTTCATGGGACTGATCAGCCTCATCCGCATTACTAATTTTATCCGGGGGATCTTGTAAGTGGCGGGCTCCGCGCAGTTGCCTCTGATTGCGGTAATCCCTTGCTTATTCCGAACGCGACCTCGTATAGGACTGTAAACCTCTCCCTGCGTTGACGCGAGCGGTTCACACCGTTTCCTAAGTTCACCTAAGCTCTAGAGATCGGTTGTCCAGGTATCAGAAAATGCAAAACGCACACAGGTCGGATCGATGACTCGTCGCTGCGCCCTCGGCTACACTACTGAAATGTATTGAAAGTGAATTTAGGAAGCCATGAGGGATCATCTATTGCCTTGATCTGATCCGGTTATCTCATATATATCACCCAAGCAGCGTAGGTTCCTTTCGTGTCTGATTCGGGAGGGCTAACGAACCGGAGCAAAATGTACATCGTGACCGGCGGCGCCGGATTCATCGGAAGCAATCTCGTTCACGAGCTGAACGCCTGTGGGATCACAGACATCCTCGTCGTCGACCACCTTGCCGATGCTGGCAAGCACGCGAACCTCCAGGGGGCCCGGTTCACCAGCTACATGGATAAAAGCGAGTTCCGCCGCGCCATCAAAGAGAACTCGCTCGGGCTTACGCGCGTGGAAGCGGTGTTCCATCAGGGCGCCTGTTCTAATACGCTCGTGGACGATGGCGTCTACATGATGGATAACAATTACACCTGCTCGGTCGAGGTCCTCGAATACGCGGTGTCGATGAACGCTCCTCTGGTCTACGCCTCTACGGCCGCAGTATATGGGTTGAGCGGTCCCGGTCACTTCACCCCGACGCTCGCGAACGAAAGGCCTTTGAACGTCTACGGATTTTCGAAGCTAGTCTTCGATCATTACGTTCGCGCACGAATTGACGAGGGCTCCCTTTCCAGCACCGTGGTTGGTCTGCGCTACTTCAACGTCTATGGCCCGCGCGAGCAGCACAAGGGTCGTATGGCCTCCGTAATCCATCATTTTGCCAAACAGATTCTCGCAGAACGCCGGGTGAACCTCTTTGAAGGTTCAGGCGGGTACGGGAATGGCGAGCAGCGCAGAGATTTCGTCTATGTTCGGGATCTCGCCCGCCTCAACATGTATTTTGCACAGGTTGGCCCTTACGCTTCCTCTCACAGGAGCTACCACGCTGTCGTCAACGCTGGAACTGGCCACGCCCGCAGCTTCAACGAGGTCGCACACGCGCTGATGCAGGTCCTGGGGGAAGCCGAGGTCGAATACGTGCCAATACCGGCGGACCTTCAATCGCGATACCAGCACTTCACCGAGGCTGATCTGAACTCACTGCATGCCACTGGATGCGATCTACAATTCACCTCCCTTGAAGATGGCGTCCGCGAAACCATGGCGGAGCTTACGCTCGCCTGAGTGTCAGTCTCCGAGAACCGTACCCACTGCCTCAGCAAGCGACCGGACGGTTGCATCTGCGAGCGCTTCGGCTATCCCAGTCCCAGGCTTGCTAGTAGCTGCATCGCCCTTTACAAAGATTGTCCGGCATCCGAACCTGCGTCCGGCCTCAATATCGGAAAGCGAGTCGCCAATCATCACGCTTGCCTCGGGGGCAACCGCTGGGTACTCGCGCCGTGCCTGCTCGAACAGTCCCACTTCCGGTTTGCGGCAGCTGCATTCATTCTGATCGTGCGGGCAGAAGTAGAAGCCATCCACGTGCGCGTCTCGGGAATTCAGATGGGTTTGCAGCTTTGCATGCAGTTGCTGTACCGACTCCACGGTATAGAGTCCCAGCGCGATCCCGCGCTGATTACTGACCACCAGCACATTACATCCCGCGCGATTGAAACTCCCAATTGCCTCCTCAACTCCGGGAAGCACCTCAAACTCGGACCATCCGCGAACGTACTTCCCTTCCGGCGGCTTGCGGTTGATCACCCCGTCACGGTCCAAAAATACGGTGCGGATGCCCACAAAGAGCCTCTCGCGCTTCGAGCCTGATTTCATTCAACTTACCTACTCGGTATCATGGATCCCAAGGCCCATGCATAAGGTCCGCATGTGCAAGCCGCAGATCAAGTTTGTGCTCTCATCATTCTAGACTTCGAAGTTGATCGAATCCCTGCTTCTCCGATACCGCTCTTCCGGACCGCCTGCTGGTCCCATCCAACGCCCGCAAAAGGGAAGCCCTAAAGGAACCCGCCGAGCATGATTCACGACCTGCACGCAGTCGTTTCTCTGATTGAAACCGGATGGATCGGAAAAGAGATTCTGGTCATCGGCGATATCATGCTCGACCATTACACCTGGGGCGAGGTCGAGCGCATCTCTCCTGAAGCTCCGGTTCCGGTCGTGCGCGTAATGCAGCAGAGCGATCAGCCTGGCGGCGCCGCTAATGTTGCAATGAACATCGCTATGTTGGGAGCTAGAGCCACACTCCTCGGCTTCTGCGGAGACGATTCCGAGTCCGGCACGCTCGAGTACCTGCTGCGTGCAGCCGAGGTCCAACCGCATTTCATCCGCATGACCGGCCAGCCTACGACGACCAAACTCCGCATCATCGGCGGAAAGCAGCAGATGCTCCGTTTGGATCGCGAACACACCGGCGGCTACTCGGAAGACGGCTTTTCCGCGCTCAAGGCCCAAATCGACACCGCCCTTCGAACCGCCGACGCGGTCATCCTGTCCGACTACGGAAAGGGCGTTCTCACGGATGAGATCTGCCAACACGCCATCTCCGGCGCACGTTCCCGCGGTATTCCAGTCCTTGTTGATCCCAAGCAGCGCAGCTTCCAACGCTACCGTGGCGCCACTACCATCTGTCCCAACCTGGGCGAGCTCTCCACAGCGGCCGGCATCTCCACGCGCAATCTCGATGCACTGCTCTTAGCCGGACAGCAGATGGCTGAAGATCTAGGCTTGAATGCGCTGACCGCTACCATGAGCGAAAAAGGTATCGCGCTTCTCCGACCCCAATCCCGCTTCATCGCTCCTGCGGCTGCCCGTCAGGTCTTTGACGTCTCTGGCGCAGGAGATACTGTGATCGCAACGCTCG
>Ga0207702_10005456_pt1 | contig 11126 bp, 12 predicted proteins | sample KBSCornC62_FD_184302 | JGI IMG/M metagenome (GOLD analysis project Ga0207702, IMG submission 184302) | Corn rhizosphere microbial communities from Kellogg Biological Station, Michigan, USA - KBS Corn C6-2 (SPAdes) (version 2) | ecosystem: Host-associated > Plants > Roots > Rhizosphere > Soil ...
CGAGAGCGCGCAGCCGGCGCTCGGCTAGTCGAGCTCGTTCGCCTTGCCGGTGAGCGCGGTGAAGCCGGCCTGGAGGAAGTCGTTCGCCGCCGCGGCGCCCAGCGACCAGGTCAGCAGCCGGCCGAAGCGCGGCGCGATGATCTGCGTCGCCGCCAGGCCGGCCGCGGCCCACGTCCCGACGCAGCGCGTGCACGTGACCAGCTCGCCCATCGCCTGCTGCATGCCGCCTTCGCGCACCGGCTCCTCGTCCTGCGCGTCGGCTTCGCCCTCGACGAACGGCGCGCGAAGAGGCGCCGTCACGCGGTCCCGCGCGAGCGTCCGCGCGGCCTTGAACGTCGCCGCCCCGAGCACCGCGAAGTCGAGCGCCGTCTGGCACTGCGGGTCGCGGCCGACGAGCCGGCCGAGCACGCCTGCGGTCGCCAGCAGGCCCGAGAAGGTGCCGACGATCGCGGCGTAGGCCTCGTAGGGCGGCCGGTCGGGAGCCGATTCCACGACGGTACCCTTGGACGAATGGCGGAGTTCAAAACCTCCGACGCCTACCGGCCGACCGGCGACCAGCCGGGCGCGATCGCGGAGCTGAGCGCCGGGCTCGACGCCGGCGAGCGCTACCAGACGCTGCTCGGCGCGACCGGGACCGGCAAGACGGCGACGATGGCGTGGATCGTCGAGCAGGTGCAGCGCCCGACGCTCCTGATCGCCCACAACAAGACGCTTGCCGCGCAGCTCTGCAACGAGCTGCGGGAGTTCTTCCCCGGCAACGCGGTCGAGTACTTCGTCTCGTACTACGACTACTACCAGCCCGAGGCGTACGTCCCGCAGGCCGACCTGTACATCGAGAAGGACTCGTCGCGGAACGACGACATCGACCGCCTGCGCCATGCCGCGACGGCCGCGCTGCTCTCGCGCCGCGACGTGATCATCGTCGCCTCCGTCTCCGCGATCTACGGCCTCGGCTCGCCCGAGGAGTACGAGAAGCGCGTCGTCCTGCTCACCGTCGGCGAGGAGCACGACCGCGACCTCGCGCTCCGCAAGCTGATCGACATCCAGTACGCGCGCAACGACACGCTGCTCGGCCGCGGCCGCTTCCGCGTCAAGGGCGACGTCGTCGAGGTGCAGCCGGCGTACATGGAGTCCGCCTACCGGATCTCGTTCTTCGGCGACGAGGTCGAGCAGATCACGCACTTCGACCCGCTCACCGGCGAGGTCTACGGGAAGCTCGAGCACCTGGCGGTCTTCCCGGCGACGCAGTACGTCACCTCGAAGCCGTCGATCGAGCGGGCGGCCGAGCAGATCCGGCACGAGCTGAGCGAGCAAGTCAAGCAGTTCGAGGCGGACGGGAAGATGCTCGAGGCGCACCGGATCCGGCAGCGCACCGAGTACGACCTCGAGATGATGCAGGAGCTCGGCTTCTGCAACGGGATCGAGAACTACTCCCGGCACCTCGACGGCCGCCCGCCCGGCTCGGCGCCGAACACGCTGCTCGACTTCTTCCCGTCCGACTTCGTCGTCTTCGTGGACGAGTCCCACCAGACCGTGCCCCAGCTCGGCGGCATGTACGAAGGCGACCGCTCCCGGAAGGAGACGCTCGTCGAGCACGGCTTCCGGCTGCCTTCTGCGCTGGACAACCGGCCGCTCCGCTTCGACGAGTTCCTCGGCAAGGTGCCGCAGCTCGTGTTCGTGTCCGCGACGCCGGGACCGTTCGAGCTGCGCCACTCGACGCGGGTCGCCGAGCAGCTGATCCGCCCGACCGGGATCGTCGACCCCGAGGTCGAGCTGCGCGCGACGAAGAACCAGATCGACGACCTGCTGAACGAGATCCGCAAGCGGGAGGAGGCCGGCGAGCGCGTCCTCGTCACGACGCTGACCAAGAAGATGGCCGAGGACCTGACCGACTACCTGCTCGAGTCGGGCGTCAAGACGCGCTACCTGCACTCCGAGGTCGACACGCTCGAGCGGATCCAGATCATCCGCGAGCTCCGCCTAGGCGAATACGACGTGCTCGTTGGCGTCAACCTCCTGCGCGAGGGGCTCGACCTGCCGGAGGTCTCGCTCGTGGCGATTCTCGACGCCGACAAGGAGGGCTTCCTCCGCGGCCAGACGGCGCTGATCCAGACGATCGGCCGCGCGGCGCGGAACGTGAACGGCAAGGTGCTGATGTACGCGGACAAGCACACCGAGGCGATCAAGTACGCGCTGGACGAGACCGACCGCCGCCGCGCCAAGCAGCTCGCGTACAACGAGGAGCACGGGATCACCCCGGAGTCGATCGTCAAGGGCGTGTCCGACATCGCCGAGTTCCTGGCGCTCGAGTCGCCGACAGTGCCGGGCCGGCGGCGCCGCGGCAAGGCCGAGGTCGAAGGCATGTCGCCCGCCGAGCTGGAGAAGCTCGTGATCCAGCTCGAGGAGGAGATGTTCGCGGCGGCCGAGGAGCTCAGGTTCGAGTACGCGGCGAAGCTGCGCGACGAGATCAAGGACCTGCGGCGCGAGCTGCAGGCCGCGGCCGAGGCGCCCGCCTAGGCTACGAACGTGACGCTCGCGTTCATCCTCTTCATCCTGCTCTGGGGCCTGATCATCGGCGGCCTCGCGCGCCTCGCGGTCCCCGGCCCCGACCCGATGCCGATCTGGCTCACGATCGCGATCGGGATCGGCGGCTCCCTGATCGGCGGGGTCCTCACGCGGATCTTCTTCGGCACCGGCGTCAGCTTCTTCTTCGCCTTCCTCGGCGCGCTGCTGCTCGTGATCCTCTACCGCAAGTACGTCCAGCACCGGCCGATCACGGGCCCCGGCGCGCGGCGCCCACCGGGCTGAGGGTTTCCTAAGCCGAAAACGGGTAAGGAAGGAGCCATGCACTGGATATGGCTCATTCTCGTTGGTGCGCTTGTCGGGGCCCTCGGCCGCCTGCTCCACCCGGGGCGGGATCCGATGGGGTGGATCGTCACGATCCTGATCGGCATCGCATCGTTGGTGATCGCAGGCCTGATCTTCAACGGGTTCTGGGCGTTCGTCGTCGGCGTGATCGTTGCGATCGTGCTGGTGGCGCTCGTCGGCAGGTTCTTCGGCGAACGGCGCCGCGGCGGCCTCGTAGGGACCTAGGCAGGCTCTGTTCGTAGGGGCTCACGGCCGCGCGGAAAGGTTCGCGTGGCCGTGAGCCCCCAGTCGTTCTCGCGCCAGGTGTAGGTCTGGGCCGCGAGCGAGGTCTCGCTCGCCTCGTAGACGTGCAGGCCCCGTGCCTCGCCGCGGCGGCTCGGCCTCGGCTGCCCGAGGCCCGGAGCGATGGAGACCGTGACGCCGCGGAGGCCGTCGCGCTCGACCTCGAACTCGTGCCGCTCGCTGACCGCCGCCTGGTGGATGTGTCCGGCGAGGATCAGCTCGGCGCCGGCGTCGACGAGGCCCGCCAGCACCTCGGAGCGGCGCGAGACCGGCCGCTTACGTGTGCGCCACGGCGCGCCGATCAGGTGGTGGTGCAGGCAGACGACCTTGAGGGCCGCCGCCGGTGCGTCCGAAAGGAGCTCCGAGGCCCGCTCGATCTGGCCGCTGCGGATGCCGCCCGACTGGTGCCGCCACGGCCGCACCGAGTTGAGGCCGACCACGACCAGGTCTTCGGCGCGGAAGACCGGCTCCACCGTCTGCCACTGGCGCTCGAACTCGGCCCACGGCCGAGTGAAGCGGCCCGGGAACACGTAGGGGATGTCGTGGTTCCCGGGGATCACGAGCAGCGGGCGACCGAGGCCGCGGAGGAGCGCTGCGGCACGCTCGTGCTCGCTTCGCCGACCGCGGTGGGTAAGGTCGCCGGTGACGGCGATCAAGTCGGGCGAAACGCGCTCGATCAGCGGGGCCAGGCTGCTCTCGACGGCTGTTTCCTCCACGCTTCCGGCGTGCAGGTCGGAGATGTGGAGGAGCCGGGTGGGCAACGCCGAGGCAGGCTATACACTCAGATCGTGGCCGAAGAATCGGCAGAGATCTTCGACGATCTGTATCTCGGCCTACGCGCCGGCGGCGCCCTTCGGAAGCAGCGCCGCGGGGAGCCGCTGACGACCGAGGACCGGGAGGCGCTCGGCCGCTGGGCGCGCCTCTCGTCGTGGCGCAAGGCGCTCGCCATCGGCGCCTTCTCGGTCGGAACGTTCGGTCTGGGCTTCACGCTCGGCGGCCTGATCTTCGGCCGCTGGCGCAAGGCCTAGCCCGAGGATTCCTTCGCGAACAGCACGGTCGGAATGTCCTCCTCGGCCGGGTCCTTGTCGCGGACGATCACGTCCAGCAGCGTGGCGAGGACGGCGACGAACGGCGTCGCCAGCAGGACGTAGAAGGCGCCGAAGAGCAGGCCGATCGCGGTGACCGAGACCAGGACGAGCAGGGGCGAGAGCCCTGTGACGTGGCCCATCACGCGTGGGATGACGATGTAGTCCTCGAACTGGCGGACGGCCACGACGACGACGGCGGCGAGGATCGCGACGTGGATCGAAGCGGTCAGGCCGACGCCGACGGCGATCACTCCGGCGAGCAGCGGGCCGATCACCGGCACGATCTCGACCACCCCCGCGAAGACGCCGAGGAGCAGCCAGAACGGCATGCCGATCGCCCAGAACGCGAGCGAGAGGACCGTCGCCACGAACGCGATCAGCAGCATCTGCCCGCGCACGAACGCGCCGAGCTTCGCGTCGATCAGCACCCACGTGTCGCGCACGACCCGCCGGTGCTTGCGCGAGACCATCGAGTTGATGAAGCGAATCGTTCGGTCGCGCTCGAAGACCCAGTAGGCGGCGGTCGCGAAGACGAAGAACACGCCGACGAGCGCCTCGAGCGCCTTCTGTCCGACCGTGAGCGCGCCGTGGACGACGCTGCCGGCGGAGGGGAGCTTGTTGAGGCGCTTCTGGAGGCCGACGAAGAACTGGTGCTTGATCCCGGTCGAGTTCTTCGCCCGCTGGCTCAGTTGCTGCTGCGACGTGGGGACGCCGCCGATCGCCTGGTCGACCTGGTCGATCGCGCGCGGGACGGCGAGCCAGAGCAGGAGCGCGATCGCGGCGGCGAGCGCCACGTAGTGCAGCGCGACGCCGACCGGCCGCGGCACGCGGCGGGCTGCGAGCCATTCGACGCCGGGGCGCATCGCCGCGGCGATGATCAGCCCGAGGAAGACGAGCGCGATCACGATCTTCAGCTTCCAGAGCGCGAGGGAGACGGCGATCACGGCGACGGCGACGAGCGTCGCGACGAAGGCCTTGCGGGCGGTATCGGCCATGGTGTCGGCGGAGTTCTCGCCGCGCGCGGACGGTCGCAAACGCGCAGGAACGGCGTGGGTTGCGGCGAAGCCGGTCGGCCCGATGGTCAGCGAGGACGAGGAGATCTGCTTCGATGCGCGGCGGCACGGCGTCGTCCTCGCGCGGCCGCTGGCGCAGGCGGCGCTCATGGCCGCCGCTGGGGCGTTGCTGCTCGCGCAGCCGTGGCCGCTCGCGGTTCCGGGGGCGGCGCTCATGGTGCTCGCGGCGGCGGTCCTCTTGCGGGCCGTGTGGCGCTGGGAGCGGACTCGGCTCGTCGTGACCACGGACAAGGTGTGCGTGCTGGACGGCACCCTCCGGCGGCGCTCGTCGGCGGTGCGTCTGCGCACGGTCGAGAAACTCGAGCTCGAGCAGAGCGTGGCGGGGCGGCTGCTCGGCTACGGCACGCTCGTCGCCGGGCCGCTCGAGATCGACCACGTGCCCGAGCCGCGCAGCGTCTACCGGCTCGTCGAGCGGCTCGCCGGCTGACCGGGGCGTTCCCTCGTTAGGGGTGCGCAGGATCGCCGTGCGCCTGCCGATCAGGTTGCACCCCCCAACATACTCAGGAGGACTCATGTCCGTTGACGACTCGCGCTTTGCGGCTGCGCAACGGACTGCGGCAAGTAGGCGTGGCACGAAGGCCGGCCGGCTCAAGGCTTGGCTTGTGATCGTGCCGACCCTCGCGCTCTTCGGCACGGCACTCGTCGGAGGCGCTTCGGCGTTCGGCAAGACGGATTACGGCGCGACCGCCCGCAAGCTGCCGCCCGGCGCGCTCGTGCTCGTCAGCGCACAGGACGGAGGGTCGTGGCTCCAGCGGCTCACGTCTTCGGGCAAAGAGCTCTGCGCCGTCACTCCGGCACAGATGACTCAGGTTGCCGCGCACTACGACGTCAGTTACGTCACGGTCACGATGGACGGGCGAGACGTCCGGATCGCGAAGGTCTCTGGGACCGGCGCAAACGACCACGACATGCGCGTCTACCTCGGCGACGCCAGGCTCACGTGCAAGTTCGTGCGCGAGGGCGGCGTCTTCTTCCTGCCGTTCGACCCGAACATCAGCTAGGCACGCGTGTCGAAGCGGGAGCGCGCCCAAGCGGCGATCTACGCCGGCCTATTCGTCCTCGTCCTGACGTCGGGGGCGCTCTTCCTGTCGCAGTTCGCGGGGAGCGCGACCTTCTGGAAGCACTTCACGCTCGGCTACCTCGTACTGCTGCTTCTGTACACCTGCTACCTGTTCGCGCTGCTGTTCGTGAACGATCTCCGGCCGGACAGCTACCCCCTCTACGCTGGGGAAAAGATCGCGGTGCTGATCCCGTGCTTCAACGAGTCGCCCGAGCTGCTCGAGCACGCGGTGCGGACGATCTGCGCCGCGCGCGGCCGCAAGCAGGTGATCGTGATCGACGACGGCTCGACGAACGGCGCTCGTGGGTATCTCGCCGAGTACGAGCGGCGGTTCGACATCACGGTGCACTACTTCCTCGAGAACAAGGGCAAACGTGAAGCGCTTCACTACGCCGTCACGCATCTCCTGGACGACGACGTGGAGTTCGTCGTCACGATCGACAGCGACACCGTCCTCGAGCCCGACGCGCTGATTCGTGTCGTCGAGCCGTTGAAGGCGGCGACGATCGGCGCGGCTACGGGCAACGTTCTGCTCCTCAACGAGGAGCAAAACGTGCTCACGCGCATGATCGGCACCTACTACTGGGTCGGCCTCAACATCTACAAGCAGGCGCAGTCGGTCATCCGCAGCGTCGTGTGCTGCAGCGGGTGCCTCGCGGCGTATCGCGCCCCGCTGTTGCGCGAGATCATCGACGAGTTCGCCAACCAGCGCTTCCTCGGCGAGCGCTGCACGCACTCGGAGGACCGCCACCTGACGAACCTCGTGCTCCGCCAAGGCTACGACGTCGTCTACGTGGAGGACGCCGTGAGCTGGACCGAGACGCCGGCGACGCTACGCGGCTTTCTCCGGCAACAACGGCGCTGGAAGCGCGGGTACATCCGCGAGTCGATCTACACCCTCTCGTACGCGTGGCGGAACAAGCGCCTGCTCTTCATGCAGGTGCTGTTCTGGGATTTGACGGCGCCGTTCCTCTCGTTCGGCCTGCGAGTCGCGCTCGTCGTAACGGCGATCCGGCTGCCGGCGCTCGTGTTCACGACGATCCTGCCGAGCTGGATCGCCTTGATGCTGATCCGGTACATCTTCATCCCGCTTCGCGCCCGGGAGAAGCTCGTCGGACTCTTCCTCTACATGCTGTTCTACGAAGCCTGTCTCTACTGGTTGAACCTCTGGGCGCTGCTGACCGTGAAGAACACGAGCTGGGTGACGCGGCAGCAGTCGGCGCAGGTCTAGTCGTTCTTACGAGGCGCCGGGAAATCACGGCAAGCGAACACTTGTTCGATCCGACCCGCGCGGCTAAACTTGCCCGGTTATGGCCCAGGAAGAGCTGGTCGTCCACGGCGCGCGGGAGCACAACCTCAAGGACATCACCGTCCGCCTGCCGCGCCATTCGCTGATCTGCGTCACCGGCCTCAGCGGCTCCGGCAAGTCGAGCCTCGCCTTCGACACGATCTACGCAGAGGGGCAGCGCCGGTACGTCGAGAGCCTTAGCGCATACGCCCGGCAGTTCCTGCAGATGATGGAGAAGCCGGACGTCGACTCGATCGACGGCCTCAGCCCGGCCATCTCGATCGACCAGAAGACGACGAGCCGCAACCCGCGCTCGACGGTCGGAACGGTGACCGAGATCTACGACTACCTCCGCCTGCTCTACGCGCGGGTCGGCAAGCCGCACTGCCCGGTCTGCGGCCGTCCGATCGCGGGCCAGAGCCAGGAGGCGATCGTCGACCAGATCCTCCAACTCCCGGAGGGCACGAGGTTCACGGTCAACGCGCCGGTCGTGCGCGACCGCAAGGGCGAGTACCGCGACGTCTTCGAGGAGCTGCGCGCCGAAGGCTTCACACGCGTGAAGGTCGACGGCGAGCAGCACCTGCTCGAGGCACCGCCCGCGCTCGACAAGAAGTACAAGCACACGATCGAGGTCGTCGTCGACCGCCTCGTGATGAAGGCCGACCTCCGCCAGCGGCTGGCGCAGTCGGTCGAGACCGCGGCCGAGCTGGCGGACGGCCTGGTCGTCGTCGACGTGGTCGACGGCGAGGCGACGACCTTCAGCGAGAACTTCGCCTGCCCCGAGCACGGCGTCGGGCTGCCGGAGCTCGAGCCGCGCATCTTCTCGTTCAACTCCCCGCACGGGGCCTGCCCGCGTTGCACGGGTCTCGGCGCGCAACAGGAGATCGACCCCGACCTGCTCGTGCCGGACACGACGCTCTCGATCGGGGAGGGCGCGCTCGTGCCCTGGTCGCTCGGCAACTCGAGCTTCTACGAGTCGGTCATCCAGGCGATCGCCGACCGGTACGAGATCGACCTCGAGCGCCCGTGGCAGGACCTGCCGGAGGAGCAGCAGAACCTGTTCCTGTTCGGGACGAACGGCGACAAGGTCTACGTCCAGTACCGCAACCGGATGGGGCGCCGCCGCTCGTACATGCTGGCCTTCGAGGGCATCGTCGCGAGCCTCGAGCGCCGCTACCGCGAGACCGACTCGAGCCAACAGCGCGAGCGGATCGAGGAGTACATGAGCTTCCGGCCGTGCCCGGTCTGCCACGGCGCGCGCCTCAAGCCGGAGGTGCTCGCGGTCACCGTCGGCGGCGCGAACATCCACCGCTTCACGCAGATGTCGGTGCAGCGAGCGATCGAGTTCGTCGACGGCCTCGCGCTAACTGAGACCGAGCGGCTGATCGGCGAGCGGATCCTGAAGGAGATCCGCGAGCGCCTGACCTTCCTCGAGAACGTCGGCGTCGGCTACCTGCAGCTCGACCGCGCGGCCTCGACGCTGAGCGGCGGCGAGGCGCAGCGGCTCCGGCTGGCCACGCAGATCGGCAGCCAGCTCGTCGGCGTCCTCTACATCCTCGACGAGCCCTCGATCGGCCTCCACCAGCGCGACAACGGCAAGCTGATCGCGACGCTCGAGCGGCTCCGCGACCTGGGCAACACCGTCCTCGTCGTCGAGCACGACGAGCAGATGATGCGCTCGGCCGACTACCTCGTCGACATGGGGCCGGGCGCGGGCGAGCACGGCGGCCACGTCGTCGCCGAGGGGCCGGCGAAGGCGGTCGAGCGGAACGACAAGTCCGTCACCGGCCAGTTCCTCTCGCGCAAGCGGCAGATCGCGGTGCCCCAGCGGCGCAACGAGGATCTCGGCTCCTTCTGGATCCGCGGCGCATCGATGCACAACCTGAAGAACGTGGACGTCGAGTTCCCGGTCGGCAAGTTCATCTGCGTGACCGGCGTCTCGGGCTCCGGCAAGTCGACGCTCGTGAACGAGATCGTCTACAAGGCGCTCGCGAACCGGCTGCACCGGATGCGCGTCAAGCCCGGCGAGCACCTCGGCTGCGAGGGGATCGAGTGCTTCGACAAGGTGATCGACATCGACCAGTCGCCGATCGGCCGCACGCCGCGCTCGAACCCGGCCACGTACGCCGACCTCTTCACGCCGATCCGCGAGCTCTACTCGCTCACCCCCGAGGCCAAGGTGCGCGGCTACAAGCCCGGACGGTTCTCGTTCAACGTGCGCGGCGGCCGCTGCGAGACCTGCAAGGGCGACGGCACGATCAAGATCGAGATGCACTTCCTGCCGGACGTCTACGTGCCGTGCGAGACCTGCGGCGGCAAGCGCTACAACCGCGAGACGCTCGAGGTGCGCTTCAAGGGCAAGTCGATCGCCGACGTGCTGGAGATGTCGGTCGAGGAGGCGCTGCGCTTCTTCGCCAAGATCCCGAAGCTGCGTAGGCGGCTGCAGACGCTGCACGACGTCGGGCTCGACTACGTCAAGCTCGGGCAGCCGGCGACGACCCTCTCGGGCGGCGAGGCCCAGCGCGTCAAGCTGGCGAAGGAGCTCGGCAAGATCGCGACCGGGCGGACGCTCTACATCCTCGACGAGCCGACGACCGGCCTCCACTTCGCGGACATCGAGAAGCTGCTCGAGGTGCTGCAGCGGCTGGTCGACAACGGCAACACCGTGCTCGTGATCGAGCACAACCTCGACGTGATCAAGCAGGCCGACTGGATCGTCGACCTCGGCCCAGAGGGCGGCGAGGGTGGCGGCGAGGTGATCGCGACCGGCACGCCGGAGGACGTCGCCGACGTCGACGCGTCGGTGACCGGCGAGTTCCTGCGCGAGATCCTGCCCGCGCGCGAGCCGGCGGCCGCGTGAGCGTGCGGACTCTTGCCGCGCCCGCCGACGAGCGGGTCTGGCTGAAGCGCACGGTGACCGTGCTCGCGCGGCCGCGCGAGGTCTTCGAGGCGCTGCGGGACGACTCGGAGACGGCGGCCCGGCTGCGCAGCGAGGCGGTGCTCGCGCTCGTCCTCCTGGCCGGGATCGCGTCCGTGCTCTGGACGCCGACCTACGGCCGCCTGCTCGACGACGTGGCCAACGACGGTTTGAACGTCGCGGTGATCGCGTTCATCGGCGGCAGCCTCTACGGCGTGCTCGGCTACTTCGCCGGCGGGCTCCTGCTGTACGCGCTGACCCGCGCGATCGGGGGCGCGACCTACCGCCAGGTTCGGCACGTCCTCGCTTTTGCGGCCGCGCCTGTCGCGCTCTCGCTGTTCGTGGTCTGGCCGGTTCGGCTCGCGGCGTACGGAGACGACGTGTTCAGGAGCGGCGGCGCGGATCACGGCGCCGTCAACGACGCGTTCTACGTCGTCGAGCTGCTGTTCCTCCTCTGGTCGCTCGCGCTACTGGCGCTCGGCCTGCGTCTCGTGCTGCGCCACCACCCAGGCGTCGAACGCCTCTAGCTCCTCGTCCGGGATCTTGTATG
>Ga0207702_10005459_pt1 | contig 11124 bp, 9 predicted proteins | sample KBSCornC62_FD_184302 | JGI IMG/M metagenome (GOLD analysis project Ga0207702, IMG submission 184302) | Corn rhizosphere microbial communities from Kellogg Biological Station, Michigan, USA - KBS Corn C6-2 (SPAdes) (version 2) | ecosystem: Host-associated > Plants > Roots > Rhizosphere > Soil ...
GCCGAGCACCGGTACCTGATGACCGTCATCGCCACCGCGTCCAACCCGCACTTCTGGGTGAGCCGGGTCGACATCGACCGGCCGGGGCCCACGTACACCATCGACACGCTGCGCGACCTGGCCGCGCAGCACCCGGACGCGGAACTCTTCTTCATCACCGGCGCGGACGCGCTCGAGCAGATCCTGTCCTGGAAGGACGTCGACGAACTGTTCGCCCTGGCGCACTTCGTCGGCGTCACCCGCCCCGGGTACGTGCTGTCCGACGACCACCTGCCCAGGGACGCGGTCAGCCTCGTCGAGGTGCCCGCGATGGCCATCTCGTCGAGCGCGTGCCGCGAACGGGTGCTCGCCGGGCGCCCGGTCTGGTACCTGGTGCCCGATGGTGTAGTGCAGTACATCGGCAAGCACCGCCTGTACCGTGGGACTCCAGCCGAGAACCGCGGCCGGGTCTCCCGGCCGGCAGAGATGGAGTGACCCGCCCAGTGACCGCCACAGACCGGGCCCGCGAGATTGCGCTGGCCGCCGCTCAGGCCGCTGCCGACAAGCTCGCCACCGACGTGGTGCTGCTCGACGTGAGCGATCGGCTGGTGATCACCGACATTTTCGTGATCGCATCCGCGCCCAACGAGCGGCAGGTCGAGTCGATCGTCGACGCGGTGGAGGAGCGGCTCCGGCGCGAGGGCGTCAAGCCGGTCCGCCGCGAGGGCGAGCGCGAGGGGCGCTGGGTGCTGCTCGACTTCTCCGACGTCGTCGTGCACGTCCAGCACGCCGAGGAGCGCTCCTTCTACGCGCTCGAGCGGCTGTGGAAGGACTGCCCGACGATCCCGTTCGTGGACCAGTCGCTGCCCGCGCAGGCCGGCAGCGAGTGATCGCCCAGCGCCGGGAACCCTGAGGTGTCCGAGCACGGCCCGACGCCGCGCCGCGTCCTGCTGTGGCGGCACGGTCGCACCCGCTGGAACGTGGAGCACCGGTTCCAGGGCCAGGCCGACCCACCTCTGGACGAGGTCGGTCGGCACCAGGCGGCGGCATCGGCCCGATTGCTGGTCACCTATTCGCCCAGCGCGATCATCTCCTCCGACCTCTGCCGGGCAGTGCAGACGGCCCGGCCGCTGGCCGAGTTGCTCGGGTTGCCGGTAGTCCTCGACCGCCGCCTGCGGGAGCGCTCTCTGGGTGAGTGGGAAGGGCTGACCCGCGACGAGGTGATCCGCCGCCACCCCGAGCAGTACACGCGCTGGCTGGCCGGCCACGACGCGCCCCAGCACGGCGGCGAGAAGCAGGCGGAGCTCGGCGCGCGCTCGCTGGCCGCGTTGGCCGGCGTCGAGGGGGAGACGGTCGTGCTGGTCACCCACAGCGCGACCGCGATGGCCCTGACCGGCCTCCTGATCGGGCTGCCGATAACGGGCTGGCGCGCGGTCGGACCGCTCGGCAACGGTCGGTGGAGCGAGTTCACCGCCGATGAACACGGCTGGCGGCTGCGCGCCCACAATCTCGGCCCGCTCGGCTCGCCGGTCACCGGGCTGTCCACTTCGGACGGAGCGGTGGCCGCCGCGGTGCCCGGTGTAGACGCCGCGTTCGAGGCCGCGGCGGTCGACGCCGAGCCGGTCCGCTGACCGGGAGCCGCGGTGAGCCTGCTCGTTGTCGGCGACTCGCTGGCCTTCCACGGCCCGCAGCGCGGTGAGCTGGCTACTCATCCCGGCCTGTACGGGAATGTGGCCGCCGCTGCGCTGGGCACCACGCTCGACCTCGTCGCCCGGTCCGGTTGGACGGCCCGGGACGCCTGGTGGGCGCTGACGAAGGACCCGCACGTCTACTCTGTGCTGCTGCCGCGGGCCGAGGCGGTGCTGCTCGCCGTCGGTGGGATGGATTACCTGCCCGCGGTGCTGCCCACGTACCTGCGGGAGGGCATCGCCTATCTCCGCCCACCGACGCTGCGTCGAGCCGCCCGGGCTGTCTATCTCGCCGTCCAGCCAATGGGTGCCCGCGTCACCGGTGGCCGCTGGCGGACGCTGCCGCAGCGGCTGACTGACGAATACCTCTCGCTCTGCGCGTACGGAGTGCGCTACTACCACCCCGGCGTTCCGGTGCTCGGCATCCTGCCGCCGCCGCACCGGGCGCCGCTCTACGGCGGGGTGACGGCCGGCCACCCGGCAGCCGTTGCCGCCGCGCGGGGGTGGGGCCGGCGTGAGGGCGTACCGATGGTCGACGTCTCCGCCATCGCCGCCCGTCACCTGGCGGACGGACGGTGCAATGAGGACGGCATGCATTGGGACTGGGACTGCCATGCGGAGGTCGGGCGGGCGGTGGCGGCGGCGGTGAATGCTGAGTTGCCTGGGCGCGCTATCATTGATCCGTGAGCAATGCCGCCCGCCTGCTCCTTCCCGGGCCGCGCTGACCAGGAACCACGTCAGCGCGGCGAGCCCCTGTGGAGACGGGGGCTCTTTTTCTTGCCTCACAACCGGGATCGAGCCTCGACAGGAGCGACGACGATGACGGACGACCGCTACGACTGGCGGGCCATTCAGGAGCGGTGGCTGCCCGAGTGGGAGAAGCTGGACCCGTTCCGGGCCGGCCAGCGCGGTCCCGATGCCGAGCGCCGGTATGCGTTGGACATGTTTCCCTACCCGTCTGGCGACCTGCACATGGGCCACGCCGAGGCGTTCGCGATCGGCGACGTCATCGCCCGGCACTGGTTCCAGAGCGGCTACGACGTGCTGCACCCCATCGGCTGGGACTCGTTCGGCCTGCCCGCCGAGAACGCCGCGATCAAGCGGAACTCCAACCCCGCCGAGTGGACGTACGAGAACATCGAGACGCAGGCGGAGTCGTTCCGCCGCTACGCGGTCTCGTTCGACTGGTCGCACCGGCTGCACACGTCCGACCCCGGGTACTACCGCTGGACCCAGTGGCTGTTCCTGCAGCTGCACGAACGCGGCCTGGCGTACCGGAAGGCATCCCAGGTCAACTGGTGCCCGAAGGACCTGACCGTGCTGGCCAACGAGCAGGTCGTCGCCGGCGCCTGCGAGCGCTGCGGCACGCCGGTCACCAAGCGCGAGCTGACCCAGTGGTACTTCCGGATCACCGACTACGCCGAGCGGCTGCTGAGCGACATGGCGGAGCTGGAGGGTCGCTGGCCGGAACGCGTGCTGACCATGCAGCGCAACTGGATCGGCCGATCCACCGGTGCGCAGGTGCAGTTCGCGATCGAGGGCCCCGACGAGCCCGTCACGGTCTTCACCACTCGTCCGGACACGCTGTACGGCGCCACGTTCTTCGTGGTCGCCGCAGACTCCCACCTGGCTGATGAGCTGTGCGCGCCCGAGCAGCGCGAGGCCTTCGAGGCCTACCGCGAGCAGGTCCGGCGCCTGACCGACATCGACCGGCTGGCCGAGGGCGGGGAGAAGACCGGCGTTCCGCTGGGCCGGTATGCGGTCAACCCCGTCAACGGTGAGCGGATCCCGGTCTGGGCGGCGGACTACGTGCTGTCCGACTACGGCACCGGCGCCATCATGGCGGTGCCCGCCCACGACCAGCGCGACCTGGACTTCGCCCGTACGTTCGGACTGCCGGTGCGCGTCGTGGTGGACACCGGCGAGCCGGACCCGGTCAGTACGGGTACGGCGACCGCTGGCGACGGTGAGCTGGTCAACTCCGGGCCGCTGAACGGCATGCGCAAGCAGGAGGCGATCGAGACGATCGTGCGCCGGCTGGAGGACGCCGGTCACGGCTACGCCGCGATCAACTACCGGCTGCGCGACTGGCTGGTGTCCCGCCAGCGCTACTGGGGCGCTCCGATCCCGATCGTCTACTGCGCTGTCGACGGCGAGGTGCCGGTCCCGGACGATCAGCTGCCGGTGCGGCTGCCCGACCTGCGGGGCCAAGACCTGGTCCCGAAGGGCGTCTCGCCGTTGGCCGCGGCGACCGAGTGGGTGCAGACGACCTGCCCGCGCTGCGGCGGACCGGCCGAGCGGGACACCGACACGATGGACACCTTCGTCGACTCGTCCTGGTACTTCCTGCGCTACCCGTCGGTCGACCGCGAGGACGTCGCGATCGATCCCGCGGAGATGCGCCGGTGGGCGCCCGTCGACCACTACACCGGCGGTGTCGAGCACGCGATTCTGCATCTGCTGTACAGCAGGTTCATCACCAAGGTGCTGTTCGACCTGGGCTATATCGAGTTCGTCGAGCCGTTCCAGTCGCTGCACAACCAGGGTCAGGTCATCAATCAGGGCAAGTCGATGTCCAAGTCGCTGGGCAACGGCGTCGACCTGGGCGCGGAGCTGGCGACCCACGGCGTGGACGCGATCCGGCTGACGATGCTGTTCGCCGGGCCGCCGGACGAGGACGTCGACTGGGCCGAGGTCTCGCCGACCGGGTCGGGGAAGTTCCTGGCTCGGGCATGGCGGCTGGCCCGCGACGTCACCTCCGAACCCGGCACGGACCCGGGCACCGGCGACGCCGCGCTGCGGGCGACGACGCACCGCTCCATTGCCGAGATCAGCTCGCTGGTCGACGCCTTCCGCTTCAACGTCGCGGTCGCCCGGCTGATGGAGCTGGTCAACGCTGCCCGCAAGGCGATCGACTCCGGCCCGGGGGGCAACGACCCCGCCGTGCGCGAGGCCGCCGAGGCGGTTGCCGTGATGCTGTCGCTGTTCGCGCCGTACTGCGCGGAGGACATGTGGGCCTCGTTGCGCCACGACCCGACGGTGGCGCTGGCCGGCTGGCCGGTCGTCGACCCGGCCCTGCTGGTGCGGGAGAGCGTGACAGCGGTCGTCCAGGTCGCCGGGAAGGTCCGCGCCCGGCTGAGCGTGCCTCCGGATGTCACCGAGGACACGCTGCGCGAGCTGGCGCTGGCTAATCCGGCCGTGGCCCGGGCGCTGGGCGAGCGCTCGGTCCGCACCGTGGTCGTTCGGCCGCCGAAGCTGGTGAACGTCGTACCGGGCTGAGCCCGATACGGTGCTCGCATGGGTGGCCGCGTCGTCGTCGTGACCGACTCGACCGCCTATCTTCCGGACGGTCTGGCCGACAAGCTGTCGGTGCGGGTGGTGCCGCTGCAGGTCGTCCTGGGCGGCCGGTCCGGCGCCGAGGGCAGCGAGGTGACGCCGGCCGAGGTCGCCTCGGCGCTGGCCGCCTGGGTGCCGGTGAGCACCTCCCGACCGACTCCGGCCGAGTTCGCCGCGGTCTACAGCGAGGCGCTCGCCGCCGGTGCGTCCGGGGTGGTGTCGCTGCACCTGTCTCGCGAGCTTTCCGGCACCTGGGACTCGGCTCGGCTTGCCGCCGCTGAGGTCGGCGCCGACTCCATCCGGGTCGTCGACTCCCGGTCGGCCGCGATGGGGCTCGGCTTCGCCGTGCTGGCCGCCGCCCACACCGCAGCGGCCGGCGGCAGCCCTGAAGAGGTCTACGCGGCGGCGGTCGGAACGGCGGAGAGAACGACCACGCTGTTCTACGTCGACACCCTCGAGCACCTCCGCCGCGGCGGTCGCATCGGTGCGGCGCAGGCGCTGCTCGGAACAGCGCTGTCGGTCAAGCCGATCCTGCACGTCCGCGAGGGCAGGATCGTGCCGCTGGAGAAGGTGCGCACGGTCAGCAAGGGGATCGCCCGCCTCGAGGCACTGGCGGTGGCGGCCGCCGCCGACGGCCCGGCAGACGTCGCAGTGCATCATCTCGCGGCGGCCGAGCGGGCGGCGTTGCTCGCTGAGCGACTGCGCACCCGATTGCCGCAGATCGGGCAGTTCTATACGTCCGAAGTCGGCGCGGTGGTCGGCGCCCACGTGGGCCCAGGTGTGCTCGGCGTGGTCGTCGTTCGCCGCTGACCGCCGGCCGAGCCCGGCGCGCCATCCGCGCAGCAATGTGCCGATCAGCCGTATCAGGGCGGGGGCTTCGCTGCTCCTACCAGTCGAGAGCGGGCGTCTCCCACGGGGCGTCCCGGCAGAGCCGATGCCACGTGTGGCGACGAGACGTGATCGAGGACCTATGACCGTGCAGGTGGGCTCGGCAGATCGGCGGCATCGCCCACCACCGGGCGACATGTCTGCGACCACGTCACCACCGCCGATTGCCACGCTTGTCCCCGAGCGAAAGGGCCGCACATGACCTCCGCCGCTCGGGGTGACGCACTTCTCGTCGAACTCGGTGGCCTGCTGGACCGGCTCGACCCGGTGCCGCCGGAGCTGATCTACCAGGCCCGTCAGATCTTCTGCTGGCGCTCTGTCGAGGCCGAGTTGGCCGAGCTGTCTTTCGACTCGCTCCTCGACCGCGACCTCGCGCTCGCCGTCCGCTCCGGCGACGCCATCTTCGGACCGCGCATGCTCGGCTTCGGCGCCGTGGTCGACGGCGAGGACCTGTCGATCGAGGTCGAGGTCAGCGCGATGGACGGGCAGTGCACGATGATCGGCCAGCTCGAGCCTGCGGGCGCCACCACGATCAGCGTCCAGGCCCGCGACGGCGGAGTCGTCGAGGTCCCGGTGGACGAGGTCGGACGATTCACGGTGCGTCCGGTGCCCAGCGGGCCCGTGCGGCTGCGAATCGAGCACGCGGGTCACCAGGTGCAGACCACCTGGGTGTCGTACACCGGTTGACGCCGCCCTCGGCGGCCCGTTCCCCGTCATGGCGGCGAAGGTAGCCGCGCGGAAGCCGCTCGCAAACTCGCCATCCACAGGCCCGACCGTCGTCCACAGATCGGAGATTCTGGCTTTTTAGGGTTGACGCGCCGCTCGTACGGTCGCTCGCGTGCGCGCCCTCTTCAATGCCTCACCTCGTCTGTCCACTAGCGACGTTGCGCTCCAGAGACTGCTACGTCTGTTGGGATCTGAGCCTCCCGCGCGTGAATCCACAGTGGACGCTGCTAGTCCGCCCACTGCGGAGCCGGCGGCTCCCGATCCATCGGATGAGGTCGTGTCGCGGTGGATGCCTGTCGGCCTGCGCAAGGCGAGAGCCGACCCGGGCCGGCGTGGCGCGGTCGTGTTGGTCGGGGCGGCATTGCTTGCCGGTCTCGCGGTCGCCGCCTATGTCTGGCACGGCCGGCCGCAGGCGCAGACGATCGCACCCCCGCCGGTCGTGGCCGGGCCCGCTTCGGCCGGCTCGATGTCCCCATCCACGCCGGTGACCTCACTGGTCGTCGCCGTGAGCGGGAAGGTCCGGCACCCAGGTGTCGTCACCGTGCCCGCAGGGGCCCGGGTCATCGACGTGCTCAAGGCCGCCGGTGGGCCGCTGCCGGGTGTCGACATCGGCGCGCTCAACCTGGCGCGGAAGGTGGGCGACGGGGAGCTCGTGGCGGTGGGAATCCCGGCATCGGTTCCCGGCGCCGCCGGCGGGCCCGACGCCCGGGCGCCTATGCCCGGAAATCCTCCCGGAGGCACCGCGGGACCGATCGACCTGAACACCGCGACCCTCGCCGAGCTGGACACGCTGCCAGGAGTCGGCCCGGTGCTGGCCCAACGGATCCTGGACTGGCGGACTCAACACGGCCAGTTCGCGTCGGTGGATCAACTCTCGGATGTCCCGGGCATCGGCGACTCCAGGATGGCGCAGCTCCGCGACCTGGTCCGGGTGTGAGATGGCGGGGCCGACCGCCACCGCTCAGGACCCGCCGGCCGACGTCCGGCTTGCCGTCGGCGCGGCCGCCGCGTGGCTGAGCGTGCTCGCCACGCTTGTGCTGTCGCCCGCGGCAGGCGCGGTCTGCGGCGCCGTCGCGCTCCTGCTGGCACTGCTCGCTTTGAGCCGGCGGCGGCGCTGGTCGGCCGTGGTCGCTCTGCTGCTCGGGTGCGCCGGGGCGGCCGCGCTGGCAACGTCGGCGCGGGTCGCCGGCGTCGATCGATCGCCGCTGACCGGGCTGGCCGAGCGGCGGGCCGGCGTGACGATGGAGCTCCAGCTGAGCGACGACCCGCGTCCGCTGACGGGCGGTGCCGGGCCGCCGACCGTGGTGGTCGCGGCGCGGGCGCGCCAGGTGACCACCGCTGGGCGTATGTGGTCGCTGTCAGGTCGGGTGCTCGTGCTCGCCCCGGCCGAGGGGTGGAGCGGTCTGCTGCCGAGCCAGCGGGTCACCGTCGACGGTCGACTGATGCCGCCGACCCGACGTGACCTCACCATCGCCGTGCTGTCCGTCCGGTCGGCTCCCGCTCGGGTCGGCGAGCCTTCGGGCGTGCAGGCGGTGGCCGGCCGCATCCGCGTCGGCCTCCGCGACGCCGCCGAGGTCCTGCCGGAGCGCCCGCGCGGCCTGCTCCCAGGTCTGGTTGACGGCGACGTGAGCGGGCTGGATCCCCAACTGGCCGCCGACTTCAAGACCGCCGGCCTGTCGCATCTGCTCGCGGTCAGCGGCACGAACGTCGCTATCGTGACCGGCGCGGTCCTGCTGCTGCTTCGAGGACTGACGGCCGGTCCGCGAACGTCGGCCGTCGGCGCGGGCGTGGCGCTGGCGGGATTCGTGGTGCTCGCTCGACCGTCGCCGAGCGTGCTGCGCGCCGCGGTGATGGGCGTGATCGCGCTGCTGGCGCTCGCCTCGGGTCGGCCGCGGTCCGCGTTGCCAGCCCTCGCAGCGGCGGTGTTGATTCTCGTGTTCGTATCGCCGCCGCTGGCACAGGATCCGGGCTTCGCGTTGTCCGTGCTGGCGACAGCGGGGCTGATCGTGCTGGCGCCCGGTTGGGTGGCGTGGCTGCGGAGTCGCGGGGTCCCACGCGGTGTGGCCGAAGCACTCGCGGTGCCGGCTGCGGCCACGGTGGCGACCGCGCCGGTCATTGCGGCGATCAGCGGGTCGGTCAGCCTGGTCTCGATCCCGGCCAACCTGCTCGCGGAGCCGGCGGTGGCGCCTGCGACTGTTCTGGGCGTACTGGCGGCGGCCGTGTCGCCGCTGTCCGGCGACGCCGCGCGGGGGCTGGCGTGGCTCGCCGGAGTTCCCGTCCGATGGATCGTCGAGGTCGGGACGCGGGCGGCGCACGTCCCGCTCGCCGCGGTGTCGTGGCCGGGCGGCCTCTCAGGAGCGGCCGTGCTGGTGCTGGGGATGGCGCTGGCCGTTCCGGTGCTCCGGTGGCCGCCCGGGCGGCGGGTCGTTCTTGCAGCGACGGCGGGCGCCGCGGTGGTGCTGGCTCCGGTACGGGCGGTGTCCCCAGACTGGCCGCCGCCCGGCTGGCTGTTCGTCGCCTGCTCGGTCGGCCAGGGTGATGCGCTCGTCGTCGGCGCGGGCGAGGGCTCCGCGATGGTGGTCGACGCCGGGCCGGAGCCCACCGCCGTCGACGGGTGCCTGCGACGTCTCGGGGTGCGGTGGGTGCCGCTGCTCGTGCTGACCCATATGCACGCCGACCACGTCGACGGGCTCGACGGCGTGCTGAACGGCCGAGCGGTCGCCGAGCTCGACGTTGGGCCGTCCCAGGAGCCGGCGGCGGGTTGGCGAGAGGTGCAGGACAGCGCCCGCCGGCACGGGGTGCCGGTGCGGACCGTCTCGGTGGGGGAGCGGCGGGGCTTCGACGGGCTCACGGTGGACGTCCTTGCACCCGACCGGCCGTTCCATGGCACCCGCTCGGACCCCAACAACTCCTCGGTCGTGCTGCGTGTGGGAGTCAGCGGGCGGACGCTGCTGCTGACCGGCGACGTGGAGGTGGAGGCACAGGAGGCGCTGCTCCGCACCGGCGCCGACCTGCGGGCCGACGTGCTCAAAGTGCCCCACCACGGATCGGCGTACCAGAGTCCGGCCTTCTTGCGGGCCGTGCACGCCTCGGTCGGTGTGATCTCGGTCGGCCGCGACAACGACTACGGCCACCCGTCGCCGGCACTGCTGCACGAGCTGGACCGGCTCGGCATTCGGACCGAGCGGACCGACCTGGACGGCGACGTAGCGGTTGCCCTGCGGAACGGCGGTCTGAGCGTGGTGACGCGATCCCGGTCGCCGCCGTGAGCGTCCACCGTGCGGTCTCGCGGCCGTGCCAGGATGGGGCGTGGCCGATTCGCTGGGCGCCCCGCTGCGGCTGGTGCTCGGGGACGAGGAGTTGCTCGTTTCCCGGGCGGTCGCCGAGGTGGTCGCGGCGGCACGGGACGCCGACCCCGAAACGGACATACGCGAGCTGCTGGCGGGTGAGCTGGCCGCCGCCGACCTCTACGACCTGCTCAGCCCGTCGTTGTTCGGCGGGCGGCGGGTAGTGGTGCTGCGCGGGGCACACGAGACCAAGACCGAGGTCGTCGAGGCGCTACGCGCGTACGTCATGGACCCCACCGACGACGTCGTGCTCGTGGTCGTGCACCCCGGCGGCGCGCGCGCCAAGGCGCTGGTCGAAGCGATGCGCAAGGGCGGAGCGGTCGTCGTCGAGTGCGTGAAGCTGACCCGCGCCGAAGAGCGGCAGGCGTTCGTACGGGCCGAGGTCGCGCGGGCGGGTGGGACCATCACCGTCAGCGCGGTCGCCGTGCTGCTCGACGCGGTCGGCAACGACCTGCGGGAGCTGGCCACCGCCAGCTCGCAGCTGGTCGCGGACACCGGCGGCCGGATCGACGCCGACGCGGTGACCCGCTATCACCGCGGGCGGGCCGAGGTCACCGGGTTCGCGGTGGCCGACCGGGCGGTCGTCGGTGATGTGCCCGGTGCACTGGAGGCGCTGCGCTGGGCGCTCGCGGTCGGCGTCGCGCACGTGCTGGTCGCCGATGCGCTCGCCGACGGGGTTCGGTCGATCGCCCGGGTCAGCTCGGCCGGCCGCGGCAACCCGTACGCCATGGCGAACACGCTGGGCATGCCGCCGTGGAAGGTGAAGCGGGCCCAGTCGCAGGGTCGAGGCTGGACAGCGGCCGGGCTCAGCCGCGCGATGCAGACCGTCGCGGACCTGAACGCCGACGTGAAGGGCGTCGCCGCCGATCCGTCGTACGCGCTGGAGGCGGCGATCCGCGAGCTGGCCGCCGCTCGCGCCGGCTCGGACTGATCGACGGGACCGCGCTCGGGCGGCGATCCGCAAGCTGGCCGCCGCTCGCGTCGTCTCGGACTGATCGACTCGTACGCGCTCGAACGGCGATCCGCGAGTTCGCCGCCGCTCGCGCCGGCTCGGACTGATCGACGGGACCGCTCTCGGGCGGTGATCCGCGAGCTGGCCGCCGCTCGCGGCGGATCGGCTGATCGACGGGACCGCGCTCGGGAGGTGATCTGCGAGCTGG
>Ga0207702_10005469_pt1 | contig 11110 bp, 7 predicted proteins | sample KBSCornC62_FD_184302 | JGI IMG/M metagenome (GOLD analysis project Ga0207702, IMG submission 184302) | Corn rhizosphere microbial communities from Kellogg Biological Station, Michigan, USA - KBS Corn C6-2 (SPAdes) (version 2) | ecosystem: Host-associated > Plants > Roots > Rhizosphere > Soil ...
GGCAAGGTGTACACCTATCAGAAAATGTCAGTGAGCCTCAAAAGCGCCGGCGTAAGCCCTTCGCCGTACCTGAAGATCGCCGAGACCTACCGCACCTCCGACGCTATTCTGTCGGCCAATGCGCTGCTGCTGGCCACGCTCATCAATCCCGACAGTGCGCTTAAAAAACTGCATACCCTGTCGAAAGACCATGTGATCAAAGAGGCAAAAAATGCCAACATCTTTAATCACTATGTGTGCATGAGTGCTTCGCTGGTGCAGGACAGCATTGTGGTGAAGAACCTCGTAAAGAACCTGGGCAGCTTTACTGTAAATGAATGGATAGAAGACGACCTGTGCGCCCTTTATGCAAAAAGCAATCCGCTGTCGCTGCTCAAAACCTATCTAATGAGCGAAAAGAATGAGAAGAACGGACTGGCCATACAAACCGCGCTGGATGTGATCATTGAAAAAGCACCAAAAGCTTCGTTCGAGAACACAGTAAAATCGCTGCGCAGCATCATGAGCGAAAAATGGAAAAAGGATATTCTGGGCAATATGCTTGATAATAAGTACCAGGCCAACTACAGCTTATGCAATCCTAAAAAAGTAGTGACCAAAGTGTGGGATGGCGTAACCGTGCAATCCTGCCCCGATGGATTGCTGATTACCAATAGCGCATTGACCGAGTTCGATGAGAACTGAGATCGGTTACCAATCGCTGTTGCTGCCGCCACCGCCCGAATCTCCGCCACCGCGTGAAACAGATCCTGGCACAGCTGGCTGATGTCATTGCCTTTCAGCGAATCGGCCAGGTAAATAAAGATCTGCGTGGAGCTGCTGAGATCGTAGCTGTGAAGCTTTTCGTTAAGCGAAGCTGCTTGTTCGGCAGTCAATACGCCGGGCGTGTCGGTGACGTAATTATCAGGCTGCGCCGGAAATGGCTGTGCACAAATAAACAACGGCAACAGCCAAAGCAGAAATGCAAAAGGGGGGTTTCATCAGCACCAAATTACAGAAAAATAGTAGGATCCATGCGGCAAAAAATCCCCCTAAAAGAGCTGTTAAAGCCCATGTTTTTTTGATACTTTTAGCACCTATACCTTTTTCATGAAAAACTCCATTGTATTGCTGTCGCTCGCTGTAAGCCTTAGTGCGCCTGTAGTTTCGCAGAACAAATTACTCACCGTCCAGGAAGCGGTTTTAAAGGGCCGCACCAGCCTTGCGCCCAAACGCCTGCAAAGCCTCGAATTTATTCCCGATGCAAAAAAGGTGGCTTATGTTGATAAGAACGAGCTGGTGATCGTGAACTCCGAAACCGGTAAGATCATCTCGTCCATGTCTACCGTAGCTTTCAATAAAGAGCTGGCAGCCGGCACGCTCGATACGGTTGCCGCGTTTGAAGGCATTAAATGGAAAAATGAGAATGAATTTTATTTCACGCATAAAAAAGGCGAGTTGCTGTATTCAATTTCTAAGAAATCAACGGCAGCTTCAGAGCGCAAAAAACCCGCCTCTCCGTTCGAGAACATTGATGAGTTCAAGGAAGGCGATCTCTTCGCTTATGTAACCGATAACAATGTGTTCATCTCCTCAAACGGCCAGGTGAAGCAGGTAACCACCGACGGCTCTTACGAAATTGTGAACGGTAAAAGTGTGCACCGGGATGAGTTTGGCATTCACAAAGGCACCTACTGGAGCCCGAATGGAAACTTACTTGCTTATTACCGCATGGATCAAAGCGATGTGACCGATTATCCGATCATCGACTGGACCACTTATCCGGCAAAGAACAAGAATATTAAATACCCCATGGCCGGCAACAAAAGCCACTACGTGACGCTGTGGGTGTACGATCTTAAAAAAGGCAGCAGTACAAAAATCAATACCGAAGGGCCGAAAGATCAGTACCTCACCAACATTGCCTGGAGCCCTGATGAAAGCAAGGTGTACATTGCCGTTCTCAACCGCGAGCAGAACCATTTTAAGCTTAACGAATACAATGCCGCCACCGGCGAATTTGTAAAAACGCTGTTTGAAGAGAAAGATGAAAAGTATGTGGAGCCGCAAAACCCAATGCTCTTTGTAAAGAACAACCCCAAGCAATTTATCTGGCAAAGCCGCCGCGATGGCTTCAATCATTTTTATTTATACAATGCCGATGGCAGCCTGGTAAAGCAGCTCACTAAAGGCAATTGGGAAGTAAAAGCAGAGAACGGTTTTGATCAGAAAGGTGAGAACCTGTTCTTTCATGCCAATGAGCAAAGCCCGATCAACCAGGATTTTTATTCAGTGAATTTAAAGAGCGGGAAGCTAACGCGGCTCACACAAGGAGCTGGCTTTCACACAGCAATGGTGAGCAGGAACGGCGATTACATCGTTGATAATTTTACCTCGTGCTACATTCCGCGCGAATATAGGATCATTAACACCGCTAATGGAAAATCGAACACCGTGTACGCCGCCGAAAATCCAATTAAAGACTACAAGCTGGGAAAATGGAATTTATTGACCATTAAGAGCGGCGGCTACGAACTGAATGCACGCCTCTTTAAGCCGGCCGATTTTGACAGCACAAAAAAATATCCTGTGCTGGTGTATCTGTACAATGGTCCGCATTCGCAATTGGTGACCAACAGCTGGATGGCTGGCGGAGAGCTGTGGTATCAATACATGGCGCAAAAAGGATTTATCGTGTTCACGGTGGATGGCCGGGGTACCTCGCATCGTGGCAAGGCGTTCGAGCAGGTGATCCACCGCCACCTGGGCGACAACGAAATGGAAGATCAGCTCAAAGGCGTTGAGTATCTGAAATCGTTGCCGTATGTAGATGCTAACCGTCTGGGCGTGCATGGCTGGAGCTATGGCGGCTTTATGACCACTTCGCTCATGACGCGTCACGCCGGCGTGTTTAAAGTGGCAGCTGCCGGCGGCCCGGTAATTGACTGGAGCTATTACGAGATCATGTATGGCGAGCGCTACATGGATACGCCACAGGAGAATAAAGAAGGCTACGATAAGAACAACCTTTTAAATCATGTAGATAAGCTCAAAGGCAAGCTGCTGATGATCCACGGTGCGCAGGACGATGTGGTGGTGTGGCAGCACAGCATTATGTATCAAAAGAAAGCTGTGGACAAAGGCATACAGCTGGACTACTATGTGTATCCCGGTCACATGCACAATGTGCTTGGCAAAGACCGCGCACATCTGATGGAGAAGATCTGCAATTATTTTATTGATAACCTGTAAAGGGGCACACATGACCATGTTGAAGCAACATTACGTGAGGATCATTTTTTTGGTTCTTGGCGTATTGCTGCTGTTGTTTGAATCGTTTGTGATCCACGACAAGGACCTTGACATTTTCGTGGGAGCCTCGCGGCTTGTGGCGGAAGGCAAAACCTGCTATGAGGTGTGGCTTGAGTCAGGCACTTCGGGACTCAAATACTTTTACAGCCCTCTGTTTGCAGTTCTCATGATCCCGTTCGGCTATCTGCCGCAATGGGGCTATAACCTGCTGTGGATCTCTGCTTCACTTTTGCTTATGTGGCGTAGCTTTATGTTGTTGCAGTTCTATCTGCCACTCGATAGGCTTTCGCAGAGGCAAAGAAACTGGTTCTGGGTGTTGGTGATTATTTCGGTGGCAAGAATGATCGCGGATAACCTGGCGCTTGGACAGATGACCATTTTGCTGATCTGGGGCACGCTTGAATCCATGCGCCTTATTTTTCTGAAGCGCTACCCTGCAGGCTGTGCGCTGCTGGCGCTGATCATCAACATTAAGCTTATTCCGCTTGGCTTGCTGGCCTATCTTGTGTATAAGCGCGAGCTTAAAGCGGCAGGCCTTATCGTGTTTTTTCTGGTGCTTTACCTGTATCTGCCAGCGCTCGTTGTTGGCTTTGACTTCAACAACCAGCTGCTGCTGGATTGGAAGAACAGCCTGAGCGCCACGCAGGAAAAAAGCATCTATGAGGATATTGGCCGCAGCAGCCTGTCGGCCCTTGTGCCTTCGCTCATGCTGGAGACGCCGCTTCAGTTCTCTATCCGAAGAAATATTATAATTGCCGACGAGCATACGGCGAATCTGATCTTAAATGCCACGCGGCTTATTTTACTAACGGTTCTTGCCATACTGATGAGGCCGCCGTTTAAAATCCGAAGCAGCAGGCGGGCGCTGTTATATGACCTGTCGCTGGTGTGCCTGGCAACGCCTTTGATCTTTCCTCACCAGGGAAAGTACGCGCTGTATTATACATTGCCGGCTTACAGTTATTGTATTTTCTGGCTGATGGACAATAAGGGGCTAGATGTTTCGAAAAAACAATACAGATCGGTGTTAGCGTTCACACTGCTCTCGTTTGCGCTGATCACATTAACCACCGATGGTCTTATAGGAAGAAAAGCCAGTGATCTGACCGAATACCTTCATTTGCCAGTGTATGGCATGATCTTTCTGATCGTTGCGGTGGGCTGGCTGAAAAGAGATGCGGCCATGCAAATCGCAGCCAGTACGGAACTTGCTGGCGGTTATAACTGACAGACGCGTGATCTATGCTTTCTTCAGCTCCAGCACGGTGATCTCAGGCCAGATGCCCAGGCGGCCCGGGTAGCCGATAAAGCCCAGCCCGCGGTTTACATACAGGTATTGCGGCCCTTGCTTGTACAAGCCTCCCCAGTGCGGGTACACGTATTTGGCAGGGCTCCATTTAAGGCCCGGAATTTCAATGCCCAGCTGCATGCCATGCGTGTGGCCGCTCAGCGTCAGATCAACATCTTTGTACTGCGTGCTCACCTGCTTGTCCCAATGGCTGGGATCGTGGCTCATTAAAATTTTGAAGGGATATTTTTCAGCGCCTTTATAGGCAAGGTCCATGCGGCCATATTTCGGGAAGTGCATATTGCCGCCCCAGTTCTCAATACCGATCAGGGCAATTTCCTGGCCGTTTTTTTGAAGGGCTACGTGCTCGTTCATCAGCAGGCGCCAGCCGGCATTCTTTTGCACGGTCTTCAGCATTTCCAGGTTTTTTACTTTTTCACCCGGACCCCAGTCATTCTTGTAATCGCCGTAATCGTGGTTGCCAAGCACCGAGTAAACGCCATACGGCGCTTTCAGCCGGCTGTAGGTCGATTCAAAGCCCTGTGTTTCGATGGCTTCATTGTTTACCAGATCGCCGGTAAACAGAATAAGATCGGGCTTTTGCGCCAGCGCAATATCAATGGCTTTGTTCAGCGCATGTGTATTAAAAAAAGAGCCGGTATGAATATCAGACAGCTGAATGATCTTAAAGCCATCAAAAGCTTCGGGCAAATTGGGTGAAGGCACTTTTACATGGTGCACCCTGTATTTATAGCCGCCTCGGATCATGCCGTATATAAAGCCGGCAAAAGGAATGGCCGTAACCACCAGCGCCGCTCTGCTTACAAATTTGGCGCGGCTTATTTTAATGCCTTCCGCGATCTCCTGCGCCGGTGTGCTTTTCAGCTTGGCAACGATCCATCGCACGCCCCGAACAAGGTCTTCGGGCAGCAGAAAGATCACGCAAAACACCTTGCAGATCAAAAACAAAAAGAAAACAGCAACAAAGATCCTGAAAACCATGTTCCAGTGCGTTGGCGGGTAAAGCATGGCGGTTACAACAATAATAACGTCGAGAGCCAGCATGCCGTAAATAATATACTGCCAGATGCTTTTTTTCGGTTGCGAGAAATCCTGTATCACCGTTCGGGCGGCCTGTATAAAATAAAATTCAGAGAGAATGATGACCAGCAGAATAATTGGAAAAATTGATCTCATAGTGAAAATTGACGGGTAAAAGTACGCAATAAAGACAGACAAAGCCTCTAATTATGTTGAATGGGCGCTAATGCCCACGGCTGGCGAACAGGCTTCATTTACCGGCTTAAGCGCGGTTTTGAACTACCCGCATAGTTTACAAACCAATGTTAATTATTTCCAAAACCCGGTGTTTGGGTGCCAAAGCTTTCTTTTATTTTTGAATAGTATAGACCTTTGTAGGCTATTAAACCACACAGGCATATAGAACACCACAGTCAGGAATATAGAAATAAAAAGATGGTGTGTTTCTATGTGATTTAAAAAGAGGTAAAAAATGACAAACAAGATCCGCATCGGTATTATTTTCGGAGGACAAAGCAAGGAGCGTGAGATCTCCTTTGCCGGAGGAAGAACGGTTTACGACAACCTCAACAAATCATTGTTTGAGGCCATTCCCATTTTTGTTGACAGCTTTGGCAATTTCATAGAGTTGAACTGGGAGTTCATTTACAAAGGCACCATCCGCGATTTTTATCCACCTGTTGAATTTTTACCTCAGGGCTCAACGTTTCAGCTGTATGCCGAGAACCTTGGCGACCTGAACGAAGATCAGCAGCACGAGCTCACGCTGCGCATCGGCAAACGCCTTACCGGCGCCAAGCTCAAGGCCAAGCTCGATTTTGCATTCCTGTGTTTGCACGGTCCTTATGGCGAAGATGGCCGCATTCAGGGCCTTTTTGAGTTCCTGCAAATTCCTTACAGCGGCTCCGGCATTTTAGCATCAGCCATTGGCATCGATAAATCGATCCAAAAAGAGCTGATGGTGAGCAAAGGATTCAACAGCCCGAAATATATTACCATCGACCGCATCGACTGGATCGAAGGCAAAGCCAGGAACGCATTTAAAACCGTGAGGGAAACCATTGGCTTTCCCTGCGTGGTGAAGCCGGCCAACCAGGGCTCGAGCATTGGTGTGAGCATTTTGAGCGCTGACAACGAATTTGAATTTATGAGCGCTGTCGAAAAAGCGCTGTTCACGCGTTGGATCGATGCGAAGGAATGGCAGGGCTTTAGCGATGAAGAGAAGATCAATTATGTAAAAGCGCTGGCCGACATCCGTGAGGGTATGGGGATGCCGGTTGCTATTACTTATCCCAAAGAACTTAACGCGCCAGTCATTTATGATCCCAACAAGCTCATCGGGTTTTTAAATGCCAATCTCAAAGACGATGGCTTTGTGATAGAAAGCCTCGATGGCGAAAGCACAGTGATGGTGGAGGGCTTTATTGAAGGCAGGGAATTCAGCTGCATTGTGCTGGAGGATGAGAATGGCAAGGCTATTGCGCTGCCGCCAACCGAGATCCGCAAAGGCAAAGAGCTGTTTGATTACCGCAGCAAATATTTACCCGGCTTATCACGCAAGATCACGCCTATCGACCTGCCGGACGCGCAGATCGAAGCCATTCGCAGAGATTGCGAGCGCCTGTTCTATGAGCTGCACTTTGATGTGTATGCCCGCATCGATGGCTTTTTAAGCAAGGATGGAAAGATCTTCCTGAACGATCCTAACACGACCAGCGGTATGATGCCCTCCTCGTTCTTTTTTCACCAGGCAGCTGAGATCGGCCTGAACCCTTCGCAGTTCCTCACCTTTATTGTGCGCACTTCGCTGGCCAAGCGCTTCAGGCAGTCAAAAGGGCTGATCCGCTACAAAACGCTGCTCGATCATCTGGACGCCAGCATTCAAAAAGAGAAAAGTGCAGGCAGCCAGAAAACCCGCGTGGCCGTGGTGTTGGGCGGTTATTCGTCAGAGCGCCACATTTCGGTGGAGAGCGGCAGGAACGTGTATGAAAAATTATCCTCTTCCGAAAAATATGCGCCGTTCCCGGTGTTCTTAACCGGCAATGCCACCGAACATCAGCTCTACCAGCTGCCTGTTAATCTGCTGCTGAAAGACAATGCCGACGATATTAAGGAAAAGGTGGAGCATTTTAAAGTGCACCCGGTGATCAAAAACATCATGCACGAGTGCGAGGCGATCACTGAAAAATATGCTTCAGTTAACCAAATCTCTTCACCCGAAAAGCTGAGCTATGCACAGCTGAAGGAAAAAGCCGATGAGGTGTTCATTGCCCTGCATGGCCGTCCGGGTGAAGATGGCGCCATACAGGAGCAGCTCGAAAAATACAACCTGCCTTACAATGGCTCGGGCAAAGAAAGCTCATCGATCACCATTGATAAATACCGCACGAACGAAATTTTGAGATCTAACGGTTTCCTCGTTGCCGAACACATTCTGGTCTCTAAAGAAGACTGGCAGAATAACAAGGCCGGCATTTCTGAGATCTTAAAGAACCGCATTAAGTACCCATTCATTGCCAAGCCGGTGGACGATGGCTGCAGCAGCGCGGTAAAGAAAATAAAAACACCCGAAGAATTTGATGCTTTCTGCAGGCTCATGTTCCGCGCCTCTGAAGAGCTGGACCCTGCATCGGCAGAAACCCTGCACATCAGGGCCAAGGAAGAGTTCCCGCAAAAGCAGGTGATCCTGGTAGAAGAGCTTATCAGCAAAAAAGATGCAGTTCATTTTTTAGAGATCACGGGCGGTATGCTCACGCGCTTTAATAAGCAAGGCGCGCTGGAGTATGAGGTATTCGAAGCCTCTGAAGCCTTGGCAGATGGCGAGATCCTCAGCCTCGAAGAAAAATTTCTGGCAGGGCAGGGGCAGAACATCACGCCGGCGCGCTATGCCAAGGATGCTATTGATCGCCAGAACGTGAGCAATCAGGTAAAAGAACAGTTAGGCGCCGCAGCGCGTGTGCTGGGTGTTACCGGCTATTGCCGCATCGATGCTTTTGTGCGGGTGTATGCCGATTGCCGCGCTGAGGTTATTTTTATTGAAGTGAATTCCCTTCCGGGGATGACACCCGCTACCTGTATCTTTCACCAGGCAGCTATCAATCACTATAAGCCTTACGAATTTATTGACAGGATCCTTGATTTTGGCAAAGAGCGGCAGATGGCGGCTGTTTCATGATCCGTCTTTCCCCGTTAATTTCACGAATGACACTAATTGTTTTTATAGTGTTGTGATAGCTTGTGAGCCACACAGATACTAAAACAGTTCAGCATAAATCCGTAATTTTGAGCGAATGGAATTCGAAATAAAACCACAGAGCAAATTCAGCCTGGGCCTCAAAGAACTGTGGGAGTACCGCGAACTCTTTTATTTTTTTAGTCTGCGTGATATTAAAGTAAAATACAAGCAGGCGGTACTGGGCGTGCTGTGGGCCGTGCTTCAGCCCATTGTGATGGCTGTTTTGGTTTCTGTTTTTTTCGGAAAAGCCATTAGCAGCTACGCAGCACTTAGCATGCCTTACGAGATCTTTGTGCTCAGCGGCCTCGTGCTCTGGGGCATCTTTTCATCGGGCCTCAACAATGCCGGAAACAGCATGGTGAGCAATGCCAATATCATCAAAAAAATTTATTTTCCACGGCTTATCATTCCTATCTCATCTGTGCTGGTGGGCCTCTTTGATTTCTTTATGGCCTTTGTCGTGTTCCTGATCTATTGCTTTGCAAAACAGGTGAGCATTTCGGCCATAGCATTTCTTTATTTTCCATTGGCCATTGCGCTTACCTGTCTGGCCACCTTTGGCTCGGGCACGCTGCTGGCCGCGCTCAATGTCAAGTACCGCGACTTTCGCTACATCATTCCTTTTCTTATCCAGGTATTGCTGTTCTTAACGCCGGTGATCTATCCGGTCACTATTTCGGGCTCGCCAGTTTTGCAGGCCATAATGGCATTGAATCCTATGACCGCGCCTATGGATATTTTCAGGGCGGCCTTTACAGGGCAAACACTGCACAGCACCGCCGACCTGGTGAGCATTCTCTCATCGCTGCTGTTCTTTGTGATAGGCCTGGTGTATTTCAGAAAAACAGAGGCTTACTTTGCCGACCTGGCTTAGGTTTTACTCGGCACAATCGTGTTCAATAAGATCCACGTATTCGAGGTCGGAATTGCGCGAATGGTCAAACAGCGGCGGCACGCTCCAGTAGCCAATCCCATGGCGCTTGTCGCTGTCGTTGCGGTAGGCCGAAAAGGCACGCAGGCGAGCTATCTTATCTCTTGTGTCCACCGGTTTTAGCCAGTCGGCTTCCCGCGCACAGGCGTTCTGCTCATTTTTTTTGCGGTGGATCCAGTAATACACATATACGCGAAACAGGCGCACATCGTCAATAACGCCCGATGCATGCAGCTCGCGAATAGCATCGGTGGCCGCCTGGTGTGTAGGATGGCGATCGCAGTTCCTGTTATAAGGATCGCAGTTGCCACTCACGGTTTTGTGCGATGCTTTGGGATGCAGCACTGAAAAATAAGTAATGGTCTTTTTAAAGCCAATGATCAGGTTCTCCTTGTCCAACAGATCAGAGAAGCCATGCCCGCGGTTGGCAATATAGATGCGGTGTACACCCAGTGCCTTGCAGGCGTTGATAAATTCACGCATGCGCTCCTGAACATATTCCCCGGGTGTCATGCCCAGCTTGTTGGCGTTTATAGGGCTTGCGCCATCGGTAAGAAGCACTACGTAGGTTGGCCGGCCTTTGCGCACGTGCTCGGCAATAGAAGCTCCCATAGCCAGCGTTTCGTCATCCTGGTGCGGCGAATAAAAAATAGCAGGAGCTTGTGTTTCAGGGTTGGGCTGATTGGGTGCGCTCCACACCAGCGTTGGCCGCTGGCATTTGGGAATTCTGGCCAGGGCCGGCACTACCGAATGTGTAGGTTCTGCCGGATCCTGTCCTGCAGTTGAATTGGTGTCTGTGGTAATAGGCGGCGAACCGGCATCCGGCGTAGCGGTGCTTGCCGGCTTGCCCGATTTTTTGGTGCAGGCCGCAAAAATAAAGGCGCAGAAGAGGGCGCTCAGGATGAGATGTGTGTGTCTTTTCATAGTTTCCTGACGGTGTGTTTCAGGGGGCTATTTATTTTAAAAATACCTGGCAAACGCTTTAACGGTTGCGGCGCCGGCTTATTGTAGTTTTTGGGATCTTTTTGTCTGCCGGTGGGCAAACAGTGCGGAGGTAGAACGGGTTCTGTTTTGTTACCGCTAAATTATAAAAAATCCCGCTTCCGGTTACCGGAGCGGGATTTCTAAAAATTACAGTTTTGCTTTTATTTCGATCATATCGTAGCCTTCAATAATGTCGCCTACCTGTATGTCGTTAAAGTTTTCAATATCGAGACCGCATTCGTAACCGGCCGCTACTTCCTTCACATCATCCTTAAAGCGTTTCAGTGAGCCCAGAGCGCCGGAGTGAATCACAATGCCGTCGCTCTGGGCTCACTGAAAC
>Ga0207702_10005474_pt1 | contig 11105 bp, 8 predicted proteins | sample KBSCornC62_FD_184302 | JGI IMG/M metagenome (GOLD analysis project Ga0207702, IMG submission 184302) | Corn rhizosphere microbial communities from Kellogg Biological Station, Michigan, USA - KBS Corn C6-2 (SPAdes) (version 2) | ecosystem: Host-associated > Plants > Roots > Rhizosphere > Soil ...
TCTGGAGGCCGAGAAAACAGCGCACGCAACGCGCCCCACTCGCCATGCAGCATCTTGGTGAGAATACGCAACGGCCGCGTCAGCTTCCACGAGCGAGAGTTGACCACCAGTGCGTAGTATTCCTGCAGCCGTGCCAGCTCGCCAGCCAGCAGCTGCGCGCGCGCGCTCAATTTCTTCTGGCGCTTGCGCAGGAGGGCGATGGTCGCATCGCGGTCGGCGAGCCCTGCTTCCAGATCATGCGTCCGCATGGCCGGGTCGACCGCTCCCGCGGTTCCAGCCACGCTGACATGAGGGCACTTGCCCGTTCCACCCATGTTTGGCTTGGGCCCATCCAGTGCGTTCGTCACGCCATGCTCTCTGCTGATTGTTCCCGGCTGCCGGGGCTGGAAGCCATGCCGTACGGGAAGGAAATCATACAAGTGCCGCCGGATACGATGCACGCCGTGCAGGGCGACTTGGCGTATTTGACGGCAACAGGGCACCCCGCACGCACGGCTGGCCCAGCTGTTCCCGGGTATTCCGGACTTCTCGCGGGATCGTGTGAAGGAGACCGGCCACCCGCGCGCCCGGTCGCTTGGCACGTGTCAGGCAATATTTGACACTAGGCGATGATCAGCAGTTTCAGATCTGACTCCACCTATTCCGAGGAACGACCATCATCTGGCGATAAAAAACCAACCGAACTCAGTTTTACCGACAACTCTCTCGAGTCCAGTGATTTCGAGAAGCGGCTCGGCACGAACGATGCGTTCGAAGCAATCGTTAAAAAAAGTAGGCCATTGGTTTGCTTGGTACTCGGCAATGCCGATCGATCGATGCTGATGTGCATCACCGAGCCCCGAGCAATGGTTCTCACTGCCACAGCAGCGCCATTCGCAGTAATCGTATAGGTGATGGGCGCGGACCTCCCCGCTTCACCATAGAGGCTCCACGGCAGCCATCCATCGACAACAATACCCGACTCCCCTGGCGGTTCCTTGAGCACAAGGGAAACCTCGGAGCCACACCAGCTCGATTTAACATTGTCGGGACCGTCAGACGGCCAACACCCTTGCAGTACCAAAGGAACGGCACTGGATGGCAAGCTGTTTACATCAATCCGAGACTCGGGCCATCGCTCGTATTTTTTTGAGAAAATGGCCCGAATCCTGCCATAACGCCGCTCCGGTAACGACGCCGGATCGTGCTCGCGCATGGCAGAAAGAAGGTTTACACGGTCAGCTGGCGCAAGACCGGACATCGCAGGCACCAGAAGCGGGTGCGCCAGAACCACGCTTCCAGAGAAAATCCCTAAACGCTCTTTTCTAACCAAGCCAACCATGTCGCTCCGTTCAGCAAGCGGCATTAGGCAAAGGAAAAGCTGTGGATTGCAGTCGTCCAGCACACGGCGATCCTTTGGATTACCGGAAAGCGCATACGTCTGCCGCGCTTGATCCTGATAATACTTTTGTATGTACGGCACCTTCCCCCACGCAGTAACGGAAAGAGGTATCTGTACGGCCAAAAACACGAGACACGCCGCCGCACCAAGCCATTGCCGCCAAGCCGCCCGCCGATACCCACCAGACGTGGATGCCGAACTCATCCACATCAACACCAGCGCGATCACACCAAACTCATAAAGTCGCACATAGCGGGGCTGGCTGAACGCGTCAACCCCAAATACCGGCGCACGATACAGAAGAATACCGCTATACCATCCATATGTTACAAGCATTAAGCAGACGGCCACAAAGGCCAGCATGTTCCACTTTACGCGAAATGCCCTCATCCAGAACCACACTTGAAGCAACAACATGACCACGAATAACAAAATATTGATTGTCGATGACAGCAGCGCATAACTGGCCGGCACTACTGGCCGTGAAATAACACCCCAAACCAAGGGCGGCCCCAACCATGAGCGCCAATGCCCCGCCTCAAGCTGTCCATAAATGCCTTTTAGGCTATCGAGAAGGGGGATCGAAGACCCACCCACGCGCGGCGCAAAGTGATACCCTAACCTTACGATGAGCATGACTATTGCGACCTGACTGGCGACGATCATCAATCCGCGCTTGCTCAGGCCGCTATCGCGAAGCGCCAGAAACCCCAGCCCAACGAATGTGGCAACTACGCATATCAAGGCGTTGTCATCACCTACGACCGCCATCGCGAACGCAACAATCGGCAATAGAACATACTTTCCCGATGTGCATGCCCGCCACACCGCCCACAAAAAAACCGGTATCAATAGGTCGCTGGAATACTGCATGGAGTTCTCCGCCCAACTCCACAGCTCCGTGCTGTTGAGCGACAGCAGGGCTGCCGTGATCGTGAGCCAAGCCAAGTGCTTTGTCCATGCGGCGCCTTTGCTCCTGTCAGCAAAGATCAGAAGGCGAAAGATAAGTGCGTACCCGAGTGCGACGAACGTGCCCACGATCGCTTCAACCGATAAATCTAGGTTGAAACTTCGGAGGCACCACAGAACCACCAGCTTGATCAAAGGCTCGGAATGGTCGGAACCCGCTCTGCGTACGAAGAAATCACCGAAGGTCAAGGTGTGGTCAATCGCCTTCCTTCCGAACACATCCAGAAAATACCAGTCATCCGCCATCAATGTAGGGTTGGCTGCGCGCATCGCAAATGCCACTACATTGACGAAAATAATGGCAGCCACGCACCATATGGCGACATTTAGAAGTCTGTTCAGCGCCGAATGACCGTTTGCTGTAACCCGCACCATATCTATTCACCTATGGATGGCTTGGTGTTGCTCCCGCGGCGACGCATGTCCATTCGCAGCACGCGCTCCATCGACTGGGCATCGACCTGAAGGGCCGCCTGTGTCACTCCGTTAAATACACGGGATGTAGTTCGACCTGCGTGTGCAGGCTTGCGTCGGCTCAATGACGCTGCCCGCCCTCCAATGCCGGCGGCTCCCGACGAAGAGGATAGCGAAAGCAAAGCGCTATCGTGTGCCTCAACCGCACGAAACCGTTCCTGTACACCCCGCCATCACATTACGCTGGGCTAACGGGCGACACATCCGCGACACCTGCAGCGCTCCACGCGATTCTCACCCCGCACGGGCATCACACCTAAGCCGTGCCGAGGCGGATGCGGCTTACGTGCTACCGCACCCCCCGATGGCCCGAGAAACCACGCGCTTGATGTAGAACGTTAGCAAGAACGTCGCCGCTACACCAATTCCGACGATCAGCCACTGCAAGTAACCAGCCAAACCACCCGGCTGGATACTGTCGCGCGCTAGCCACCCAATGCATACGTAGCCAAAAAGCGCAGGCACGGATGCCAGCGTGCCCACCATATAGTCACGCAGTCGTATAGACGATAAGCCGAGGGCATAGCTGGTCAAAGCGAATGGCATTACCGGAGACATGCGCAAAAGGCAAACGAGCCGCCATCGCTCCTTTACCAACTCCTCGCTCACTCTGCGCATGCCCTGACGGCGGGCAATCAAACGCTCGAAAGTGCCTCTGAAAAGGCTTCTACTGGCAGCAAAAGTCAACATCGCCCCTAAAAGGACGGCGCACGCAGCCACGACAAAACCATCTACCAGTCCATAAATCGCGCCACTCGCAACCCCTATCAATGACGCCGGCAAAAACCCGATACTCGCAACAAGCACCATGAACATCATGACGACGACAACCCCTCCAGGGCCACTCGCCGAAACGGCCCCCAGAAAACGCTCCACCTTAGCGGCGCCAATAGACAAGTCAGAAACGTGACCCGCGATCACGCCAAACAGCGAAACCGTACATATCACGCAAACGACCACAATCAAGCCAACGACCCTTGCATTCGTCCATTGCCTTGTTGGTGAATCGGGCGTCAATTCGATCATGCCGTCCGCGCCGAGCTCAAACGATGGGTTGGATCACCCTTAAACAACTGCGATTTGATCAGCCCGACCTTACTCAGCCTAAACTTCAAGGACGTCTCAAGAACACCAAACCCATAACGCACGCTGCGCGCAAAATTTATGGACGATGCCTCGTCGAAATACTTTGTTGGGCAGGATATCTCACCGATCTCGAAACCGAAGTATGCTGCTTGTGCAACCATCTGATTGTCAAATACGAAGTCATCAGAGCAGGACAACAACGGCAATTTATCCAAGGCAGACCTACTCCACGCTCGGTAACCGGTGTGGTATTCACTCAACTTTTGTCCAATCAAAATATTTTCTACAAACGTAAGCACGCGATTGGCAACGTATTTATACAAGGGCATTCCACCCGCGAGCGCACCCTTTCCGAGTATGCGGGACGCCAATACCACATCATAGTGCCCAGAAACAATCATTGATGCCATCGCGGTCACGAGCTTCGGACTGTACTGATAATCGGGATGAAGCATGATCACAACATCAGCGCCACGCTCAAGCGCACTTGCATAGCATGTTTTCTGATTGCCACCATATCCAAGATTCGCGCGGTGTTGAATCGTGTAAAGGCCAAGTGACCTCGCGACATCAACGGTATCATCGTGACTAGCGTCATCAGTCAAAATAATGTCGTCGACGACGTCCCGAGGAATTTCGGCTACGGTCCGCGATAGTGTTTTGGCCGCATTGTACGCAGGCATAACCACTGCTATTTGCTTGCCACCAAGCATCATTTCACTCCCAAAACGTTGGCATTTTACCACGTCGAGCCAACAGCCTGAAAAGATCAGCTTGCCCAAGTCCCGTAGTTACAAAAACTTACAACAAGCGGCGTTAGTTAATCGAACGCCTGCTCTGAAGGTGCCGACGAGCTGGGGCACAATCTACGGAACTTTCCCAAGATGGTCCTTTGAGGGCCCATTCGATAACGCGGGTAGGTGTCAGCCACACTTGGTCGCCGTTACCGTGCGCGTAGCTAACTGTTTGGCGGTACCTGCATCGACGAGTATGAAAGTCGTGCCCGCGACAACCCACGTCCCAGTTTTTGCCGATCCAGCATAACCGCTCTCGGAAAACAGCTGAGGCGTACTTTGAGCTGGCGCCGCTACCATGACTTTCACCTTCGAAACGTTAGAATGCCAGCTCACAGTCGCGACGATGGGTTCGTTAGGCTTGCAACCATCCACGGTTGCAGGCTCCACCGTCAGCGTGGCCCCTGAATTCGCATCCGCCACGGGCGGTACACCGGATGACTGGCCGGGCGATTGAGAGGAACTGCACGCGGCGATGGACAAACCCACCAGCACCGAACTCGCCACCTGCACCACACGTTGTATCAACATGTTTTCACCTTTAAGGACTGACCGTACCGGGCACGCAAACCATGGGCTAGCTGGACAACCATTACCAAGGACTACGCTGTCACGCAGTACGTGCGTGCGCCATAAACTCTTCGATTTTTTGCGACAGTCGAATCTCGCTACTCTGGATCATCGCGACCATGCTGTCATTTTGCACGCCCCATAGGGTGGAGTGCAGCTCGCTCTTGTGGCCGACAAGGAACGGGCAACAAGCCACTACCGATAGACGGGTCCGCTCCAGGTAACGATCGATAGTGTTCTTTTCAACATTTCTTTCTCTTTCGTCCCACAGGGAACAACGGTCGAATACCCGGCGATGGTAGATATTGAAAACTGTGCTAATCAGGCGGTCGGTTGTCACGAACTTCCTACCACGAAAGTCATCCACCTTTATGACATTGGCATTCGCATGCAGATCGCCCAGCAGGCCTGAGAACACGCCCCACGTGTCGCGCCGTGTACCAAGTTCCTGCAGCACGGCCTCGTAATCTTCCATGAAAGCAGGTTTGAATTCAACATCGTCTTCGCAAATCGTGACCTGCTGCATCTTCTGCTTGCGCGCCAGCATGATCATCAGCTTATAACTCATGCCGCAGCCGATCCAACCTTCCCGATGTCGCAATCCCGGAAATACTTGGAAACCGTAGTGATTGTCCTTGTCGAAGCTGCGTCTCCGCCGTGACCATTCGGGCAAGTTCAGGCACAACTTGTCGCCCGTCAACGTGAGCCTGCTGCCAGCCAGCTCCCAGAATCGATGGAAGGTAATATTGTCGAACGCAAGCAGGAAACGGTAAAAGTAGTACTCGAACCGGTTGGGCAGCTTGCGTGCCAGCGCATGATTCGCCCTGATCCTGGCGACCCTCTCCCGGTCATGGCTCAACCAGTAACGCACACGCTGCACCATTCCATCCACGTCGTTCAACTCGACAAAATCGACAAGCTGTTCCAGGTCGCCGTTCTCCGACATGTTTACGGCACGCTCGGATACGACGAGCTTGTCCAAAGACACACACTCCCAAAGGCGCGTGGTTTCCAGTAGTGCGCCTTCGTAGTAATGAATGTTGATGACCAGTTTGGCCCTGGCAATCTCGGCATGGAGAGCATCGCCGAAAAGGTCGTTGATCACTTTTACCCGGCACACGTCCTCCAAGGCCACAATGAAAGCACGGCGTCGATCATTATTGATGTCACCGTAGAACAGGACGTCGTATTCAGGGCCCGTAGCGCGCACCCCGTTGCGATAATCGGGTAAATAACCAAGCGGGAGGTAGAAAAAAAGTTTCCGGTGCAACCCTTTTTCCACCAATGCATCAATATTGGCAATGGAGTAATCGAGCACAGCAAATGAGCTGTCTAGCCGTTTGATGTACTCGATCGTGAACCAGCGCGTACTGACCGATTGTTCCATCTGGAAGGCCACGTACAAACCGGGCAATTGCTCGAACATCTGCGGGCAAATAACGAAGTGAGGCAGGTCCTCGTATCCGCCGTCGGGGCACGCATGGATAATGTTCGATTCGACACCGATTTTCTTCAGCGCGTGCCGGATGGAACACGCAACAAAATCGCAGTGTGGCGTCGTGAGGATCACCGCTCGCCGCCCCAAGCCCGGACGGAGGTCAAAAACGGGCGTTGGGATGGGCGCACGAGGGCGCGGGCCGCCTCGACGCAGATAGGCAACCGTGTGGTGTACGGCGGCGCGAGGTCCGAGCACCCGTGCCAGAGTCAGGTAGCGCTGACGCCGTTCCGGATCCCTCAGGGTCGAGCGTAAAGTTTGAGCGACATGCCTTGTTTTGCAAACCGGTCGTAGCAGCACTGCCACCATCCGATTCCGCGCAAAAGCCGAACCAAGATGCCGCACCGCGCGCAGCGGGCGTGTGAAGCGCCAGGAGATCGTGGACTGGATAGCGGAAATCGCTTGTGCGCGCGCAGCAAGTTCGGAGGCTTGGGCCTCCAACTGTTGGTGCATGGTGTCGACGCGTTGAGCCAGGCTGGCTAAATCGGCGCTATTGGCTGATAGGATTTGGACCAAGCCGGCAATTTGTGCGTCCTTTTCGCGGAGCGCCTGCCGCAATGCGGCCGTTCGCTTTTCAGCGGACGAAGAAGATTCGACGAACTTTTGAAGCAAGTCTTCCTTGTTGCCCAGCCGCAACTCCAGCGCCTCGACCTGATGCTCCCGATCCAGCAACAGTTGTGTTGCCGCCAGGAGCTTGGCTGAAATCTCGTCGGAGAGCTCATTACGACGCAGGATGTCCGCCTCCTTGCTCCGCACGATCTCGTCGCGGTTCTGGATCTGGATATCTTTGCCGTGCACGGTCTCCAGCAGCCCGAAGATCTGCCGGTCCTTGTCGCGCAACTGATCGCCAAGCGACTGAAATTGGGCCTCCTTGGCGGCCAATAGTTGGTCGCGGCGCTGGATTTCCGCATCCTTGCCGTGAATGATCGCGTCGCGGTTCTGAATCTGGACGTCCTTGCCCTGCACCGTTTCCAGCAAGCCGAAAATACGCCGGTCACCCTCGCGCTGCCGCTCGTCGCGGTCGCGCACTACCCTTTCGAACTCCATCCCCAAGGCTCCCTTGGCCTGTTCCACACTTGCTAAATCGCCCTCTGCGACAGACAAATTACGCGCCAATTTTGCATTGGCGTACGATGCCAGCCGCGCCACTCCCATCAATGCAACTCCCGCGCCAACCGGCTTAATGGCATAGATTTCATCCACCGGCAGCCGGATGCGCCCTATTTCCTCCCAAGTCGCCGCGTCCAGCGCCACCACGGCAGCACTCGACATGTTTTCCGTGTCGATGTTGCGTGATTTGCTCAACCCGACATACAGCACACCCTCCCGAAGCGCCAGACCCCGCGTGTAACCATCCAGGTACCGTTTCCGCAGCAAGGCGCCGGACCGATTATAGGCGCGTATTTCGGATTCGCCGGAATTGGCGAGCAGCAAATCCTCGCCATCCGCCACCAAACTGTGGGGTTGGGACAATCTGGTGATCGGCCGCTCCCCCGACTCTAGATCCTGCACAAACCCCACGTCGAAAGGCGGCTCTTTGTACGCCCGGTGCTTCGGTCTATCGGCAAACGCCGAGAAAACTAGCCGACCGTTCCATCGCGCCAGACAGTTGATGTGCCAAGCATCCCGTTCCCCAGGGAAGGTCCACCGATGCTGCTCAACGCCCTCAGAATCGAATTTTACAACTTCATTGCCGTGCGTGCTGATGACATAGTACGCCCCGCCGTCAATCAAGGCATCATGCAAGTCATCGATTCCGGCGCCTTCACCCGGAAGCTCAAACGGAGAGGCATCGAGCATGACCAGGGTGGAGGGCTGGATCGCCCTCACTACACGACTTTCGCGTACGTCCAGACCGGTGGTGTCCAGAGGGTCCAGCTTGACGGCTTCCCCTTCATGCAGGAGGAACAGCCCACCACCGTTCGGACACGACACCAGCAGATGGTCAAACAAGTCAGTCACTGAACTGCACCTGCGACTCACAATTGAAGTCGACCAATTCCGTCGACGCATTGTCCGTTATCGGAAGCACCCGAAAAGCGAGGGCATCGGCGATGCGGTGTAATAGTGTTTCTTCCTGCCCGATCTGTTCAACACCAAACACACCCGCGTTCATGAAGTAGATGCCCGGATTCAGCATGCAGTCGAACCAGAATTCGACACTGGCAGATTGCCCCGCGGCGGCTTCCGCTTTGCCATCCAGCAGCCGCGCGTCGGACATCGTGCCGCAGATCGGAAGGCCGGTGACACCCCTGATCAGTGAGCCGAACCGAACGTAGTAAACCTGCTTTAAGAAGCTGACGTTGAATCCGAAGCAATAACGTCGACCACGTATTAACCCGTTCACGATTTTTCCGTCCCGGGTCCACATGCTGGGCCTCTGGATCAGCGCCCCCCTCGAAGCGAAATTGACGGTGCTGGACGGAACCAGACCTGGATCGTATGTTTCTGCCTGTTTGATATCAGTTTCTTCCACGCCACCGGTTTGTGGGGTGATGTACGTGCCCGCTTCCCCTACTTGGCGAGCGACCACCGTACTAACCAGCCTGACCTCATCTCTAATTGCAGCCGCTTCGCTGGCAGGTGCGTAGAGCAGTTTGTGGTAACGGCTTACAATCAGCTTGGGCTGTCCTTCCGACAAGAGTTCTCCGGAGTCGATCAGCAGTGCACGATCACACAAGTCGATTACTGTTCCAGCAGCGTGCGATACAAACAGTACCGTGGCTCCTCTGTCGCGGATGGCCTCAATTCGTGCAAAACATTTGCGCTGGAACAACTCGTCTCCAACGGACAGCGCTTCATCAATCACGAGAATCTGAGGATCGACGTTGATGGCCACAGAAAATGCAAGTCGAACCAGCATGCCGCTGGAATAAGTCTTGATTGGCTGATCGATGAAATCGCCGATGCCGGCAAATTCAAGAATGGCATCGTAACGTTCATGCAATTCTGCTTCGGAAAGACCGTACAAAAGCGCACTCAGACGGACATTCTCTTTACCCGTGAACTCAGGGTTGAATCCGGCGCCAAGTTCCAACAATGCCGCAATCCTGCCGCTGGTCCGCACCTCCCCGACAGTAGGATGAAGCGTGCCACAAATAATCTGCAGGAGCGTCGACTTGCCAGAACCATTCCGGCCCACGATGCCCACTGTCTCGCCGCGACGCACATCGAAGCTGACATCGCGTAGCGCCCAGAACTCTTTGAAGTACTCACGGGTGCCGGTGCGGAAGAGGCGTTGCGCTTTTGGAAAGATCATTTGCCGCAGGCGATCGGCAGGTTGGGAGTACATCTCGAAGCGCTTGCCCAGATCGCGAACCCGGATGCATTCTTCAGAGGACATCCGCGAACCCCTTCTTGGTCCGCTCGAACCAGATAAAGGCCAGCCAGGCAAACAGGCACGATGCCAGCAGGTAACCACCCAGATGCAGCCAATTCGGGACATGCCCCAGGACGAGGGTGTCTTGCGATGCAATTGCCACCACAGTCAACGGATTCAGATACATCAAACCACGGTACTGCACCGGAATCATTGTCATCGGATACAGGATCGGCGCCAGAAACATGAGCGCGGTGGTGATGATGGTCATTGCCTGCTGGAGGTCGCGCAGAAACACGCCCAACGAGGCAAGCAACCATATGGTTCCTGCAACGAACGGCAGGAAGCAAGCAACCACTACGGGAAAGAGCAATACAGTCCATGGAATGGCATGGTTGATCAATGCCGAGATGATCAGCAGTACAACCGTTGAAACGAGCAAGTGGAACAATGCGGCGCCCAACGTGCTCCACGACAATGACTCAAGCGGAAACACGATCTTCTTCACGAAATTCGTGTTCTGGATGATCAGCGTCGGGGCCTTGTTGGCACACTCTGAAAACATCGTGTTGATGTTCAAGCCCGCGAACAGGACAACGGCAAACTGGAAGTGTCCGGAAATTTGCGCATTCCACCGTGCCTTGAAGATCACCCCGAACACGAAGGTATAGATCACCAGCATGAGCAACGGGTTGAAGAACGACCACATCAACCCGGCGAACGAGCCTCGGTATCGACTGATGACATCGCGCCTGGCCATTTGCACGATCAGCGTGAAATGGCGCTTCAGCGCGACATAGGGCGACAGGGGGTCGATCAAGCGGTATGATGTTGTTGTCATGATGGGCGTGCGCTCCGTACCGCACGGCTCGAACTGAAAGGCGGTGGATTATCGTGACGTCTGGCTGACTGGCGATTGTACCGGCCTGCCGCACACCCTACGCCAGCGCACGTTCCAGTTCGTTACGCAGGTCGCGCACGTCCTCGACCCCCACCGACAGCCGGATCAGCCCGTCG
>Ga0207702_10005478_pt1 | contig 11103 bp, 8 predicted proteins | sample KBSCornC62_FD_184302 | JGI IMG/M metagenome (GOLD analysis project Ga0207702, IMG submission 184302) | Corn rhizosphere microbial communities from Kellogg Biological Station, Michigan, USA - KBS Corn C6-2 (SPAdes) (version 2) | ecosystem: Host-associated > Plants > Roots > Rhizosphere > Soil ...
TTCCCGGCGTGCCGATGAGCCGTCCGGCCAGCGCGGGGCTCGCCAGGTAGGCAACGTCCGCGACGATCTCCGCCGAGTCCGAAGCCGGTGCGGCCGACGGGGTTGTGTGCGCCGGCAACGTGCAGCCGGCGACGGTGAGCGCTGATGCCCCAATGACGAGGCGCGAAGCATATGACAAACCAGACATCATAATTCTCTAAAGACGCGCCCGAATCAGCGGGCGCGAAAGTCCGTCGTGTCGTTCACCTCGCGGCACGCTTCGGCGAGCAGCGTCGCCGTGCGGTCGACGTCCTCGAGGCTCACGAGCTCATTCGGGGAGTGCATGTAGCGGTTGGGGATGGAGACGAGACCGGTCGCCACGCCCTCGCGCGCGATGTGGATCGCGTCGGCGTTGGTCGACGTATCTCGCCCGGCGGCGTGCACCGAATAGGCGATCCCCTGTCGCTCGGCGACGGTGCGGAGGAGGGAAAACACGACCGGCGAGATGATCGCGCCGCGGCTCAACACGGGGCCGCCGCCGATACGGTGATCACCGATCTCCTTCTTTTCGATATTCGGATGATCCGTGGCGAACGTGACGTCGATGACGATTGCCATCTGCGGGTTGATGCAGTTCGTGCAGACGAGCGCGCCGCCGCCGTGCCACGCGATCTCCTCCTGCGTCGTCGCCGCGGCCACGACGCGCGCGGCTCCCGGTTTCTCGGCATACCGTCGGAGCGCTTCGAGCACGACGAACGCGCCGATGCGGTCGTCGATCGAGCGCGACACGATGCGGCCGTTCGGGAAATCCATCGTCTTCGAGTCGATCACGCCCGGATCCCCGACGCTGAGCCTCGCTTCGGCTTCGGCTTTGTTCGCCGCGCCGATGTCGACCCATAGATCGGTCATCTTCGAGGCCTGATCGCGGTCCGCCGTCTTCATGAGATGGATCGGCTTCTTGCCGACCACGCCGACGACGTCGCCGTCGCGGCCGAGAAACCGAATCCGCTGGCCAACCAGCACTTGCGGATCCCAGCCGCCGATCGGCGAGGGATAGATGTACCCTTCGTCGTCGATGTATTGAACGATCAGCCCGATCTCGTCGACGTGGCCGTCGAGCATGATCGTCGGCGAGCCGCCGGGGTTGATCTCGGCCATCGAGTTGCCGGCAACGTCCGTCGTGACGTTTTCGGCGAATTTGGAAGCTTCATCCCGCCACACCTTGGCGGCCGGCCCCTCGAAACCCGACGGCGCAGGCGTGTCGAGGAGCCGCTTCAGAAACGCTATGGAGGACTCGCTGAGCATGTTGCGGGGACGAACGATCGGGGGGGAACCGCCGCGCTACGGGGCGTCTTTACGGATCGGGAATGCCAAAAAGCTCAGGAGCTGAATGACGAGCCCTGCAACGTACCAGCGCAGGTCCTCTGTCAGCCCATAGTAGAGGATTCCGAACCAGGTCAGCATCTGCCCGAACAGCCAGCCGTGCAAGCTGTCCGGGATCCCGATCGCCGTGCGCCGTTTCTGCATCCAGCGGCTGTTATAGAAGCGCAGGTCGATCATTTGGACGAGTGCGTACAGCCAGGTGAGAACGCCGACGCCTCGCAGCTTTTTCACGAGGACGGGCTGCGCGAGGTGCGAAGCACCGAGCGTGTGAAACACGTAGACCGCAAGACCGAGGAAAAGCGAGACGCCAAGAAGAACCGCCCGAACGCGGGTGAGCCGGTCCGGGGACATCCATGCGTATCGCTGCTCGGCGGCACGTGCCGGAGGACCGAGCCCCGCGATCGGGGGAACCATAAAGAAACCGCCTGAAGGTGACCGGGCGCTTATCGGCTGCGCTCGTAAACGGCCCGTCCCGCAATATACGTCGCGAGCACATTGGTGCCGAGTATTTCGGACTCGGGCACGACCATGATGTCCCGGTCCAAAACGACGAAATCGGCGACCTTCCCGGGCGTCAGCGAGCCCATCATCTGTTCCTGAAAGCCGGCAAAGGCGGGCCAGATGGTCATCGACTTGAGCGCCTCTTCACGGGTCATGCGCTGCTCGGGAAACCACCCGCCGGGCGGCCAATCGTGCTCGTCCTGGCGGGATACCGCCGAGTGAAACGAGTAAAGCGGGTTGACACGCTCCACCGGGAAGTCGCTTCCGTCGGGGATGATGACCCCCGTGTTGAGCAGTGAGCGCCAAGCATAGGCGCCGAGTGTATGCGCGTAGCCGAGCCGGGTCGACGCCCAATACATGTCGCTTGTCTGGTGGACGGCCTGCATCGACGGAATTACGCCGAGTTGCGCGAAGCGCGGCACGTCGGCGTGATCGAGGACCTGCACGTGCTCGATACGAAACCGGTGATCCGCCGTGGGAACGGCCTTGAGCGCGGCTTCGTACGCGTCGAGCGTGACGCGATTGCCACGGTCGCCGATCGCGTGTGTCGCCACCTGAAAACCGTTGCGAAGCGCCCGGGTCGCCACATCGCGAAGGTGTTCTGGTGTCGACCGAAGCAGCCCTGTGTTCTTGGGATCGTCGGCGTACGGATCGAGGAGCGCGGCACCGCGCGAGCCCAGCGCGCCATCGGCGTACAGCTTGATGGTGCGGATCCACAGCTTGTTGTCGTACAGCCCGACTTGCGGTCCGCGCTGGAAGTAATGGGCGATCGCGGCGCTGTCGTCACCGATCATCGCGTAGACGCGCAGGTTGAAGTTCCCCGCCTTCGCCAGCTCTTCGAACACATCGAGGACCTCGCGCGGCTCACCGGCGTCGTGTAGCCCGACCAACCCCCATCGATTCGCCTCGGCGATCGCGGCCAGTGTCGCGCTACGCATTTCGTCGTGCGACATGTTCGGCACTACGCGTTCGACGAGACTCATCGCGTTGTCTACGAACACACCCGTCGGCTCACCGTTCGCACCGCGCTCGATGCGGCCGCCGGCGGGGTCCTTTGTTGCCGCCGAAATGCCGGCCGCGCGCATGGCGGCGGCGTTCGCCAGGATCGCGTGACCGTCGATTCTCGTCAGCACGACCGGGTTGTTGGGAGAGACGCGTGACAGTGCGTCATGCGTTGGAAAGCGGGTGTCACCCCACTTGTTCTGGTCCCATCCGCGCCCCTGGATCCATCGCCCGCTCGGCGACCCGCCGACTCGCGACGCGACCCGCGACACGATTTCATCGAACGATCGTGTATCGGTGAGGTCTATGTTGCGAAGAAAATCTCCCAAGCCGAACAGGTGCGCGTGCGCGTCGACCATCCCCGGAATGACGGTGCGGCCGGTGAGATCGAGCACCTTCGTCGAGGGGCCGCGAAAGAGCATCGCCTCACGCACCGATCCAACGAACTGGACCTTGCCATCGCGCACCGCCAACGCCGAGACGAAAGGACGACTGTCGTCTACGGTGTAGATCTTGGCGTTGGTGACGATTATGTCGGCCGGGGAGGGAGCTGCTGCGCGCTGAGCGGAAATCGGGTCAGAGAGGCTGAGTGCCGCGGCGGTGGCCAGCAGGCAGGCTCGCGTTGTCAGGATTTGTCGTTCTCCTTGCCGGGAATTCGAGTCCAGATGAGGATGGTACCGCAGATCGTCGTACCGTTGAAGCGATTGAATTGCGGCGGAACACCGGCCGAGCCGGCGTACAGCTCGACGCCCTCGACGTCGCCGGGCAACACCTCGTCGATATCGAAGTTCATCGTCGGAATTCCGTCCACAAAATATTGCGGCGGACAGTTGCTGCGCGGATTTCTCGCGAAGCGCAATGCCGTGCGCCCGTTGTCCAGCGGCATGATTCGGACGCCGGGGACCATGCGCATGTAGTCGCTCAGCTGCTGCGGGCGGCGGCGCTCGATATCGGCACGGGTGACGAAATAACCCACGCCGGCCTTTCGACGTGATTCGAACTGCTCGAGAACCCTGCTTCGTTCGACGTGGTCGTTGATGATCACTGCCGGAAGGAGCGGCGTGATGCCGCCGAGGCGGATCTCGACGTCGGTCGTGTCGTCGGAGGGAATTCGCAGACTCACAATGACGGGCTCGAACGCGACGCGCCGGAAGCCGATGTCGGTCTTGCCGGCCGGGATCGCCGCGAGGAAGAAATGACCGGCGGAATCCGTGCGCACCGCGCGGCCACCGCGCATCACCATCACTTCGACATTCTCGAGCGCCGTGCCTCCGCTGTCCTTCACGACCCCGCTCACCGCGCCGAGCCGCGGTTGCGCGATCATCGGCCGCGCGACCGCAAGAAGTCCGATCGTTCCGACACAGAAAGAAAGATTGGCGGCGCGAAAGTAGCGCCGCGTCGGCTCTGGCTCTTGTGTTGCCGGGATGTACGGAGAGTGTACGACCTCGTCCGTTCGTGTAGCTTGAGTCATGACAGCACGATGTGGACGCGCCAATATGATGCCAGGCACTCAACAAATCCAATTGAAATGAGATTCGTTTCTTTCGCCCTGGTTGCGCTTCTCCCGACGACGCTCGCCGCGCAGACCACGCGCAACGACAGCACTTCGGCGCCGATTCGCGACGTTCATTACGACGTGACGTTCATGCGCGCGAACGGGCAGCAGCGAAGCGTCGAAGTCGCGATGACGTTCATGGTGTCGGGTACGGCCACATCGCCAGTGTTGCTCTCGCTCCCCGCCTGGACTCCAGGAGCTTATGAGATCAGCAACTTCTCCCGTTGGGTCGTCGGGTTCGAGCCGACGGGTGACGGGAAGCCGCTGACGTGGGATAAGCTGGACTACGACACTTGGCGCATCCGTCCGGCCGGGGCAAAGTCGCTACGGGTCTCCTTCCGATACGCCGCCGACTCGCTCGACAACGCGATGTCCTGGGCGAGGCCCGAGTTCCTGTTGTTCAACGGCACGAATCTCTTTTTGTATCCCGAAGGGCAATCGCTCGAATTCGCCGCGACGGTGACGGTGCATACCGAGCCGGAGTGGATCATCACGACCGGACTCGCGCCGACCGCGCAGCGCCGAACGTACACGGCGAGCAATTATCACGATTTGGTGGACATGCCGTTCTTCGTCGGTCGGTACGACGTAGACAGCGCCCGCATCGCCAACAAATGGGTTCGCTATGCGACCTACCCGGCCGGCGTCGTGGCCGGCGCGGTGCGCAGCACGGCGTGGGACCAGCTCAAGAAGGTGATTCCCGCCGAAATCGCCGTGTTCGGCGAAGCGCCGTGGGAGAACTACACGGTGATGCAGATCGTGGATTCCGCATTCGGCGGCGCAAGCGGGTTGGAGCACCAAAGCTCTCACGTCGACGTGCTCGCGCCCTCGTACGTCGGCAGCGAGTTTCAGCCGTCGCTCTACGCGCACGAAATCTTCCATTCGTGGAACGTGAAGCGGCTGCGCCCGTCGGACATGTGGCCGTACGTGTACTCCCGTTCACAGCCGACGCCCTGGCTTTGGGTGTCGGAAGGAATCACCGACTACTACGCCGACCTGTCCGAAGTGCGCGGCGGTGTGATCGACGAACATGGCTTCTATGCGTTGACGGCGGAGAAGATCAATGAAGTGAACGCCTCGCCGCCGGTCTCGCTCGAGGATGCGTCGGTCAACACGTGGGTCCATCCAGTGGACGGCACCGGCTACATCTATTATCCGAAAGGTTCGCTCGCCGGACTCATGCTCGATATTCTCATCCGCGACGCAAGCGACAACCGGAAATCGCTCGACGACGTCATGAGAAATCTCTATCAGAGCGACTACAAGCGGGCACACGGGTTCACCGCGACCGACTGGTGGAACGCGGTGAGCGCCGCCGCCGGCGGCAAATCCTTCGCCGCGTTCAACGCGCGGTACATCGACGGCCGCGAACCCTTCCCGTGGGACAGCCTTCTCCCGATGGCGGGCCTGCGAGCACGGCTGACGAAGGTTCCGAGGCTCGGCGTTCTGACGCAGATGGACGCCAACGGCGTCGTCGTCATGAACGTGCAGGAGGGAAGCTCCGCCGCCGCCGCCGGTGTGAAGCCTGGCGACTACCTCGTCTCTGTCGGCGATATCCCGGTCGAAGACCAACAGTTCGGCGCCCGCATGCGCGCCAAGTTCGGCGCATCGGCAGAGGGGTCGGCTCTACCGATCAAGATTCGCCGCGGTACGGAGACGTTGACGTTGAACGGCAAGCTGATGTTCGGCCCGGGCGACACCGTCGTCGAGCCGGATCCGGCCGCGACGTCCAAAGCGGCGAGGATACGGGGTGGGATATTGAAGGGTACTACCGGGTGAGTAGGCTCGCTGGCGCTCGCGGTGTGAACGCTTCGCTGCGCTCGCTGTGAGTACGCGCGGCTTCGCCGCGCTGTGTGTAACAGAACCGGAATTGGAAAAGGGGCGCCATTCGGCGCCCCTTTCTGTTATTCACAGCGAGCGAAGCGAGCGTACCCACCGGTCGCGCCAGCGGCCGTACACACCGCGAGCGCCAGCGAGCTACTCACGCGCAGCCATCAGGGCGGATAGTCGGATGCAAAAGCAGCCCAGGGTCCATTGATCTGCGTCGTCTCGCGAATCAGCTTGATCACCGTGTTCAAGGCGTCGTCGTCGTCGATCGGGATCGAGATGCCGGCGACGCGCGTGGTGAGCGTCTTGTAGGTCAACGGCTGCTGCGATGCGAAGACAAGGAGGTAGCCCCGCTGGTTGAACATCGGCATGGGCAACGTATCGCGGCCAAATCCGCCACGGTTCTGCGTTCTCCCGCCCTGCGGACGCGCTCCGCCGCCGGGGATTCGCATCAAACGTGACGTATCGTTGAGCGCCAGGCCGGCCTGCGCTGTCTGCACGAGATGCGATCCGGCTTCGACGTACTGGCCGGCGGCAGAGTCCTGTGGAAAGAGGAGCGTGCTGCCGCGGCCCGGCACGACGTAGAACACGGCGACATTGGCCGGCCGGCCGAGCTGCACGGTCAGATGCTGCGGGATGCGTTCTCCCTGCACGGGCGCAACGCGCGGTGCGAGGTCGTTGAATTCACCGAAGACGTGCGGCTTCGCACTCGCGCATCCGGCGAGAACGCCCCCTCCCGCAAGAAAAACGAACAGTATTCTACGAGAACGCACTGAAACCCCTCACGGAGCGGTAGAGACAATCACAATGGTCAAAGCACTTCCCAGCGCGCGCATCCTGCTCGCCGGCATTGCCGCGTCGATGACGCCGGCAGCGCTCGCCGCTCAAGCAACACCCGCGTCCCCCATCCCCCTCCCGACGGTTGCCACTTCGATCGCCGCGCGTACCGCGGGCTTCGATCGTCGGGACGGATTCCTTCCAATCTATCTCGACCCCAGGTCCGGTCGCATCCTGCTCGAGCTGCCTCGCGATTCGACGCGCGCGCTCCTCATGATTACCCAGGCGACCGGTCTCGGTTCGAATCCCATTGGCATCGATCGCGGCTCGAGCGGCGAGACGCAGGTCGCTCGCTTCGATCGCGATGGCGACCGTGTCCATCTCGTCCTCGAGAACTGGTCGTACCGTTCCTCGTCCGGTGATCCAAATCACGCTCGCTCGGTCGCCGAAGCGTTCCCGCCGAGCACCGTCGCGGCACTCCCCCTCGTCGCCGAGGAAGCGGGAAAGCTCCTCGTCGACGCCACCGACGCGGTCATGCGCGACTGGAACGACGTCGTCGGGACGCTCGCCCGAACGCAGCAGGGCGCGTATAGCGTCGCCCGCGATCGCTCGAGCATCTACCGCCCCTACACCAGGGCGTTTCCGGAAAACACCGAGATCGACGTCTCCATGACGTACGCGGCGACGGCGCGACCCGGCCCCACCGTCGAATCGATCGTGCCGGACGGCCGAGCCTTCACCGTCCGTCAGCATCTGACATTCCTCAAGCTGCCCGACAGCGGCTTTCGACCGCGGGAGATCGACCCGCGCGTCGGCTATTTCGGCATTTCGTTCAAGGATTACGCGCGGCCGGTTCAAGAACCGCTCACCGTGCGCTGGGCCTCCCGCCACCGACTCGAGCGGGTGAATCCAAACGACCCGTCGTCGCCGATCAAGGAGCCGATCCGCTACTACGTCGACCGTGGCATTCCCGAGCCGATTCGCTCCGCGACACTCGAAGGCGTCCGCTGGTGGGAGCAGGCGTTCGACCGAGCCGGGCTCAAGGGAGGCTTCAAGGTCGAGTTGCTTCCCGAAGGCATCGATCCCATGGACGCGCGGTACAACGTCGTGCAGTGGGAAAACCGAAACGAGCGCGGCTGGTCGGTGGGCGGAGCGCTCACCGATCCGCGGACCGGCGAAATGATCAAAGGAATGGCGCGACTGGATTCGCATCGTGCTCGAACCGATTACAACCTGTATGCGGGACTCATGGGCGCGGATGCGTCGGCTGCCGACACGGCATTCGTGCTCGCGCGCGTTCGTCAGGTGAGCGCGCACGAAGTCGGCCATACCCTCGGCTTGGCGCACAACTACATCGCTTCGACTTACGAGCGTGGGTCGGTGATGGACTACCCGCCTCCGCGTGTCCGGGTCGACGGCGCGGGCCGGATCGACCTGTCACAGGCGTATGCTGTTGGGCCGGGCGACTACGACGTCTGGGCGATCCACTGGGGATACGGCGTCTTCCCGCAAAGCGCCGAACGAGACTCGCTTCGCGCGATCGTCGCCGACGGGCTGCGCCGCGGATTTCTTTACCTGTCAGACGCGGATGCCAGGCCGGAGTACGGTTCCGACCCGCGCGTGAATCTCTGGGACGACGCCAAGACGCCACTCGATTTTCTCGCCACCCAGAGCGCCGTCCGCCGGACGGCGATCCGCACTTTCGGCGAACGGAACATTCGGCCGGGCGAGCCGATCGTGCTCCTGCAAGAGCGCTTCGCTCCCGTCTACTTCATGCACCGCTTCGCGTTGAATGGTACCTCGAAGGCGATCGGAGGAATGGAGTACAGCAACGCCGTGCGCGGCGACGCGCAGCAGGCAACGCGTCCCGTGTCGTATGCCCAACAAAGCGCAGCGCTCAAGGCGATGCTGGACGCGCTTAGGCCCGACGAGCTGGCGATTCCGGACTCGGTGTTGACGCTGATGGCGCCGGGTGCAAATGCGGTCACGCCAAATGTCGAGCTATTCGCTAGCCGGACGCGGCCGGCGTTCGACGAGCTCGGCGCGGCCCAGACTCTCGCGCAAATGATCGTCGACATGATTCTTCAGCGTGATCGGGCCGCTCGCCTGGTCGAGTTCGCGACGCGCGGAGCAGGCCAGCATCTCACGCTGGCGGCAACGATCGACAATCTGGTCGGTGCGACATGGAGCACGCCTGTTCCCGCGACGCCCAAGCTGGCGGCGATTCAGCGCGTCACGCAGCGCGTGGTGGCTAACAAGCTGCTGCTTCTCGCCGCCGATTCGGAGGCAACACCCGAGGTCCGCGCCATGGCGGAGCTCAAGCTCGCCGACTTGCGCACCCGCGCGCGCTCTCGCTTTGCTGCCGCGAAGAGCGACGAAGAGCGCGCCCACTGGTTGTCGATCGTGAACGACTTCACCCGCTGGATCGACAAGCGCGAGCTACCAAAGCTGTCTCCCTCGCCAATCGCGCCCCCAGGCGACCCATTTGGAATTCCGCCCGGGTAATATCATCCTGAGCGAAGCGAAGGACCTATCGTCCCTAACCGGCAACCGGTCATGGACGATAGGTCCTTCGTCGCGCAGCCTGCCCTCGAGGAACGCCAGCGACGAAGGCCTCCTCAGGTGACGACAGCTATTAGAACATGTCCGCCCACGACCGGTGCTTGATACGCTTCGGGATGCCGGAGCCGACCATCGCCTCGGTGATCGCGCACGACGAGTAGGCGATGATGGCGTTTCCGAGCACCGTGTTCTGCTCGAGATCCACGTCGGCGGCCATCACAGCGCCGGTGAAGTGGCCGCCGGTGCCTTGCGTCGTGACGTGACCACGCGCGATGACCGGTCCAAACCACTGGAAGCCGCCGTCCACCACAAGGTCGCCGTCCACGAGCAGGATTCCCTGTCCCACTCCGCCCGTGATGTGAACCGTGCCGCCGGCTCCGCCAAAGTAAATGATCGGGAAATAGCCCTCGCACTTCCCGGCAGGTGTGGCGCGGTTAGGATCGCCCCAGTTGGTGAGCACGCCGGTATTGCAGTCGCCACTGGCGGTGTACGCAGGTGCGATGCCGTTTAGGGTCCAGCTCCCGTTGTAGGTGAGGGTGGCCATGGCCGTCAACGTCGCCCAGTTCGCGTCCGGACCGTAGTTGAAGAACGTGCTCGTGTCGGATAGCGCCGTGCTCTGTTGGATCTGTGGACTGCCGATGACGCAATTGAGGTTGTTGCAGCCCGACGTCTGGATGTTGGTACTATCGTTGGTGGCGATACCCGCTTTAGTGGCGCCGGGCGGCGGGCAGTCCCAGCCCGGGGGAGGCGAATCCACGCCGGTCGTCAACGAGCTACCACCGATCTTGATCGCTCCGCGGACCGTGAGCGCAGCGAGGAAGTCGATTTGCGGATAGGCGAGGCGGAGCGCGGCCGTCGTGCTATGGCGCGATTGCGTCAGCCCCGAGCCGGAGTAAGCCGTCGAAACGAGCCAGTACGTTTGATCGTTGAGGCGCGTGACACGGACCGTGTCGATCCAGCCTCTCGCCGACGAATCGTACACGATCGTGCTCACGCCACCTCTCGTCAGCGCGTTCATGGTCTGATTCGACCACGACGAGTAGGTGTTGTTGAGGCCGAACTCGGCGCCGCGGAAAGCGCGTTCCTGGTTGATCGTGTTGCGGCCGACGCGGTTTTCCTGCGTTGCGGCGAAGAACACCCCGGCGAGGATCATTCCAATCACGACCATGGATCCGAGCGCGACAGGTAGCGCGAATCCTTCCCGCGGCCGGCTGCGTCTGTCTCGGTTCGTTGTCATGGGATCAGCTCCTGTTACGAAGTGCGATGGTCATGCGAATCGAATCCATGTACACGCCTTGCTTCAGGCCGGAGACGTTCAGCGCGTTGCGCGTTTGACCGCGTAGGACGACACTGACGCGCGCGACCTTGGTCTTGTCCGTCGTCGCGGTGCCGCTCGAATCGAAATACGTGATACGGATGCCGCTGATGTCGGTGCCACCGGGGTCGGTGTATGGCATGAACGGACCCGCGATCGGCGAAACGCTAGCGTTGCCGTTGTTGCAGACCGAGCACGCGTA
>Ga0207702_10005479_pt1 | contig 11098 bp, 6 predicted proteins | sample KBSCornC62_FD_184302 | JGI IMG/M metagenome (GOLD analysis project Ga0207702, IMG submission 184302) | Corn rhizosphere microbial communities from Kellogg Biological Station, Michigan, USA - KBS Corn C6-2 (SPAdes) (version 2) | ecosystem: Host-associated > Plants > Roots > Rhizosphere > Soil ...
TGGCGTGGTCGACCGCGTGCTCGCGGCGGCACGCGACGGCGAGGGTGGCGTACTCGCTATCTACGGCGAGCCCGGGGTCGGCAAGACGGCACTTCTCGAGTACGCCGTCGAGGCAGGATCAGACTTTCACGTAACTCGCACGATCGGCGTCGAGGGCGAGATGGAGCTTGCTTTCGCTGCGCTCCAGCAGCTGTGCTCGCCAAGCCTCGACCTCATCGAGAACCTCCCCGCTCCCCAGCGAGACGCGGTGGAGGTCGCGCTCGGGCTCAGCGCAGGGCGAACCCCGAATCCGTTCCTCGTCGGACTCGCGGTTCTCAACGTCCTGTCGGAGGCTGCCGAGCAGGAGCCGCTCATTTGCATCGTCGACGACGCGCAGTGGCTCGACCGTGCGTCCGCACGCGTGCTTGCGTTCGTCGCCAACCGCCTGTTGGCCGAGAAGATCGCGATGGTCTTCGCTGGGCGCGAGCCGGTCGAGGCGTTCGACGGCTTCGCCGAGCTTCAGGTCGAGCCGCTCGGCCATCGTGACGCGCGGGCGCTGCTGGGTTCGGTCCTGCCAGCGCGGCTCGACGAACGCGTATTCGAGCGGATCATCGTCGAGACGCGCGGCAATCCGCTCGCGCTCTTGGAGCTCCCGCGCGGCCTGACGCCGGCGCAGCTGGCGGGTGGGTTTGGCCTGCCCACGGCGCTGCCTATTACCGCTCGGATCGAGGCGAGCTTCGCGCGGCGGATCGCACGGCTGCCGCGTGACGCGCGGCGTCTGCTTCTGGTTGCGGCGGCCGATCCGACCGGTGACGCCGCGCTCGAGTGGCGAGCCACGGAACGTCTCGGCATCGCGGAGGTGGCCGCGGAAACCGTTGAAGTGGACGGCCTGGTGACCTTTGACGGCGGTGTCGTCTTCCGGCATCCGCTAGTTCGCTCGGCCGTGTATCAAGCGGCTAGTCCTGAGGAGCGAAGCGAAGTACACTGCGCTCTCGCCGAAGCGACTGATCCCGACGTCGACCCAGACCGGCGCGCCTGGCATCGGGCGCAGGCGGCGTCGGGGCCGGACGAGGACGTCGCGGTGGAGCTCGAGCGCTCCGCTGCCCGCGCGCAGGCGCGTGGCGGCTTAACGGCTGCCGCGGCCTTCCTAGAGCGCTCGTCCGCCTTGACCCCCGACCTTGCGCGGCGCGCTGCGCGGGCGCTCGCCGCAGCCGAGGCGAAGCAGCAGTCTGGCGCTTTCGATGACGCGCTCGAACTCGTCTCGAAGGCGGAGGTAGGCCCGCTCGACGAGGTGCAGCAAGCGCGCGCGGACGTTGTGCGTGCTCGCATCTCGTTCGCCGGCGAGGGTGGGCGCGAAGCGCCGAGCCTGTTGCTGACTGCGGCCAAGCGTCTAGAGCCCCTCGACGCTCGAGCCGCGCGCGGGATCTATCTGGACGCACTGACAGCCGCGTTCTTCGCTGGCCGCCTCGGAGGTGAGGTCGATGCTCGCCGAGTGGCCGCGGCGGCAAGTGCCGCGCCTCTGCCAGCGCCTCCGGCACAGGCGGCGGACCTGCTCCTCGACGGGCTGGTGTCCCTAATTGGGGATGGGGCGGCTGCAGGGACACCAATCCTGCGCAAGGCCGTAAGCGCCTTCAACAACGACGAGATCGAAACAGAATCCGGGCTGCGCTGGCTTTGGCTCGCGGGTCGTGTCGCAGCGTACATCTGGGACTTCGAGACCTGGGATGCGCTCACGCGGAGACAGGTCCGCGAGGGGCGCGAGTCCAGCGCATTGACCGTGCTGCCGGTCAGCCTAAGCACACGAGCCGTAGTGGAGCTGTATTCAGGCAACCTCGCCGAGGCGAACTCGCTAATCGCGGAAGCGAACGCGATCACCGCTGCGACCGACGGTCGCAGCGTCCCTTTCGCGCCGCTCGCGCTTGCTGCCTTCCGCGGCCGCGAGCCGGACGCCTCACGCTTGATCCGGGCGACGACTGCGGACTTCATCGCACGCAGCGAGGGCATGGGCCTTACGCTCGCGCTGTGGGCGACCGCGTATCTGCACAACGGGCTCGCCCGTTACGACGTGGCGCTCGCCGCCACGGAGCAGGCGGCCGAGGACCCGCACGAGCTGTGGTTCTCGCCATTGCTCATGGTCGAGATGATCGAGGCCGCGACGCACGGTGGCCGACACGATCGCGCGGCGAGCGCGCTCGAAGTGCTGAGCGAGACGACAGGAGCGAGCGGTACACCCTGGGCGCAGGGCATCGAGGCGCGCTCGCGTGCACTGCTCGCGGAAGGACCAGCGGCCGAGGCCCTCTACCGCGAGGCGATCGAGCAACTCCGTCCGACCCAACTGCGCGTCGACCTCGCGCGCACGCATCTGCTCTACGGCGAGTGGCTCAGACGCGAACGGCGACGGGTCGATGCGCGGACGGAGCTACGGGCAGCGCACGAGCTCTTCTTCCAATTCGCGATGGAGGGGTTCGCGGAGCGCGCTCGGGTCGAACTCGAGGCCACCGGGGAACGTGCTCGCAAACGAACGGTGAAGACGCTCGGCGACCTGACGCCACAGGAAGCCCAAATCTCCCGCCTTGTGGCGGAGGGACACAACAACCGCGAGATCGCCGCTCAACTGTTCATCAGCCAGAGGACCGTCGAGTACCACCTGCACAAGGTGTTCCGCAAGCTCGACGTTAAGTCGCGCACGCAACTTGCACGTGAGATCGCCTAACGCTTCGGCTCAGCGAAGTCGCGACCCGGCGCCGCGGTCAAAGTAGGCTTGGGCCTAGCGACGCCAAAGAAAAGAGCCGACCATGAGACGGCATGGTTCCGGCACGCGGAAATCCCTTCCGATATGGTGGAAGGTCTAATCGTCGGCGCTGGCTCCAGCCTCGTCCAACCCGAGCGAACGGCCTAACCAGCGATGGAGCTAAGCGGATTCGAACCGCTGACCTCCTGGGAATCACTGTCAAGGTCGCTGCGCTCCCCTGACAGCTCGTCACCGGGCCTGCTTGGATAGCAGGCCCTCCACCAGGCTTCCGCCTGGATCGCACCCAGGAGGGGGCAACGCCCCGACTCACACAACACAATAGGGATCGCCAGGCCCTATAGGGGTCTGGCGATCCCTATGGAGCTAAGCGGATTCGAACCGCTGACCTCCTGGGTGCGATCCAGGCGCTCTCCCAACTGAGCTATAGCCCCGCGAGAAGCGCAGTCTATCGCGTCGCGATCGGCGGGCGGCGCGGCGGAACCGGGCGCGGTAGGGTGGTCTTGTGCGACTGAAGAAGCTGTGCACCTTCGAGTGGTCGTATGACGCCGACGTGCGCGTGAAGGCGCCTGGATACGAGCTCGTCAGCGCCTACGACAGCCGCGAGGGCATCGCATACGGAGAGGGCCGCGGCAGGGCCAGCGGGGGCATCGAGGGCAGCGTCGTCTTCTCCAACTACCCACGACGGCGCAGCGACGGAAACATGCTGCCGAACGCGCGCGGGCTGGTTACCACCGGGGATGGCGCCACGATCGTGTTCGAACTCCGCGGCCGCACGATCGTCGGTGACGACGGCGTCGGCCGCCAGAACCTGGTCGGCTGGTTCGAGTCGGACCACGACCGCTATCGCTGGTTGAACGACGTCGTCTGTATCGCCGAGGGCCTGATCGGCGATGACGGCATGCGAATCGACGTCTATCAGGGCGTCAACGACCTGGCCGGATAGTCGGCCGGCTGCCTACGCCGCCCTCGCCCGAGCCAGTCGTCAGGCTGGGTCGAAGCCGGGCCGGACGGGCGCAGCGGGGGCGACCAGCTGCGTCCGCAGCAGCCGGATCTCGCGCTCGGCCGGCAGCAGCCGGCGCACCCGCGACAGCACGAACGCGGCCGGGATCCACTCCTCCGGGCTGCCCGTGCGGTAGGCCAGCCGCAGCACGCCGTCCCAGCCGATCACGAACACGCCCGCGTCGGCGGCGCGGCGCCCGCAGGGCACGCTCAACGCCGCGAAGCAGGTGCCTCCGGGGTCGCGCAGCCAGTCGGCGGCGCACACTGCCTCGGCCTGCTCGCCCAGCCGTGACCAGCTCTTCGACACCACCGCCAGACGCGTACCCGCCGGCAATCCTTCTGCCAGCTCGCGCAGCATCGCCACCCGCTCCTCGTCTCCGCCTCCCCGCCCGGCCAGCACCAGCACGGCCGGCCCGTGCGCGGTCAGCTCACCCAGTGCCACCTTCGCGCCGTCGCGGTCACGCAGCTCGAACCCGGCCACGGCCGCACCCAGCTCGCCTCCGGCCGGCACCTCCGCCGTCGCCACCTGCAGCATCTCACCGGCGCCGCCGCCACGCCCGACCAGGCAGATCCCGGCCACCAGCCCGCTGGTCACGCAACCCACTGCCACGATCCGCAGGCTGGTGCCGCTGGTGAACCGGTCCGCCACCAACGGCGCCACTGCCAGGCCGATGATCATGCCGACTGTCTGCACCGAGTTGACCACGGCGAACACGCCGCTGCGCACGCTGCGCTGCGTGTTCAGCTGGATCAGGCTGTCTCGCACCACCTCCGTGACGCCGTCCGCCGCGCCGAAGAGGAACAGCGCCAGGTAGGCGATCGGCACCGTCGTCGCGTAGGACAACACGAATGCGGATGCGCCTGAGGCCATGAACGCCAAACCCACCGACCGCCGCGCCACGCTCTGGCTTCGCATGTAGCCGGTCAGGATCTCGCTGCACACGTAGCCCGCGCTGATCACCGCCAGGATGTAGCCGTAGGCATGGCTATTGCCCAGCTGCTCGTCGAAGGCCCGCGACACGTCGGAGTTCATGATCCCGATCGCGAGCGTCACCAGCGTGAACGACGCGGCCAGCCCGAACACGACCCGGTTCAGCAGGATCGCGCGCAGCAGATCGCGACGCGACACGTGCGAACCCGGCTCGGCCCGCGGCTGCGACTCCGGCCCTGCCCGCCTGGCGAACCGCAGGTACAGGATCGCGGCCAGGCAGAAGGTGGCCAGGTCGACCGACAGCGCCACCTGGATGCTGAACTCGGCCACCGCGAACCCGCCGACGAGCGCGCCCACCACCGACGTCAAGCTGCGCGCCATCTGGTGGATCGCGTTGCCGGCCTGCAACTGCTCGGCGGGCAGCACGTCGGGTATCAGGCCCTGCGCTGTGGGGCTCGTCGCAGACGACATCATCGCCGACACCGCTCCCAGCAGCACCACCGGCCAGATCTGGCCGGCGGCGGCGAACGGGATCATGGCCAGCGTGCAGCCGCCGCGCATCGTCTCCACGACCGACAACGCCTTGAAGCCGGGGATGCGGTCGAGCATCGGCGCCGAGATGATGCCGCCCAGCGCGTAGCCGACCATCCGCGTCGCCAGGAACGCGCTGACAAGGCCGACGGAGCGTGTGCTCTCGTAGATCCAGGTCACGCATGCTGCCTGTGTCAGCCAGTCGCCCACGCTCGACACCAGCCGGCCGGCCACCACCCGCCGGAACGCGGCCGAGCGCAGCGGCTTGAGCACCTGCATCGTGCTGGTGCTGCCCGTGGCGGCCGTGCACGACCGGTACACGAACACGACCATGCCGATCACCATCATCACGTCGCCGATCGAGAGCACGCTCGCCATCGGCACCTGGGCCGGCACGGCGAAGATGTCGCTCAGCCAGCGCAGATGCGTGTCCGCGTTGGCGAGCACGTTGTTGTCGGAGATGCCCTGGCTGTTGAACTCAGTCAGCGACTTGCCGGCCGCCTGCCATGCCTCGTCTGAGACCGGCATGCGCCCGCCGTTGCTGAAGATCACGGCCACGTTCGAGAGCAGTCCGAAGCCGACCAGCCAGAACGCCGGCACGCGCACGTTCACCAGCAGGAAGCAGATCAGCAGCAGGTAGCTGAGGACGTGCAGCGGCGCGTCCCATGCGCCCGGCACGTGCGCGTTCAGCGAGGTGTAGATCGCGATCTGGATCGCAAGCGAAGCGAACACCAGCCCCGACCCCCGGAAGCGCACGTCCGCGAGCCGGGCGGGGTTCGCGCCCAGCGCCCACGCAACCGCCAGGCCCAGCACGAAGGCGAGGCCGACGACCACGTCAGCCGGCCTTGCGCGAGCCGTAGGTGTAGCTCGCGACGAGCTGCGACAACTGCCGGTCGGAGGCCGTCTCGCCCTGCGAAGGCGTGCGGATCACCGCCTCCACCCGATCCGCGCGGCGTGGCACCGGCAGATCCGCGAGTGCATCCTGGATGCGGCGGCAGACGGCTTCCACCTGGGAGCGGTCGGTGACACCGATCACGATGCCGAAGCGATCCTCAGACAGCAGCGCCAGCCGATCGCCCTCGCGCAGCAACGCGTCCAGGCGCATCCGTGCCTCGGACACCACCCGCTCGGCAGAGAGCTGGCCGGCCACCACACGGACGTTTTCGAACACCTTCAGCTCGACCACGATCACCGCCGGCTGCCAGGGCCCGCTGGTGCGCCGCTGGTCGCCAACGAGCCGCAGCGGATCCGGCGGCGGCTCCTCCGCGACCTCAGCCCGCAGGCGGTCGGCGACCACCCGCACCAGCTGCGACTCCAACCGCGACAGCGGGCGCTCGCTTCCGACCGCCAGCCGCAGCGGATCGTCGCCGTCGGTGATCTCGATCCAGGTACCGGACGCCAGCCGACCACTGCACCCACGCACGCCCGGTCGCAGCGCCCGCGTGCACAGCTCGCGCAGCTGCTCGCCGCCGATCGCCGCGCCGGGCAGCGCCTCGTACTCGAAAAGCTGGGGCTGGAACCGCAGCCACACGGCCCAGCAGGGCAGGCCGGCAGCCGCCAGTGCCGCCTCCGGCGAGCCCCCATCGGCGATTGCAGCGAGCGCGGCCGCTGTCCGGCGCCGCTCCGAGACGCCGGCGATCAACGCCCAGGCCGATGCCAGCACCGCCGCCGATGCCAGCAGCAGCGCCGGCCACGACGGCAGGCCGGGCACGCCGAACGCCACCAGCGCCAGCGCCGCCAGCGTGACCGTGACCGCACCGGGGCTGGCAAGGCCCGACACGTCCGGCCACGGTACCGTCGTCATCCTCGAGAACTCGTCGCGCAGCACATTCACCTGCGAGCGGCCCATCACCTCGTTCGGGTCGTGACCCTCGATCATGGCCGCGAACGCCGTCGCCACCAGCGGGTGGAACTGGCTGCCCGCCTTGTCACGAAGTTCGGCAACCGCCTCCTGCGGCGTCAGAGCCGGACGGTACGCCCGCTTGGAGGTCATCGCGTCGTAGCTGTCGGCGGCGATCAGCACGTGCGCCTCGACCGGGACCTCGCTCTGCGACACGGCGTAGTAGCCGCGACCGTCGTAGCGTTCGTGATGCAGCTCGGCGTAGAGCGAGATCTGGTCGGCGAAGCCGAACGGCGACAGCAGCCGCGCGGACAGCCGCGGATGGCTGCGGATCGCGCGCATCTCCTGGTCGGTCAGCCGGCCCTCCTTGGATAGCGTGGCGACGTCGATCGCGACCTTGCCGAGGTCGTGGAGGCGGGCGGCATCAACCAGGCGGCGGGACTCGCGGTCGGGCAGCCCGATCGCGCCGGTGAAGCGGTCGACCAGCGCCGCCACCCGCTCGGAGTGCTGGGTGGTGAGCGGGTCGCGCTCGTCCACCACCGCGGCCAGTGCGTCCAGCGCGTCCTTGGTCTCGCTCTTCAGGCGCTCGTAGCTGGCCTGGGCCTTGTAGAGCGCGGCCAGCAGCGGCACCAGGAACGGCAGCATTGCCCAGCGCTCGTTGTTGTATCCATAGGCCAGCAGCACGCCCAGGCAGCCTTCGCCGATGCTCTGGCCGAACGAGTCGCGCAGGTTGTCGCGAAGCGCTCGGCGGAACGAGGCGTGCATCATCGAGACGGCACCCGAGAAGATCGCCTCGTTGACGATCAGGCGGGTTGCCACCATAGCCACCAGCGGCAGCACGTTGGAGGGCACAACCGTGCCGACCGTGCCGCCGGTGGCCTCGTAGGCGAGGCCGGCCGTCCAGGCGGCGGTGCCGAACATGGCGGAGTTGAGCAAGATGAAGTGGGTGCGGCGGGAGCGGATCCCGTCCACCAGCACCACCGCAACGGCCGCGATCGATGCCGCTGCCACCGGTCCGAACAGGACGGCGGCGGCCAGGTGCGCGACCGCCGAGAAGCCGATCGTGTTGTCCTGCTTGCGGACACCGATCGCCTCTACCGCGATCGCCAGACCGAGCAGCGGCGCCAGTTGGGCGGGGTGCAGCCTGCCCAGCGCGCCCGTCATGAGCGCGGCGAACAGGCCCAGCCAGAACAGGGACGAGATCGCGTAGATGTAGATGCGGAGCGAGCGGTTCACGGGACGATTTGGGGAGTGCGGGTACGGAGGCGCACGTGCAAGGCACATATCGGCAGCCGCAGGCGTCTACCCAAGCCGTAAACGCGCCCGCAAACGCCGACGAGGCCCAGCCGTTTCAGGATGAGCCTCGCCGGAGCATTCGAACTGCTTACGAGCCGAACTTGTGACCTGCCCCCGATGCCACCACGAAGGCGGCGAGCAGAGCCAGCAAGTATGCCGACCTTGTCAGTCGGTTTTTCATGTACATCTCCTTGGGGGAGGGGTACACCGCACCTCTCATATGGGGGACGGTCGGCTCCCGCTGCCACACCCTTTCGGGTATGGCCGGCCCCAGACTGACGTAACTGGTGAAGCCGGCTAGGCCAGTGTCAGCACGGTCGTACGGCTGCCGTCAGCACGCTCGAGCGTGACCCAGCACTTCGTCCACGGCATGTCCTTGGGGATGGTGGTGTTCGCGACCACGCTGCCGGTCCCCGACGTGTCGAAGGCGACCAGCCCGGTCGGCTCGCTCGATCCGTCCTGCATCCACAGCTCGTAGTAGCCGCCCTTGGGCGCAGGTGGCAGGCCGTTCACATGCACCTGGACGTCGCGCACCGGGCCGCCGGACGAGCCGCCGACGTCGACGACGGCGCTGGCCGATGCGACTGCGCCGGCGCCCTGCAGGTGCACGGAGCGGTCGACGTGGAAGCCGCTCCCGCCCACGCCGATCACCAGCGCGGCTGCGGCCGAAGCGGTGAGGACCGCGGCGGCCAGCATCAGCCGGCCAACCCGGCTGCTGGGCCGGACGACCGACCGGATGTTGACCACGTCGGGCGGACCGAGCGCCTCGGCCCGAGCGATCGCGTGCAGGTGGGCGGGCGGCGTCGGAGGCGTACCCGCCTCACGCAGCCGGTCTTCGATCTCGCTGATGTATCGCTCGTCGCTCATGACACCACTCGTTCGTCGGCAAGCCGCTCGGCCAATCGCGCCAGCCCGCTGCGGGTGCGCGTCTTGACAGTACCCAGCGGGAGTGACAGGCGCTCGGCCACCTCGCTCTGGGACAGGCCGCTGAAGTATGCCAACTCGATCACCTCGCGCTCCCGCTCCGGAAGCGAATCGACGGCGGCGTGCACCTTGAACGCCTCCAGGCCGGCGGCTGTCCGCTCCTCGGGGCCGAGGCCGGGATCGGCCTGGTCGGGGAGGTCGCCGACGGCCACGGGCGTGCGTGCCCGCAGGGCATCGGCGGCCGCGTTGCGTGAGATGGCGAACATCCAGCCAGCACCGGAGCCCCGCTCGCGGCGGTATCCGCGGGCGGCCCGCCACACGGACGCAAACGCCTCCTGCACGACGTCCTCGCTGCGGCCAGGATCGCCAACCATACGACGCACGACCGCGTACACGGCGCGTGAGTAGCGGCGGTAGAGCACCTCAAACGCCTCTCCGTCACGTCGTTCCGCAACCAGTTCCAGCAGATCCTCGTCGCTCAGAGCGGACAGGTCCACGGCAACCAGCCTAGCCGCAACGGGAACCGCGGCGCTCAGCGGAAGTCCTCTGGTGGCAACATAGGTCACGTAGCAGAGTACGCACGTGTCGCGCCCTCGGTTTGGATCGGTGGTTCGCGGACCCGGACGGCGCCGCCAGTCGGGCGGGGCCTACGCCCTCACCTGAGTCGCAGCGCGGCGTCGTCCCAGAACGCCGCGGAGCATGGCAGGTGGACGACGCCGCCCTGAGCCGCGAGATGCTTCCCGGCCGGACCACGGGCCCGGACGAACCGGCAGGGCCGGTGCGTCGCTGCGATCCGAGGAGCCGGGCAGGGGAGCACGTGTTCACAGCATGCGGCTCCGCGCCGCGCCGTGCGATCCCCCGAAAGCGTGGACCGAAGCCGATGCTCGTCTTCGAGTCCGAGCCGCGACGAACCCCGAACAACGGGCGTGCGGGTGCGGGGCACGCGATGGGTGCCTGTTGCCGGGTAGCGTGATGGGTTGTGCGAGGGACTGGTGAAGCGGGCGATGTGCGGCGGTTTGACGCGTTGGCAGAAGCCGCCAGGATGGATGTTGGCGCTCGGGCGCGGCTGTTGGAGGAGTTGGCACCTTGGCTGCGGCGCTGGACGCGCCGCTATCAGGGCCGCGGGGTTGGTACCGATGACCTGCTGCAGGATGCTGTTGTGGGGGTGCTTCGTGCCGTTGCTGGGTTTGACGCGGGGCGAGGGCCGTTTCTGGCCTGGGCGCGGCTGTGGGTGCGCCAGGCGCTTCAGCAGGCCGTCGCGGAGTCGGCGCGCGCGTTTCGTCTGCCGACGCATGTGTTGTGGGATATGCACGAGTTGAAGGAGGCTCGTGAGCGTTTGGCGGGACGCTTTGGCAGGCAGCCGAAGCTGATCGAGTTGGCCGATGAGTTGGGGTGGAGTGTCGACCGGCTGGGGGATGTGCTGCGGGCCGAGCGGCCGGCCGACAGCTTGGACGGCGTCGACCTGGTTTCGTATGACGAGTCCGGTGACGAGTTTGAGCGCGTGGTGGAGCGGCTTGCGACCAGCCAACTGCAGCCGCTGTTGCTGCGCTTATCTGAGCGGGAGCGGGAGATTCTTCGTGCACGATCGCGAGGCGAGTCGTTGCGGACGGTTGGTCGCCGGCTCGGCGTCTCGGGTGAGCGTGTGCGCACGATCGAAGAACGCGCGCTGGCGCGGCTTCGGGTGGCGGCCGATTTGGGGGTTGACACCTCGCCACGGTTGCTTACCCAGGTCGGTGACCACAGAGAAGACAAGGAGGTGGAGTGATGAACTCAATCAATCGTCGTGACCCGCTGCTGGCAGAGCTGGACGCAATGACCGACAGCTTCGAGCGGATGTTTGGGCTGC
>Ga0207702_10005481_pt1 | contig 11096 bp, 9 predicted proteins | sample KBSCornC62_FD_184302 | JGI IMG/M metagenome (GOLD analysis project Ga0207702, IMG submission 184302) | Corn rhizosphere microbial communities from Kellogg Biological Station, Michigan, USA - KBS Corn C6-2 (SPAdes) (version 2) | ecosystem: Host-associated > Plants > Roots > Rhizosphere > Soil ...
ATACTTGCTGCCGAGCTTTTCGGTTTTGGGCGCCGCCTGGATGACCGGGTGTGGCGCCTTCGAGAACAGGTACGGCGGCGAGTAGATATCGATCTCCTGGTTGAAGACCTGGGGGGAGGTGTCGTTCTTGTCACCAAAGAGGGGGTTGCCCCCTATGGTGATGACACGCCCGTCCGGAAGCAGCAGCGCTTCCGAATGGTAGTCCCGCCCGGTTATGGAATCCGCCATGCGGGTGAACGAGTTCGTGGACACGCGGTAGATTGCCGTGTCCCGGTTGTCGCTGCCGTGCATGCCGCGGTAACCACGTGAGCCTCCGGTGACGAGCACGGTGTCGTCGGGAAGCAGCACGGCATTGGGGTACCTCGTCGGCTCGAGCAGGTTCGGGCCGCGTACCCACTTGGGGTCGGGTGCGTCCAGGTCGATTGTTGCCGTCCTGGCCGTAGACATGTTGGACTGGCCGACACCGCCGCCGCCCATGACCATGATTGTCTGGTTCTGTGCCGGAGGCAGCAGGACGGACCCGCTTGTTTCCAGCAGGTTGGGTTCCGGTATGCCCGGAACCATCTTGAACACGTTGGTGTACGGGTTCCAGAAACCGGGCGAACGCCATTGCTGCGAGGCTGGTCCGTAACCGGCATTCGATCCGGTGAAGAACAGCTGCCCGCCCATGGTTAGGAAGGTGGCCGGATAGGTCGGAAAACCGTGGACCGGTCCAGGTGACCACTGGTTCGTGGCCGGGTTGAACCACTCGTTGTTCGTGGTCACATTGCCCGTATTGTCAAGGCCGCTCATGGCCATGACCATGCCGTTGCCCATTTCCACGAGCGTTGGGTACCAGCGTGCGTACTGCATGCTGTTCACTCGCTGGAAGCGGAGCGTGTGGATGTTGAAGATGTATGCATCCCGCGTGCCCTGGAAGTCCTGCTTGGACAGGGTCATCGCAGTTCCCGTAGCACGTACCTTGGGTGCACCGATAACCTGGTAGTCAACCGGGTTCTTCACCACCGAGCTCTTGCCCTTTTCGACCGCGTCCACCCAGACATTCTGCTGGGCGGGGGTGGTCGACATGCTGCCGTCCATGTTTGTGCGCATCGTGGCCGCGGGTACGGTCAGGTTGAACGCACTCTTGAACTGCAGGTTCCTCGGACCAACGAAGATCGTTCCCTTCGGGAGGGTGAGCGGCTTCATCATGTCGTTGTAGACCGTCATGGCACCACCGGCGTTGGTGGGTTTCAGGTCTTCGTACCGAGCAGTGCCGCCAGCTACGAGGACGTTGCCGTCCGGCAGCTGGATATGTCCCGCGCAGAACGCATCCCATGGAGTCGGGATCATGCGCATCTGCATGGTGACTGGGTTCAACAGCAGTGTCTTGAACGTTCCGGCGTTGAAGAACGTCTGATCGTTGCCGGACCCTGCCATGATGAGCACGTCGCCATTGACGAGCACGGTGGAGTGGATGCCGTTTACCCTGAACTTCTCGGGTATGTCCAGCTTGGTCCAGTGGCCGTACTTCTGCTCGTACGTCAGCCGGCTGACCGTGTACTGGTGCGCCCACGCCTTTGCGACGGGGCCCAGCGTTGGTACGTTGGCCAGAGCGGTTGCCAGAAGGACTGCCGTCACGATGGCAAACGTCCGCAGCCTGCGGCGCCACCGTCGTGGTGGACCTGCACTGCCCGGACGCGGCATCGGACGAAGTGGCGTAACAGTGGCCACCTCACACGCTCCTCTCTTGTTGGTCTGCATCTTTTGTGACTGGTACGGGTGCTGGCTTCTGCCGGTGCCGCCGCGACTTGCGAAGGCTGTCGTAGAGCCATATGAAGATGGGGCTGAGGCAAATGCTCAGGATCAGCAATGCCCATCCCATCATCATCGCGTAATTTCGATGGCGCAGTACGGCCACCGCCAGAATCGCGACGATCGGCACGGCCCACATCAGGTGGTACCGGAAAGACCCCAAAGTATCGCCTTGTGAGGCGTTGCCCTTTGCGGTTACGTTGAAGCTGAGCTTCATTCCGAGCAGCACCCTGGTGAAACTCCGTGCGTATACGGGGGCAGTGAGCGCCGAAATCAGCATGCCCGAGAATCCGGAGGATCCTTCCGGTTCGTGAGGGCTTACGTTGTGCCGCCTCATAAACCAGTAGAGCATGAACTGCAGCGCCGCGATATCCGCGTAGTAGGCGAGCCACTGGTTTGCATCGGTATGGAGACTGGTGATCCCAAAACCGAGGTAGCACGCACTGACGAAGATGCCCATAATCCAGCCGATAGCCACCGACGGGTAGTAGGTGAGCATGAGGCTGTAGTGCAGCATCGCTCCGGGCCGAAGCCTGAAGATGATGTGCAGGAATTGCCGCTTGAGCGCGTCGTACGTTCCGCCGGACCAGCGGGTCTGCTGGCCGAAGAACTCCGTCCACGAGGTTGGCCCTTCGCCCACCGCGGTGAGGTCGGGCGTGTACACCGAACGCCACTTTCTGCCGGTCTTGGTGTTCAGACTGGCATGGATTTTGGCGCTTGTAGCCAGGTCCTCGGTGATCGAATCGACGTATCCGCCGATGTCGGCAAGCGCGCTGATTCTCACGGCCGCGCTTGTTCCCACAAGCATCGGACACTGGTAACGGTTGCCGGCCCGCTGGATGACCGCGTGGAACAGGTACTGTGCGGATTCTGCCCAGCGGGTAACCCGGTCTGTCTGGTTGCCGTAAAACTGCGGGCCGACAACAAAGGCGATATCCGGATCGCGGAAGTAGCCCAGCATGCGCTCGGCCATGTTCTCGAGCGGCACGTGGTCGGTGTCGACAAACATGACGATGTCGTACTCGTTGCCATGCTCCCACAGCCACTGGTTGTGGTTGCCGTGCTTCGTCTTCATGGCGAAGACGCCCTTCACGAGCCGTAGGTTGCCCTTGTCTCTCCGGCTGAAGTGATGCACGCCGTTCACGACGCACATTTTCTTGATCTCGTCAGAGTTGCCTTCGTCGAGCAGCCAGACGTCGAAACGACCTTCGGGTCCGCCGTCGTAGCGGATCTGATTTGCTGCCTGCAGTGTTCGTCGGGCCATCTCGATCGGTTCCTTTTCGGGCACGATCGTGGTGATGAAAGCTACGCGCAACCCTTGCGGCGGGTGGACCGGTATGGGGTCACGCGCAGCCAGACAAGCCCTGCAAACAGTGAGCACATTTAGCAGTAGAAACACCTGCATACCGATTGAACCCACCAGCATGATGAGCTTCAGCCCGCTCAGCCACACGGGGCCGTGCAAGCTTGGGTAGTGGCTTGGCTCGGCCAGCCAGGACATAAACCGAATGTCCAAGGCGACGAGCACGGTTGCCAGCAGCCGGACGGTCAGCCATTCGCGCTTGGAACGGTGTATCTTCCGGTGCTGGACACGGTACGGCTCCCCTTCCGGAGGGCTGGTGAGAGGACCAGTCAGCTCAGAATACGCTGCATAGTCGATCTCTGCCTCTGCGTGGCGAGAGGCGGGTTGTGCTACCACGTGCACTCCCTCCTTGCCCCAAGTCATTAGGGTCAGGCGTTAGTAGAAGAGATGTTGTTAACGTGCGGAACCCAGCCTCGGGTGGAGGTACTGAATATCCGGGAATATTGTGACAGTACGTTTGCGAATTTCGCAATAATATAGGTAACATTTGCGATATTTTTTATAGAAATGATGGTTGCTTAAGCACTATGAGAGCAAAGAAATAGAGCATTAATGGTATATTTGTGAAAATTCATACAGCAAGAGTAAGTCTCGACTGTATAGCGGATTGCGCGGCCGGTTTGTTTCCAGGCCTTTTACTGTCGCGGATATGAAAAATCCCCAAAATCCTATGCTTCGTACAAACGAAAACGCTGTTTCTGCGCAGGATAGTGGGGACGGCGGGGCGACCTGCGGGGTCGGCTCGTACGGGCGTGTGCCGGTACGTATAAAAACCGACCGCGCAGGTCAGCCCCTTGGTGTCACTCCGTGTGTGGCTTCTTTTCCGAGTCCCGGTCCAGCTCCGACAGGAAGTCGACGTCACCGTCGCCGATGGTCAGGAACTGGACGAACACGGGGAGGCGTGAGGCGCGCAAGACCGCGGCCCGGGGGTCGCCATCGGCGATGGCTCCGAGGAGCGCGATGTCGCTGGTGTCGGTATCCGGTCCGTAGGGAACCTGACCCGTGACACCATCGTCGTCGATGAGGAGTCCGAGCTCGAGTGCCCGCTCGACGTAGCGGGAAATCCCGTCTCGCAGCTCGCCGAAGTAGACGCCGCCGTCCACGGGCTCGAGCGGAAGTGCGAAGAACACGAGTGGTACTTCGTCAGTCTTCCTGTCGGGCTGCCCAGGAGCGTTGGTCTCGTCATCTTGCGGGGTTGCCATACTACATCATCCTTCCGGTAACTTGTATCGTAGGTGTGGTTGGCTTACGCGGCCCTGACGGTGTCGTCTTCTCCTGCGAGGTTGAGCGTGTTGGCAGTGGTGTGCTGCTGCTCTTTTTCGCCGGAGCCGACGGCGCTCAGCCGGGGCGGTCGCCTCCTGGCGTTGACCTGTTCGGTGGTGCCGTAGCGGTCCGGACCCCAGTATCTGTCATCGTGAGCGCACATGTGCGTCACTCCCTCCTTAGTCTGGTCACGCGGTGACGTATATATTATAGCACAAACAGTTTGATTTGTCACTATTTACCAGTGATGATAAGCGGAGGCCCGAGGCACCTTACGTGATCTCGCCAAGCTGGTCACCCATTTTACGCTCGAAATGCCGCCGGCAATAGATGTTGTGGATCTCCTCGGCAATCGTGATGCTTCTGCTCTCGGTTTGTTCTGCGAGGGCAGGGATAAGCTCGGCTTCAAGGTGGTACGTCGAGCGTAGCTGCGAAACTTGACGTGCGGTACCCGCGGCAGCAACTATGAAACTGCCGATACCGGCGTAGTAATTCTGCTCGAATATGCCGGCCAGCGTACATAAACCGACACCGGTCAGGGCGGCGAGACCGGTGTTGCGCACCAGTGCAAACTTGGCCCGGTTCTGCTCTTCTATTTCGTTCTTTAGCAAAATGCCCGGCAGCGCGTCTACGAGCACATTGGTGAAATGGTGCATGATGAGCTGTGGTGCCTCCAGTCCCAGTGCTTCTTCAAGCGGTTCGCCGGTCATGGAGTGCAGGCTGTCGCGGATTTCGTCCTCGGGTAAGTCAATGTTGTCTTCGGCTTTGACGGCTTCTACTGCCTGGCCCATGTACCATTTGGCGATATCGGTCGAGGTATCGCCGAGCGCAACCCGCACTGCGGTGCCATAACGGCTGCTGACGGGCATGATTGCGGTCTGTCCAGAGGTAACTTCGGGTGTGCCGAACTCACCGGCCTTGACCAGATATACCCGGGTTGGCAGGCGGTAGGCGTTATCTGCCTGCCGGGCGACAAAGCCATCTTCAACGGGGGCGAGTGGTGTAAGACCGGTGGCATTGTGAGCGGCGGTGGAAACATGCCAGTCACCCCAGGGAAATGCGATCGAATACTGGATGTCAATGTCAGGGGTGGAGCGGATGTCGTACGGCTGCTCGCCGTACCAGCCGAGGTGCTTCATCTGGACATAGTAGTGGAAAAATGTGGCGCAATGTGTAAGCTTTGCTACAGCAATCCAGAAAAGCGAGCGAGCCGTAACAGAGAGAAAAGCATTGCATAAAGATTATGTTTATGCTATAATAATTATTTCTAAGGTGATAATGCAATGAATGCAGCGGCCCCAGCCGAAACATGCCCCATTAACCACGATCAAATGAAGTGGCTATGGGAACACAACAAGCCGATTATGGACGAGCTTCGGGAAGTGGTTGAGCCTCTGACGGAGGCCGCCAGCGACCATTTTGAAGCAAATACGGCCGATAGAGAAACACTATCGGCAGAAATGCTTCGCGGACAGGTGTTCCGCGATGTGCCGTTGGGTGAGGCGTATACGCTGTTGCCTCCGAGGTTGTTCGGTACGCTTGCTCCGGGAATGGCGAACGAACCGACCATCCCTCGCAGCTCATGGGGTGCCCGGCAGTTGGCTAATGCATATGAGTGGCGCAGGCAAAACCCGCCGGACGAAGGCGCATATCAGGTACAGCCTGCGTACAACTGGGCGTACAGAAGTGGCGATTTAAGTGACCACTTGTATGAGTCGCTGCGCAGTATGCGCAGGCGAGGAATAGAAATCGACCCGGTAAAGTGGGAGCGGTACAAGGAGGTCGGCAGGGAAATGATTGCTGCGGGCCGGTATGACCTCGACGTTATTCACATCCGCAGGGCTGAGAACATTGCACACATGTACTCCGACCGCAACGCTGCCAAACTGGCCGACGACCATGCAACCGGTGTATTCGAGAGTTATATGATGCTGTGCACCGACGCGTATGACGCGGATGGGAAGAGCCAGGGGCTGATTCCGGTCGGCTATATTTTTATGCCGGTTGGAGAGTATGGGCCCGAATTTGCCGAGAAGCTGCTGAGAACGACGGCGTATGCCATAAACGACATGCAGCGTTCGCTGGTGTCGCTGGCCCCAACACTTGTCGAGGGGCACGAGGACCTGCTTAGGAAGCACACTGCTCGTGGCGATGATGGCAGGCCGCTCGATGCTTCGCTTATCACAATGACGCAGGAAGGTGCCCGTTCGATTATGGAAGCCACCGCGGTGCTGATGGCAAACAAAGTCGAGGGCTTCGACGACCCCGACGAACTGTTTCAGGCAATAGTTGAACAAGGGATCCTGGAGGAGTTTACGCGAGTACTTCCAATGGGATCGCTTGGTTCGCTGGCAATTGAGGGCAAGTACTTTCCGCATGCGCTGGTGCACGAGGGCAACGGCAAGCTGGGGCTTAACCCAGAGGTGGCTGCAGCCTTGAAACAGGCGAAGATGGAGCGGGCAAAAATGGAGCTCGGTGCCTGGGCTGCGTATTGGGCGCTTTCTGATGCGGAGCGCGCCGATGTGGACCCGCCTGCTTCAACCTCGCTAATCTGTCCGGCGGCCATGCCGCACAGTGCCATTCGGCGGATGTCGGGCGCTATGCTCAAGGCGTTTCAAGCTTTCAATTTCAGGCCGCGAGAACCGCGTGTTGCTCCGGTCGTGAGTGCAGTTGCAGCCGGCGACTGGGATGCAGCCAGTTAGATTTGTAGGCCTGTCTCCATTGGATCGCTCGCTTCAGGCGTCACCGTTGCGGATGGGCTACTATGGTTTAGGGCCGCCATTTATCATTTTGCAGCTTCAGCTCGCCCATAGAGAACTGACGGCCGCTGCAGGCGATGGCCGGACCTCGGACTGCCCGAAAAATGCTTAAAAAGGCGACATAACCGGGGTGGGAAACGCTTTTGGGATGTATATTGGCGGCAGTAACAAAAAGTGTGCTTTGGGCAATGGCCGCGTCAATGTCCGCCCGGGTTTTATTCGGAATAGTCAGTGTGGAGCGAAGTGAGTTCAGGCTGACGTCGTCGGGCGTGATTGCCTGAATGCGTACGTCGGTTCTGTAGCCGGTTGCCAGTTTGCCAGGCACAAGCATAGATGGCACCACGCTGTTTATGTGTCGTTCGGTGCCTTGTCTGACGCGACGCTGTTGTCGTTCATCTTCCTCAAACATGTCTTCTAATGAGGCACAGGCGACAAGAAGGCCGGCGCAACTGTTGATAATATCGCGGTAACTTTTGGCAATCGGGCCGGCGATTGAATCATCGGGGTTCCAGACCGGAAGCTTCACGCCTTCGTCCAGTAGTGCCACCGGTTTTCCATCCAGAATCTCAGGCAATTGTGCGGGGTTGAACTGATGTGCTTCGGCAAGTGCAGCGTAGTAGGAGGCGGCCAGTTCGCTCATGTTTCATAAGCCTATACGCATCGTGGCGTGGCGTCAAGTTTGGGTCCTAAATAGTGTCTGCTTGCGTGGACAATATTGACCGGTATAGCTAAAGATTGTAAAATTTACGAGCTTTACCGGCGCGTTTGTGTCACGAAAGCTCTTTGACAAGCAGGATGCAGCGAGATGAGGGCTGTGGACACCACAAAAGTATGGTGTCCAATGCCCTCATCTCGCATTTTGAACAGATGCGGCCAGTGCGCTGGTGGTGCCACATACCGATGGGGAGCGAGGAGTTACTGATCATGACCACCGAGATTGGTGTCATGCAGGCGTTCGACCGTCTGATGGCGCTGGCGCAGCAAGGCCAGCCGTATCGGATGGATCAGGTGTTCGTCTATACCGAGGCGGACAGAGAGGTGGACCACGTGTCCATCGAGATCTCAGGTGAGGCGGACGAGGAAATTACCGGCGACTCCGACGACGTGAAGGTGTCCTACGCCTTCAAGCAGCCGGACCCGGCGAGGACCTTCGGTAACGGCTACGACTTCGAGGCCAAGCTTGCCGTCCCAGACATCGTCAGGGACGCGGGTCGAACCGTCGAGGCTGTGGCCAAGCTTCGGGTTATCGCGACCGTGGACGGAGAACTTTTCCTCCGCACCTGGCTGATCTGGACGCCGACCGATGGGAAAGAGCGCAAGTCGTACGCGTGCTACCAGATCACCCGCGAGGCGGCCGAGCAGCTCGCCCAGTCAGCCTCCGAGGATCATGTAGAGCCTGCCTTTGACCCTAGCGGGCTCGAAGACACGGAGATTATCCAGCAATCCATCGAACTGCTGTTCGATGCGGTTGGCGAGGCTGCCGCGTACAAAGCCAACTGGTCCCAGGTTTACGAAGGTTCAGACGGGGTCGAGGGCGTGAGCGAAGCCATTGCTGAGCTGAACGCTAAGTACCAGGAGCGGGTGATCACCGAACTTGCTGAGGCGGGCACGGCGGTCACGTGCATGCTGTCGTTCGACGACTTCGGTGCTGTCGAAGCGGACGAGCTCGCGACCATTCTCGAGTGGGTGGAGACTCAGCCCAGAGCTGCTGTCTAGCAGCTTCACGAGCTGATACGTAGAAAAAAGGAAAGGTTCCTGTGGGAGCGGCAGCGCCGGCGTGTGTTCGCACACACTGACAGCTGCCGCCCCACGGCCCCCGAATCTCAACTCAACCCGCATCCTGCTTGTCTATATCACCTCGATGTTTTATAAAAAATGTGGCCGTTATATGCCGCAGACTACGAGCACGAGACGTCGTAGTCGAACTGGCCGGAGACGTATTGGGTAAGCGTGACGCGGCCGCCAGCGGTGAGCGGAGGTTGTTTACAAAGTGTCTGTGCGCTGGCTTGGCTGCTTGCGCCGGGCAGCCAGCTATCAAGACCGTTCAGACTGTTGCCGCCGGCGTCCATAGTAGTACCGTAGCTGCCAACGATGATTCCCCACTGATAGCTGGTTGAATACAGGCCCGGCGCTACGCCGATACTCTTAAAATATGCCACCATGCCTTCCAGGTCGGCGGCGTTATTCGCGGTGTTGGTTGACCAGCTGTTGCTGGTTTCGACGTCGAGATACCAGTGGTAGGTGGCCGGGGTGGGTACTTGGCGTAGTGCGGCGTCGGCGTTTGCCATGTTGTAACCGTACTGCCAGGCGCAGGCGGCATCGTTCGCTCCGGCGCAGGTGCCGTACGGGTTGCTGTCGGTAACGGTCGGGTTGACGATGTCCCGGTTGGACGTTGGCCAGTCACCGACGGCTGGCGTGACATCGCCCGGGTTACCGGTGTTTACATAAAACGCCGTCTTGGGCTGTGCTGTTTTGCCGGTGGACTGGTTTGCCCAGGTTATTTCCTGACTCATGCATGGGTTGCTGGTGTTAGCTCGCCCGCCGTTGACGCCGACAATGCCAAAGGCATGTCCAGTAGGTAGCCGGTTTAGCTTGTTGCACTGTGGCCAGGATATGTCATTCCCGGTTGTGACCGTGGCGGTCTTGCCGCCGGAAGCGCTGGTGTGGGCCGGTCTGCTGGCGAATGTGGCGGCCGGCAGTGCGACGAGCAGTGCGGCACTCAATGCAGTTGATACGGTAATAACCCAACGTGACAATCTCATGGGCTTATTGTAACAGAGCGGGGCGGGTTATTTTGTGTAGATTGTTGCAACTACGCCGGCCCGCATGGCATACTCTAGCACTATGTATCGAAGGCGGCAGAACGAAATAAAATACCGGAAAAAAACACATGCGCGGGACGATTGCCCTTTTTGCGACCCGGCCGAGATTGACTATCGGCGGATAGAGCAGACCGAGCATGCCTACGTAATGCCCCACGCCATTCCCTACGACTACTGGGAAAACCACCGGGTGTTGGAGTGTCTGATGGTGATTCCGAAGCGCCATGTGGCGCATCTCGGCAAACTAACCGATGCCGAGATGCTCGATATTATGAAAGTCATTGCCCGGTACGAGGCAAACGGCTATAACATCTACGCCCGAACTTCGAAAAGTGTCCGTCGTACGCAGGGGCACCAACATACGCATCTTATCAAGATTGACCAGCGGGAACCGCGTCTTTCGCTGCTTGTTGCAAAGCCGTACTGGCTGTTCCGTATCTAGCGTACTTATTCTTCCAGCTCGTCCGGCTCCAGGGAAACTTCGCTTTCAACGGCGCGTTTGCCGGCCTCTAGCCTGATGATAGGGTCTAACAGCAGCTCGACAACCTCAAGGCTCTTGTGGCGAAGCCCGTCGTCGGCAACGATGGAATCGGGCTTGGCGCTCATATGCTCCAGGACGTAGCTGTATACAGGGGCGACGGAACGTATGCCGGTGGCGTACGGCATGTCGGCGGCGGGTTCTTCGCTATAGATGAGTGAAGCAAGCATATTGACCAGCCGTTGCAGGTTAAGTTCCTGTCTCTGAACATTACGCACAAATCGATAATCAAGCCGGGCATTTGCAAGATAGCGGACCATGTCGGTATTGTCGGATGATGCCTCAACGACTCTCGAGATGTAGGTGTGTATGAAGTCAAGCCGCTCGGTACCGAAAATGCGCCGGTGGCTCCAGTGCCTGGATGCTTCCAGATGCCGGTGGAGTAACCCCGTGGCGAACGGGTAGCTGTAGACCTTCGGTGCTGACAAGATCCGGTCGACTACCCGGTGTTCCTGGGGTATGACACCGCGTTCGAGCGCTTCGGCGAGCGTGGCTGCCGCGAGCTCGGGAGTGCCAAGCGGATTGTCTCTGCCCAGGCCTGGCTCTACTGAGATGCC
>Ga0207702_10005483_pt1 | contig 11095 bp, 7 predicted proteins | sample KBSCornC62_FD_184302 | JGI IMG/M metagenome (GOLD analysis project Ga0207702, IMG submission 184302) | Corn rhizosphere microbial communities from Kellogg Biological Station, Michigan, USA - KBS Corn C6-2 (SPAdes) (version 2) | ecosystem: Host-associated > Plants > Roots > Rhizosphere > Soil ...
CCCGCCAGGTGTCCGCCCATGAAGAACGTGCCGGTCTTCTGGAACATCCAGATGACCGTGCGCCCGCCCCAGAATCCGCGCCCGCGCTTCGACGCATTTCTCGGCCTGCTGTGCGAAACGAACCATCCCGCGCTCGCGGAATTTCCCACGGACACTTATTGCGACTGGCAATGGACACCGCTCATCAATAACGTCCGGGCCATCAATCTCACCGCTGCGCCGCGCCAGCTCAAACCCATCGTCTGGGCAATTGATGACTGGAACCGGAACTGGAAGCTCGGCGTGATTTTTGAATGCAAAGTCGGCGCCGGAAAATTGATGGTATCCGCCATTAACCTGGACGATGAATCGGGAAGCGCCGAGTCGAAACAGTTGCGCCGCTCGTTGTTGGATTACATGGGCTCTCGGCGATTCAATCCGCCCGTGACACTCACGCGGGAACTGGCCCGTTCGCTTTGGTCCCGCGGAAGCTCCGGCGCCAGCGAGCCGGCCAGGGCCTTCGACCCCGACTTAAATGATGGAACTATTCCCCCTCCAAAACCGCCACGGTAGCGCGCAACGGGGCCGGAAAATACTTGCGCCTGCCCACCGTTAATGGGATTGATAACCCGAACGTTTCATGTCAGGAAATTTGGAAACCGCGCCAGGAGCCAGCCGTCACATGACCCAATGGCAGAAGGCGCAACAGCATTTGCTCAATGGCCGTCCTCAAAAGGCGGCGGAGATTTATCAGGAATTGCTCGCGCATTTTCCGGATACTCCACGGCTGTGGTATGAACTCGCCTTCGCCGCGGGCAAACAACTCGACTTCGCCCTGGCCGATCGAGCCTGCCAGCGCGCCGCTGAGTTGTCGTCCAAGAACGTCGCGATGCTCGTGTTGCTTGGCCAGCAGTATCACTGGATGCGCCGCCTGGATCGCGCCCGCGACTGCTTTGAACAGGCGGTCAACGCCGCACCCGCTTCCATCCATGCACAACTGAGCCTGGCCGATTGGTACGAGCGCGAGCGCCGGCTGGATGATGCCTGGCGTTGCGTGCAGGCGTGTGAAGCGCTCGAACCGGACAACGCACAGGTGCTTTGCGTAAAGGCGCTGCTGCTCCAGCGGCGTGGGCAAAATACCGAAGCCGAAACGCAGCTGCGCGATATCATCCGGCGCGGCTCCAACGATGCGAATGTAAATTATTCCTCGCGCCACCAACTGGCCGTGATCCTGGATCAACTTGGCAATTACACCGAAGCGTTTCGCTACCTTAATGAAGCAAAGGACGTGCTGCGACGCTCGGCGAACATTCCGAAACTGGAACAGGAATACGACCGCGCCGTGCGGCGGCGTCGCGACTTGCTGGCGGCATTAACACCGGAAATGATCCGCCGCTGGCGCGAAGAAGGTCCAGCCACGGCGAATCCGCACTCTCTGGCACTCCTCGGCGGGCATCCGCGTACGGGCACCACGTTGCTGGAGCAAATTCTCGGAGCGCACCCCGAAGTCGCGGCGTTTGACGAGCCCATGGCGTTTGCAGATGAAGTGGCGGAGAAGCTGGCGCCGATGAACGCAAGTTCGACGCTGACACTACCTGCATTGAATGGCCTCACTGCGCCGCAGCGCGCGTATTATCGTGAGCGTTACTTTAAGAGCCTCCTGCGCGAAGGTCCGGGCGCGCCGGCACAACAATTGTTATTGGACAAAAATCCATCACCCACAGCGTGGCTGCACCTCTGGCTGCGAATGTTTCCGGAACTGAAAGTGATCATCACCTTGCGCGACCCGCGCGACGTGATCGTGAGTTGCTATTTTCAAAACTTGCGGCTGAACTCCACCAACGCCAATTTCCTGAGCGTGGAGCGCACCGCGGTGCATTATGCCGATCTCATGGACGTGTGGCTGCGCTTGCGCGAACTCGGCGGCTTTGACTGGATTGAAACCCGCTACGAGGACATTGTGGCCAACCTTGAGACCGAAGGCCGGCGCGTGACGGAATTTCTCGGCCTGTCGTGGCACCCTCAACAGGCGGCATATCACGAGACCAACCGCAAAAAATTCGTCTTCTCACCCACTTACAACGAAGCCACGCGCCCCGTTTACAATCGTGCCGTCGGCCGCTGGAAGCACTACGCGGAGGCACTGGGACCGGTACAGGACAAACTGGTACTGTATTGCCGGACTTTTAAATATGACTGAGGCTGTGGCACTTTCAGGCGGGCGGGACGGGGATAATCCCAATAGAAAAACGGGCCGGCGTTGCACACAGTTTAGTTATCTGTCGCCGACCCGTTAAACCGTCTTTCAACAGGAAAAACGGAGCGCCCGTTCTCATGGGGCTATTAAAAACGTAGCCCATTCCGTGCCAGCCGCAAGGGGTTTTTGAATATTCTTTTGCGGCCCGCCGCAAGCGCGTATTCTGCCCCAGTCACTGTCATGGCTTTGAAACTGCGTATCCAATTGTTGGTCACCGTCCTGGCTGCTGCGCTGGTTTTTGGACGCGCCGCGGCAGAGTCGCCCTATGTGGTGGACGTCTGGAACACGGCGGACGGGTTGCCCCAAAGCTCAGTCATTGCCATCACGCAGACTCATGATGGATATCTCTGGCTCGGTACGCTTAACGGCCTCGCCCGTTTCGATGGCAATTCGTTCACGCCGTTTAACGTGCAAAACACGCCTGGCCTCCCGAGCAACCGCATCGTTTTTCTCTTTGAAGACAGCCACTCAAACCTTTGGGTTGGCACGGAAAACGCCGGGCTTTGCGTAATCCAGAACGGCGAAGTGACGCGATTTGATTCCACGGCGGCGGCCGGCCGGGTCACGTGCGCACTCGAAGACCAGGGAGCGGTCTGGTTCCTGATGTTGAATGGAAGCATCTTCCGTTGGCAGGATGGCAAGCTGGATTCTCAGCTCTCAAATATCTCTTCGGATTTTGCCTTCCAGCTATTTTATCAATCCAAGCACATCAATGTGCCGGGCAAGAACGGCGAGAGCTGGCTTTTGCAGGACCACCACGTTGTCAAATACAACGGAACGAACGCACTAGACTTTGGCGCCAGCCCTTGGAAATCGTCACTGGTGAAGCTGCCATTTTCGCCGCCCGGCGGCTATGTCGGATTGATCACTGTTGACAGCAGCGTCACTACCGCCACGGAAGATAACAACGGTAATCTCGTTGTCGGCACCGACGGTTCCGGCGTTTTCTGGAGCGAAAAGAACGGCACGTGGCGTCACATCGTTTCGGGAAATACATTTCAAGACTCCGTCCTGTCCACCTGCTTTGACCGGGACGGAAACCTTTGGGTGGGCACCGATGGCGGGGGCATTTATCGCGTAAAGCGGGGCTATTTCTACACACCGGCGGGCCTTGGAGATGGCGTGGCCCGGTCTCTCGCCGAGGATTCATCCGGTGGGATATGGGTAACTTTCAACGCGCAAGGTTTGTCGTACTCCTCCAGTAACGCTGTGCAACATTTCAGCATTGGCACCTATTCGAATGCCTGGTGCGTGCTCGTTGACCGCGAAAAACGTGTTTGGGCCGGCACACGCGGCGAAGGCTTGTTCCTGTATCAATCAGGCCTGTTCAACCTCGTTACGGCCGCAGCCAGCGCGAACGCCAACATTTTTTCGTTGCTGGAAGACCGGGCTGGAAACATTTGGGCAGGTACCGACACCGGGCTTGGCTGTTTCAACGGGCAGGGCTGGCGGTATTACACCGCCAGAGACGGCCTGCCAGCCGACACTGTGCGCGCGCTGGCTGAAGATGGAACGGGAACCCTCTGGATCGGAACTGAAGCCGGGTTGTACACGTTGCGAGACGACAAGATTTCCTCCAGTGATGCGCCCATCAAAGACATTTCCTGCCTGCTCGTGGGGAATGACAACGTATTGTGGGCCGGCTCCTCCGGCCATGGACTCGCGCGTTTCGGCAACGGACATTGGACGCGTTGCGCGACCACAAACGGCCTTCCAGTGGACGACATCGGCTATCTTCTCGAGGATGACGAAAAGAATCTCTGGCTGGGTTCTTATGAAGGCCTCATGCGTATCGACAAAGATTCGCTTGCCGCGTTCGCCACTGATCCCACGCGGAAAATTTCATGTCGCGTCTTTCTAACGACGGAATGTTCGGCCGGAGCGCAGCCCGCTGCCGTTCGCGCGCACGATGGACGGTTCCTGTTTCCGACCACCGACGGCGTGAAAGCCGTCAATCCCGCGGATTTGGGACGCAATGAGAATCCGCCCCCCGTGGTCATCGAGTCTGTCCTCGTGGACAATCATCCACAGCGAAGCAATCCGCTGATCTCTGCCTGGCTGAAACCGGTGACGCTCACGCCGGAAAACGAACAGCTGGAAATTCACTTTACCGCATTAAATTTTTCCGCGCCGAAGGAGGCGGAGTTTGGCACACGCTTCCGCTTCCAGCTCGCCGAACACATTGATAAAAACAGCCAGAAAAACTGGACCGACAGCGGCACCGAGCGGGTGGCGCATTTTCAGAAACTGGCGCCCGGCAATTACACGTTCCTCGTGCAGGCGTGCAATGAAGACGGTGTCTGGAACGAAACCGGCGCAAGCATTGCGGTCATTGTGGAGCCGCCGTTCTGGCGCAAGCCGGGCTTTATCGTTGCCAGCGTGCTGGTATTGCTCGGCGTGCTGGCCGGAACCATCTATCTCGTTTCCACGGCCAAATTGAAACGCCAGTTGCGCCTCGCGCAACAGAAGGAGATGATCGAGCACGAACGCGCGCGCATTGCCCGCGACCTGCACGATCAACTCGGCGCCAACCTCACGCAAATCACCTTGCTCGGCGAAATGGCCGAGACCGACAAGGAAATCCCTGAGGAGATCGAACAGCACGCGCAACAAATTTGTTCCACTGCACGTGAAACCACGCGGTCGTTGGATGAAATCGTGTGGGCAGTGAATCCCTCCAACGACACGCTGGAGAGCCTCGCGAATTATGCCTGCAAATACGCGCAGGATTATTTTGCCATGGCGGGCATCAGCTATCGCGCCGAACTGCCGCCGGGTTTGCCGCCGGTTCCGATTCTGCCCGAGGTGCGCCATAATATTTTCCTCGCGTTCAAGGAAGCAGTGAACAATGTGGTCAAGCACGCGCAGGCCACCGAGGCTCGCGTGAAGCTGCAATTGGAATCAGACCGCTTCATCCTCAGCGTTGCCGACAATGGCCGCGGTCTTGGCGATATCTCGGACAAAAAATTGCGCAACGGCCTCCGCAACATGCGCCGCCGTCTCTCCGATGTTCACGGTGAGTTCGACATTTCCGCAGCGACACCCAAAGGCACCGTGGTCAAACTCACGGTGCCGGTGAAACGTTAGGGGCGCTGGCTTGCAGCTGGCTTAAGGCGTTAACAATGGAGCGTTGCGTAAACAGCTCGGAATGATTTCCCAGAAACCAAAGCCGGTCGCAGATCCGCGCTCCAGCCAAATGATTTTCCAGAATTCCACGCGCCTTTCACGAAACCAATTGCCCGCCCCACTGTTCAACTAATTGAAGCGGTTGGTGACGGGCAATTCGTGAACAACAGTTATCATCATAACCCGCCCGCCGCCTTGTTCACGCCGCGTTAGAAAGAACAGTCACATGAAAGGAAATAGCACTTCCCAAAGGGCGGGCTTTACCCTGGTGGAAATCATGATCGTCGTGGCCATTATCGGGCTGCTGGCGGCGATTGCGATTCCCAACTTCGTCAGCGCCCGCGCACGAGCACAGGCAAATGCCTGCATCAGCAACCTGAAACAAATCGACTCGGCCGCGAATGAATTCGCGCTCGAGCGAGGCAAGAAGACGGGCGATCCCATCAGCTTCCCGTCGGACCTCACGCCGTACATCAAGCTCAACGCTACGAGCAGCATCCCGCCGTGTCCCGCCGGTGGTAATTACACTTGCGAGGCAGTAGGCGCGCAGCCGCAATGCTCGCTGGGCAACAGCGTAACACCCGGGCACGTGTTGCCATAAAGGCGTGCTCACCTGGCGGTGGAAATGGTCGCACTGCGACCGTTCCACCGCTTTACGTCGCCTCCGAAAGATTCGGGCTCGGTGTCTCTCTCTGAAAATGCTGAATTTCTTCCAGACGTTTGCCAGAAGTCTCGCGTCCGTTGAACCATAGTGTAACGGCGGCAAATAATAATGGGACGGTGAGCACCGTCGCCGGTATGGCAATGCCGGGAAACGCGCTGATGATCAATGCCACTGACGACGGCCCGATCACGCCGCCGAGCTTGCTGCTGCTGGCGGTAATGCCCGTGCCCGTCGCACGCAACTTAGTGGGATACAACTCCGCGCTGTATGGCGAGAGCATTGCAATCATGCCGCTCAAGCCAACAAGCAACAGTACCGTGAGCAACGTAAAATATGCCGTGCTGTCTCCGGGCTTGAACGTGGCAAAAGCAGCCAGCACCGCGGCAGTGACCACCGCAAAAATGATCATCGTTTTCTTGCTGCTCCAGAAACCGTACAGCCATGCCACCAGCGCGCAGCCCGGCACCGCAAACAGGGCGGAACAAACCAACAAATAATTCACGACCTTCCCGTCCATATGCATGTAATCCCGCAATATCGTGGGCAGCCAAGTCAGGAAACCCCAGTTCACCAACCCCCACGCCAGGCCGAACAGGCATACTGTGAACGTTAGCACCAGGTAAGGCTTCTGAAACAGCACCCGGAATTCCGTGGCATGATCGGCCGTTTCACGCTCGTCGCCCGCAATCACGGGAACGAGTTCGATGTTGAATTTCGCCAATGTGCGCCTAGCCTCATCCACCTTGCCCTCGTGTAACAGAAAGCGCGGCGATTCCGGAATGAACCGGCTCAGCAGGATCACCAGCAGACCCGTTGGCACGTTCAGCAACCAGAGAATACGCCAGCTCAGGATTGGCTCGAGCCACGCCGCCGCGCTGCTCGCCGCCAGGTAACCGCCCGCCGTGCCCAGTCCGCCGATCAGCACCGACATCCAGCCGCGATGTTTCGAGGGAATCATTTCCGCCAGTAACGCAAAAACGATTGGCAACATGCCGCCCGCCGACATGCCCATCAAAAAGCACATGCAAATGTTCCACTTGAAAGCTGGCATCGTGCCACAAATGCCCGTGCTAATAAACATCAGCGACGCCAGCAAAATGGACCCGCGGCGGCCCATCTTATCGGCCAAAAGGCCCCAGAGGATGGACCCCGCTGTCGTGCCAATCAGCGCAAACAGTGCCAGCAGCGACGCCGTGGCCGTGTTAATCACATATTCCTGCTTCATACCCGGCGCTACAAAACCCAGCGTGGCCGGCTTCATTACATCCACCACCAGCGCCAGCCCCAGCACGCTCACCAGCTTCCAGTGCTGCCAGCCCAGTCGCGCATCATCCACGGTATGAAGATGAAAATCAGTGCTCGCATCGGCGGCCTTTTTGTTGCGCACGGGGAACAAACCGTAAGTGGTGGCCGCCAGCCCGCATACAATCAGACCCATTCCCACAAACATCAGCTTGGACATCGGCATGCCAGCCAGTTGATAGTGCATGGCCTGCGCGCCGAAAAAATCCGGAAGGTGAAAACTCACGCCTGTGACAATGGACGCGGTGCCCAGCCAAAAGGCAAGGTTATGATAAACGGTGCGGTCTCCTTCAGCTTTCATCCGGGGTGAAGGTTATGTCGCGGGCTGAGTGAATGCAAATGAGAATTCAAACGGTCGGCTCTCCAATTGTGTTATGGTGTTGCCAGAATTTTCGTGAGGGCTGCGAATTGCTCCAGGCTCAACTTTTCAGCGCGTTCCTGAAGCGAGATATTCAACTGGGCGAAAGCGGGTTCCAGTTTTTCTTTCGGCCACTCCTGCTTGAGCAGTTTCAGCATCATTTTACGTCGCTGGGAGAATGACAATTTAACGAGCCGGACAAATATTTGCCGAAGTTCCTCCGGCAGCAGTGGTTGCTCGCGGCGCATCAGGCAAACACAGGCGGAATCGACATCGGGCTCGGGAAAAAAACAGCCGGGCGGAATTTTGAACAATCCTCGCGGGACAAAATCCAGCTGCACGAGCAGGGTGAGCACGCCGTAGTCGTCATCGTCGGTTTGCGCCATGAGTCGCTGCGCGACCTCGAGTTGCAAAGTCACCACAATCATCTTTGGAGAGCGCGCTCCAGCGGCCAACTCGACCAGGATGGGCGAAGCAACAGAATACGGCAGATTGGCAACCAGCTTCCAATCGTGCCAGTCACGCTTTTCCGTTTTGAGGAAATCCAGGGCGTCGGCGTGATGCAGTTCAAATTTAGGCGCCGTAAAAGATTTAAACCGTTCCGACAAAACCTCGACGAGACGGTCATCTTTCTCAATGGCGAACACCTCCCCTGCCCGTGCGAGCAACAATCCCGTCAGCGGGCCAAGGCCGGGGCCGATCTCCAGGACCTTGTCATCCGGGGTTAATCTTGCGGTATCAACGATGCGCTCCAATTGATGAGTATCGTGCAAGAAATTCTGGCCGAGGGATTTGGTGAGCTGAATCCCGCGGCGGTCGAGCGCATCGCGCATCTCAGACAGTTTCATTGCGAACAAGAAACCATGAATGAGCGCGAATGGACACGATTTTTTTAAGAGGGGTAATCCGTCGGAACGACAGGATGGGCAGTATGGCTTGGTGAATTGCCCGGTCGCGTAAAACTATGGCCATATTCTCCCTTGATATAAACCGACCTGCTAATAAGATACATGCAACCTGCAGGTTGTATCGGGAAACAGAATTTACCAATTCAAGATTATATGAAATCGCTTGTAAAAATCCCTGTCCTATTTGCGTTAATTTCCGGTTTGACCGCCCGGGAGCAAGTGCTGGGTTCTACGAATGATTGTGTGACTCCGCCATCGGGTTTGGTGGGATGGTGGCAGGGTGAAGGAAGCGCCAGCGATTTTACCGGTATGAACAACGCGGCCCTGGAGGGTGGCGTCAGTTTTGCACCCGGCGAGGTGGGCCAGGCCTTTAATTTCACGGATACCAACCAGGCGGTGGTGGTGCCGGCAAGTTCCAGTCTGGATGTCGGGAGCGGCCCGGGTTTCACTTTGGAGGCTTGGATCAATCCGACAGATGTTACCCAAGACCATCCAATTTTTGAATGGAACAACGTGGGAAGCTGGGGAGTGCATTTTCACATTGCACCGGGCCAGCCATTTAACGACTCGCCCGGACCCGGTGAACTTTACGCCAACGTCGTGGATAATTACGGAGGCTGGCACCAGTTGAGTTCGCCCGGCGGCGTGGTGGCCTCGAATGTCTTCCAACACGTGGCTTTGACCTACGACAAGGCCTCAGGAGTGGCGACGATCTATTGCAACGGCCAGATTGTGGGCCAGCAAACGTTCTGGAGTCTGACCCCGCTCACGTCGTACGACTTGTACATTGGGCGCCGGCCATTCACCGCGGGCGAAAATGAGTCGTTTGCCGGACAAATTGATGAAGCCGCCGTTTACAACCGCGCGCTCTCCTCAAATGAAATAGCGGCGATTTACGAGGCCGGGAGTGCCGGCAAATGCGCCCAACCTATTCCGCCGGGCATTAGTTCGCAGCCGCTTGACCAGACCGTGGCCGAAGGAGGCACGGCGGTATTTAGTGTAGCGCCGTCCGGGACAGGCCCCTTCGCTTTTCAGTGGACATTCAATGGCTATAATCTCGCGGGCGCCACGAATTCATCTTTGACGCTGACAAATTTACATCCACAACAAGCCGGGCTTTATGCGGCAAAAGTCACGTCGCCTTACGGTGCCACCAATAGCGACGACGCCCGGCTTACCGTCGTCACGAAATATGTATTGATTTATAAGTACGAGGGCGAGGAGACGATTATAACCTCTGGGATAGATTCAAGGTCCACGTATTCCGGCTTGATGCTGTATCTGCCGGATTGCACAAATGGCGTGTACATCGGCTGGACTGCGGCCAGGGGCAAGCGGACTTATTGGATAAACGCGATTTCTCCAGGCGTCTTTACGACGGTTCCCGGGGCTGGCGGAGGGAGTTATACGTTCTTTGGCGATGCCGGGTCGGGCTATGACAACGGCGGCCAGGTTCATTTTGTCTCCAATCTGATGAAAGGGCAGAACGCGACTTTGAATATCAGCAGGAGGAAAACATTTGTGTTCCCCAATTTCTTTACGGGCGAGAATACGCAAGTGTCGCCTGATTCGCAAACGGGACAAATGAAGTTTAACGGATCAACTTCGCGGTTTGACTTTTCCGCGAAGGATACGCAAGCGGCCAATGACGGGGGCCAGACGTTGGTTGATCTCGTTAACGCGCAGATTCGGATTTTGAAGAGCCAGGGCTACCAGTCCCAATAGATTGCAAAACGTCTCCAAGCGCGGCCACAGCCTTGGAGAGCTGCACCCTGGTGATCGTCAACGGCGGGGTAAAGCTGATGACGTTCCCGTGCTCGCCCTCGGGAAGGAAGATGAATCCTTTGTGCAATAGCTCTTTGACGGCGGCAATGGCCATGGTGGCCGCCGGTGTGCCGTCGAGCGATTTCAATTCCACGCCGACCATCAGTCCGACGCCACGAATATGGATTTCAATCCTGGGATTGCTAATCTCAGATTTCATCGCATGCAATTCCTCCAGCAGAAATGCGCCGAGCTCAGCAGCTTTTTCAGGCAATCCGCGCTGCTCGATTTCGCCGATTTGCGCCAGCGCCATGGCGCAGCCCACAGGATTGCCGAGAAAAGTGCTCGTGTGCAGCGCTTCGCCGCGTGAAACGGGCCACGCTCCATCCATGATATCCGCCCGCCCCACGCAGGCCGAAAGCGGGAAGCCGCCGGTGAGCGCTTTGCCTAGGCAAACAAGGTCGGGCACCACGCCGCTGTGTTCGCAGGCAAACCACTTACCTGTGCGTCCAAAGCCGGTATAGATTTCATCGAGCACAAGCATCGCGCCGTTTTGGTCGCAGAGCTTGCGCAGTAACGGGAGGAATTCTGGCGGAGGCACATTGATTCCACCGCGCGCTTGGATGGGCTCCACGAGGATGGCGCCAATCCAGCCGCGCTGAAAGAGCCGGCGGATCGTGAGGTCCACGACCGCGAGGTCAGCGTGCTTCACCGGAAATGGTGCGAAGTGGGCAAAT
>Ga0207702_10005490_pt1 | contig 11087 bp, 15 predicted proteins | sample KBSCornC62_FD_184302 | JGI IMG/M metagenome (GOLD analysis project Ga0207702, IMG submission 184302) | Corn rhizosphere microbial communities from Kellogg Biological Station, Michigan, USA - KBS Corn C6-2 (SPAdes) (version 2) | ecosystem: Host-associated > Plants > Roots > Rhizosphere > Soil ...
GGAGCAGCTCCTGCAGCCGCGCGTCCTTAGCGGCTTCGTCCAATATGTCCAGCGATATCGCGGATTCAAGGGTGAACGGCCCGGCCTTGGTGCGGCGGAGCATCGTGACATGCCCGACCGTGCCGAGCGCATAGGCGATATCGCGCGCGAGGCTGCGGATGTAGGTGCCCTTCGAAACCCGGGCCGAAAGGGTGATTTCTTCAAGTCCTGGATCCTCCCCGGAACGGGGAGGGGAACCGTCCGCCGCAGGCGGATGGTGGAGGGGGCGGGAGGCAAGCCCGTCGCCCAGCCTCTCCCCCCCTCCACCATCGCTATGCGATGGTCCCCCTCCCCGTTCCGGGGAGGATCTAAGCTCGTGAATCACCACATCCCGGCTCTTGAGTTCCACCTGCTCTCCCGCGCGCGCCAAGTCATACGCCCGCTGCCCATCCACCTTGAGCGCCGAATAAGCGGGCGGCACCTGGGCGATCGGGCCGGTGAAGCGCGGCAGCATCGCTTCCACCTCCGCCAAGGTCGGCCGCACGCCGCTGGTCGCGATCACCAGCCCCTCGGCATCGAGCGTGTCGGTTTCCTCGCCGAACCTTATCGTGAAGTCATAGGCCTTGTCGGCATCGAGCATCCGCCCGGTGATCTTGGTCGCCTCGCCCAGCGCGATCGGCAGCACCCCGCTCGCGAGCGGGTCGAGCGTGCCGCCATGGCCGACCTTGACCTTTGGATAGCCCCCCGTGCGCAACGCGCGCTTCACCGCCGACACACCCTGCGTCGAACCCAAGCCGATCGGCTTGTCGAGGATCAGCCAGCCATGCATGCGGGCATCAACGCTGGAAGCGCGCGAGCCAGCGCACTACCGCATCTTCGAGCGCGAGCCGGTGGTCCGAAAAACTATGATCGGTCGGCATCACGGCCAGCGCCACGTCCTTGCCGCCGGCCGCCTGGGCGGTTGCGGCCAGCGCACGCATGCCGGGGCCGTTGGCGCGCTCCGCGCCGAGAATCAGCATCGGCCGGGGCAGGACCGCCTTGGCGGTCACCACGAGATCGAGCGCGGGCGAGGCTTGCGCAAGCTCGGCGACCAGCTGGTCGACGCTCGTGCCAGACAGCGGCGGCAGGTCGTTCGCAAGCTCCTGGGTCTTGAGCGCCTCGACCTCTGCCGGCGTGGCGCCCTTCAGCTTGCGTCCGTCTCCGGCAATATCCCAGGCATCGATCAGGACCAGACCCGCCACCTGCCTGTCGTCAGCCGCCGCGCGCGCGGCCATGAGGCCGCCCATCGAATGACCCCCGACCACGATCCGGCTGGGATCGATGCGATATTTGGCGACAGCCTCGGGCGAGCGCAGGAAAGCGACCGCGGCGTCCGCATCCTCGGCGCAATGCGCGAAGCTGAAGGCACCCTGGCTGCCCCAGCTGCCGCGATAGTGGAGCGTGAGCACGTTCCAGCCGGCGCGGCGCACCGCCTGGGCGAGATCGAGATTCTGTTCGTTGCCCGGAAAACCGTGGAGCAGCAGCATCGTCGGATGCGGCCCCTTGCCCGCGGCCAGATAGAAGACCGCGTTGAGCATCGCGCCATGGCTCGGCAGCTGGAAGGCGGCCATCTCCGCCGGCACCTGCGTATCGACGGGAGGATCGGCGACGACCGCGGGCGAAAGCGCCTGCGCCGAAAGCGGTGCCGCCAAAGCAAGCGCCAAGGAACCCAGCAGCAGACGCATTCCAATCCCCCTTCAATCGAGCCTGCCCTGCTATTGCGCTTGCGGCTGCGCGTCCATCTCCCCGGCACTCATGCATCAAGCGCAGGCGGGGTGGCCCCGTTTTCATTCGCCTTATGGCGCCGGCCAGATATGCTGCACCGCACAACAAAACATCAGACCAGCGAGAGGCAAACCCCAAGTCGGAGATTGCCAATGTCCAAGCTCGTCCTCACCGCTCTCGCCGCCGCGATCGCCGCGCCCGCGCTGGCAGGAACCCCGCTCGCTTTCACCTGGGAAGGCCACAAGATCGTCGGCACGGTCGACCAGGTCGGCGCGCTTCAGGTCATCAAGGGACGCGACCTCACCAGCGGTCTCGACTTCGAGCTGCACGTCAAGAATGGCTACGTCCATGGCGATGTCGGCGGCGTGCAGGTCGCTTACCCGGCACCCAAGCGCAAGCTTTCGGCGGCCAGCCTGATCTAATCAGCAGCCAATGTGTGAAGGGGGCAGGCCCGCAAGGCCTGCCTCCTTTTTTCGTCAGGCGCCGTGCATCATGTCGAGCAGCCGCTCGATCCGGGGCCGGGCCTGTTCGGACAGGCTGACCATCGTGCGGCGCTGATCGGTGGGATGATCGGTGATCTGCACCAGCCCGAGCTGCGCGAGCCGATAGATGTACCGTAACGCGGTCGTCTGCGGCACGCCCGAGGCGATGCAGAGGGCCGAGATCATCGTGCCCGCGTGGTTCGCATCCTGGACATAGAGATCGAGCAACATGTCCCAGGCAGGATCGCGGAAGCTGTCCGCGCCGAGGATCGCGTTGCGCTGCTGGCGCACGCGCAGCACGCGCCGCGCGAATTCGCGGCGGTCGCGCGGCAGGGTTTCCATGTTCGGATCGGCCGACTCCGCCAGTCCGATCAGATGGCGGACCGCGTCGTTGAAGCCGCAGCCCATGCGGGCGGCCAGCGCTGAAACCGACGAGAGGAGGTGCGAGACCTCCTCAGGCGAAAGATGATTCATGAGATAGGACAACCCCTTACGCCGGGGCCGGACCGTTGAGATCCAACCCAGACGTGAGAAGCATCTATCTGGGATCAAAGGTAAACAATATATGCGCCGGGCAAAAGATCGGGCCGCTTTGAATCCGGATCGGATCGAAGCCGCGCTGGCCCCGATATCGCCCGAATTCCGACGGGCGCGATCTGCTATTTGCCGAGCTGCCCGCGCATCGCGCCCTTGGGAAACTGGGCGGTGTGGACGTTGACATAATAGTCCGCCGGATGCGCGAGGATGTCGCCCATCGCATCCGCCGCGATCGGCGCGCAGCCTTCGGACATGCCGTTGGCGGGCGCGGTCAGCGCAACCACCACGCCGCCCGCGACACCCGCCGCGCCCTTGTGGATATGCGCCATGGTGGGTGTGTCGGTGCCCATTGCGTGCAGCATGTAGCACACCTGGTTCTTGTCGCTGTCGAAGCTGAGCGTCGCCTCGCCCATGCCCTTGTCGGCGCCGGGGCCGGGCACCTCGGCAGCGCCGGTCATCTCGGTCTGGAATTTGGTGATGGCGGCACCCGCCGGCTGACAAATGACGGCGGTAGAGGCGGCGAGCAGGATCGGGAAAGCACGCATCGTCTTCTCCTTCAGACTCGAAATGACCGGGACGAAACGAAGCGATGAGGTGCGCCTCGGCGATGGCTACGTCAACGGGCCCCGTCTAGCGGACGCGTTTCACCGCCAGCGTGCCGGCGGGCAGCGGCTTGCACAGGTCGGTCGCGGGCGCCTCCCCGCTCAGCCAGCGCGCATAATCGGGCGGCGTAAGCAGGACGATCTGCCGGTCGTGGTAGGGCGCGATGTCGGGGCCGGGCTCGGTCGTGAGCATGGTGAAGGCCTCGCCCACCGCCGGATCGGTGCGCCACAGGCCGGCGATGCAGAACCAGTCCAGGCCGGGAATCGAAAACTCCCATTTGGCTTTGGGCTGCTTCTTCGCAGGTTTGGCCGCAACCGCTCCGAACAGATCGGCCGCGGCCGCATCTTCTGCCGCTGCATCGGTATATTCGTAGAAGCCATCCGCCGGGATCAGGCAGCGGCCGCTGGTCGCCTTGTTCTCGAACTCGCGGCCATCAGAGCGGAAATTATAGACCGGCTTGCCGCGCGGACCGGGCCAGCTCCAGCGCCGCGTTACTGCCTCGGCCGCGCCCGCCTCGACCGGGGACGCGCGCAGGATCAGGCTCGCATCGGTGATGCGGATGCTGGCGAGCTCCGGCATGTTCGATGCCCCTTCCGGAAAGAGCATCTTCGCATCCGCCGCGCCCCACCCGGCGCGGAGCTGCTCGGGCGTGATGCGGCGGGCATATTCGTTGCACATCGCGGCAAGCCAATTAGCTCAAGAGGTCTGCGCGGCTTTTTGAGCCATGATCTGCATCAGCGGGTTGGGCTTTGCCGGCCCGACGCGCTTCAGCCGGTTGCGGTCGTGGTGCTCGAACGGCTCGGCCTGGCCGCGGACCTGCAGCATGGTCTTGATATCGTAGCTGAAGGCGTCCTCGCCATCGAAGGTCAGTTCGATGCGGTAGCTGTCGGTGCGAAATGCATGTTCGAGGAACGCGGTCGAGCAGATGCCATATTCGGTCGAACCGCGCGTCGCGGTAAGCGTCAATATGTCGTCGCCCGGCTGCGCCTGGCCGGAGGCGAGCGCCACTTGTCCGCGCGGAATCGACAGCGATTGGAGGATGAGGCCGGTCGCCGGCTCCCACAGCCAATGGCCGACCTGTTCGTGGAAGGTGATATCCTCTTCCCGCGTGGTGATGCGGATATGATAGCGCAGGCCGTAGAAGAGCTGCGGTCCGTTGGCCTGCGGATCGATCGGGTCGAACCTGATATGCTCGATGAAAGCGCGCCGCTCGGGACCGTCTTCCTTGGGGTTGATGTCTATCCCCTCCTCGCCTTCCCACTGTCCCGCCAGCCGCCGCAGCGGCCCGAGATTGCGGAGCGTGTCGGGATCGACGTCGCTCGGCTCGGTGAAGACGTCTTCCGGGAAAGGATTCATGCGGCTGCCTCCTGAGGGAGAGCGACCTTAAGCGATGTCGGCCGCCGGCTAAAGCGGCGCGTCGTCCGCCTCACGCGCCGGGCTTGGCGTCGGGAGCGGGCACGCGCGCCTCATAGACGAACTCGAGATGCATCTCCGCCAGCGTGACGTGCGCGCGCACCGCATTCGCGGTGGCGGCGGTCTGGGCGAGGGCGAGTTCTTCTTCGGCGCGGGCTTCGTGATAGGAAAGGTGATCGGTCTTCATGGGCTCAAGATGGTCCGGTTTCGTTTCGGCGCCAGACGCCCATGCGACGGACTCGTTCCAGAATTGCGACAAACCGCCTGGCGGCAGACCTGTGCATATGCGGATGGCCTGCCGGGAACCCACCGCAGACGGCTGACAGGGCGGCCCGCTTGTGGCAGCAGGCCGCGATGGCATCGCGCAAGACAGCATTGCGAAAGACATTCGCAATCCAATCGATACGACGTTCGCTCGTGGTGGCGGCGCTGGTCGGCACCACGGTCAACGCGATCAACCAGGGCCCCGAACTCTGGCGCGGTGCGGCGCCCGTCCTGTGGAAGATCGCGCTGACCTTCGCGGTTCCCTTCCTGGTGGCGAGCTATGGAAGCTATGCCGCCTTCCGCAGCGCGGAGCGGTAAAGACCGGCTCAGCTCTTGCCGAGGTGGCGGGCGACGGCGTCGGCGCCATGGCCAACCGCTTTGACCGCATCCGCGAGCTGATCGCGGCTCACGCCGAACTTGTCGGTCCAGTAGCGGACCTCATAATCCTCCTGGAGGCTGATCCGGCTCGAATCCTGGGGTGCGCGAACGGCGGTGTCGTCTGACATGAAACCTCTCCTGCAAGGGGATGCTCAACCCCCGAAGCGAGGCGGCGATCCCGTCGGTGCGCCGTTTCGAGTCGCGCGCGCGACGAACGCGCGGCCTAGCCACGCCAGGCGCGCATCGCCTCGTCATAGGCTTCGCGCGCACGCTCGGCGGCGGCGCGGAGCGTAGCCAGTTCCTCGTCGCGCTTATGCTCCAGCGCCCGGCGTTCCGCCCGCAGGCGCGCCTCGCGCTTCGCCAGCGCTTCGCGCGCACGGTCGTGGCGGGATTCCGCCGTCTCCAGCGCGCGTTCGGCGCGATCGAGCACGGCCCGGCTGGGGCGCGGAACCGGTTTGGCCGGGGCTGCCTTGGCCGGCTTTGCGCGGCCATGCCGGGCCGAAGCCTGGTCGAGCGCGGCGAATTGCTCGGCGGCGCTGCCGCGCAGCACTTTCAGGACCGTGCCGGGTTGGGCGAGCGGCGCCTTGGTCAGTTCCGGATCGGTGACGAGCTCGGCGCGGCCGCTGGCGAAAAGATCGCGGTCGGAGCCCCAGGCTTCGAGCGCCGCTTTCTTGGTCGGAGTCGCGACATAGGCGTCGTGGAAACCGATGGCGGTGCGATAGACCTTGAGCGGGCGGGGCATGGCGCATCAATCCGCCAGCGGCGGCCTGGGTTCACATCGGCGCAAGCGGGACCGACCACTGCTCAACGATGGAAGAAGAGCCAGAGAAGCAGGATGACGGGGAGCGGAACCCCGAGCAGCCACAGCAAGCAGCCTCGTCCCATATTCATATCGCGGCATCCCGTTCCATAAATGTTCGGGATGCCAGAGCGCATCACGCGCCGATAAGCTCCCGCCCCAGGGGCACCCGCAAAACGCGCTGATATGCGTTAGTTTTTGGTGATTTAGGGAACCAACGCCCTTCCGGGGTCTTGAGGATGGCCCCAGGAGAGGCCTTATGAAGCTCGATTTCTTCGCCGGTACGGCGGGCGCTTTGCAGCGCCAAACCAACCCCATCGGCGTGTGGAGCGAGACCGACCGGCTGGCCGAAGTGCTGTTGTGCCGCCCGACCTATCTGGAGGCCGTGCCTTGCTGCTCGGTCACGCGCGAGAGCCTGTGCGAGGGCTTCGCGCCGTCGATCGCCGAAGCGACGCGCCAGCATATGATGCTGGAAGCGATATTGGAGGCGAACGGCGTCACCACGCGCCAGATCGTGGCGCAGCCGGGCATGCCGGACCTGTGCTTCACGCGCGACAGCGCGGTGATGACGCCCTGGGGCCTGCTCGGGCTCAACCCCGCCGCCGCGCACCGACGGATGGAGCCCGCGCAGATGCTGATCCATGCGCGCAACGCCAAGGTGCCCGCTTTGGGCGCGATCGAGGTCGGCACGGTCGAAGGCGGCGACGTCTGCCTGGTGCGCGACGGGCTCCTGATCGTCGGCTGGTCGGGCGAGCGCACCGACGAGCGCGGCGCGGAGGCGGTCTGCGAGCTGTTCGCCGCGGCGGGCTGGAAGTGCATCACCTATCGGTTCGATCCGCACTTCCTCCATCTCGACACGCAATTCTGCATGGTCGACGAAGATCTGGCGCTGGCCTGCATCGACGTGCTGCATGACGATTTCCTGCGGCTGCTGACCGCCGAGGGGATCGAGCTGATCCCGGTCAGTTACAAGGAAGCGCGGCGCATGGGTTGCAACCTGCTCTCGCTCGGCAACCGGCGTGTGATCGCATCGGCGCACCACTCGCGGATCGCGAAGGAGCTACGCCGCCGCGGCGTGCGGGTGGAGATGTTGGACGTGGCGCAGTTCGAACGCTGCGGCGGCGGTATCCACTGTCTGACGATGCCGCTCGCGCGGACGAGGCAGGCCAACTGAGAAAGAAGAACCAGGCGCCGAAAAGGTATGCCCGATATCCGAGGCGGAGAGAAAAAGGGACGCGCTAATGTGCATTAGAGAAGGACGGGAAACGGGTTCCTAAGAAGGGTCATCCAAAAGCGGGGGCGCGCTTTGGAGGCCAATATGACAATGCGTCGCGAGGGATGCGCCGCCATCCCGATCCGGGTAGGGCTGGCCGCAGGCAACGGGAAGGGGGCGCGCGGCGCGCCGCGGGCGGCCTGATGGTCACGGTTCTCAATCAAGGGAAACTGAAGCCGGCCGAACCGCACAAGCCACTGGTCGAACGCGCATTCGAACTGGCGCGGTCGGGGCGGTTCAGACAGGTCGAGGACATCGAGCGCGTGCTGAGCAAGGAAGGCTATCCCAAGGCCTCGCCGCACTGGAATTCGGGAACGCTGCGCAAGCAATTGCGTGAGGCCTGCCGCAAGGCAGCCGAGGCCCCTGGCAGCGCCCTTGCTGGCGACACGGATCGGGTGGAACCATCGCCCGTCCCGTAGGTCGGAGGGCCATGCGGATCGCGACCTACAACGTCAACGGCATCAACGGGCGCCTGCCGGTGCTGCTGCGCTGGCTGGAAGAGACACAACCCAATGTCGCGTGCCTGCAGGAGTTGAAGGCGCCCGACGAGAAGTTCCCGATCCGTGCGATCGAGAAAGCGGGTTATGGCGCGATCTGGCACGGCCAGGCGCGATGGAACGGGGTCGCGATCCTGACGCGCGGACAACAGCCGATCGAGACGCGACGCGGGCTGCCCGGCGATCCCGACGACACGCACAGCCGCTATATCGAAGCGGCGGTGGACGGGGTGCTGATCGGCGGGCTTTATTTGCCCAACGGCAATCCGCGGCCGGGTCCGCGTTTCGATTACAAGATGCGCTGGATCGAACGGCTGATGGCGCATGCGGAGGCGCTGCTGGGCGCGGGCCTGCCGGTGGTGCTGGCAGGCGACTATAACATCATCCCCACCGCGCGGGACGTCTATGTGCCCGATCGCTGGCTGGACGATGCGCTGTTCGCGCCCGAAGCACGTGCGGCCTATGCGGCGATGCTGGCGCGGGGTTGGACCGACGCGCTGCGGCGGCGCCATCCCGAAGTGATCTATACATTCTGGAAATATCTGCGGAACGCTTATGGCCGCGACGCGGGGCTCAGGATCGATCATCTGTTGCTGAGCCCCGCCGCGGCCGCGCGGATGACGGACGCGCAGGTCGACCGCGATGTGCGCGGCTGGGACAAGAGCAGCGATCACGCACCCGTCTGGGTGGAGCTTGCCGACCCTGCCTGACCCGTGATCAACGGGCTCGCTAGTCGCCGCGCAAAGCCGCCTCGATATGCGAGGCGTCGGGCAGGATATGCTCGATCACGCAGCGCAGGCCGAGGCCGTCGAAGCCGTGATAGGGCTCGGCCGCGGCCTGCGCGATCACCTTGCCCCCGGTCGCCTCGATATGCGGCTCGTCGGGTACCGGACCGAGCGGGAGCGTCTGTTCGAACGCATAAGGGCCGGTGGTCGCGACCACACGGTTTGCGCGGTCGACGATCGAAAGCGTCGTGTGCGACAGTGCCTTGCGCTGGACCGAGCGCAGGATCGCGCCCGCCTCCCCTTCCCAATCATATTCGAGATAGACGACGCCGACGACGCGGGCATCGCGGCGTACGGGCGCGACATAGATCAGCACCTTGCGGTTATTGGACCAGGGGTTCTCCCAGACCGCGTCGGTGAACCAATATTCGTCGGCACGCGCGCGCATCGCCCGGCTGAACTGATCCGCCTTGGACAGATTCTCGTTGCGCACCGACGCATTTTCGTGCGCGCAGACGGTGATGTGGCCGTCCATGTTGGCGATGAAGGCGTTGAGGAAATAAGGCGAATTGTCGAGCAGCGCGCGCAGGCGATCGAGCGCGGCATGTTCGGCGATGACGTTGCCCCGCGTGGCGAGCGCGCCGGCCGCGATCGTGGGGTCGCTCGCCAGCACGCGGATGTCGATCGAACGGTCGTAGAGCGCGCGGTTGATCGTCTGCGCGATCGACTGGGCGAGCTCGACCAGGCGCGCGCCTTCCAGATCCTCGACCAGCTCGTCGGCGATGCGCGCGCCGAGCGCGAGCCGCTCGATCACCTCCTCGCGGAACTTGGCGGAGGCGGCGCGTGCCTGGCCGGCGAGCGACTTCACCTCCTGCGCGACCACCGCGAAGCCGCGACCGGCCTCGCCCGAGCGCGCGGCCTCGATCGTCGCGTTGAGCGCGAGCAAATTGGTGCGTCCGGCGATACGCTCGCTCTCGGTCGCGAACTGATGGACCTCCGACTGCAATGCAGTCAGCAAGGTCGAAATTCTACGCGGCATTCGTGATGCTTCCCCAAGCTCGATCGGGGCTTTAGCGGGTCGCGATCCAGGATGCCACTAGGCTATGTTGGTGCAAGGGAGGCGCGCATGGCCTAGCAAGGATCAAATCGTTACGCCGCCCATATTATTGCGCCGACGTAACAGAATTCCGTCCTTAGCGGCCAAATTGTTGCAAGTAAAAGACCGTTGCTTCGGACAAACGACTCATTGACTCTTTTCGGGATGCATGATCTCTTTCGCACAGTTGGGGGGCAGTCAAACAGGGGACTGCCATGTATATGCGTCAGATTTGCTTGGCTTCCGCAGGCGTGGTCGCGTTCTGCGCTGCTCCGGCTCTTGCCGATTCTTTCAACTATCCAAATTTCTCCGACACTTCACACCTGACGATGGTGGGGAGTACGGCCACCGCCGCGACCGGCGACGGCACGGTGCTGCGGATCATACCCGCTGCGGCCGGCCAGGCTGGGGCGGCCTATAGCACCTCGACGGTGCAGCTGGGCGCGGGCAACACGTTCAGCACCCAATTCCAGTTCCGCTTCACCGATCCGGGCGGCGCGGATCCGGCGGACGGCATCACCTTCGTGCTGGCGGCCGATCCGGGCGGCCTCGGCACGGCGGGCTATGGCATGGGCTATCAGGGCGTGCCGAACAGCCTCGCGATCGAGCTCGATACTTATAATAACGGCAATCCGGGCAGCCTTGGGCCGTTCCCGGCCGAGCCGGACAGCAGCAACCATGTCGCGCTCGACATCGGCGGCGTGCTGACCAATGCGAACTGGACCAACGTCTATGGCAACGGATCGTGCGGCTTTGCTGGAGGCCAACCCGCGCAGGGGCCGAACACCGCCGCCGGCTGCATGTCCAACGGCAATCTGTGGACCGCGACGATCAGCTATGACGGGACAGCGCTCAACGTGTCGCTGTTCGATCCGGCCATGGGGACGACGTTCAACGCGCTGACCGCGGTACCGATCGACCTCGCCTCGATCCTGGGCACCAACACCGCTTATGTCGGCTTCACCGGCAGCAGCGGCGCGGGCTGGGAGAATGAGGACATCGTCAACTGGCGCTTCTCCAACACGGCGGTGCTGCCCTCCGTGCCCGAGCCGGCGAGCTGGGCGATGATGCTCGCGGGCTTCGGCCTGGCCGGCGCCGCGATGCGCGGCCGCAAGCGGGCGACGGCCAGCTTCGGCTGACCTCGACACCGCACGATCCTCTGCGCGCGCCTGCGCGGCGCGCGCCCTCTTTCTGGGAGAGGTTGAATGAAGAAGCTTTTTCTCGCGGCATTGATCGCGATCGCGCCGGCTGCTGCCGCCCAGGCGGGCGACATGGTC
>Ga0207702_10005495_pt1 | contig 11083 bp, 10 predicted proteins | sample KBSCornC62_FD_184302 | JGI IMG/M metagenome (GOLD analysis project Ga0207702, IMG submission 184302) | Corn rhizosphere microbial communities from Kellogg Biological Station, Michigan, USA - KBS Corn C6-2 (SPAdes) (version 2) | ecosystem: Host-associated > Plants > Roots > Rhizosphere > Soil ...
GCCGCGACGTCTTTTCTTAACCTCTCTCCGCTTGCGGGGAGAGGTCGGATCGCCTTGGCGATCCGGGTGAGGGGGCGCCGGCCTCGATCACGTTCTCAGCATTCGCGCAAGAGCCCCTCACCCCAACCCTCTCCCCGCAAGAGCGGGGCGAGGGAGCGAGGCCGTAGATGTTTGACCTGAGGCAGCTTGAGCGCGCGCATGAGATTGTCGGGACGGCGGTGCCGCCGACACCGGCGCATGCGTGGCCGTTGCTGGCGCAGCGGCTCGGCGCTGAGGTCGTGGTCAAGCATGAGAACCATACGCCGACCGGCGCCTTCAAGGTGCGCGGCGGGCTTGTTTATGCCGAACGCCTCAAGCGTGAGCGGCCGCAGGTCGCCGGGCTGATTTCGGCGACCACCGGCAATCACGGCCAGAGCCTGGCTTTCGCAGGCCGCCGCTATGGCGTGCCGGTGACGATCTATGCCCCGCATGGCAACTCGGTCGAGAAGAACCGCGCGATGCGGGCCTTTGGGGCGGATCTTGTCGAACACGGCGCTGATTATCAGGCCGCGCGCGAGGAAGCCGAGCGCCGCGCCGCGCGTGACGGACTGGAATTCGTGCCCTCGTTCCATCCCGACTTGGTGCTGGGGGTTGCGACCTACGCGCTCGAATTTTTCCGCGCGGCGCCCGGCCTCGACGTGCTCTATGTGCCGATCGGGATGGGCTCCGGTATCTGCGGCTGCATCATGGCGCGCGACCTGCTCGGGCTGAAAACCGAGATCGTCGGCGTGCAAGCGTCGCTCGCGCCGTCCTACGCGCTATCGTTCGGCGCCGGCACGATCGTGACGACTGAAACCTGCAACACGCTCGCCGACGGCATGGCAACGCGGATTCCCGACGCCGAGGCGCTCGCCATCATCCGCAAGGGCGCCTCGCACGTCGTGCAGGTCAGCGACGACGAGATCGGGCAGGCGATCCGCATCTACTGGACCGACACGCACAATCTCACTGAGGGCGCCGGCGCCGCGCCGCTTGCTGCCGCGCTGCAGGAAAAGGCGAAAAACCGCGGCAAGCGGATCGGCCTGATCCTGAGCGGCGGCAATATCGATTTCGATCTGTTCCGCCGCTGGGTGGGAACGGACGCCACCGCCGCATCCGAACGGGTGCCGGTGTGACGAACAAGACCAAGGGGAATGAAATGAACCAGCCCGCATCCGCCTATTTCATGGAAGAGCGCCATGATCCGGTCGAAGCCCACACGCTCTCGGTACTGGTGCAGAACGAGCCGGGCGTGCTCGCGCGCGTGATCGGGCTGTTTTCGGGACGCGGCTACAACATCGAAAGCCTCACCGTCTCCGAGACCGAGAGCCAGAAACACCTGTCGCGTATCACCATCGTCACCACGGGCACGCCGATGGTGATCGAGCAGATCAAGCACCAGCTCGACCGCATGATCCCGGTCTACCGCGTCGTCGACATGACGCTGACCGGCCGCTCGATCGAGCGCGAACTGGCGATGGTGAAGGTGCGCGGCGGCGGCGACAACCGGGTCGAGGCGCTGCGGCTGGCGGATGCATTCCGCGCCCGCGTCATCGACGCCACCACCGAAAGCTTCGTGTTCGAGATCACCGGCAATTCCGCCAAGATCAGTCAATTCATCGACCTGATGCGCCCGCTCGGCCTTGTCGAGGTGTCGCGCACGGGTGTTGCCGCGATCGGGCGCGGGCCGGAGGGGATGTGAACCATGCTGGCGCGCGACTGGTACTACAACGAACGGCGGCAGATCGGCCTCGATAGGGCGGTCGCCTCGATCTACGAGCTGAACGACGATCGCGATGCCCGCGCGAGGGCGACGCTCGACATGCTGAACGTGCAGTCCGGCTGGCGGGTCGCCGATATCGGCTGCGGCAACGGCGTCCTGGCCTGCGAGGCGGCGATGCTGGGCGCCGAGGTCGATGCCATCGACATCTCGCCCGCGATGCTGGCGCTGGCGGAGCTGCAAGCCAGCGGCCGCAAGGTTCCGATCCGCACCCAGTCGGCGGGGCTGTTGAGCTTTGCCTATCAGCCCAATTCCTACGACCTCGTGGTCAGCGAGTTCACGCTGCATCATCTGCCGGATTTCTGGAAGGCGGTGGCGATGTCGCGGATCTATCACGCGCTGAAACCGGGCGGACGGTTTTTCCTGCGCGATGTCGTGTTCGTCAGCATGCCCGATGGCTCCGAGCGCGACGTCGAGGCCTGGGCCGACTTCAACATCAAGAACCACGGCTTTGCCCGCGACAGCGTCGTCACCCACATGCGCGACGAATATTCGACCTTCGGCTGGGTGATGGAACGCATGCTGACCGATGTCGGCTTTGCGATGGTCTCGGCCGACTATCACGCCCCGCTGCATGGCGCTTATCTGCTGCGCAAACCCAAATTCGGCGAGCAGAGTTAGCAACATTATGAAGCCCGCTGACGTCTGCCTTGCCGTGACGGTCGCGGTGATCTGGGGGTTCGGCTTTATCGCGAGCCGGATCGCGCTCGACGAATTCTCGCCGCCGCTGATGACGACGCTGCGCTTCGTGTTCGCGGCGTTGCCGTGCCTGTTCGTGCCGCGCCCGAAAGTGTCGTGGCCGGTGCTGATCGCGATCAGCTTTACCCTGTTCCTCGGCCAGTTCCTGGCGCAGGCCTATGGCATCGGCCATGGCGTTCCCGTCGGCCTCTCCAGCGTGATCGTGCAGAGCCAGGCGCTGTTCACGATCGGTTTTGCCGCGATCCTGTTCCGCGAAGTGCCGTCGCCGATGCAGGGCGTCGGCATCGGCATTGCGGTGATCGGCCTTTTGATGATCTGCGGCACCGTCGGTTACGATTTCAGCGTCGATGCGTTTGCCGTCATCGCGATTTCCCCCGTCTGTTTTGCGATCGGCAATCTGCTGCTGCGCCGTGCCGCCGATGTGCCGATGTTCGACCTGTTCGCTTGGCTATGTCTGGTCGCGGCGATTCCGCTGGTTCCGTTGACCGTCGCGCTCGACGGGCCGCAGGCCACCTGGCAGGCGCTGTGGCACATGTCGCTGACCGGCTTTGTCGCCATGCTCTGGATCGGCGGCATTTCCACCTGCATCGCCTATTGGCTGTGGGGCCGGCTGCTGCGCGATTATCCGGCGGCGCAAGTCGTGCCGTTCGCGCTATTGGTGCCGTTCGTCGGCTCCGCGGCGTCCAGCATCATATTCGGCGAACGCTTTGGGCCGCTGCGGCTGGCAGGCATGGGCACCGTGATCGGCGGCATCGCCGTGATGTTGCTGGCAAGGCGGCCGAAGGCCGTATCGAAGTCCGTCGTTGCAGAAATCGCCTGATCGCAAAACCATGTCGCAATCGCTGCTCTATGCCTTTCTGGTCTTTGTCGCGGTGATGTCGTTCACGCCGGGACCGAACAACGTCATGCTGCTGTCGTCGGGGCTGACCTACGGCTTTCGCCGCACTCTGCCGCATATCGCGGGCATCATCATCGGCGGCTGTTTCATGATCGCCGCGGTCGGCGTCGGCCTCGGCGCGGTCTTCATCAGCTATCCCGTGCTGAAGACGATCCTGAAATATGCCGGCGCGGCCTATTTGATCTATCTCGCGATCGGGATCGCGATGTCGGGCGCGACCAGAATGGATCAGGACAACCGGCGGGGTCCGATGACGTTCTGGGGCGCCGCGGTGTTCCAGTGGATCAACATCAAGGCGTGGGTGATGATCATCGGAACCATCACCGCCTATGCCGCCATTGCCGCCTATCCCTGGAATATCGCGATCCAGACCGGCATCTGTTTCCTGGTGGGAATTGTGGCGACCATTTCCTGGACGCTGTTCGGCCATTCGCTGCGGCCGATCCTGACCTCGCCCGGCAAGGTGCGGGCGTTCAACGTGGTAATGGCGCTGCTGCTGCTTTCTTCGCTCTATCCCGTATTCACGGACGCATGATGCCGCAGCGCGCCATGCGGAAGGAGGGTTTCCCCCCGGGGATAAATGGACTAGACAACGCCGGAAATTCGCGGGCAACCGGCGGTCTCGCTTAACCCAAATGCCTGATTAACCGGCCGATTTTGGCCACTTCTTGAGGAAACGACCATGCGTGTTTATTACGATCGCGACGCCGACCTGAACCTGATCAAGGGCAAGAAGGTCGTCATCGTCGGCTATGGCAGCCAGGGCCACGCCCATGCGCTGAACCTGAAGGATTCCGGCGTCAAGGAGGTGGCGATTGCGCTGCGCAAGGGTTCGGCCTCGGCCAAGAAGGCGGAAGCCGCCGGCTTCAAGGTGATGGAAGTCGCCGAAGCCGCCAAATGGGCCGACCTCGTGATGATGCTGACCCCTGACGAATTGCAGGGCGACATCTACCGCGAGCACCTGCACGACAACATGAAGAAGGGCGCGGCGCTGGTGTTCGCCCACGGCCTCAACGTGCATTTCAACCTGCTCGACCCGCGCGCCGATCTCGACGTGCTGATGATCGCTCCGAAAGGCCCCGGCCACACCGTGCGCTCGGAATACCAGCGCGGCGGCGGCGTGCCCTGCCTGATCGCGATCGCCAAGGACGTCTCCGGCAACGCCCATGACCTCGGCCTGAGCTATGCCTCGGCGATCGGCGGCGGCCGCGCCGGCATCATCGAGACCTCGTTCAAGGAAGAGTGCGAGACCGACCTGTTCGGCGAGCAGGTGGTGCTGTGCGGCGGCCTGGTCGAACTGATCAAGGGCGGTTACGAGACCCTGGTGGAAGCCGGCTACGCGCCCGAGATGGCCTATTTCGAGTGCCTCCATGAGGTGAAGCTGATCGTCGACCTGATCTATGAAGGCGGCATCGCCAACATGAACTACTCGATCTCCAACACCGCCGAATACGGCGAATACGTCACCGGGCCGCGGATCGTCACCGAGGAGACCAAGAAGGAGATGAAGCGGGTGCTGAGCGATATCCAGTCCGGCAAGTTCGCCCGCGACTGGATGCTGGAGAACAAGGTCAACCAGACCTCGTTCAAGGCGACCCGCGCCAAGCTGGCGCAGCACCCGATCGAGCAGGTTGGCGAGAAGCTCCGCGACATGATGCCATGGATCAAGAAGGGCGCCCTGGTCGACAAGTCGAAGAACTGAGGCTTCGGACGGCCAACGAAAAATTAAGCCCCGGCTGCCATATTGCAAAGCGAGATCGCCCGCGCGGTCTCGCTTTTTTGCGGCTTGATCCGGTTTCTCAAGTCGAGCGCGAGTGGCGACGCCGGTTAAGGTGCCGGTTCAGGTTTGAAGAACTGACCGTTCATCCGCATCCTTGGTCTGAAGTAATTCACGCAGACTCTCAGCCGGCAAAAGCCGAGCCAATTCATCTGCAAAGAGTCCAACCTTCATCCACAATCTGATTGCTTTCTCGTTGCTGTCGACCGCGCGATATCGTCGCTGCGGCTCCGCGATTCCCTGAAGATTGGACGCCGCCATCAAGGGCTGACACTTCATCCAACTCCTTGATGTCGGCGCTTCCTGATACGCAAACCGGACCCGGCAACGCCTCCGGGCGCGCCGGATTCATCGCGCTTCAACCTTCCGGCACGCCGGCGCGCCGCATGCCCTCGCAGCTCCGGTCGCGGCCGGCAAGATAGGCCGGATTGTCGCCGAGCGCGTTCATGCGATAGCGGCGCAGGGTGAAGTCCGGTTGCAAGGCAAGGCCTGCCCGGGCAACAACCCTGGCCTCGTCGAGCTGGCCGAGCCACGCCAGCACCCCCGCGAGGTGAAAATGCGCCAGCGGGAAATTGCGGTTGGCTTCGATGCTGCGCCGCAACCAGCTGGCAGCCTCCGCGTCGGCGCCCAACTGCGCCTTGGCAATTCCCGCGTATTGCAGCCAGCGGTAAGCATGGACGTCGAGCGGCGAGAGCCGCAGCGCCTCCCTTATATGCGCTTCGGTCTGTTCCGGGCGGCCGGCAAAATACTTGGCCATGCCGATGCAGCCATGGGCGTCCGCCAGATTGTGGTCGAGCGCCAGCGCCCGCTCGCATGCGGCGATGCCCTGGGCGGCGCGATTACTGAACATCTGCACCGCGCCGAGCGCCAGGTAGGCTCCGGCATGCCGTGGCGCCATCGACAACGCCCTGGTCAAGGCCGCCTCCGCGGCCGCGAGCTGGGCGGGGCGGGTGTCGCTGGCGAACGAGCCGGCAATGGTTGCAAGGACCACGGCCCAGCCGACCAGCGCATCGACATTGCCGTCATCGAGCGCCAGCGCGCGCTCGAAGAAGCCGGTCGCCTGGGTCAGATATTCCGGCGTCATTCCCTTGTTCCAGCAAGCGCGGCCCTGGAAATACAGGTCCATGGCGTCGGGATGCGGCGAGCGCTCGGCCTGCCGCGCCTCGGCCTCGACCAGCTGCGCATCCAGCTGATTGGCGAGCCGCGAGACGATTTCGTCCTGCATCTCGAACAGGCCGGCGGCCGGCTTGTCGAACCGCTCGGCCCACAGATGATTGCCGGTCGCGGCGTCGATCAATTGCACGTTGATCCGAAGCCGGTTGCCGCTGCGCTGGATCGAGCCTTCCAGCACGTAGCGAACGTTGAGTTCACGCCCGATCTGCCGCACGTCGGGCGATTTGCCCTTGAACGCGAAGGCCGTGTTGCGGGCGATCACGAACGCGCCGTGGATGCGCGACAGATCCGTGGTCAGGCTTTCGATCACGCCATCGACGAAATATTCCTGCTCGGGATCGCCGCCGATATTGGCGAACGGCAGCACCACGATCGAGAGCCGCGGCACGACGGCCGGCGGAGCTTCCGCCGTGACCCCGTTCGGCGCAGATCCGTCGGGAACGACCGCGTAGGCCCGGACCGGGCGGGCGATGTTCTTGAGGTCCTGCAGGCCGAGATCGGCGAATTCAATGCCGATCTTGCCGTGGACCTGATCGAGCACCGACGACGAAAGGCAGATGCCGCCGGCTTCGGCGATGCCCTCGAGCCGGGATGCGATGTTGACCCCGTCGCCGAAGATGTCATTTGGCTCGACGATGACGTCGCCGACATGGATGCCGACGCGGAACAGGATTCGTTCCTCGGGCGCGTCGGGGACGGCCAGCCGGTAAACCTCGCCCTGGAACTGCATGGCCGCGCGCACCGCGTCGACCGCGCTGGAAAATTCCGCGAGAAAGCCGTCGCCGGTGTTCTTGATGACGCGGCCGGAATGTTCGGCGATCACCGGCAGGATGCAGCTGGTCATCAGCGCGGTGACGCGCGCATGCGTCATTTCTTCGCTGAGATGCATGAGGCGCGAATAACCGGCGACGTCCGCCACCAAAATCGCGGCCAGACGCCTTTCGACGCGATCGCCGGCGACGAAACTCTTGCTATCGGAAAATATCATTGGTCGATCTCCAACTCATGTTCATTATTTTCGTCGGAGCCAAAATGCGAAGGTTCACCCCTAAAACAATTTGCCGCACCATCCCCGCAAGGTGCGGGTATGGTGCGGCGAGAGCAGTCGGACGGCGCGATGAATCGCTGATTATGTTATTGCTGGTCGCGCGATTTATTCGGCGACCAATTCACCGGAGCCGCCGAACTCGGCGGGGAAATCCTTCAGCTTCGGCAGGCCGTCTCGCAGCGGCAGTACCGTTTCGGCGTAATTGACGTGCACGCCCGGCGCGAATGTCAGCGTCGGAATCGTGGCGGCGAAGACGTCGACGAGGCCGAGCGTCGGATGATTGGTCATCAGATGGCCGCCGCATTTTGTGCAATATTTTCGCTGGCTCATCTCGGTCTTCGCAAACGTCGCGACATGCTGCGATCCCGAGGTGATCCGCACCGCATCCGGTTTCCAAAGGCTGAACGCATTGACAGGGCCGCCGGACCACGACCGGCATGAACGGCAGTGACAATACCCCATCGCCTCCGGGGATCCGGTGGCCTTCAATTCGACGGCGCCGCAGAAGCAGCTTCCAATGTGATCCATTTCATATTTCCTTGCTGAAATCGGGTTTAGTCAGACGGTTTTGCGCCACGGCAGCAGCATCGAGACGCGTTCCCTGTACCGGCGGTATTCATCGCCGAACATTTCGACCAGGTCGCGCTCCTCGAGCCAGATGCCGACGAAGATGTAGGCGGTAGTTACCGCTGCGAACAACAAATGCCCGGCCGTCATTACGGGAGCCGCCCAGAATGCGATGATGAAACCGAGATAGATCGGATGCCGCACGAAATTGTAATATAGCGGCGTCCGGAACCGCGGCGCCGGCATCTCGCGGTCGGCGAGATTGTTGGCAACCTGATGCAATCCGAACAGCTCGAAATGATTGATCATGAAGGTGCTTGTGAACACGATCACCCAGCCCGCCAGGCCTACGGCCGCGACGGTTGCTGCGACATCTGGCGCGTCGATCTGCCAAACAATTGCCGGTATCGGTAACCATTGCCAGAAAAGCAGCAGGAGACACAGGCTGGCAAACAGCACGTAGGTGCTGCGTTCGACCGATTTCGGCACATATTGCGTCCACCACTGCTTGAACTGCTTTCGCGCCATCACGCTGTGCTGGACGGCGAACAGCGACATCAGGAGCAGATCGACGACGAGGGCTTTTGTGAAGGACGATTCCTCGCCGCTGTCGATGGTCTTCGGGACGGCGAAGCCGCCGACAAAACCGATGGAATAGAGAACGGCGATCAAAAACGCGAAATAGGCCACGACGCCGTACAGAAACGCGGTGAACTTCGACGCCCGATTCTTCGAAACGGTCGGGTTGGTAAACTGGACTTGGGTCATAAATGGACTCCGGTAAGGCAATGAATGGACTGAACATGCCCAATGCGCGCGCGGAATGCTTTGCCGCGCGCCTGATTTATCCTTGAGACGAGCTTGATTTTTTCATGAGGCCGGACGCGGTCAGGATTGCAGTGTGAAATTCGTATTTGACGGCCATACGCTCGATACCGGGCGTCGCGAATTGTTTCGTGGCGACCGTCAGGTCGCGCTGCAACCCCAGGTGTTCGACCTGCTGGTCTATCTGACGCGGAGCCGCGATCATGTCGTCAGCAAGGACGATTTGATCGCGCTGGTCTGGGGCGGCCGCATCGTCTCGGATTCGACGCTGACCAGCCGTATCAACGCCGCGCGAACCGCGATCGGCGACAGCGGCAAGCAGCAGAGGCTGATCCGGACCATTCCGCGCAAGGGTTTTCGCTTTGTCGGCGACGTCACCGAGCAACCGGACGACGGTCCGGCGGTTGCCGCGCCGGCGGAGTCCGGCCAGCCGGCGCGGCAAACGCCGCCGGCGCCGGACCGGCCGGGCATCGCGGTGCTGGCGTTCGACAACATGAGCGATGATCGCGAGCAGGAATATTTCTCCGACGGGATCAGCGAGGACATCATCACCGCGCTGTCCAGGGTGCGTTGGTTCTTCGTGATCGCGCGCAACTCTTCCTTCGTGTACAAGGGCAGGGCGGTCCATATCGGCCAGGTCGCCGAGGAACTCGGCGTCCGCTACGTGGTCGAAGGCAGCGTGCGAAGGAGCGGTGGCCGTGTCCGGATCACGGCGCAGCTCAACGACGTCGCGACCGGCAGTCACGTCTGGGCGGAGCATTACGACCGCGACCTGACCGAAATGTTCGCGGTGCAGGACGAAATCACCAATGCCATCGTCGCGGCGATCGAGCCGCAGATCTATGCCGCGGAAAATTTCCGGGCCAGGCGCAAGCCGCCGAGCAGCCTGGACGCCTGGGATCTGGTGATGCGGGCCTTGGCGTATTATTGGCGCGTGACGCGGGACGACCACATCGCCGCCCAGTCGCTGCTGGAAAAGGCCATCGAGCTCGATCCGAACTACGGCCAGGCGCTCTCGGTACTCGCCACCAGCCACATGTTCGGCGTTCACCTCGGTTGGGCGGATATCGCGGTGGCCGCCCCGCTCGCCGAACGCGCCGCGCTGGCCGCCATCCAGGCCGACAGCGAAGATCCCTGGGCGCACACCGCGCTCGGCAGCGTTTGTTTCTCCATGCGACGCCTCGATGATTCGCTGGCCGAGTTCGAGCTGGCGTTGCGGCTCAATCCGAACTTCTCGGTGGCGCAGGGCTACTACGCCCTGGCGCTGTCCTATTCGGGGCGCTGGCGGGATTCCTACGAAGCCGCGCAACGGGCGATACGGTTGAGCCCGCGCGATCCGTCGCTGGCGATCTACCACGGCATCGCCGCCTACGCGCAGTTCATCGGCGGGAATTATGCCGAAGCCATGGCCCGGTCGCGCGAGGCGATCCGCCACCGTGGCGACCTCACCGGGGCCTACCGGGTGCTGACGGTCGCCGCCGGCATGGCTGGCGAAACCGAGGTCGCCGCGGCTGCGCTGCAGGAACTGCGCCGGGTGCAACCCAATATCTCGCTGGCCTGGATCGCGGAGCAACTGCCGTGGAAGCTCGATTCCGACCGCGAGCACTATCTGGAAGGTTTTAGGCGCGCGGGGCTGGATTGACCGAGTTCCGTCGACGGGAGCTTCGCAGCGGTTGTTGCGCCGCACGAAAGCGGTTTGCGCGACAAATAGCCTCTCGATCAAAAGCACGGCGGATGATTGGCCGCTTCCGGCCGTGCGGCCTGGCTGCTATCCTCCGCGCTGCTACCCAAAGAAAATCGAAGAGGAAACTGTCCGAAAAAGCCGTCACGCCTGGCCGGAGGAGGGATTCATGAAGCTTGCGCTCGGGGATTTCTGCAGGACGCTTTTCAATAAGACGCTTTTCAAGACGATCGCACTGCCCGGGTTGATCGCCGCCGCGGTCGCCTTGCCGGCCACAGCGCAGAAGAAATACGACACCGGCGTCACCGACACCGAGATCAAGATCGGCAACATCATGCCGTATAGCGGGCCGGCCTCGGCCTACGGCATCATCGGCAAGACGATGAGCGCCTATTTCCGGATGATCAACGACACCGGCGGCATCAACGGCCGCAAGATCAATTTCATCACCTATGACGACGCCTATAGCCCGCCCAAGACGGTCGAGCAGGCGCGGCGGCTGGTCGAAAGCGACGAGGTGTTTTTGATTTTCGCCCCGCTCGGCACCGCGCCGAACGCCGCGATCCAGAAATACATGAATACGATGAAGGTGCCACAATTGTTCGTCGCCACCGGCG
>Ga0207702_10005496_pt1 | contig 11083 bp, 9 predicted proteins | sample KBSCornC62_FD_184302 | JGI IMG/M metagenome (GOLD analysis project Ga0207702, IMG submission 184302) | Corn rhizosphere microbial communities from Kellogg Biological Station, Michigan, USA - KBS Corn C6-2 (SPAdes) (version 2) | ecosystem: Host-associated > Plants > Roots > Rhizosphere > Soil ...
CGCGCCGCGGGCGTACGAGATCCTGATGAACACCGCGTTCCGCCTGTTCCCGGATTCGAGCGCCTCCAAGGGCATGAAGGGACGCAACGAAAGCGACCAGCAGCCCACCAGCGAACAGGTGGCGTTCGCCTCGGTGATGCGCGGCATTCACTGGTAATTCGTTCGTCATTCCAGCGAAGGCTGGAATCGCTCTTCGAAAGGCATCCCGGAGCGATTCCTGCTTGCGCTGGAATGACGGAGGCTTGAGGTCGGGGAGGGGGGGCGCCCCCAAAAACCCCGCCAGCCAAAAAACCTCAGGGGGAGGGAGATCCTGACGGTTGTTCGTGGATCGGCTGGCGGGTTTTGAAACTTTTGGATCAGCCGCGCGAGCGGCCGGCGGGGCGTTTGGTCGATTTCTTGGCCGCGAGCTGCGCTTCTTCGAGTTCGCGCGCGAGGTCGCTCAGGTCGTCGCGGGTGCGGCGGGCGCCGGCGCTGAGCGCGCTGCCGACGTTGCGCACGGCGGCGCCGTTGAGGCGGCGCACCTGCTGGTTCAGCTCGTCCACGCGGCGCATCAGTTCGTCGAGATCCTTGCGGCCGGGCACGCCGAGCTTGTTCAGCGCCTTGGACACGCGGGTCTCGAACACCTGCTCGAGACGATCCCAGGTCTCCTGCGTGCGTTCGCGCACCTGGCTCACGCCGGTTTCGACGGCGTTGCGCACGTCGCCGGCGGTGCCGGTCGCGATCTTGCGCGTCTTCTGCTCCAGGCTGCTGCCCTCGCGCACCAGGGCCTCGAACAGCTTGCCGCCTTCCTCCTGCGCCTTGGCGAACGCGCCGAGTCCGGCGAGCCAGATGTGCTGCGCGGATTCCATGATGGACTTGCCTTCGACCGGGTGCTTCGCCGCCGCCGCCTTGTTCGGACGTGCCGGGGCCGCGGCCGGCTTGGCCTTGGGTTTGAGTTTGGGCTTCGCTTTCGCTTTCGGCTTGCTCATGTTCCCTCCGTTATCGTTGGCATGCGGGGTCTGCGCCGGTGGCCGGCGAATCTAGGCAGCGCCGGTAGAATATTCACACTAGCAACAAAGTTGCAATGTGGAAAATGTGAAGAGCGTCAGCGGCGGGCGCGTTTTTTCGCCGCCGCGGGGCGGCGGCGCGGCAGGTTTTCGTCGAGCGCGTCCAGCGCCTGGTGCAGGCGCGCTGCCGCATGCGTGCCGCGCCGGCGCAGGCCTCCGCGCAGGCTGCGGCCGTCGTCGGCGAGCACGTCCTGGCGCAATTGCAGGCCGTGCCGCGCCAGCACCGGCGCGAGTTCGGCGGCGCGCATGCGCAGCTCGGCACGGGTCGCGCGGTAGGCGTGTTCGGCCATGCGCTCGCGCCCGGCGAAGCTGAACACGTTGGTGAAGAACATCTCGGCGTCGTCCGCGTCGGGCTCGAACAGCATCAGGTCGGCGTGGGCGTATTCACGCGCGTATTTCGCCACGCTCGAACGCAGGCGCGACTGCAGCAACGTACGGAACGTCTGCGACAGCACTGCCGGCAACCCGTTGCGGATCAGGCTTTCGGGCGTGTCGCGGCCCTTGGCGCGTGCGCCGGCGGAATCGAACGGCACCAGCGGGTTGATGCCGAGCACCAGGTCGGCACCGGCATCGAGCACCGCCGAGGCATGCAGCGTGCGCTGCAGCGCGCCGTCCACGTAGAACTTGCTGCCGATCCGGACCGGCGGGTAGAGCCCGGGCAACGCTGCGCTGGCGGCGACGGCGCGCGAAATCGGCACATGGCTGTGCTGCGCGTCGCCGAAACGGACGGCGCGGCCGCTGTCGAGTTCCGCTGCGATCACGTAGAGCGGCCGTGCGAGGGTGCGGAAATCGTCCTGGCGCCCGCCGCTCGTCAGGATCTCGTGCAGGAAGCGCTCGATGCCGGCGTTGTCGAAGATCCCGGTCGGCAAGACGCTGCCGAAGGTCAGCAGCGTATCGGAAAGATGCGGCGCGAACGGGTGGCGCGCGACGTCGCCGAGCCAGCGCAGCAGCATGCCGGGCACGCTCGCGGCGCGGCGCAGGTATTCGAGCACGGCCGGGCGCACGAACGTATCCGGCCGGAAACGCGCGACCGTCGAATCGCCGGTGATGAAAATGCGGCATTGCTCGGCGGTATCGAGCCCGCTCGCCAGCGCTGCCGCAATCAGCGCGCCGGAGCTGACGCCGACATACACCGAGAGCTGCGTCAGATCGAGTCCGCCGATCGCCTCTTCCAGCGCACGCAGCGCGCCGAGTTCGTAGATTCCGCCGAGCGGTCCGCCGCCCGCGATGGCGATGCCGACGCGGGTCGGGCGGTGGCGTTTCGGCGCCTTGGCGCGGCTCAGGAACAGCATCGGCTCAGCCGAAATTCTCGGCCAGTTCGCGCTCGATCTCGGCTTCGATCATGCCTTTCATCGCACCGAGCAGGAACCCGAGTTCCGCCGTCACGTGCACGTCGGCCTTGTTGACCTTGATGAAGCCGTTCACGCCGGAGCGCTGGAAATGCAGCGTGTCGCCTTCCCATTGGCTGGTGATGCCGAATTTCTTGCCGAGGTCCGCGGCGGTCTTTTCCACCGCAGCCCTGGCGGCCTTGTGCGATTGACCGTGTTTGCGCCGAATATCGATTTTCGCCATCTTGCATCCTTGGTATCGGGCTTTCACGCAGCGTGCAAACCCGGCTTTGCTATCATGCCGAAAAGCCACGCGGGCCGCCATGCACGGTCGTCCGGGACGCGGGCGCTTCGGCGAAGGGGAGATGCAGGCGTGCGCGGATGGCTCGGGTTGTTGCTGGTGCTGCTACCGGCATGGGTTCCGGCGGCGGAACTGAGCGGTCACATCGATCTCACCGCCGAGGGCAAGGCGTTGCGGCCCGAGGAAGCGCAGGACGCGATCGTCTATTTCCGTCCGAAGCAGGCCACGCAAGCCGCGCCGATCACGCCACCGCAGTCGATGAGCACGGTGCGCAAGCAATTCACGCCGCGCGTACTCGCGACCACGGTCGGCAGCGAGATCCGCTTCCCGAACCAGGATCCGATCCTGCACAACGCATTTTCGACCTCGAACAAGAACGCCTTCGACGTCGGTCTTTACGGCCAGGGCGACGGCCAGGCGGTGACGTTCAAGGACCCGGGCTACGTGCGCGTCTACTGCAACGTGCACCACTCGATGGTCGGTCACATCCTGGTGCTCGACACGCCGTACTTCGTGCGTCCGGACGCCGCCGGGAATTTTTCCCTCAAGAACCTTCCCGCCGGCGAGGGCGATCTCGTCGTCTGGCACGAGCGCGCCACGCCCTGGCACACGGTGCTCGATCCGGCCGCGGCCAAGCCGTTGACGGTGCCGCTGGAACTGAGCCAGCGCCGCATCGCGCCGCACATGAACAAATTCGGCAAGCCGTACGGGAGAAGCAGCGATGGCGGCTACTGATCCGGTTGCACCGCGCCGCGCGGGATTCAGCGTGCCGCTCGCGTTTAAGTTTTTCCTGGGCTCCGCGTTCCTGATCGCACTCGCCGTCGGCGCCGCGGTGGTGGTCACGTATTTCGAGGGCGACCGCATCGCACAGCGCGCCATCGACAACGCGATGGCGGCCAGCAACGGTGTGCAGAAGGAGGTCGAGGAAAGCCGCCTCGAACAGCTGCAGCTGAAACTGCAACTGATCGCGGCGGATTCGAGCACCGCGAAATACGTGGCCCAGGCCGGCGGCGCGACGAACAGCCTGCCGGGCCTGAGCGACGCCGCGGAAAGCGACACCAAGTCGATTCCGGACCTGCTGAAAGAGCGCAAGAACCAGTTCGATTTCGATCTCGGCATCGTGCTCGATCCGAAAGGGATGGTGCTCGGCCGCACCGATCAGAGCGAGGCCTTCCAGGAGTCGCTCGCGGCAGACCCGTTCGTGAAGCCGCTGATCGAAAAACCCGAGCAGCCGCTGAGCGGCTATTGGCGCTACGGCAACAAGTTGTACCAGGCCGCGATCATGCCGCTCGCGCAGGACCAGATCCTGGTCGGATTCCTGCTGATCGCGCACGGCGTGAACAACGATCTCAGCCGGCAGATGGCGAAAATGAGCGGCGCCGAGATCGCCTACCTGCTTCCCGGGAAGGACAACAAGCCGGTGCTTGCGGCGAGTTCGCTGGACGATGCCGGCGCCGCCGCGCTGGAGCAGTCGTTGGCGGCGCAGGCACCGGACGCGGCACAAGCCGTCGCCGCCGGTCGTGCCGTGCCGCACCTGGACCTCGACTTCGCCGGCCAGCGCTGGAGCGCGCGCCTTACGCCGACGGCGCGCGAAGGTTTGGGCAACCTCGGCGCCGTGCTCGCCTTGACGTCGGTCGACAAAATCGCCGCGCCCTCGCGCGACATCTTGAATCGCATCGTGCTTTACGGGCTGTTGTCGATGCTGGTCGCGCTGCTGCTGTCGTACGTGCTGGCGCGCGAGATCCTGCGGCCGGTGCGCACCATGGCGTTGGCGGCGGAGCAGGCCGCCGCGGGCAATTACCGCACGCAGATCGGATTGACCGGCAGCGACGAGCTCGCACGGCTGTCGCGCGCGTTCGACTCGCTGCTGTCGGACCTGCGCGAAAAATCCGACATCGAAGGCTACGTCGGCAATCTGTCGCGCTTCCTGCCGGACACGCCGGCGGAGTCGGCGCCTACCGGACGCACCGAGACGCCGACACCGTCGCCGCCGTCGGCGCAGACGCTGAGCGTGCTCGGCGTCGAATTCCGCGACCTGGCGCCGGCAGAGATCGGCGCCGACGCCGCGCTCGACCGCTTCAGCCGCGCGGCAGCCGTGATCGACGCGGCCGCGCGGGCCAACGAAGCGCTGCTGTCGGAAGCCGCCGGCAGCCGTTTCCTGCTCGCATTCGGCGGCCCGGCGCGCAACGCGAACGCGTTGCGGGCGCTGGCGCAGATCCGCGAACACGCGACGTCGCAGGGTCTGACGGCACCGGCCGCCGGTATCGTCAGCGGCACGGTCGTGCGCGGCGGTGTGCAGGCCGGCGGACGCGTGCTCGATGCACTGCTCGGTGTACCCCTGCTGCATCTGGACCGGCTGCTGCCGGAGGCGGCAGCGGGGCAGACCGTCCTGACGCGCCCGGCCGGCGAGGAGATCAAGGCCGAACTCGGCGCGCAGCGCCTTGCGATCGCGACCGGCGCGGTCACGGCGAAAAAATTCTATGCGCTGTCCGACACCGCGCTGCGCGACCTGCCGACCGCACCGGCACCGGCCGTGACGGCGGCGGACGCCGCAACCGGCGGCGGCACCGCGACGGTCGTTGCGGGCCCCGCCCCGCGCACGGCGGGGCGCAGTGCCACCCGGCCCGTGGCGCTCGCGATCGGCGCGACGTTCGGCGGGCGCTATCGGATCCTGTCGGAGCTCGGTTCCGGCGGCATGGGCGTGGTGTACAAGGCGCACGATCTGGAGCTCGACGACATCGTCGCGCTTAAGATGCTCAAACCCAACGCGCTCATCGACAGCGAACACCTGGATCGCCTCAAGAGCGAGATCAAGCTCGCGCGCAAGATCACGCACCCGAATGTGTTGCGCACGTTCGATTTCGGCGAAGTCGACGGCTACCCGTACATCTCCATGGAATACGTACGCGGCCTGACCCTGCGCTACCTCCTCAACGAGACGCAACGCATTCCGTATTCGGCCGGCTTGCGCATCGCGCGCCAGCTCGCCGCGGGCCTCGCCGCGGCGCACGAGGTCGGCGTGCTGCACCGGGACATCAAGCCCGAGAACCTGATCCTGGAGCAGACCGGCAACGCGAAACTGATGGATTTCGGCATCGCGCGGCCGATCCGCCGCCATGCGCCCGGCCACACCCAGCCGGGCACGTTCCTGGGCACGCCGAACTACTCGCCGCCGGAGCAGTTGGCCGGCGAGGACGTCGACCAGCGCGCCGACATCTTCTCCAGCGGCGTGCTGATGTGCGAGATGTTCTGCGGCAAGCTGCCGTTCACCGGCGCGAACACGATGGAGATCTACATGGCGCAGATGCAGTCGGCGCCGATCAAGCCATCGGAGTTCTGGGCGCAGATCCCGCCGGCGCTGGATGCGGTGATCTTGCGCTGTCTGGCGCGCAAGCCCGCAGACCGCTACGCATCAGCACTTGAGCTCGGTCAAGCCCTGTCGCAACTTAGAGCTTGATTTTCAGGGGGTTGTGGAGCATTCTTGACGCAACTTCGCGAGGGTGCTGCCGCGCCAACTGGGGGCTGTCTTGGGCGATACGCTGAAGCTCGCGGCGATCGTGTGTCTGGGGCTCGCCGTCGAGGCCCGGGCGCAGGATGCCGCCTTGACGCCGCCGGACGATGCGCCGGCGCGCACGTGGTCCTGGTTCGGCGACGCCATGCTGCGCTACGACCACGTGACCGACATCCCGCGCGCCACCGACACGTCGCTCTCGCGCACGTTCGGCCGCGGCCGATTCGGCGTGCTGTACGACCCGGTGCCGACGCTCGAATTCGGCGCCGCGATCAAGCTCGCCGCGTCGAGCGAAGACAATCGCGGCGATCGCATCAACAACTTCAACGAGCGCAGCAACGACATCGCGCTCGACCAGGCATTCGTGCGCTGGCGCGCGGGAGAATCGACGTCATTCCTGGCGGGCAAGGCCGTGTTCCCGCTGGAGTTGTCGCCGCTGACCTGGGATCCAGATCTGCGCCCGATCGGCGTCAGCGGGCAGACCGCGTTCGGCGTCGGCGAGCTCGATCGCATCGAACTGACGGGCGGCTATTTCACCGGCAACCTGCCGTACGGCGACGACTCGCGCATCGGCGCGGTGCAGGCGGCCTACCGCTGGCACGAAGGCGCGCCGACCAGCGCGGCGGCGATCCTGTCGTATCTCGATTTCAGCCAGTTGGAAACCTTGACCGGGCAAGGCCTGGCGCGGACCAACGTGCACGTCGGCAACCGCCTGATCAGCGACTACCGCTTGCTCGACCTGCAGCTGGTCGGCCGCTGGCACCCGGGTTCGTGGCCGCTCGAAGCGCGCCTGGACCTGCTGCGCAATCTCGGCGCGGACGAAGACCGCGATGGCGCCCGTTTCAGCGTGGTCCTCGGCGACCGGCGCCAGCCGCACGGCTGGGAATTTGGCTTCGCCGCGCAGCGCATCCAGCGCGACGCGGCAATGGCAGCGTTCAACGCAGACGACTGGTGGTTCCACAGCTGGTCGCATGGCGTGATGCCCTGGATCGGCTATGGCATCGACGCGACTTGGAGCATGCGCCTGGCGGCGTTCCACGAGCAGCGCGACGAAACGACGGTGCATACGGATCGCCTGCTGCTCGATTTGTACGCCCAGTGGTAGTGCCGTCGTTTCTGGTAAGACGTGGCTGTTGTCGAAGCGCCGGGTCTTTGAGTTCGGCCCCGTTGACGCTGATGGGGCGCCGCATCGGCAATTGCGACGAGCGGCCGCGAAGGAGCGCGCGAAGCGCGAGCGTGAGGCGGTAATGCAGGGTTGTGCGTGTGCAGCGTCGCGTTCGACGGCGACGCGTCAGATACTTGGTCCGGGACTTTGTTCTGTATGTTACATTTGCTTTATCGCGAAGTTACGGCATAGCGCATGCGGCTGAGCTTTCCGAACAACGAGAGGGACGATGTCCTGGTCGCCGCAGGGGACACGGCGATCGGCGCCGCGGCCGACAACGCGATCGTGCTCGACAAGCCCGGCGTGGCCAAGCACCACGTCAGCCTGGGCGTGCATGAACGCAGCGTCGTGCTGAGCGTGCTCGATCCCGCTGCCCGGACCCACGTCAATTCGCGTCCTGTGCGCGAGAAGGCCCTGCTGCGCATGGGCGATGTCGTCAGTCTCGATACAGTACAATTCGTGCTCAAGCCTGATCGGGACGACAGCATCCGCCGTACCGTGCCGAACGCGAAACCGCCCCTGCCGCCGAGTCCTTCCGACGTCGACGCGAGCGCCACCGTGGCGCGCGCGATCCCGCCGAAAGTCGTGCTGCGCGGCGTTTCCGGCAGCTATTTCGGCAAGATCGTGCCGGTGCGCGGACGCCTCGTGATCGGCCGCGGCAGCGAATGCGACCTGATCCTGGACGAGCCGGAAATGTCGCGCCGCCATGCGGTGATCGAGAACTCCGACGACGGCATCTTCCTGCGCGACCTGGGTTCGTCCAACGGCACCTTCGTCAACGGTGTACAGGTGCGCGACGCAGTGCTGCACCCGGACGACCAGATCGCGTTCGACCGCAACCGGTTCCTGATCGAAGCGCCCGGCATGCCCAAACGGAAGGAAGCCGAGCCGGGCGAAAAACTCGAAGAACCGAACATCACACAGACCATGCAGGCGATCCGCGTGCCGCAGTCCGCCGGCGCGGCCAGCAAGGCAACCGACGGCGCCGTCGACGATCGTCCGCGCACCGACATCTGGTGGCTCATCGCGGCCGCGGCGCTGATCGGGATCGGGATAGCGCTGTTGTTGTTCGTGAAGTTCTGAGGTTGCGCGGTCAGTTCGTCGCGCGCATCCCGCCCGCGTTCCATCCGCTATCGCCCTTGCTCGTCATTCCAGCGAAAGCTGGAATCGCTCTTTTGCCCAGGGCTAAGATCGAGTCGCGCGTATCCTGCGCGGGTTCCGTCCGCTTGCCCCTTGCTCGTCATTCCAGCGAAAGCTGGAATCGCTCTTTGTCCTAGCCTCAGACCGCGTCGCACGCATCCTGCGCGGGTTCCGACGGCCATCCGGCCGCCGGGTCACCTTTCTTTGCGTGCCCAAAGAAAGGTAACCGAAAGAAAGGGCACCCCGGATCCGCGCCCTCCGGACATCCTGTCCTGCGGGTTCGCGAGCGGGCTACGGAGGTTTTCCGAGCGCACGTCCATGTACGCCGGAAAACGCGCGCGCATCGTGCGCGCGCCCCTTCGGGCTTGATCCTCCGCCCGCTCGCCGCGGCTCAGGGGCCCCGGGGTGGAGCGGCGCACATTCCATGTGCGCAGAAGCGGGAGCAAAGCAGAGCAGAGCTAAAGCAGAGCAGGGCTAAAGCAGAGCAGGGCTAAAGCAGAGCAGGGCACGCTCTGCCTTTGCGCGTCTCTTAGCTCGTCATTCCCGCGCAAGTGGGAATCCACCTTGATCTTCGCCGCACGCGAAAATGGATTCCCGCCTGCGCGGGAATACGGCAAAAATAGGCCGAAACAGAGCGGGTGCGCGAGAATCTGGCGTGCGACGCGAGCCTCCGCCCGCATGTCGCATTGAACAATACCCGAGCTACGCCGCCCGCGCCCGCAAGATCGGCATTCGCACGACCATCAACAGCGTGAAGATCCCAACGTACATCGCCGGTTCGCGGTGATCCGCCTTCACCAGCCACAGGAAATGCAGCGTCCCGCACAGTGCGGCCGGATACACCAGCCGGTGCAGCAGCTGCCAGCGGCGGCCGAGGCGGCGCATCATGCCTTGGGTCGACGTTACGGTGAGCGGCACGAGCATCAGCCAGGCGGCGAAGCCGACGGTGATGTACGGGCGCTTGACGATTTCCTCGAGCAGTTGCGCCCAGAAGCCGCCAAGATCGACGACCGTGTAGATCGTGAGATGCACGCTGGCGTAGAAAAACGCGAACAGGCCGAGCATGCGCCGGAAGCGGATCGCCTTGTGCCAGCCGGTGAAGCGTCGCAGCGGCGTGACTGCGAGCGTGAGCAACAGCAGGCGCAGCGCCCACAGGCCGCTGCGGTGTTCGAGCGCAGCGACCGGATCGGGCCCGAGCGTTTCTGCGAACGTGTCCCACGCGAGCAGCGCGAACGGCACCAGGCAAGCCGCGAACACGAACGGTTTGGCCACGGCGATGCGGTCGCGGAACAGGCGCTGCCGCAGCCGCTGCAACAAAGACGGTGCAGGCATCAGAAGTTCTTGCGCAGGTCCATGCCGCTATACAGGCTCGCGACCTGGTCGGCGTAGCCGTTGAACGGCTGCGTCGCAATGCGGTTGCCGAGCAGACTGAAGCCGTCGCCCGCAATGCGGCGTTCGGTCTTCTGGCTCCAGCGCGGATGGCTCACGTCCGGATTGACGTTGGAATAGAAGCCGTATTCGTCCGGCGCGGCGATGTTCCAGGTCGTTTTCGGCTGCTGCTCGACGAATTCGATCTTGACGATCGACTTGATGCCCTTGAAGCCGTATTTCCACGGCACGACCAGGCGCAGCGGGGCGCCGTTCTGGTTCGGCAGGGGGCGGCCGTAAATGCCGGTCGCGAGCAGGGTCAGCGGATGCATCGCCTCGTCGATGCGCAGGCCTTCGCGGTACGGCCAGTCGAGCACGGCGTCGTTCAGGCCGGGCATCTCGCTCGGCCGCGACAGCGTCGTGAACGCCACGTATTTCGCCTGCGCGGTCGGCTTGAAGCGTTTCAGCACGTCGCCGAGCGGCACGCCGTCCCACGGAATCACCATCGACCAGCCCTCGACGCAGCGCATACGGTAGATGCGCTCCTCCACGGCGTCGGCCTTGATCAGGTCCTCGAGCGCGAAACGGCCGGTGACTTCCGCGTGGCCGGCGATCTCGACCGTCCACGGCTGCGGGCGGAACCGCGACGAATTCGCCGCCGGGTCGCTTTTGCTCGTGCCGAATTCGTAGAAATTGTTGTGGTGCGTGGCGTCCTTGAACGTGGTCTGCGGCTCGCCGCCGGTGGTGTCCGTTCGCCGCACCGGCTTCAGCGTCGCGTCGCCCGGCGGGGCACCGGTGGCCGGCGTGGGCGTCGGCGCGCTGGCCGCGCTGATTGCCGGTGGCGGTTCGGAATGGCAGCCCGCGCTGAGCGCGACGGTGCCCAGGCCAAGCAGCTTGAGCAGTTCGCGCCGGCGGCGGTACAGCGTTTCCGGGGTGATCGAACCGGCGGCGATGCCCGAGTCCGGGCGGGTTTTGCGCGGCGTATGCATGGGTTCTCCGTTGCCCGATGGCCGATTGGACGGGCGAGTCCGTAGAACCTTACGTCGCGCCGATCCGGGCGTATACTGGCGTTCTGAGGGTTTAGCGCGAGTGAAGGGGGAGATGAATCTCGCTGGCGCGTTCCGCTTTTCCGCGAGCCTCGTCGTGGTGATGGACGCGGCCGACGGTCGCCTCGTGGACGTCAATCCCGCTTTCGAACGCGAACTGGGCTATGCGCGAGCCGAC
>Ga0207702_10005501_pt1 | contig 11081 bp, 5 predicted proteins | sample KBSCornC62_FD_184302 | JGI IMG/M metagenome (GOLD analysis project Ga0207702, IMG submission 184302) | Corn rhizosphere microbial communities from Kellogg Biological Station, Michigan, USA - KBS Corn C6-2 (SPAdes) (version 2) | ecosystem: Host-associated > Plants > Roots > Rhizosphere > Soil ...
CGTGCTTCTAAACGGGCTAAGGAAGTTGGCGTGCGCAAAGTAGTTGGTGCGGGCCGGGGCGACCTGGTAAAACAGTTTTTGGGCGAATCTTTCCTACTGACACTTATAGGCGTATCGCTTGCCATACCGCTTCTTTATCTTGTGCTCCCTTACTTAAACAGCATTACACAAACAGAAATTCAGCTATCGCTCTTTAATCATGTAAGCATGTGGCTGATGCTTCTTGTCATTGTGGTCATTACCGGAGTGCTGGCAGGAAGTTATCCGGCTTTTTACCTATCGGCATTTGAGGCCATCAAAGTGATGAAGGGTAACTTCACCAACCAGGTCTCGGCATCTGGTATACGCCGCTCGCTGGTTGTGTTTCAATTTTTCCTATCTATCGTATTGATAACGAGTATTATAATCATCTACAACCAGCTCAACTACATCAAAAACAAGAATCTTGGCTTCGACAAAAATCAGAAACTCATCTTTAGCTTTTACACAGGTGATCAGCAGCAAAAAATGACGGCCCTGGCTACTGATTTTCAGCAACTATCAGAGGTAAAGTACACTAGCAGGTCTAACTGTTACCTTAGCAAACAGGTTTTTCGCGATCACGGGGTATACCTTGCCGGCGGCAACCAGTCCACTGCCGTTGATGCCCAAAACATGGATACCGATGACAAGTTTGTGAAAGCTAATGGCATCAAAATCATCGCAGGACGCGATTTCCATATTAAGGACTCACTGAAGACACTCATTAACGAAACCCTGTGCAGACGTCTTGGTATTGCACCTGAGAAGGTAGTTGGGCAACGATTGTATAGCCAGTATCTCAATGGCCCCATCAATTATGTCGAGGTGGTGGGTGTTATGAAGGACTTTAACTACAACTCGCTGCACGGCGAAGTACGGCCGTTTATGCTGTTTTACAATGGCGATCCAAATGCATTTTCATACATGACTGTTTCACTAAGTAGTAACGATTATAAATCAGTATTGGCTAAGATGGGGAGTATCTGGCAAAAGGATCTGCCAGGAACACCTTTTGAGTACGCCTTCCTGGATCAGGAGGTTCAAAAACAATATAGTGCTGAAATCAGCCTGTCGAACATCATCAACTCATTTACCATAATGGCCATTCTGATCTCGTGCCTCGGGTTATTTGGCCTGGCAGCCTTCAGCGCCGAGCAGCGCCAAAAAGAGATCGGCATCCGTAAGGTGCTGGGCGCAAGCGTTGCAGGCGTTGTCGGTTTGCTATCCAGAGAGTTTGTGTTATTGGTTGGAATCGCATTTGTATTGGCTACGCCACTTGCCTGGTGGGCCATGCACAAATGGCTCGACGCTTTTGCTTACAGGATACCTATCAGCTGGTGGATGTTTGCGATAGCAGGGGTACTATCCATCGTTATCGCATTGATCACGGTCAGCTTCCAGGCTATAAAGGCTGCATTAGCTAACCCGGTTAAGAGTCTGAGATCTGAGTAGCAGTGGCAGTTGCAGTCGATTTTTAGGATTTGGAATTTAGAACTTACGTCTATGATCAGGAATTTTCTTAAAGTTGCCATCCGCAATTTGTGGCGCAACAAAACCTTTTCGATTATCAATATTGCCGGATTGGCTATCGGTATGGCCGCAGCTATACTGATCTTACTATGGGTGCAGAATGAGTTAAGTTATGACCGGTTTTATAAAGATACCGACAGGATAGCACTATTGTACAGCCGTGACATCAACAATGGTCAGTTGACTGTTTGGAACAATACGCCCGCGCAAATGGCGCCTGTTATTAAAAAGGAATACCCGGAAATTGAGGATGCGGCTAGATTTCGTACGGTATATTTCCTGGTGACGGTGGGCGACAAGCACATGAATACGGAGGGCGGTTTCGCTGATTCAACTTTTCTTTCGGTTTTGAACTTTCCTTTATTGGAGGGAAACGCTAAAGATGCACTTAATGACAATCATAAAATCGTGCTCACCAAAAGCCTGGCTAAAAGGCTATTTGGCAATGAAGATGCCATAGGGAAAACCGTTCGCATTGACAGCACGGACGATTTTACCGTAGCAGGCATCCTCAAGGATCTTCCCGGTAATACGCAGTTCTCCTATCAATACCTTTTACCATGGAGCTATATAACCAAATTAGGCTGGGACGCCAATCAAAACTGGATCAACTCCAATGCTCAAACCTATGTTAAGCTACGGCCGGGCGCATCTTTTGGGGCATTGGACAAAAAAATACAAAACATTGTAAAAGCTCACGCCAATCATGGCGATGGCGCAACGCGCGAAATATTCAGCCAGCCGATAAGCAGGGAGCATTTATATTCAAGAGCTGATAACGGGAAACTGGTAGATGGCCGCATCCAAACCGTGAGAATGTTTATGATCATCGCCGTATTCATATTGCTGATTGCCTGCATCAATTTCATGAACCTGAGCACCGCAAAAAGTGAAAAACGCGCCAAAGAGGCCGGCATACGCAAGGTTGTAGGGGCACGCAAACATTCCCTTGTCTTACAGTTCATCGGCGAAAGCACCATGATTGCCGTAGTGGCTTTTGGTATTGCGTTATTTGTGGTAAAAGCTATATTGCCTTATTTTAATACAGTAGTAGGTGTGCAGTTGGCTATAGATTTTGCCAATCCGTACTGGTGGGGATTTGCTGTAGCATTTATCCTTTTCACAGGATTGCTCGCGGGAAGTTACCCTGCATTTTATCTGTCGTCTTTCCACCCGGCGGAGGTGTTAAAAGGCACTTTTAAAAAAATGAACACCCTGGTGACGCCACGTAAAGTCCTGGTGGTGTTGCAATTTACTTTCGCTATTGTCCTCATTATATGTACCATTGTTGTTAAGAGCCAGTTACAGTTTGCCCAGGACCGTGATACAGGTTACGCGAAAAACGGCCTGGTTTACATTTTTTCGCAGGGTGATGTACAGAAAAACTATGCCGTTATTAAACATGAATTATTAAGCACCGGCGCTGCTGTATCAGTTACCAAAACATTTTCGCCCATTACACGGGTTTGGGGCACCACAACGGGCCTATCCTGGCCGGGAAGTACCGAATCGGACAAGAAGATCAATTTTTTGCTATTCCAGGCTGATGCCGGCTTTGCAAAAACAACCGGTGCAAAGATATTGCAGGGCAGAGACATTGATATGAATACCTATGTAACGGACAGCACCGCAGTATTGCTTAATGAAACCGCTGTAAAAGCCATGCACATTAAAGACCCTATCGGGAAAACGATAAGAGGTCAATTTGGCTCAAATCTTCATGTGGTGGGTATACTTAAGGATTTCATTATTGAGTCGCCTTATGATCCTGTACAGCCCATGGTCGTATACGGTCTTACAACTGGTTATCCGGTAGTTCATTTCAGGCTAAACCCCGCCAATACTGCAGCGGTTAACCTGGCCATGGCCGAAAAAATATTTAAGCAAAATAATCAGCAATACCCGTTCGAGTATTACTTCGCCGACGAACAATACGCGTTGAAGTTCAAAACCGAGCAAAGGGATGGCTCATTGTCAACTTTATTTGCCGGGCTCACCATTTTTATATCGTGCCTGGGCTTGTTTGGTTTGGCAGCTTACATGGCCGAAAACCGGGTAAAAGAGATTGGTATCCGGAAAGTACTGGGCGCCAGCGTTGGCAACATCACAGCCCTTTTATCCGGCGATTTTATCAAACTGGTAGTGATTTCTATCGTCGTAGCCTCGCCGGTAGCCTGGTGGGCAATGACCAAATGGCTCCAAAATTTCAATTATCATGTGCCGATTGAATGGTGGATATTTGCGATTGCAGGATTAGGATCAATTTTGATCGCATTGATCACGATAAGCTCGCAGGCGATTAGGGCCGCTTTGGCGAATCCGGTGAAAAGTTTGAGGTCAGAGTAGCAGTTGGCAGTCTAAAGATAATCTTTCGGACTTATGCGGACTTTCACGGACTTCCGGACTAAGAAATACCAATGAATCATTGAACTAATGAACCACTGCCATGATCAAAAGTTATCTCAAAACCGCAGTTCGTTTTTTGCTGAAGAATAAAACGTTCAGCTTAATTAACATCATCGGCCTCGCCGTTGGCACGCTTTGCTGTCTTTACATTTTACTATATGTTCAGGACCAATTTGGCTATGATAAGCATCACAAGGATGTTCAGGATATTTACCGCATAACCTCTTCGATAGAACTTACAGGCGACAAGCACCATTCAGCCAGCGCTTCGCCGCCAATAGCACCTGCCGTTAGGCGCGATTTCCCTGAGGTGGTTCAATATACTCGCCTTATCTCTTCAGACCTCTTTGGCAACAACCGCAGCATGCTGAAGTACAAGGACAGGTTGTTCGATGAAAATGGATTGGTTTATGTCGATTCAACATTTTTTGATGTGTTGTCCTACCACTTTGTCTATGGCAAGAACACTCACGATATTTTAGCAGAGCCTTATTCCGTAGTTTTATTGAAGCCGTTGGCTATTAAACTTTTTGGCAACGACGATCCGGTAGGGAAGGTGATCACTATTGACAACAATTATGGTAAGCACGATTTCAAAGTAAACGGCGTAGTAGACGAGAGCCTGGGCAAAACGCACATCCATGCCAATATTTTCGTAACGATGCGTAGCGGCGGTTTCGGTAAGTTTATAATGAATAATTCGCAATGGGCAGGTAACAACATTGCGGTCTCGTACATTAAACTCCGTCCAGGCACTACCGCTGCAGCCTTTGAGAAAAAACTGCCCGTATTCCTGCAAAAACATGGGGCCCAGGATCTCAAGGCAATTGGGATGACCAAAGTCCTGCATTTGCAGCCTATTGCCTCAATACATACTACACCCGGCTACGAGTTTGAAATTAGCAAGACCATCAGTCCTATGTTGCTCTACATTTTGGCGGGCATTGCCATCATGATCCAGTTGATCGCGTGTATCAATTTCATGAATTTGTCTACCGCCCGTGCTTCTAAACGAGCCAAGGAAGTAGGTGTGCGTAAAGTTGTAGGCGCTGAACGCAACGACCTGGTCAAGCAGTTTTTGGGTGAATCGTTCTTATTGACGTTGATCGGCGTAACGCTGGCGCTACCTCTTCTTATAATGGCTTTGCCTTATCTTAATCAGATCACCCAAACCAATGTCCAGCTTACTTTCTTCAGCCATTCTAGTATCTGGCTCATGCTGGCCGGTATCGTATTGATCACCGGTGTTTTGGCCGGCAGCTACCCGGCATTTTATTTATCAGCCTTCCAGGCCATCAAGGTGATGAAGGGCAATTTTACCAACCAAATCTCGGCATCTGGCATACGCCGCTCGTTGGTCGTGTTCCAGTTCTTTTTATCTATCGGGTTAATTACATCGATCATTATAATTTACAGCCAGCTCAATTACATAAAAAATAAAGACCTCGGTTTCAATCAAAATCAAAAGCTGGTCTTTAACTTTTACACAGATCTGGGCCGACAAAAGGCGGCCGCACTTGCGACCGACCTTCAGCAATTGTCGGAGGTAAAATATGCAAGCCAATGCGACAATTATCTGACTCATCATACAGGCAACGATTTTCCTGTGTACCGTGCCGGAGGCAATGCATCAACCGCTGTAGATGCCGAAAATATGGCTGCCGATGAGAGATTTGTAAAGGCCAACGATATTAAAATTATTGCCGGCCGTGATTTCGATGTAAAGGATACCTCAAAAACGCTTATCAATGAGACTTTATGCAAACGCCTTGGCCTAACCCCTGAAAAAGCAGTTGGAGCACGACTGTTCAGCAAGTTTTTTAATGGTTCCATTGGTCACTTCGATATCATCGGCGTGATGAAAGATTTCAACTATGATTCACTGCATGGTGAGGTTGGCCCATTTATGATATTCCATAATGGCAACCCGGGCAACTATTTTTCATTCATGACAGTTTCGGTAAACACTACCGATTACCACTCGCTTCTAAGTAAAATGGAAAAAATATGGCAAAAAGACCTTCCGGGCGTACCCTTTGAATATGTTTTCCTCGACCAGGAAGTGCAACGGCTTTATGAGGCGGAGGAAAGCCTTTCGAACATCATCAACTCGTTCACCATTATGGCTATCCTGATCTCTTGCCTGGGGTTATTTGGCCTGGCAGCTTTCAGCGCCGAGCAGCGACAGAAAGAAATTGGCATCCGCAAGGTTCTGGGTGCAAGCATAGCCAATGTTGTCGGCCTATTATCGAAGGAATTTGTTTGGTTGGTGGGTATCGCTTTTGCCTTAGCCACGCCATCGGCCTGGTGGGCAATGCATAAATGGTTGCAGTCCTTTGCTTACAAAGTTCCAGTGACGTGGTGGATGTTTGCGGTTGCGGGCATATTGTCGATTGCAATTGCCCTGCTGACCGTTAGCTTCCAGGCAATAAAGGCTGCATTGGCGAACCCTGTGAACAGCCTGCGTTCAGAATAATTTGTTAACTTGTGGCTAGTTAATTGGTTAATTCCATTGCCTACTCAAATGGCCGCCAATGAACTCACGAACCAGTGACCAACTGAGGCTATGATTCAAAGCTATATTAAGATCGCGTGGCGCAATCTCTGGAAGAGCAAGGGCTTTTCTTTGATCAATATTTGCTGCCTTGCCATTGGCATTACGTTTACGATGCTGATTGGCGTATACACTTTGAATGAGAGCGCGGTGAACACCGGCCTGAAAAATGTTGAAGATCAATATGTGATCAAAAGCAACTGGAGCCACGCAAATATCGGGGCACCGATCACTACACTCGGCCCACTGGCAAAAACCATGAAGGATGAATATCCTCGCCTGGTCGAAAATTACTACCGTTTTGATCCGGTGGTGAATATTGTATCATACGGCGACAAGCATTTCCGGACACAGATGGCTGTAGGCGATACAACTGTGGTAAGCATGTATGGTTTCCCATTATTGTATGGAAATCCGCAACATGCTTTCCGCAATAACCAGTCGGCGGTTGTGACCGAAAATTTCGCCCGGAAATTCTTCGGCACTACAAATGCGATTGACAAGGTGGTAACCATCCAAACGCCTTCAGATGGGCAAAAGCACAATTTCGTGATAACCGCAGTGCTGGATAAACTGCCCGTCAATACAGTATCTAATTTCACTCATACTCCATATGATGTTTATCTGCCCATGGAAGCCAATCAATACTTCCAGGGAGGGGATAAGGGCGACAACTGGGCTAATGTCTATATGGTCAACATGATCCAGCTGAAACATGGGGTTAAGGCGCAAAATCTCGAAAAGCCTTTTGCCAGCGTTCTGAATAAGTATCAGCCTCCCTTTGTAAAAGATAATCTCAAGATCGACCTGGCGCCGATGCGCGATTATTATTTGAAGGATAACGACGGCACTGTGCAAAAAATGCTGACCACTCTTTCCATCATTGCCAGCTTCATCCTGGTTTTAGCCATTATCAATTTCGTTAACATCAGTGTCGGTGCATCGGCTTACCGGCTTAAGGAAATTGGCCTGAGGAAGGTTTTCGGCGGATCAAAGCGCCAGATCATCTTTCAACACTTGACCGAAGCATTAATATTAACATCTGCAGCAGGTGTACTGTCCATAGGGCTTTACGAAATACTTCGCCCGGTTTTTGAAAACTTGCTGGATACCTCATTGATACATTTTTGGGCCTTTGGTACTGTTAAGTTTTTGTTGCTTGGTGGGGTGATCGTTTTGGTTGGATTGATTGCCGGAATTTATCCTGCACTTGTATTAAGCTCGTTAAATATCATCAACGCTGTCAAGGGTAAAGTAGATACCGCCAAAGGCGCCCTCACGCTACGTAAAAGCTTGCTGATTGTTCAGTTTACGCTGGCAATTGTGGTTTTTATTTGCGCCATTACTGTTTCAAGACAGGTCTCCTATTTCTTTAATAAAGACATCGGCTACAATAAGGACCAGGTTATGATTGTATCCTCCCTACCCAGGCAGTGGGACTCGGTAGGTGTTGTAAAAATGCAGCATGTAAAATCGCAATTTTTGAATGTGCCGGGAGTAAAAAGTATTTCGCTGTCATATGATATACCAGATGGCAACGGCGGAGGAAACACGAACATTTATTCAGGAAAAAATGCCGCTCCGTTGAACATTATTTTAATCGGAGTTGATGCTGACTTCGCGAAGGTATATGGCCTGACCTTGACAGGTGGCAATTTCCTCCCGAATACAGATGCGGGTAGCAGCAATGGCAAGATCGTATTGAATGAAGCAGCAGTCAAAATGTTGGGTATAACGTCGCCCGTTGGCAAAACAGTGCATATCGGGGCACTTAACGGCCCCGCAGAAACCATTATAGGCGTTGTGAAGGATTTTAATCTCGGCTCAATGAAAGACAAAATAGAGCCACTGATGATAGCCGGCGTAAACGAATCATTCACCCGGGCGTATCGCTATTTCTCTATCAAATTGGGTACGGGAGATATCCGCAATTCCATCAATGCCGTACAGGAAAAATGCAAGTCCCTGTTTCCTGATGCAGGCTTTGAATATTCTTTCATGGACGATAAGTTCCAATCGCTCTATCAATCCGAGCTGCAGTTAAAAAAGGCGGCTGATGTTGCCACAGGCCTAAACTTGTTTATTGTTTTTACGGGTATTGTTGGCGTACTGGCTTTTACTCTTAGTAAACGAACAAAAGAAATTGCCGTGCGCAAAGTGTTAGGGGCCAATGTAAGCAATATCATTTTGATTTTTATTAAAGAATACGGGGTGCTGATTCTGATCGCAAATATCATCGCGTGGCCATTAGCCTACCTGTTTACCTCGAAATGGCTCGATAGTTATGCTTATCGTTTTCAGCAGGATTTGGTTCCCTATATTTCGGTTGGTTTTTTCGTCTTGTTAATAGCATTCGGCCTGATAACGTTGCAATGTCTTAAAGCTGCACTGACGAATCCAGTTAAGAGCCTTAGGTCTGAGTAGCAGTTGGCAGTTTATAATAATCTTTCAGACTTACACGGACTTCCGGACTAAATCAACCACTTAACCATTCCAACTTAATCAACTAAACTATACCTTTGCCACCGAATGAGAAAAATATTCGGCTACATCCTTACGCCAATCCATGTGCTTTTTTTTGCATTGGTGTTATATATCTTTCATCCTATTCAATGGATATGTTTCAATGTTTTCGGCTACAGAGCGCATAAATGGGTGGTCGACACCATGAACTGGTGTCTGACAGCTACTTATTACCTGCTGGGGAACACAGTAAAATTTACCAATAAACAGAATTTGCCGATCGGCCGCCCCATCATTTTTATAGCTAATCATCAGAGCTTATATGATATTCCGGTATTGATCTGGTTTCTAAGGAAATATCACGCCAAATTTATTTCCAAAATTGAGCTGACCAAAGGTACGCCCTCTGTTTCCTATAACCTGCGTCATGGCGGCGGCGCCAATATCGATCGTAAAGATCCTCGCCAATCTATTATGGAGTTGGCGAAACTCGGTACGCGAATGAGGGATAACAAATGGTCATGCGTGATCTTCCCTGAGGGTACAAGATCTAAAGACGGAATAGTACGGGTATTCCAATCTGCCGGTGTTGCCGCTATCCTAAAAAAGTGCCCTGATGCACTGATTGTACCTGTTGCTATTAACAACTCCTGGAAAATGGTGCGTTACGGCTATTTCCCGATGGGCACATTTATAGCGATGAGTTGGGAAGTATTGACACCAATAGAGCCTGCAGGAAAATCGGCTGATGACGTGGTGAAGGAAACGGAATCTGCTATTAAGCAAAAACTAGGGCAGTAAGTTGGCTAGAAGTTTACTGCAAACTAAATATTCTTTCCGTCAATTATTTTAAAGAAATCATCCCGATAAGTATCACCCACCGGTATCACTTTGTCCCCAATAAAAATACGGCTGCGTTCTATGCTGTCGATCTTGTTGATGGATACGATATAAGATTTGTGCACGCGGATAAAATGTCGCTCTGGTAGCGCATCTTCCATCTTCTTCATATTTTGAAGGGTGATGATACGCTCTGAAGGCGTGAATATCGAAATATAGTCCTTTAGTCCCTCTATAAAAAGTATGTCGTTCAGATACACTTTCTGAATCTTGTGTTCGGTTTTTACAAAGATGAAATCGCTCAGGAAATCATTTTGCGCCGGCACCGCTTCAACTTTCACTTCGGTTTTAGCCGAAGGCTGGATAATTGCCTGCGCTTTTTGCACCGATTTAAAGAAACGATCGAATGCGATGGGCTTGAGTAGATAGTCGATTACATCCAGTTCATATCCTTCCAGGGCATATTGCGGATAGGCGGTGGTCAGGATTACCTTGGCCTTACCATTGGCTATTCGCAAAAATTGAATGCCGGTCAGCTCAGGCATCTGTACATCAAGGAATACCAGGTCCACACCGCCTTCCTGAACCAGTTGCAGCGCCTCAATGGGATTGGTAGTTGCTTTTACCAACGACAAAAAAGGCATCTTGGAGATGTAATCTTCCAGTATGTGGAGCGCAAGCGGCTCATCGTCAACTACAAGGCACCTGATCATGTTATAAAACTAATGATAATTCGGCTGTGTAGATATCCGGCTTATCCTGTATGTCCAGTTTATAATTACCGGGGTATAGCAGTTCCAGCCTGCGTTCTACGTTGGCCAGTCCTACACCGCCCTCGATATCCCGGTTATTCATATGTTTTTTGTTTTCGATATAAAAATGCAGATTCGATCCGCTTAGGTTTATCATCAGGCGTATGGGCACCGAGGGGTCGCTGGCCACGCCATGTTTGAAAGCATTTTCGATAAATGCGATCAGCAGCAAAGGTACTATCTTTTGATTACTCACCTCTCCCGTGATCTTAAAATCCACAAACGCTTTATTACCGAACCTTATTTTCTGCAGATCAATGTAATTCTGCAAATATTGAAGTTCTTTTGCCAGGTCGACCTTGCCGTCGTTGCTTTCATAAAGCATGTAGCGCATAATCTCCGACAATTTCAGAATTGCCTCGGGTGCACTATCTGATTTTTGATAAGCCAGCGAATAAATGCTATTGAGCGAATTGAACAAAAAGTGAGGGTTGATCTGAGATTTCAGGAAGGCG
>Ga0207702_10005503_pt1 | contig 11081 bp, 9 predicted proteins | sample KBSCornC62_FD_184302 | JGI IMG/M metagenome (GOLD analysis project Ga0207702, IMG submission 184302) | Corn rhizosphere microbial communities from Kellogg Biological Station, Michigan, USA - KBS Corn C6-2 (SPAdes) (version 2) | ecosystem: Host-associated > Plants > Roots > Rhizosphere > Soil ...
TGTCGATTGCGTCGAAGAGCGGCTCCTTGTCCTCCTGCATGTCCTTGCCGTAGGTGAGCGGCAGCGCGTGCATCACCCCGAGCAGGGTCTGCAGCGAGGCGGCAACGCGCGGGCTCTTCGCCCGCAGCAGCTCGGCCGAGTCAGGGTTCTTCTTCTGCGGCATGATCGAGCTCCCTGAGGAGAACGACTCGTCGAGCTCGCAGAAGCCGAACTCGCTGGAGCTCCAGATGACGATTTCCGAGCCCAGGCGCGAGAGGTGCATCGCGCAGGTTGAGGCGGCGTTCAGGTAGTCGAGGACGAAGTCGCGGTTGGAGGAGCCGTCGATCGAGTTGTGGGAGACGTGGGCGAAGCCGAGGTCGGCGGCGACCGACTCGCGGTCGATCTCCCAATTGACGCCGGCGAGGGCGCCCGAGCCGAGTGGCATTACCGAGGCGCTGTCGAGGGCGAACTGGAAGCGAAGCACGTCGCGGGCGAGCATCCAGAAGTAAGCGAGCAGGTGATGGCCGAGGTAGACCGGCTGGGCGCGCTGCAGGTGCGTGTAGCCGGGCATCGTCCAGTCCTTGTGGGACTCGGCGAGATTGAGCAGGCGTTGCATGGCGGCGCCGCAGAGCTCGATCGCCCGCAGCGAGTGCGCCTGGACGACCATCGCCACGTCGGTCGCGACCTGGTCATTGCGCGAGCGGCCGGTATGAAGCTTGCCGGCGAGCGGGCCAATCTCATCTCCGAGCAGGCGCTCGATCGCCATGTGGATGTCCTCGTCGGCGGGCTCGAACTCGAAGCCGTGCTCCGCCATGCGGGCGCGGACGCGGTCGAGTCCTTGCTCGATTTGGGTCAGCTCGTCCTCGGAGAGGACGCCGATTCCGCAGAGGCCGCGGGCATGGGCCTTCGACTGGTCGATGTCGTAGGGCGCCAGCCAGGAGTCGAAGGCCAGCGAGCGGTTCAGCCGCCAGAAGCGGGGATCGGGGTCTTTGCGGAAGCGTCCCATCGGGCCGGCGATTATGCCGGGAGCGGCGCCTGACCGAGGGCCGCTGCCAGCTCTTGGCAGACGCGGTCCACCTGCGCTTCGCTCATCTGTGGGAAGAACGGCAGCGCCAGCGAGTCGGTCGAAGCGGCTTCGGCGACCGGGAACTGGCCCTCGCGATAGCCGAGCTCGCGCAGGTGCGGGAAGAGGTGGATGCAGGGCAGGTAGGCCTTGGAAGCGACCCCGTGCTTGGCGAGGCAAGCGATCGTCGCGTCGCGGTCGGCACTCTGCGGCAGGCGGACGGTGTAGACGAACCAGCTGCGGACCTCCGACCCGCGACCGGGGATCGGCGTCCGCAGTCCCTCGATCCCGGTGAGGCGCTCCTCGTACATCCGCGCCACCGCGGCGCGGAGCTCGAGCAAGCCGTCCAGCTTCTCGACCTGGGCGACGCCGAGGGCGGCGGCGAGGTCGGAGAGCCGGTAGTTGAAGCCGAGCCGGTCGTGGTCGAGCCAGCCCATGTCGACGGCGCGCCCCTGGTTGCGCTCGGAGCGCAGGCGGGCGGCCTCCTCGCCGTCGCGGGGGACGATCATGCCTCCCTCCCCCGTCGTCATCTGCTTGTTGGCGTAGAAGGCGAAGGTGGCGAGGTTGCCGCGGGCACCAACCTTGCGCCCCTCGGAGTCGACGGCGCCGAGCGCCTCGCAGGCGTCCTCGAGGATGCCGAGGCCGTGGCGGGAGGCAAGCGCCTCCAGCTCCGGCATCGCCGCGGGGTAGCCGAAGATGTGGACCGGGAGCAGGCCGACCGTGCGCTCGCCCACCGCGTCCGCGGCGGCGGCGGGATCGAGGTCGAGCGTCTCCTCCTCGACGTCGACGAAGACCGGCTTCGCCCGCTCGTAGAGCAGGCAGTTGGCGGAGGCGACGAAGCTGAAGGGGCTGGTCACGACCTCATTGCCCTCACTCCAGCCGAGCGTCCGCACCCCGAGATGGAGCGCGGTGGTGCCGCTGGAGACCATCACCGCGTCCTCGACCCCAAGCCAGGCGGCGAACTCGCGCTCGAAGCGCTCTCCCATCGGTCCCAGCGAAAGCTGGCCGGAACGAAGGACCTCCAGGACCAGTTCCTCCTCGCGAGGGCCAAGATCCGGCTGGGCGAGAGGAATCTGTTGCTGATCCTGTTGGTTGTCGCTGCTCACTGGAAGGCGTACTCCAGTGAGTCGACCAGGGCCTCCCAGGAGGCCTCGATGATGTTCTCGGAGACGCCGGTGGTCCCCCACTCGCGCTCGCTGTCGGCGGAATCGAGGATGACGCGGGTGACTGCGCCGGTGCCGTGGGCTTCGTCGAGGATCCGCACCTTGTAGTTGGTCAATTCGATGTCGGCAAGGTGCGGATACTTACCGGCGATGGCCGCCCGCAGGGCCTTATCGAGGGCGTTGACCGGGCCGTTGCCCTCGGCCGCCTCGAAGTAGCGCTCGCCGTCGACCTCGACTTTGACCGTCGCCTCGGTGACCACCTCACCGTCGGCGTGTTTCTCGACTACGACCCGGAAGCTCTCGAGCCGGAAGAGCGGCTTGTATGTGCCCGCCTCGTGCCGCAGCAGCAGCTCGAAGGAGGCCGGCGCCGCCTCGTAGTGGTAGCCGCGGTGCTCCTGCTCCTTCAGCCGCCGCACGGCGCGGGTCGCGGCTGCGTCGTCGAGCTCGATCCCGGTGCGCTCCGCCTGGCTGCGGATCGTCGCCTTGCCGGCCAGCTCGGAGGCGACGATGTCGCGCTCGTTGCCGACCAGGGCCGGATCGAGGTGCTCGAAGGTGCTGGCGTCGGCGGCGACGCCGGCGGCGTGCATCCCTGCCTTGTGGGCGAAGGCGTTGCGCCCGACGTAGGGGCGGTCGGGATCGGAGGAGAGGTTGCAAAGCTCGTCGAGGTAATGCGCAGTCTGCGCCAGGGTCGCCAGCTGCTCGGGCGAGACGACCTCGAACCCCATCTTCAGCTGCAGCGCCGGCAGGATCGAGGCGAGGTTCGCGTTGCCGCAGCGCTCGCCGTAGCCGTTGACGCATCCCTGCACGAGGCGGGCGCCGGCTTCGACGGCCGCCAGCGAGTTCGCCACTCCGCAGCCGGAGTCGTCGTGGGTGTGGATGCCGATTTCGACCGCATCTCCCAACGCATCCACGACTACGGCGGTCGCCTCGGCCACGTAGCTCGGCAGGCTGCCGCCGTTGGTGTCGCAGAGGGTGACGTTCTCGGCCCCGGCCTCGGCCGCGGCGGCGACGCATTCGAGCGCGTAGGCGCTGTCTTCACGGTAGCCGTCGAAGAAGTGCTCGGCGTCGAAGAACGGGCGCTTGCCCTGCTCGCGGCAGTAGGCGATCGAGTCGGCGATCATCGCCAGGTTCTCCTCGCGGGTCACCCGGATCACCTTGTCGACGTGCAGCGGCGAGCTCTTGCCGACCAGGCAGATCGCGGGCGCAAACGATTCGGTCAGCACCCCGAGCGCCTCATCCTCGGCGGCGGTGCGGTCGCGGCGGCGGGTCATCCCGAAGGCGACGACCGTGGCGTTCTCCAGCTCGACCTCGCCGAGCCGGGCGAAGAACTCGGCTTCCTTCGGGTTGCTACTGGGGAAGCCGGCCTCGATGAAGTGGACGCCTAGCGCGTCGAGCGCCTGCGCCACCTTCAGCTTCTCGCCGACCGAGAGGGACATGCCGCGCCCTCCCATGCCGTCGCGCAAAGTCGTGTCGTAGAGCTTCACCTGTTCCATCGGCTGTTCCATGGTTACTGCCTTTCGAGTCGAAGAAGATCGGGTGGGGCCGCTGGGCCCCGGGTGCGCGGTCGTGCCGCGCCGGCCGCTTATGCGGCGGGGGTAATTCGCCCGATCGACTCGGAGTCGGAAGCCTCGCTGGAGCCGTTGGAGCTGTTGCCGGCGGGAGCCTCGACGAAGTCGAGCCACTCCAGGTACTCCTCGGCCCGGCCGTAGAGCGCGTCTTCGAACTTCGCCTGGACCTGGCGGGTGACCTCGCCCGGTTGGCCCAGCGGGTGGTCGTCGATCTCGCGCACCGGCACCAGCTCGGCGGCCGTGCCGGTGAGGAAGACCTCCTCGGCCAGGTAGAGCTCGGCCCGGGCGATGTCGCGCTCGACCACGGTGTAGCCGAGGTCGCGGGCGATCTGGATCACCGACTTGCGGTTGATCCCGTCGAGGATCGAGGCGACGTGCGGAGGGGTGAGGATCTGGTCGTCGCGGACGACGAAGATGTTCTCGCCCGAGCCCTCGCAGACGAAGCCGCGTTCGTCGAGCAGGATCGCCTCGTCGTAGCCGGCGTTGTGGCTCTCGGTCTTGGCGAGGATCGAGTTGAGGTAGGAGCCCGAGGCCTTGGCGTGGGGGATCGAGCCGCCGGGGCTGATCCGGCGCCAGCTCGAGACCTTGGCGCGGATGCCGCCGTTCTTACTCTCCTCGCCGAGGTACGCACCCCAGGGGAAGGCGGCGATGATCAGGTCGATCGGGGCGTCTTTGGCGTAGAGGCCGAGGCTGCCGTAGCCGCGGTAGGCGAGCGGCCGGATGTAGGCGGAGCGCAGCTCGTTGCGGCGCAGCAGCTCATGCGTCGCCTGGCGGATCTCCTCGATCGAGTACGGCAGCTCCAGGTAGTAGAGCTCGGCCGACTTCTGCAGCCGATCGAGGTGGTCATGGTGGCGGAAGACCGCGGGGCCGCGCTCGGTCTCGTAGCAGCGAATTCCCTCGAAAACACCGGTTCCGTAGTGCAGCCCGTGGCTCAGCACGTGGGTCTGGGCGTCCTCCCAAGGGACGAACTCGCCGTTTCGCCAAATCAACTCGACCTGATCCATGTTGGGGAAGTATGCCCGATGGGTCAAAGGTGTTCAGGGCAGCCGCCTCGAATGAAGGCTCGGAACCGATTCAAGGAGAGAAAAAGATGCGTATCCCCCGTCCCAAGCTGAACTACGCGAACGTGATCGCGACGATCGCGCTCTTCGTTGCCCTCGGCGGCGCCGCCGTCGCCGCTGGGCTGCCGAAGAACAGCGTCGGCACCAACCAGATCAAGCGCGGCGCGGTGACCGCCGCCAAGATCAAGCGCGGCGCCATCACCAGCGGCAAGATCGCGCCGAAGGGCGTCACCGCCGGCAAGCTCGGCGCCAACGCGGTCCTGCCCGGCAATCTCGGCGACGGCATCATCAGCACGGAAAAGATCTCCGACGGCGCCGTGACCGCCAGCAAGCTCAAAAACGGCGTCATCACCACCAACAAGCTGACCAACGCGGCGGTGACGACGCCGAAACTCGCGGACGACTCGGTCAACAGCGCCAAACTTGCCGACGGGTCGGTGTCCCTGAACAAGTTCGGGAAAAGCGTGATCGGGGCGATCCAGACGCGGCCGCTCGAAAGTAGCCAGACCCTGCGTGGCGTCTTCGACCTCGGCTCGACCGCGGCGGCGGCCGGCGACACGACCCGCGGCGCGGAGACGTTCCAGTTCGCGCTGCAGAACACGCCGACGGTCACTGTCCTCAGCAAAGCTGGTGAAACGACCGCCAACTGCGGCGGCCTCGGCGGTGGCAGCAACCAGACGCCGCAGGCGGCGCCCGGCAATCTCTGCATCTACGTGACCGAATCGACCAACGTCGACGTCCCGGCACTGACGGTGGAGAACAGCACCCGGCTCGGGTTCGGGCTGCAAGCGAAAGCACTCGGCACCGGCGCCTACTACGCCTACGGGCAGTGGGCGGTCACCGCGCCATAGCGCCCCGACCGCGGCGGTTCTAGGAGAGCTCTTCCAGGACCGCCGCGGTCATCTCCGCGGTCCCGACCTCGGTCTCCGGCGAGGGACGCTCGCTCGTCGGCGGCTCGATCACGGTTCCCGAGGCGAGATCGGGGGTGCGGAGGCCGCGCTCGAGGACGGCGTCGACCGCCGCCTCGATCCGGTCCGCCTCCTCGCCGCGACCGAGGCCGTGGCGCAGCATCATCGCCGCCGAGAGGAAGGTCGCGAGCGGGTTGGCGACACCCTGGCCGGCGATGTCGGGGGCGGAGCCGTGGACGGGCTCGAAGAGCCCGGGCTGGCCCTCGGCGCCGAGGCTGGCGCTGGGCAGCATCCCCAGTGAGCCGGTCAGCATCGCCGCCTCGTCGCTGAGGATGTCGCCGAAAAGGTTCTCGGCGAGGACGACGTCGAAGTCGGCGGGCCGGGAGACGAGCTGCATCGCCGCATTGTCGACCAGCAGGTGCTCGAGCTCGACGTCCTCGAACTCGGGGGCGACGTTGCCGACGACCTCGCGCCAGAGGCGGGAGGTCTCGAGCACGTTGGCCTTGTCGACCGAGGTCACCTTGGGCTTGCGGACGGAGCCGTCGGCGCGGTGGCGTGCGGCTTCGAAGGCGGTGCGGGCGATCCGGTCGATCTCCGCGACCGAGTACTCGCAGACGTCGTGAGCGACGTCGCCGTTGCGACCGGAGTCGCCGAAGTAGATGCCGCCGGTGAGCTCGCGGACGACCAGGAGGTCGGTGCCGGAGATCCGCTCTTCGCGCAGCGGACTGGCGCTGACGAGAGCCGGGCTCGGCCGCACCGGACGCAGATTGGCGTAAAGGCCCATCCCCTTGCGCAGGCCGAGCAGGCCCTGCTCCGGGCGCGGCGCGTTCGGATCGGTGGTGTCCCACTTAGGGCCGCCGACGGCGCCCAGCAGAACCGCGTCGGCGCCCTTGCAGGCCTCGAGAACCTCGTCGGTGAGGGCGGTTCCGTGCTCGTCGATCGAGCAACCGCCCATCGGGCGCTCGTCGTAGGAGAACTCGCCGAGGGCATCGAGAACCTGGCGGGCCGCGGCGACGATCTCGGGGCCGATCCCGTCGCCGGGCAGGACGACTATGCGCGGGGTGCTCATGAGGCGGGCACTCTACGCATCCGCTCAAAGGCGTGGTTCCTTTGTCGTGTATAGGCCGACAAAGGAACCACGAGATGCTCAATCCTGGGCCGCGTCGGCCTCGATGTTGAGGCGCACGTAGTCGAGGACGAAGGGCTCCTCGTGCTCGGCGAGAACGGCTTCGGCGAAGGGCTGGCGCTTCTCCTCCGGCAGCTGGTCGAGGATCGGGCCCAGGGTCACGGTGGAGATGAACTCGAGCGGGCGTGAGGGCTGGACCGGCTTCGGCTGCAGCCAGCAGCGGATGCCGGTGAAGCCGGCGGCGTCGAGCCGCGGCTCGGTCTCCTCCGGCGAGGCGAAGTTCCATGGGCGCGCCTGACTGAGGTGAGGCGCGTACGCAGGGTCGGCCGCAACGGCCCTGATCGCTTCCCCGTGAGCGGCGACGTTTCCCTTGCCGCCGCACTGGGCGATCAGGCGGCCGCCGGGGCGCAGGACGCGGCGAATCTGCCGGAAGAGGCGATCATGGTCGCCGATCCAGTGGAAGGTCGCGGTCGAGAAGACCATGTCGACCGGCTCGGGCAGTTCGAGCTCGACCAGGTCGCTGACCAGGTACTCGGCGCGGCCGCCGAGCCGCTCCTTGGCTTTCTCGATCATCGCCTCAGAGCCGTCGACGGCGATTACGCGGCCCTCCGGCAGACGCTCGAGCAGCTGCTCGGTGACGCGGCCGGAGCCGGCCCCGGCGTCGACGACGGTCTCGTCGCCGCTCAGCTCGAGCCGCTCGAGCACCTCCGTCCCCCATTCGAACTGGGGATCGGAGACCTCGTCGTAGGTCTTGGCGTCCCACTCGCGGGCGCCGGTGTTCATCGGCTGCTTGAACTGGTCGTCGGCCATCGCGGCCCTCCTCGTCGCTCTACAGGCTGGTGGTGACAGGCCCCACTGAGGCCGCCGCGCCGGTCTCGAACTGGTCGATCGCGCCCGCGTTTTCGAGCGTGATCCCGATGTCGTCGAGGCCGTTCAGAAGCCGGTGTTTGACGTCGTGCTCGATCTGGAACTGGAAGACGCCGGCGGCGCAGTCGACGGTCTCGTCGTCGAGGTCGATGCGGGCCTCCCCCGCCTCGGCGACAGCGCGGCAGTGCTCCTCGTCGAGGATCGCCGGCAGCAGCCCGATCTTGGTGCAGTTCGAGTAGAAGATGTCGGCGAAGGACGGAGCCAGGATCGCCTGAAAGCCGAAGTCCTCCAGCGCCCAGGGGGCGTGCTCGCGGGAGCTGCCGCAGCCGAAGTTGGACCCGGTGACGAGGATCGGGTTCGGCTCGAGCTCGATCTCGCCGTCGCGGATCCAGTCGTAGAAGAGAAACTCGCCGAAGCCGGTCCGCTCGACCCGCTTGAGGAACTGCTTGGGGATGATCTGGTCGGTGTCGACGTCACTGCGATCGAGCACCGAAACTTTTCCTTCGATCTTGTCTACGGGTCGCATCTTCTAGCTCCAATCCCTGATGTCGACGAAGTGGCCCTCAACGGCCGCGGCGGCGGCCATTTTCGGGCTGACGAGGTGGGTGCGGCCGCCCTTGCCCTGGCGCCCCTCGAAGTTGCGGTTCGAGGTCGAGGCGCAGCGCTCGCCTTCATCCAGCGTGTCCGGGTTCATCCCCAGGCACATCGAGCAGCCGGCGACGCGCCAGTCGAAGCCGGCGCTCTTGAAGACCTCGTCGAGACCCTCTTCCTCGGCCGCCTTCTTCACCTGCTGGGAGCCGGGGACGACCATCGCGTTGATGCCGCTGGCAACTTTGCGGCCCTCGACGATCGCGGCGGCCTCACGCAGGTCCTCGATCCGGCTGTTGGTGCAGGAGCCGATGAAGATCCGTTCCGGGGCGATCTCGGTCATTGGCGTGCCGGCGGTCAGGCCCATGTAGGCGAGGGCGCGCTCGGCGACCTCGCGGTCGGCAGGCGAGTCGAGCTCGGCGGGGTCGGGGACGCTGTCGGTGACCTCGACGACCTGCCCGGGGTTGGTGCCCCAGGTGACCATCGGCGAGATGCTCGAGGCGTCGATCTCGACCTCGTTGTCGAAGCTGGCGCCGGCCTCGGTCGGCAGCTCGCGCCAGCGGGCCATCGCCGCGTCGAAGTCGGCGGGCGCGGCCGGGCGGCCCTTGACCCACTCGAAGGTGGTCTCATCGGGGGCGATCATCCCGGCGCGGCCGCCGCCCTCGATCGTCATGTTGCAGATCGTCATCCGACCGGGCATCGAGAGCGCCTCGATCGCGGGGCCGGCGTACTCGACCGCGTAGCCGGTCATGCCGCCGGTGCCGAGTCGGCCGATCGTCGCCAGGATCAGGTCCTTCGGGGTGACGCCGGAGCGCAGCTCGCCGGAGTAGTTGATCCGCATCGTCTTCGGGCGTTTCTGCACCAGGCACTGGGTCGCCAGCACGTGCTCGACCTCGGAGGTGCCGATGCCGAAGGCGAGGGCGCCGAAGGCTCCGTGGGTGGAGGTGTGGCTGTCGCCGCAGACAATCGTCATCCCCGGCTGGGTGACGCCCAGCTCCGGGCCGATCACGTGGACGATGCCCTGGCGGTCGGAGCCCAGCGAGTAGACCGGGACGCCGAACTCGGCGCAGTTTTTCTCCAGGGTTTCGACCTGGACGCGCGAGAGGTGGTCGGCGATCAGGTGCGCCGCCATCGTCCCGTCGGTCGGGGTGTTGTGGTCGGCGGTGGCCAAGGTCTTGTCCGGGCGGCGGACCTTGCGGTTCGCCAGGCGGAGGCCGTCGAAGGCCTGCGGCGAGGTGACCTCGTGGACCAGGTGCAGGTCGATGTAGATCAGCCCCGGCGAGACCTCGTGCTGCTCCCAGATCTTGTCGAACATCGTCTTTGGCATATGCGTCAGCTCCTCCTGAGGCCGGCGGCGATCACGGCGAGGAAGCGGGTCGCCTCCGCGCCTTCGTTCTCGAAGTGGTGTGGCAGGTCGGCGTCAAAGGTGACGCTGTCCCCCTTTTGAAGCTCGTGGCGGGAACCGTCGACGACCAGCACCAGGGTGCCGGCAAGGACGACCGCGGTCTCGCGGCTGCCCGGCTCGTGCATCGGCGGGTCGGCGCGGCCGCCCGTGGTGGCGCCCGGATCGAGCACGTGCAGCGAAACGTCAGCGCGCTGCCCCGGCAGCGGCGGCGTCAGCTCCTCGACACTGTGCCCCCCGCGCTCGGAGCGCCGGCACCCGGCGGCACGGCTGACGACCACGTGCTGGCCCTCGTCCAGGCGCAGCAGTTGGGAGAGCGTCAGCTCCAGCCCGGCGGCGATCTTGCCTGCGACCGCGAGAGTCGGCGAGGTCTCCCCCCGCTCGACCTGCGACAGCATCGGCGCGGAGACGCCCGAGCGCTCCGCGAGGTCGCGAAGGGAGAGGCCCATCGCGTCCCGGAGCGCGCGGATGCGCGGGCCGACGGAGGCTGCGGAGTCTTTGGGGGCGACAGACGGAGAGTCGGTGGGACTCGAAGGCTTGGTCATAGTGGGGGCCATGGTTTGTACGCTATCACAGACGTTTGTATATGGGAGATGCTTCGGAGCGCTCCGGGCGGAGGCCGCACCCACCTCCGCTTCGGCAGGTAGAGGTGGGTGCGGCTCCGGCGTGAGGTGGATGGGTGGTTCTTCTGTTCTCTTCTCTCTTTATCTATCCCTGCAGCATCCGTCGAAGATCAGAGGCGATCTCCTCGGGTTCGACGTCCAGCTGGTTCCAGGTGAGGTGGACTACCGAGAAGCCGGCGGCGTGAAGCGCTCGATCGCGAGCGCGGTCGTCCTGGAAGGCCGAGCGAGAGGAATGGCCCTCCCAGCCGTCCAGCTCGACGATCAGGCGCAGGTGCGGCCAGTGACAGTCGGCTCTGAAGCGCTTGGCGCCGAGCAGAATCCAGTCGTTAAAGCGGGGTAAGGGGAGGTTGTGCCGGCGTAGGAACGGCGCGAAGCGGATCTCGAGCCTCGAGCGCTTGCGGCCCGGCGGCTCTTCGGTGAGGCGCTGAAGCGCGAACTGGACTTTTCGGGAGCCTCGTTTCCCCGGATAGCGCTCCAGGAGGTCCGGGAGCGAGAGCCGGTCCCAGCGGTTCAGGTATTCGGCCTCCTTGATCATCGCCACCACGTCGTCGAGCAGAACCGTGGCCGCGAGGTCGAAGATCGTCCGGTGGACCGAAGTGAGCGGGATCCCCTCCTCCACCGCCCGCTCATCATCGGGGACGACCGAGAAGTGCCTGCGGATCCGCTTGGTCGAGGTGCTCTTGTGAGGGACGGTGATGTGGACTGCTCCGCCCGAGTAGCCGCGAACGCCCCA
>Ga0207702_10005505_pt1 | contig 11076 bp, 14 predicted proteins | sample KBSCornC62_FD_184302 | JGI IMG/M metagenome (GOLD analysis project Ga0207702, IMG submission 184302) | Corn rhizosphere microbial communities from Kellogg Biological Station, Michigan, USA - KBS Corn C6-2 (SPAdes) (version 2) | ecosystem: Host-associated > Plants > Roots > Rhizosphere > Soil ...
TCCGCTCCCGCACCTGGATCGCCGCGCTGAGCGTGATCGTCGACCGCGACGGCGCAGACTTCACCCGAACCCGCCGCCTCGGGGCCGCCCGTTTCGAGCACGCCGTCCGGCGTCTGATCCTCAGCCGGGGTGGGCAGAAACCTTGCCTGCGCATCGTCGGCAAGATGTTCACTGCGCTCACCGACCAGGCCGGGGTAACCGCGCACCGACCAGCGCGTTGGAGCGGGTTCAACTGCTGCTGGCCGACTGGCACGACGCCCACCGGCGTCTGGTCGACACTGAGACCCGCATGACCGCAGTGCTCGAGCAGCTCAAGCTGACCGAGCTCGTTACCTCGATCACCGGCATTTCACCAGTCGGTGCTGCGGCGATCCTGGCGCAGACCGGCGACCCGAAACGCTTCGCCACCGCCCGCGCGCTGGTCAAACACGCCGGCCTCGCACCGCGGGAAAGCAGTCGGGCGCCTTCGTCGGCCGCACCAAGCTGACCGGTCAAGGCCGCCCCGGGCTCCGGCTCGCGGCCTGGCGCACGGTTTGGGGAGCCCAACGAGCCAACCCGGTCTATGCCGCCCGCTACCGGCACCTGACCACCCGCGAGCACAACAAGCTGCGGCCCACCCAGGCCCAGACCGTCATCGCCGCGGCGATCCTGCGGCACCTGCACGCCGTGATCACCACCGGCCGGAGCTGGGATCCCGCCATCGCCACCCACGGCGGCCGAGCCCGACCCGAACCAGCAGTCGCTGCCTGACCAAGCCGACGCACAGACCAGCGGGCGCAGCCGCGTCAAGCTGGCGGTCGGGGCGAGCCCTCCGCGGCATGGAGACGCACCGCGATCTCGACGCTCATCATGGGCAGCCCCGCCCGTCGTCGCCTCAACCCGATCACACGCTGCCGGGACCAACCCCATTCAGCTATGCAGGGACCGACGACAGGCGAGGCACCGACCCAACGCTTGACCACAACGACTCACGCTGATGATCGGATGTTGCCGCAGCGGTCCGGGATGTATGAACATGCACCCGGAGGCAGTGAGCAGCGCGAGGCCGTGCCTCGGCACCTCACCGGTGGCTGCACCACCGACAGGCCGAGGTGCCTTCCGCCAACAGCGGCAATCGAGTGCCCAGCCCATGCGGATGAAGCGGTGGTACGCCGGCTTTGGCCAACTGTGCGCTGGCTGCCCGTTGCGCATCGCCTGCACCAGAGGCCGCTCCGGTCGGCTGCGTGGACGTATGTCGCGAGGGCGGGGATCCCGCACGGTCTCACAGATGCCTGCTGGAGCGCCTCGACCGATCGCAACCCGCACCGGGGCAGGATGCCGGGGCAGCGGGCGTCGGTCTGCCCGGTCTCATGATCCACGGCGACCGGTCGGCCGGTGCAATTCGGGTCAGGCCGGCTCCTCAGGTAGCAGGAGCTCGGCCGGTGGCCGGCGCGGCGTCGGCGGCGGCAACGGTCCGGACGGACGGCCGAGACGCATCACCAGCTGGGGCCGGCCGGCGAGCCGCAGCTCGTCGCGCAGCTGCTGCCGCAACCCCGGAACGTCGATCGGCTGGTTGAGGTACGAAGCGACGTAACCGTCATCGGCGGCGGCGAGCAACACCCGCATCAAAGCCTGGCCGCCGCGCAGCCAGTCCTCGGCGGAGTCGGTGGCCGTGGCCAGGACGGCGACCAGGGGATGCTCCTCCAGCGGCCCGGCGTGCCGCCGCTCACCCGACCGCCAACCGGCGCCGAAGTCCCGCGGCGTGAACTCGGCCGCCTGGCCGGCCTCCGGGCCGACGCCGAACGACGACGTCGGGACGCCGGCGCCCTCAGCGACGCGCTCGGGCGCCGTCCAGCGCCGGAGCTCGTCGAGGTACGCCGGGTCGTGCTGCTGCTGCCGGTCGGCCTCGGCAACCAGCCGGGCGACCCCGCTGCGCTCCCCGATCCGCTCGACCCAGCGCAGGACGACACCCTCCCCCTCCGCGTGCTCTCGCCACGCCACCCGCAGCGGGACGGGTACCTCCCCCTCCTGGAACGGTGTGCGGACCGTCCGACGCCGCGGCGCCGCCGCCGCCAGACGCAGCTCCTCGCCGCTGGGCTCCCGCTCCCCGATCACCGTGATACGTGTGACCAGGTCTGGACGGGCCGGAGCCGGCCGCAGCTCGACCCGGACCGCGCGATGCCGGACGGCCATCGCCAACCGGAGCAGGAACACCGCAGCACCCAGGCCCAGATACGCCTGCCGACCGACCGGGTCCGCCACCGGCAGCATGCGCCGGTCGTCGAAGTGCACCTCGACGCTGTCCCGCCCGACCCGGAACGCCCACGGCTGCGCGTTGTGCAACGACGGCGCTCGACCGGCCAAGGCGACAAGCTCCTCCGCCTCCGGACGCAGATCGACGGCGCCCGGGCTCAGACCAGCCACGGATCGCCTGCCGCGGTATGCCCCACCTTTACTCCTTCGGACATCGCTCCTCCCGTACGTCACTGAACCGCACTTCGGTAAGCATGTCGATCTGGCCGGCGAGGAAGGTCACATGCTTGGGCCGTGGAGCCGCCGGCCCGGTATGTGCCGGACCGGCGGGTGAGGTGGGTGCGGTCAGATCAGCCGGGTTTCTCTGCACCATCGGCTGGGCCTTCCGCCAGCGGCCGAGGCCGAGGGTGTCAGCGGCGTGGGCGAGGAGCAGGTGCTCGGGTCAGTACGGCGGCGGTCTGCATGAGCCGCCGGAGGTCGGCGACGAACCGGGTGGCGGGTGCGCCGTCGACGACGTTGTGGTCGACGCTGACGGTGAGGTCGAGGATGTCGCGTGTTTCGATGCGGTCGCCGATGGCGCGCGGTCGCCGGCTGAGCCCGCCGACCACGATGACGAGGGACGCGAGCGTGGGCGGCGCGATCGCGAAACCGCCGCCACCGCCGAACATCCCGACCGCGGTCACCTGGGCCGTGCCGGTGGCGAGCCGGACCCGGCGGGAACGGCTCATAGCCGCGTACATCGCCCGGTACAAGCCTGGAATCCGGCCGAGGGCAGGAGCGACGGTGTCCAACAGGTGACCGCCCGCGGTGCCGGCCTTGACCGCCCGCAGCTCCGCGCTGATCTCGGTGACGCCGCGGATGTCGGCGTCGCGCACGACGTGCACCAGTCCGAACGGCCCGTGCTCGGTGGGCACTTCGACCAGCGTCTGCACGTCGACGTGGCGGTGCTCGATCAACCGGCCGCGCCAGTCCCGGTAGGCATGCACCTGCGGATGTGCGGCGGCCACCCGGCCGAGGGACGCGACGACGAAGGCCGTCATCGACAGCGGCGGATCGCTCTCGGCCAGCAGGCGTCGGGCGGTCGTGACATCGACATCGAACAGCCCGTGCATCGGCATGATCCGGCGACCGGCTCGCACCGCCGCGGTGACCAGCCGGCGGCTGGACGGGAACGGCCGCACCACGACACCCCGCTCCCGGGTCGGAGCGGGGTCGGTGACGGGGACTGCGCGCATCGCGATCGGCTTCCGGGTCGGCGGGACTGGGGCAGGTCGGCTGGTGCGGGACGACGACCACCGGGCACGGGGCGTGCTGGACGCAGTGCTGGCTGACCGACCTGAGCAGCATCCCGGTGAAGGTGCCGTGACCGCGGCTACCGACCACCAGCAGCTGTGCGCCGACGGCCGCGACGCCCATCTAGCACCTGCGCCGGATGACCCGTGACCGTCCGGGTGAGACGTCCGCGGGCTCGCCCCGCTCGGCTGCGACGGCCACGACCGTGTCGTCGAGAGTCTTCTGGGTGATCGCGGCGAGGCCGTCTCCGTCGAGGCGGCCGGTCTCGCCGATCGGGTAGCCGTATCCGAGCAGCATCACCGGCTCCCGCAGGCCGCCAGGCCCGACAACCGCGCCGGTCGGCCGCGCATGGGTCATCGCCCACGCCGGCGCTGTCCGGGAACCCTGCGATCCATCGACGCCGACGACGATGTGCCGGTCGAGCTCGTTGGGCTGGTCGGTCATGTCAGCCTCCGTTTGTGGCATGCGGGCGGCCGAATCCACCCGGTCCCGCTCGACCAGGCGGATCGGCCCACTGGCCGGGACTTGCCCGGGACGACGCTCCCCCGTCCCGGCCGAAAGCCCCTCACCTCGGCGGGATCCCTTTGTCCCGCAGGCGGCTTGTCGCCTTCGCGCTGCTACGCGAGCCAGGGGTTGCGCCGTACCAGGGGGGTGGCGGTCCACATGCGACCGAGTCCGAGGGTGTTGCCGGCACCGAGAAGACCCAGGAGCAGCAGGACGCCGGCGTAGATGAGGTGGTCGTCCATGAACGGGTTGCTGGCCGGCGGAAGCACGGCGCTCCACATCAGCACGACCAGCACCGCTCCGGCGACGGTGGCGATCCGCATCCCGATTCCGAGCATCAGCGCCACGCCGATGGCGAGCAGGGCGGCCATGAACATCACGTCGGCGAAGCCGGTGCCAGCCAGGGAGTGGTAGAAGCCGGAGAACGGTCCCTTCGCCGCGGATCCGAGGAACCCCTTGGTCGGGCTGCCGCCGTGGATCCATGCCTTCGCCGAGGTCGTGTCGTGACCAAGGCCGAACGCCTTGTCCAGGAACGCCCACAGGAACACGAACCCCAGCGCCAGCCGGATACCGGCCAGCAGGTACCGGACCGCCGCGGCCGAACGGTCACCGACCGCGGCCGTAGCGGCAGGTCGCCGGCCCGGCGGCCGGACCGGGCTTGCCGGAGTCTGCAGGGCGGTGTTGTGCTCGTTGGCGATGTCGACCATCGCACTCACATTCCTTCGTTTCTCATGGATCCGGTCCGCGGAGCGAATGCTCGCGAAGCTCAGTCGCCGTTCACCCTCGCGCCGGACTGACTCGGACCAGCTCGGGTCGGGTCGGGCCGGGTCGTGGTCAGTACGGCAGCGACCGGGCGCCGCGGCGTCCGCGGGGTCGTGTCCGCCGCCGGCGGCCAGCCGACCCGCAGGATCATCTGCGGGTGGTCGGGCCAGCCCATCAACAACCGCACCCGGTTGCGTACGCCCGGGAGGTCGAGCGCCTGCGTCATCGCCGAGATGGCGAGTCCCAGCCGCTGGGCATCCACCGACAACTGGGCGTAGGCCTCACCGGCCCGCAGCCGGGTCGCCGCATCGTCGTCGCGGCTGAACACCACGACGTAGGCCGGATGCTCGTCGATGCTCGGCCCACTCGAGGTCTGCGCCTCCTCCGGCCTGCCGACCTCGAAGTTGCGGAGGGGAACGTCGGCGTGCCGGGGCTGGCCGGGTGGCGCGTGCGTACGTCGGCAGGAGATGCCCTCGCCCATGGCGGTCGCGTCCGGCCGGACCCACTTCGCCAGCTCGGCCCGGTACGCCGGATCCTTGGTCTCCAGGTCGTCGGCCCAGGACATGGCGACCGCGAGATCGAGCCGATCGTCCGGCCGCACGACGACGGCGGCGTACAACGTGGGGCCGCCGACGGCGGCGCACAAGGTGTCCAGCAACTCGGCCGAGACGGCATCGGGGCGGAACGGGCGCCGCTCGCTGTGGCGTCCTTCGGCCGCCGTGATCTGCTGCCGGACGGACTCGTCGGCAGGCTCGCGTCCGTCGACGCGAATGCGGGCCAGCAGGTCGGGCCGCGTCGGGTCGGGCAGCCGTTCGGTCGTGGTCCGCCAGCCCGCCGCCGCCAGTCCCAGGCCGGCCAGGTACAGCGCGCCACCGCACGAGATCAGCAGCGCCCAGCCGTCTGTGTCCGTGGCTGCGAGTTGGCGCCGGCGGTCGGCCCACAGCTCCAGCGTGTCCGGCGTGAGCACGAACCGCCATGGCTGGGTGTTGTGGATCGAGGGTGCCCTTACGGCGAGCGCGACAACCCGTTCGATTTCATCGACCGACGGCTGGGTGGCTTCGTCGATCTCGGTCTGGAGTGTCATCTCGGGACACCGGTCCGGTTGAGTACGACCTTGAGTGCGCCGGTCTCGCCGGCGCGGGAGAACACGTCATAGGCCTGCATGAAGTCGTCGAAGCCGAAGTGGTGGGTGACGAAGTGCTGCGCGTCGATGTGGTGGCTGGCGAGCAGCCGGATCAGGGTGGGGGTCGAGTAGGTGTCGACCAGGCCGGTCGTGATGGTCAGGTCCCGGTCCCACACTCGTTGCAGGTGCAGCGTGGCCGGCTTGCCGTGCACGCCGATGTTGGCGACCCGCCCGGCCGGCCGGACGAGGTCGACGGCGAGCTCGAAGGTCGCCGGCACGCCGACTGCCTCGATCGCGACGTCGGCGCCGAGGCCGCCGGTTAGTTCCCGTACGGCCGCGATCGGGTCCTGCTCGGCGTTGTTGATCACCACGTCGGCGCCGAACTGCTTAGCCGCGTCGAGCCGAGCGGGCGCCATGTCGATGGCCACGACGAGGCTCGGGCTGAACAACCGGGCACCGCTGATGGCGGACAGGCCGATCGGCCCGGCACCGACGACCGCGACGACATCACCCGGGCCGACGCGACCGTTGAGAACCCCTACCTCGTAGGCGGTCGGAAGGATATCGGCGAGCATCAGCATGTCCTCGTCGCTGACACCGTCGGGCATCGGGTAGGTCGAGTTGTCGGCGAACGGGACCCGTACGTACTCGGCCTGGGTGCCGTCGATCTCGTTCCCGAGGATCCACCCGCCACCGCCTAGGCACTGCCCGTACCGGCTGTCCCGGCAGTAGCGGCAGGCGCCGCAAGCGCTGACACACGAGACCAGGACGCGAGCGCCCACCGTCACGTTCTTCACCGCGGCACCGATCTCGACGACAGTGCCGACCGCTTCGTGGCCGATGATCCGACCGTCGACCATCGCCGGCAGGTCGCCCTTGAGGATGTGCAGATCCGTCCCGCAGATCGTGGTCGTGTCGACCTGGACGATCGCGTCGGTGTCGGCATCCAACGTCGGACGAGCGACGTCCTCCCATGCCTTGACGCCGGGTCCGTGAAAGACGAGTGCCTTCATGATGTTCTCCAGTCAACGAATGCGGTGCCGTGCCCGGGATGCCCGATGGCGTGCCCGTATCAGGAACGCCGACCGATAGCTCCGCCGCCGTTGGACAGCGCGGTGGGGATCGGCGTCGTGACGGCTGGCGGCTCGGTGGCGGCCGCGGGTGGGTCGGCCGGCGGGGTGTGCGCGGCGCTGGCGGCGGTCTCGCGAGCGAGGAAGGCTCCGAGTTCGCCGATGGTGCTCATCAGCGGGGCCGGGAACACGACGGTGGTGTTCTTGTCGACCCCGAGCTCGACGAGGCTTTGCAGGTTGCGCAGCTGCAACGCCAGCGGGTGGGCCATCATGATGTCGGAGGCGGTGCCGAGTGCGTCGGCGGCCAGCGACTCCCCCTCGGCGGAGATGATCTTGGCGCGCTTCTCCCGTTCGGCTTCGGCCTGCCGGGCCATGGCCCGCTTCATGCTCTCGGGCAGCTGGATGTCCTTGAGCTCGACCAGGGTGATGACGACGCCCCATTCGACGGTCTGGACGTCGAGGATCTCGCGGATGCTGACGTTGATGCGGTCGGTCTCGGAGAGGGTCTCGTCCAGGGTGTGCTGGCCGACGACCTTCCGCAGGGTGGTCTGCGCGATCTGGTTGATGGCGTCGGCGACGTTCTCGATGGCGACAACCGACTTCACCGCGTCGACGACCCGGTAGTAGGCAACCGCGGACACGTCCACGCTGACGTTGTCGCGGGTGATGATGCCCTGCGACTGGATGGGCATCGTGACGATGCGCAGGCTCACCCGGCGCAGGTCGTCGACGAACGGGATGATGAAGGTCAAGCCCGGCTGGCGTACTCCGATGACGCGTCCGAGCCGGAACAGGACACCCTGCTCGTACTGCTTGACGATGCGTAGTGACAACGCCAAGGCGATCAGCGCGACCACGAGCACACAGATGACGACGATCAGGATGGGCATGTCGTGTCCCCACAGGGGGCGATCACTGTGGTGTTCGGCGGCGAGCGATGCTGCTCCCAGGGCGCGACCTGCGCGGCGGCCCGGTTCCGAACTGGCTGACAACCCAGCAACCGCAGCTTGCGCGTCGCGACCGCTCCCTGTCAACTGTGGCTCGGATCCGACCGCGGGGACGCCAGCAACGCCCGGCTAACGTCAGCAATGGTCGTGTCCCCCTGGCCGACTCGTCGCCCCAGCTCGCGGTGGGCGGCCTCGGGTGGCAAGCCGCGGTCGACCAGGACGCCAATCGCCTGGTCGACGGCGCTCAGGTCGGCCAGCGATGCGCCCAGCGACTGGGCGTTCGCCGCGGGCAAGGCGAGATGCTCGTCCAGGCGAACCGGCGGGTGGTGGTCCGGCCCGAGTAGGCCGTCGAGGTCGTCGGCGAGGAGCAGGAACGCACCGGCCTCCCCGGCGTGCAGGATCAGCAGGCCGCCGGCGGGGACCGCAGACAGCGGTACGGCCAGTGAGGCCAGCACCGCGGCCGGCCCGGCGGTGGTGCTGACGCTGAGCTCGCCGCCGAGCCCGGCGTGCGTGATCGTCACCGCGAGGCAGGACGGCACCGCGCGGACGACGTCCCGACCGAGCCGGTCCAGCGCGGCCGCGAGGTCGCCACCGAGGTCAGGGTCTCCCTGGAGGAGCAGCAATTGTTCGGCCACCGCGGCGGTGATCCTCACGTCGTTCTCCTGACGAGCGCAGAGTGCGCTGGGCCCGGGCGGCTCGACGATCCTCCGGCGGCACGTGCTGTCGCGCGGATACCGATCCAGGTTGGGGGCTGCTCGGCGGCGTACAGGACGGGAGGCGAAGCTGTCCGGTCCCGGTACGTCACGCAAACTGCGGATGGCTGCCGATCCGCAGTCTCGAGGCTAGCCCCATTCCGTACCGGCGAGCCTGAGCGACTTCAGGATGCCGAAGCGTCGGGCTCGGGCCCGGGCTTCCTCGCCCGGGCTCGGCGGACGGCCTCGTCCAGCAGCACTCGGGCGACCTCGGCCACCTTGACGTGCTGGGACTGGCTCATCCTCCGCAGCCGGTCGAACGCCTCCTCGGGGGTCGCGCCAGTCCGGCTCATGATCACGCCGAGGGCCTGGTCGATGGCCGCCCGATTCGTCAACGCATCCGCGAGCTGGGCCGCTAGCCGCTGGGACTGGGCCAGGATCTGCGCGTTGTGCACCGACACCGCCGCCGGCCGGGCGAACAGCTCCCCGATCCGCACCGCCTCCGGGCCGAACGCGTGCTTGGCGTGAGCGTAGACGTTCATCGCTCCCACCACCCGGTCGGGCAGCAGCAACGGCAGCGACAGCACGCTGTGCACACCCATCCGCCCGACCCGCGGACCGAACCGGGGCCAGCGGCCCTCACCACCGAGCGACCCCGACGTCTGCGTGGCTCGGGACTCGACCGCCAGCAGGCAGGGACCCTCGCCCAGGCCGTATTGCACGTCGTCCACCGCATGCACGAACTCCGCACTGGCGACCACCGTCTGCGGCCGGTCATCCTCCAGCATCGTCAGCCCGGCGCCTTCCGCGCCAGGGATCGCCTGCACCGCGAACTCCGCGATGTGGACCAGGGTCTCCTGCAACGGCCGGTGCCCGGTCAACAGGCCTGCCAACCCGGCCAGGCCTCCTTCGAGGTCCACGTCCACGGGATCTCCGATCCGCTGGGCGGCCACACACACCGCCACGTCCGAAACGGTAGACCTCCCGAGGAGACCGCCGGATGCCGGATCCGCGGCCGGCGCTCGCCGCGGGGCCAGCGATCAGGTCGGGCGCGTAGACTGAGGCCTGCTGAGCACCAGCCGACCCGGGTCCGGGACGCCGTTTTCCTGCCGCGTCCCCTGAGCGCACCGCTCGCCGCCGGGCATCCCGGTGATCTCCCTACGGGAGCCACCCATGGCCACCGAAGACCTGCTCGTCACATCGCCGACCCGCCCGACGGCACTCGGCAGCTACCGCGGGACCTGCCGCGGCCGAACCGCCTACGCCCGCGAGACCATCCCCGGCAGCTGGCAAGTCAAGATCCACGACCCGACCAACCGCCTCGCCGGACACGACGGCTGGCTGCTGATCGGCACCGGCTGGCCGACGCTGACCGACGCGTGCGCCGCCACCGGACTGGCCTGACCCGGCCACCGGCTCGACCGGACCGCAGCGGCTGGTCGGTTTCGCGCTGCTGTTCCGGCGGACCGGCCGACCGCGCGGTCATTGCGGAGGCGGTCGCTTGATCCTGACGCAACACCGTTTCCGTCGGCATGGGGAAGCGCGGCCATGGTCGCGCCATCCCGGAACTGGAGCGCCGGCTTCTGGTGACCTCGGCCGGTGTCCGCTGGCCGACGGTGATCCGGCGCGGCGGCAAGACCGACGCCACCGACGCCCCCGCCACCGAGGCCCCGCCTCGACCCGACGCTGTACTCGCGTGCTGCGCCTGGGAGGCGCAGATCAGCCGAGTGTCGGTCGGCTCAGGCGTCGAGGTCCGAGGCGCCGGCGTCGGTCGGGAGCGCGGCGTCGACGAGGCAGCTCGCGCCGGCAGGACGGGTCTGGACCTCGTCACAGCGTTCCCGCAGCCGGTCGAGCGACTCCGCGTCGCCGAGCGGGAGCGTTGCCTCCAGCCGATTTCCGTCCTTCGTCTGCGGGAGGTCCAACACCCCGTCGACAAGGCGGGTCCGGGCGCCGGTAGGAAGGTGACCGGCCTGGGCGTGTAACGACGCGCGGATGACGCCCTGGCTATCCGTCGGTTCGACATCGGCGACGGCGACGACCTCGCCATGCTCCGCGACAACGACCTGTGAGACGTCCCGCTCGGCAGACATTGACGGTCTCCTTGCCTCGGCCCCAGCTGAGGGGGAGACGTGGTCCGCCGAGCCTCTGGCCAACTTGACGTCGTCGACGGACGGCTGCGCAACTGCTCGGTTCGAGGCGCCAGAGGCGGTCTCGTCGGCCGACGGGGTACCGGCGGGCTCCACGGTGCCATTGGTCGACGTCATCTCGTCCGCCCGTCCCCAGCCCGAATCGAGCTGGTTGTTAACGCTCGCCGGGGGCGACGGAGACTTTACTGTCAGCGCGCGGGGTGACCTCGGTGGCCACACCCTACGCCTCCGAAACCGACGGGCTTGGTGTGGCAATTCGACCACCCGGCGTGCAGGCCCGATCGCCGGCAGACCGCGAGGTTCGGC
>Ga0207702_10005506_pt1 | contig 11076 bp, 22 predicted proteins | sample KBSCornC62_FD_184302 | JGI IMG/M metagenome (GOLD analysis project Ga0207702, IMG submission 184302) | Corn rhizosphere microbial communities from Kellogg Biological Station, Michigan, USA - KBS Corn C6-2 (SPAdes) (version 2) | ecosystem: Host-associated > Plants > Roots > Rhizosphere > Soil ...
CGCGCGAGTTCCCGGCCAAGTCGGGAAGGGAAACGTTCGGTGTGAACATCCTGCCCGAGGGCCTGTCGGTGTCGCCGGACAACGCGCGCTGGTACCTCGCGCTGGTCTACGGCATGGACAAGGCAGACGCCATGATCGGCCGGGCGTTCGTCACCCAGGGCCTCATAGAGGGCGAGAAGTTCACGGTGGCGGACACCCAGGCCCGGACCAAGGGCAAGCTGTCGGTCACCACGGACAAGTCACGGCCGGGCATGCTGGTACTCGTACCGCACGTCCTGCGGCAGACGGGAGGGGCGAAGAAGTGAACATCCTGAAGAAAGCGGCAGCGAGCGGCTGGCTGATAGTCCTTCTCGTGGCAGCGCTGACGCTAGCCGTTTTCCTGGTGCCGCCTCACTACGCGTACACCCGCGTCGCCCTGCTCGCGATCGAGTGCGGCCTGACGCTCACGGTGGTCTGGCGGGAAGTCCGCCGTGGGTGACTACGCAGACCTGAACCGCCAGTACTGGCTGGGGCTCGTCCTCATATTCCTGATCTGCCTGCCGCTGGACTTCCTGTTCCCGCTGTACGGCATCATAACCGCGACGGTCCTTATCGGCACCCACCTTACCGTCCACATCACCCGGTGCAGCCGGCGCAAGAAAGGAACCTCGAAATGAGCTTCGTTCCCGAGTACCCCGGCGACACCCCGAACCGGAAATGGGTAAGGGACAAGTGCCGCGCTCGCGGCTACGACACGGACCTGGTGGAAATCGTCAAGGTACTGCCCCAGGCACAGATCGACTGGCTGTTCTGGAAGGCGGTCGGAGACCAGGGAAATTTTCAGTGAGCGGCGACCAGAAGAAAGAATTCAGGCGTCCGGCCGTAATCGCCCTCCTGGGACTTCAGGCTCTCGCCACCTACGCGGCCAGTGACCTGGTGCACGACGACGACAAGATGTTCCGCGACATGGTAGCGCGCCTGTCACAGGCGGCAGACAAGGACAGGTGGCCGTGAACGGTTACGAAAGCCCCTTCCAGCTCCCGGAAGACCAGAAGTGCACCGCGCCCAAGGACGCACGCGACTACCCTGCCCTCCACGCCGTTGACGGAGAGTCAGGACACTACCGCTTTCCCTACACCGGAAAGCCGTGTCCCGTGCACAACCGCAAGCTGCGAGGCGAAAACGATGAATGGCATGAATGGGCACGGTGGCGAAGCGAGTACGCGAAACCGGACGCCACCGACGACTCACGGCAGTACGCCCTGAACTCCATGCTCCGCTACGTAACCGAAAGCAACCCGCCTGACATTAAACAGAAAACACACCGCGTGCAGCGGCGTCCCAGCGACGGGAAACTCGTCGCGGTCTCAGTCATATCGGTGATACTGGCCGTCTGCATGCTCACGTGCTTCCTGGCCATCTTGCTTTAAGAAAGGGGGAACCGTGGGAAAGCACAGCAAGAACGCACCCCGCGACCAGCCCGGACAACCCGAACCCGAGTACCGTTACCATCCTGACGACTACAGCTACGAGGCCCCGCCTGCCCGCGCCGAAACCGCGCTCGCGGCCGAAACCCGGCCTCAGCCGGCCCTGCGCGAGCGCAAGCCGCGCAGCCTGGGCAAGAAAATCCTGACAGGCGTCGTGATCGTGCTCGCCGTGCTCGTCGTGCTGGCTGTCATCGGCAACCTCCTGCCGCAGAAAAGCGGCACCAAGGGCGCTCCCGGTCCCTCCCCTGCCAGGCGGGTGGCAGTAGCCGACATCCTGCGCAACGACTCGCCCAACTGGCACGTGACCAACCACATCGTGGCCGTGGTGCGTCCCGAGGACGGCGGGAAGTCCGTAACGCTGGTGAACGCGGGCCACGGAACGGCGTGCGGTGTCATCACGTTCCCGCAGCTCGGCATCACCGCAACAGCCGTGTCCGTCTGGAACGTGTGGGGGCACACGCTGAGCCCGCCGACAGTCCGCGCGCTGCGCGTCGTGCTCGCACCCGGAACAGCGGAGTACCTGATCCTCCGGTAGAACGAATCAGAAAATCAGAAAATCAGAAAATCAGAAAGGAACACGAAAATGTACATTCAGCCTACAGCTCCCCAGCCTCCGGTACCGCAGCAGCGGCAGCCGTCGCGAAACACGGGCCTGGACATCACCGCGTTCGTCCTGTCGTTCTTCTTCCCGTTCATCGGCTTCATCCTCGGATGGGTGGCGATCTCGTCCGCCCACCGCGAGAACCGGCGTGCGGCCGGCCTGAGCGTCGCGGCCATGTGGATCGGCGGCATCGCGACCGTGGTCATCATCGTGGTCGTCATCGCGATTGCCGTAGCAGCCGCCAACGACGCCAACTCAACGCAGACCTACATGAACTGCGTGAACAACGCCCTGAACAACGGAACCGACCCCAGCGTCTGCCAGCCGTAGGAATAAACCCTGCCGGGATACGGTTACACCACCTGTACGGCCCGCTGACCTGCCTTTCCCCCCGTATCGCGGTCAGCGGGCCGCACCCGTCTGAGAGGAAGAACGTGGAAGATTACCTGCATCCGGACAAGCGGGCGGGCAACGCCGACCGCGACCGTTACGTAGACCACCTCGCGGCCATGGTAGCGTCCGGCCACCTGAAGCAGGAAGAGTTCGAGTCGCGGCGCGACAGCGCACTGGAGGCCGTAACGCACGGGAACCTTCAGGAACTCGTGAGTGACCTCCCGTCACTGCCCGAGCCGCCCGCGCGCCGTATGCGCACCTACCGCGTAGCGGTCAACGGCCGCCGCTGCCATATGAAAACCTGGCTGGCCGTCACAGGATTCTTCATCGTGACGACAGCCTTCACCGGGCCTGTGTGTGCTGGTATCTGGCACGGTTTCGGTCACGCGCCGCTTCAGGGAGGGCTGACGATACTCCTGATACTCGCTAATATCGTCGCCGGACTCGTCTGGGGCGTGACGATGGCTCCTGACTATGAGCGGAAAGAGTACATCGATGACTGAGAACACGTGGACGGACTGGCGCGGCAACGACTACGCCAAGGGCACGCTGATCTTGTACGCGCGGATGTCCGGCAGGTCGTGCGAGATGGCCGAGGGCGTCGTGAAAGACCTGTACGAGGTTTACTACGGCGACGACTACACCTGGCATAAGCTCGCCCCCGGCGAGACTGCCCCCGAGCACGAGGTGCACCGCTGGAAGAACACCGAAACCGGCGAAGTCTCGAAGTACAACATGCAATGGCACCGGCAGAACGGCGAGCCGTGGGTAACCGTTGAGGTTACCGAACCGCGCGAAACCGAGCGCCGCGCCAAGATACTTCCCACGAACAGGACCAGCCGCTTCGGCGGCTACTGGAACAAGAAGTGGGTCTACGACGAAGAAGCGGGCAAGGGCGACTTCATCGAAACTGAGCAGAAGCCGATCACGCTCAAGGTAACCGAGTCGATCACCGTACCGCTGCCGTGAAGTGCAAAGTGTGCGACGCAGAGGAAAACCGGGATAAGATCAGGCGGCTCCGGCAGGATTACGACGACGCGGTCAAGACCCTGAACCGAGCCCGTGAGCGCCTGGACCAGATCGTGGAAGAACTAGAAGAACTGGGCGCAGTTCCGTGAGCTGGTTCACTACGATGACGTGGTACCAGCAGACGGCCACCGCGTTCTTCCTCGGGTTCCTGCCGTCGTTCGCCGTTAGCGTGATCATTCGTGCAAACCTAGACGAGAGGAAGATACGGAAAATGAGCTTCGCAGCGTCGGGCGTCCCGTCCCCTGGTACGATCCCGGCGTCTTACAAGGGAATCCTGGTGCGCCCGAACCGCGAGCCGGTAACCCCGACGATCGTGTTCGCGCCGGACTACAACATGTTCGCGGCCTTCTGCCTTTCGTGCCGGGTGAACGCGAACTCGCGCAACGTGGTCTTCGCCGGCCAGCGCGAGCCCACGCCGTTCACACGCGGCACGGGCTTCTCGCCGTGCAGCCCGGACGACAAGCGCTGGGAGCACGTCGCGTTCCTGGCCGTCAACCCCGTGAGCTACTACAACATACGCAACGAGAACGCGTGGTACGACATCGAGCGCATGCGGAGGAATAACCAGTTCACCCGTGCGTTCTATTACCCGGAGCTTCGGAACATCGTGCCGAACGTGACAGACGAGGGGAGATCATGGGACTTAGGTTCATACGGTGCGAAGACGGATCGTACGTCCACGTCCGCAACGTCACGCGCCTGTCGGTCGAAGTCACCTACGATGACAAGGCGACCATCAAGGCCCACCACAACGGGCCGTCCATGCCGTTCACCGTCGCTGAGTTCGGCACCAGCCGTGACGCCAGCTCGTGGCTGATGGACCTGATCGACCGCATCGAGTGCGCAGCGCCGGCCGTCAGGCCGCGAGCCGTCCGCGCCCTCAAAGATAAAGAAGAAGGGTAACGAACATGACCGCCGTAACCGTCCTACAGGAAGACATCGACAACGGAAAGCGCAGCGACTCGCACGAGTGCCCTATCGCGCTCGCCCTGCTCCGCGTCCTGCCGGAGGGAAGCAAGGTCAGCGTCGGCGTCTTCATCGCCCGCATCAACGACACGACCGTAATCGACCTGCCCCGCGAGATCGAGCGCTGGACAGCCGCCTACGACATGGGCGGGGCTGTGTCCCCGGTTACCTTCGAGCTGGACCTGGAGGCGTTCCTGTGACAACCGACACGGCGCTCCTGGAGCCGCCGCCCCGGAGAACGGACAAGCTGCTGCTCAAGCAGTTCGGGCTGTCCAAAACCCAGCGGCTCCAGATGCTCGCGTGGGGAAACGTCCTGGCGCAGGTCGCGGTCCCGGTAGGGTCGGCGTGCTACTTCCTGCTCACCCAGGCGCACTACCTGGTCAGCTACCCCGAGCCGGACGGGACGAGCGGGTCGCTGGTCAACGTCTGGCTCAAGGACACCTGGGACCGCCTGCCCGTCCACATCGACAACTTCATTGGGGTGAACTGGTTCCACACCGCGAACCAGCTAGCGCCGCTGTGGTGGGTGACCGCGCGCCACGACTTCCGCAAGGTGCTGATCGGCTTCATCGCGGCCCTGCTCATCGGCGCGGTAACCGTGGGCCTGAAGAACCGCAGGCGCGCGACGCCCGTGCGGATGATCGCCTCCGTGCCGCTCGCGCTGGCAGCAGCGGGAGTCACGGCCGGGGTGCTCATCGCCCTCTTCGCGAGGGTAACCCCTGCGGTTACCCATTTCGGCATCGGCGGGAACATGCCGTGGGTGTCGGAGTGGATCGGGCGCGGGCAGGTAGAGCTGCTGGTCATCGGCTTCGCGTCAGGCTGGCCGGCCAAGATGATCCTCGCCCGTACGTTCGACACGGTCCAGCTAATGTCGATCGAGCGGAACATGGCCCAGGGGACCACGGAACAGTGGTGGCACAAGCTCGTGTACCCGCCGAACTACCGCCAGCGCATGAAGCTGCTGAAGGCCGCAGGCCACGAACCGGAGCTGCACAGCCGGTGGCTGGGGCTGACGCTCACGATCGGGGCACCTGTGTTCGCTTTCCTGGCCGCATTCGGGGTATGGCTCAACTACTTCGGCCCGGCGGCAGGAGCGCACTGATGGAGGTAACCACGAGCCGCGTCTTCCACGTCGAGATGACCGGCGACGAAGCCATGGACCTGGCGGCGTCCCTGCGGAGCTATACTGCGGCACTGCTGAAGCTACCGGAGGAAACCCGCAAGTTCCTGGCTGACAACGGCCACCACGACCGGGTACTGAAGTTCGCCACCGCCCTTATCCACGCACCGCGATAGGAGAAACATGACCACGCAGATCCGCGTCACCACCATGAGCGACGGAGACCGCACCGTCGCCAAGGCCGTCGTGATCGACCTGAACCGCCTTCCGTCGATCATCGCCGGCATGGGAAGCTCGTCCCGTGAGCGCGGCGACAAGGCCGACCGCGAGGTGGGCGAGAACCTGGCCCTGGCCCGCGCGCTGCGGTCGCTCGCCTCCAAGCTGGAGAAGCAGGCCGCCGGCAAGATAAAGCACCGCGAAGACTGCAAAGAGCACGCCCGCGAGATCCAGTCGAAGGAAGGTCTGAAGCGGCTCGCGAAGATAGCGGCGAAGATAGAGGGCACGTACCCGCTGGACGAGCCGCAGAACCCCAAGTTCATCGAGCCTGACCCCGCGTGCCGCCGCTCCTGCTGCCGGAAGGAACACTGATGAACAAGAGGATCGCCTCAGGCATCGCCTTCCCGTTCCTCTTGTTCGGCTTCGCGCTTCCGTCCGTCGTCGCCTGCCAGCACACGGACAGCACGCAGAAAGCCGAGACCCCGGCCACGGTGGAAGACAGCCAGCTCAAGGCGGACGGCTACAGCCCGTTCCACGTTCCCGGCTTCGGCAAGTTCGACGTGGGGATCAAGGGGCACAGCTACGAAGCCGTCGTCTACACGGGCAAGCTCACGCAGCAGGTCGTCTACTCGGCTAACAAGAAGCCGCAGCCGGGCATCATGATCACCGGGAAGGGTACAGTGGTGTCCGTGACCGCAGGTTCCCTCTCCCAGCTCAAGGACGGCGTCGTGAACGTGGCCAACAGTCTTTAACCCGCGCGGACGGCCCTGGTAAACCTTTCGGCCGGGGCAACAGGCGGCCTGCATCGGGTGGGGTTCCCGGCTTGGGGTAGTGCACTCCACGGAAGGCCGTCATCCGTCGCGCACCGTGTCCGCCTACCACGGGCATGAGAAAACCCCCTAGGCTCCGGCCTAGGGGGTTTTCTGCGTTCTACGGCTTCGGCAGATCCTTGACGACCTGCGCAGCGTCCTGTGCGCCGTCCTGAAGGGCCTGGAACGCCTGGGTGAGGTCGTTTCCCGCAGCGGCCAGGTTTCCGGCCTTCACGTCGCTTACAGCGGCCTTCCCGTCGTCAACGGCGGTGATCCCGTCCTGGAGGACCGCGTCAACCTCCCGGTTGGGAACGAGAACGACGCCCAGGGCGGACGCTGCCGCGATGACGATGTTCACCCACGACGGAGGGCTGGCTACGACAGCTACCACCACGGTAGCGGCGAGCCCTGCCAGGGCGACGGCGAACTTGGCGTAAGGCAGCAGCTTTGCCAGCGGTGCCGGGATTACCATTTCTTCTCCTAAACGGAAGTACCTGAAGCGGTAGTAAAGATACCACAGCAAGCCCTTCACAGACTCGATTTCCATAGTAGCGCTCGCTATGAACGCCATGAAGAGGTCCATAAACCTGAATTTTACCAATCCCGGTCAAGCGGCTCTTTTGCCTTCCCGATGCGCCTGGCTATTTTGGCTTTTCCCGCCGCGACCGACAGAGCGCCACGGATGTTGTTGCAGTTCAGGCCGCACACAGGGCACGGGTTTTTCTGCGAATTAGCGCTGCCGTGAGCCGGCTTCAGGTTGGAAATGTCGTCAGTCCCGCCCTCGGCGTACTGCTCAACGTGGTCTACCTGCTCAGCGCCGGGATGGCCGCAAAGATGGCAGATGCCGTTGTGCGCCGCGATGACGTTCGCCTTGATGCGCTTCCACACGGTTCCGGAAGGATGGCGCTGCTCGCGCTCGTATCCGGCCATGCGCTCGCCGGGAGTCTGCGGCTTAGGCTGCGGCTTCACGTCCGGCACGGCTTTCCTCGGTTTCGGCTTCTTCGAGCTGCGCGTCGTGTAGTTACTGGGCACCGCAGCAGCCTTCCGGGCTTTCGCAGTCGTCAACGTCAATACAGACGCCGCCGCATACCTCGGATTCGCACGGCCCGTACACCGCGCCGTTTATGCACATGTAGAAGCCGTCATTCACGTGACAGGGGCACGAATAGACCAGGCTCACCTAGTGCACCGCGTACTTCGCGAGCTGCTTCGCCGTGGACGGCCCGTAAACGCCGTCAGGCGAAAGGCGGCAGTGCACCTGGAAGTTCTTCAGCGAGGTAAGCGTCTGCGCGCCGAAGTCGCCGTCAGCGTCGATCCCGCGCACGCCGCGAAGCCCGCTGTTGCGGAGGTAGTACTGCATCGCGGCGACCTGCCTCGAAACGGTCCCGTAGACCAGGGCCGGGTGGCCGGACGGAACGACCGGGGGAGAGACAGCCGGGGGCTTCACTACGACCACGGGGGGCTTGCCGGACAGCGCCTTGGCGGTCTGCGGCCCTACGACCCCGTCTGCGGCCAGGTTCTCGTGCTTCTGGAACGCCAGCACGGCGGCGTAGGTCTTGCCGCCGAAGTCGCCGTCCACCATGAGCGGCCCGAAGCCGCATGCCTTCGCCCAGAGGTTCAGTTCCGTCTGGATCAGCTTCACGGCGTCGCCCGTCGATCCCAGGGAGGGGTACTGCGAGGGCGGGGGCGGCGCGGAGCCGGGGCGGATGACGTAGCCCCGGAAGACGTTGTAGTCGTTGGCCCCGGACGCGTACTGCGTGGCGTCGGCCTGCCGCGTGCCGCCGTACCCGCATCCCGTGGGCGAGCACAGGTGCAGTCCCGCGTAGTGCGCGGTCCACATGTCGTAGCTGTCGCGCGGGAACCCGCTGGAGGCCAGGTAGCGCTCAAGCGCGGCGGCCCAGCTCGCCATCACGTAGATCAGGGGCTTGCGCCCGCCGGGGAACCCTCCCTGCCGCAGCCACGCGAGGCAGTCCGCGAAGCTCCCGGCCTGAGTGGAGGACATGGTGCCGGGTTCGATGTCGGCGGCCATGGAGCCCTTGGAGCCGTTGAGGCGCAGCGCGATGGTGATGATGAACGCCTGCGGGAACCGGGCGCGGAGCGCCGTCAGGTTCGCGAACGGGCCGTTGTAGTAGCCGGCGTAGACGGGAAAACCGGGCGACAGGGCGCTCACGGTCACGTTGTCCTGGCCGAAGATGCAGTCTGCGGGCACAGCCGCCATGTGTCCCCCTTCATACGGGTTTGCACCATTCACCGTACCACGGTGCCTGCGTATACGGCAGCTTCCGCACCTTGTCCATCGAAGTCGTTCAAGATGTGAAAGTTTCGCAGTACGCAAACTACGGAACCCGCAGTACGGCATGCTTAAACCTTCGGATTCCGTCGTTGACTACGGACAGTAGCACTTGATCACTAAACTTTCCGTGCGAGGGACTAATGCACGTGCACGGGGTAGTTATACCGTGGTAAGCTGCAAGGACTACCGAAAGTGAGGGGGTGACTACAGATGGCTAAGATCACAGACCCGAAGCCGCCGGAGCAGCCGGAGGAGGGCAGCAGCTCTCAGCAGACGGCACAGCAGAACGCCCCGGAGGCAAAGGCAGACGGCCAGGCGACGACCCAGGACGAGCACGTGCACGAGAACGCCGAGGAGAAGGCGCGTGCGCTCAAGGAACTGGACGACGCTCCCGTCGTGAAGGTTCTGGGCTACATGGACGGCAGCATCGCCGTCCGGCTCGGCTGGAAGCACGGCATGCACGTGATATCCAACTCGCGGTTCAAGTTCATGCGCGAAGACCTCGACATGAACATCTTGGACGATCCGGATGACTACTTGTTTTGAGCCGCGCACACCGCGTACACCGCGTTCGCCGCGTCCTACGCGCGCAAAGCGCACCCGGCCCGAACATGTTAGGAAAAAGCATGGGAAGCCAGCATAGGAAACATAAGGCGCGTCGCAGGAAACGCAGGAGGCGACCGTGGCCCCCGCTTACCCGCAAGGGTGGGCGGGGGCCTATCCCTTTGCCTGCTTGCCGTACTTGTTGGCGTCGCGGATCTTCTGCGCGAAGTCCACGGTCACCGACGCCGTGTTCGTCGGGATGCGCATGTCGTCCAGGTTGACGGGCTTGAAGTTGCCGTCCAGGGCGTTGTAGAGCTGGTTCTTGTAGCCCTCGGGCTCCCCGACTCCCTTGACCGGGTCAGGCGGCAGCTCGCCGGGAGCGTACGGGCTCGGGAGCGCGTGCGTGACCTTCGGCGGCGCGGAATGGTCCTTGGCCTCAAGGTCGGCCAGGAGCGCGGCTGCCTCAGCTTCGGCTCTCGCCAGGGCGGCAGCGGCGTCGGCCTGCGCCTGAGCTGCGGGATTGGTGTCAGTCATGTTTTCGATTGTACTTAAATGTGCCGGATCAGGAAGATCCCGAACAGCACCGCGAGTACGACGATCAGAATTACGAGCCAGGTAGCCATCGTGCCGGCAGTTCTCCGCGTAGAAGGGACATATACGATCGTACCGGCACTCTTCCGCCCTGTCACACTCTGAAATTTTCGGCTCTGTCATGTTTAAAGTATTCAGTCCCTGGGAAGCCCGTGTTACGGTTGCATGGTACCTCACCGAGAGGAACCCCCGTGATCGCAGCCAGCCAGCACGCCCCTGCCCCGGCGTCATACACCGTCAAATGGGGAGACACGCTCTCCCAGATCGCCCTGGACTTCTACGGTAACCCGCGCAGTTACCCGGAGATCCAGCAGGCCAACTCCGAGATCGTCAACCCGGACCTGATCTACGCGGGCGACACGCTCAAGATCCCCGACGCGGCGTCTGTCCCCCCGCAGCAGTACGTACCGCGTCACGGTACCGCTCACAAGCCCAGGCACGCGAAGCCGTCTATCAAGCCGATGGAGATCAGGCACTCGGCGGTCAAGCACACGGCGGTCAGGCACCAGGCACCGCACTTCAGCGCCCCCGCGAGCGGCAACATGGTCCAGATCGCCCGGTACTTCGTCAACCACGGCGCGACTAAGACCGCTGCGGCAGGAGTGGCCGCGTGCATCTGGGGCGAAAGCGGCGGCAACCCGGAATCCGTGGGATCGGGCGGTTTCGGCCTGATCGGCTGGACCGGCAACAACATCGGGCTGCCCAGGGGCTACTTCGGGCCTACCGGCGACGTTCGCTACGACATGGCCGTCCAGCTCGCGGGCGTCGTGGGCTACATCAATGCGAACGGCGGGTGGGGTCCGATTAACTCCGCAGGCAGCGCCGTGGGCGCGGCGATGGGTTTCTCGTCTAAGTACGAAAGGCCCGCGATCCTGTATGCCGACATTCACTACGGAGGCGCTGGCGACCCGGTCGCGATCTGTAACGCTATTTAAGCGAAATACGGAAAAAGGCCAAAGTACCAACTTTGGCCTTTTTCGCGCTATTTTGGAAACTTCTTCAGATAGTCATTCAGAGCATAATCCCGCTTATGCCAATCACCATCGCCT
>Ga0207702_10005510_pt1 | contig 11072 bp, 8 predicted proteins | sample KBSCornC62_FD_184302 | JGI IMG/M metagenome (GOLD analysis project Ga0207702, IMG submission 184302) | Corn rhizosphere microbial communities from Kellogg Biological Station, Michigan, USA - KBS Corn C6-2 (SPAdes) (version 2) | ecosystem: Host-associated > Plants > Roots > Rhizosphere > Soil ...
GAGTTGCGCTGCTCAACGACAGTTTCTTCAACGAATTCACCCTGGTCCTGTCGAAAGATGCCCGCGAGGTCGTCCGCAACCTGGCCGACAAGGGCATTCTGGGCGGCGTCTCGCTCGGTCGCCTGTTCCCGGATGCACCGGCGATCGGCAAGGGGCTGGTCGTCGCCGTCACCGAAACCGTGACGGCGGAGGATATCGAAACCTTTGCCAAGGCGCTGGAGGAGGAACTGGCATGACCATGCTCAAGGAAGGCCGCCCCACCGTGCCGCAGGCTCTGGCCGAATCCGATGCCGCGCCCGTGCCTGCCACCGCCACCGGCAACCGCGCGCTGATGCTGGAGGAAGCGCTGATCTTCGAAATCGGCTCGGCCGAGACCACTGGCGTCGATTTTGCGCAGGCGCCAGATGTTGCCGACCGCCTCGGCAATCTGGCGCGCACCGACAGCATTGGCTTGCCCGGCCTGTCGGAGCAGGAAACGGTGCGCCACTACACTCGTCTCAGCCGCCAGAATTATGCCATCGACCTTGGCCTGTTCCCGCTCGGCTCCTGCACGATGAAGCATAATCCGCGCCTCAATGAGAAGGTGGCGCGGATGCCCGGTTTCGCCGATGTCCACCCGCTTGCGCCGCAATCGACGGTGCAGGGCGCGCTGGCAGTGATTCACGAACTGGCCGGCTGGCTGGTGACGCTGACCGGCATGCATTCGGTCGCGATGAGTCCCAAGGCAGGCGCCCATGGCGAACTGTGCGGCCTGCTCGCGATCCGCGCGGCGCTGGAAGCGCGCGGCGATGCGCGCAGCGTCGTCCTGGTGCCCGAAAGCGCCCATGGAACCAACCCTGCGACCGCCGCCTTCTGTGGTTACAAGGTCGAGGATATTCCGGCGACCCCGGATGGTCGCGTCGATCTGGATGCGCTGAAAGGCCGCCTTGGGCCCGATGTTGCCGCGGTGATGATCACCAATCCCAATACCTGCGGCCTGTTCGAGCGGGACATGAGGACGATCTCCGACGCGGTGCATGCCGCCGGGGCCTTCGTCTATTGCGACGGCGCCAATTTCAACGCCATTGTCGGCCGGGTCCGCCCCGGCGACCTGGGCGTCGATGCGATGCACATCAACCTGCACAAGACTTTCTCGACGCCGCATGGCGGTGGCGGTCCCGGCTCCGGCCCGGTGGTGCTGTCGGAGGCGCTTGCCCCGTTCGCGCCGCTGCCTTTCGTGGAAAAGCAGGGCGACAAATTCGTGCTGGTCGAGGAAGAGACGGTGGAAGACCATCATGGCCGGACCTTCGGCCGCATGGTCGCCTTCCATGGTCAGATGGGCATGTTCACCCGCGCCCTGACCTATATCCTCAGCCATGGTGCGGACGGCCTGCGGCAGGTCGCCGGCGACGCCGTGCTGAATGCCAATTACATCCTGCGCAGCCTGGACGATGTGCTGGATGCCCCCTTTGGCGGCAGCGGCCCGTGCATGCACGAGGCGCTGTTCAGCGACAAGGGGCTGGCCGAAGGCTTCACCACGCTCGACATCGCCAAGGGGCTGATCGACGAGGGCTTCCATCCGATGACCATGTATTTCCCGCTGGTCGTCCATGGCGCGATGCTGGTCGAACCTACGGAGACGGAAAGCAAGGCGGCGCTTGACCAGTTCATCCTGGCGCTGCGCAGTGTGGCCGAACGCGCCAAGGCGGGCGATGAGCAATTGAAGGGCGCGCCCCATTTCGCGCCGCGCCGCCGCCTGGACGAAACGCTGGCTGCGCGCAGGCCGGTCCTCGCCTGGACCGAGCCGGCACTGGCGGACGTGGCCGAATGACGGACAGGCCGGCGCCGTGGGAACCCGGCTCCGGCCCTGCCGCCGCCGGCAAGCGCCATGCGCCCGCGACGGAACGGAACCGCGATGCCATATTGGCGGTGCTTCGCGACGAACTGCCGTCCTCCGGTCTCGTGCTGGAAGTGGCGAGCGGCAGCGGACAGCATGTCGTTCATTTCGCCGCCGCCCTGCCTGCTCTCGACTGGCAACCGAGCGATCCCGACCCGGCGGCGCTGGTATCCATAGAATCGTGGCGGCAGGAGGTGGGCCTTCCCAATGTGCGACCGCCGCTCAGGCTCGACGCGAGCGCCGACTGGCCGGTGGAAAGGGCCGACGCGATCCTGTGCGTCAACATGGTCCATATCAGCCCCTGGGAAGCGACGCTGGGGTTGATGAAGGGGGCGGGGGCCGTGCTGCCGCCGGGCGGCCTGCTCTACCTCTATGGGCCCTATCTACGAGAAAATGTCGAAACAGCGCCGAGCAATCTTGCCTTCGATGCATCCCTCAAGGCTCGTGATCCGCAATGGGGGCTGCGCCGGGTGGAGGATGTGATTGCCGCGGCGGAGGGCGAGGGGCTGGTGCTTCGCCGATTGCTCGAAATGCCCGCGAACAATCTGTCGTTGATATTCCGGCGGCGGGATTGAAAGACTGCGCCGCTCCTGCGAAGGGAGGAGCCTGATCTTGGCCGTTTGACCCGCGCTCCTGCTGACCGCTCGTTCGAGTGTTTTTGCGGGAGCATGCTGTACCCGTAGCAGGACCGATGCCTCATTCTCTCCTCTCCCTCGTCACCGCCGAACTGGCCGCGCCCGCCGATCCGCGCGCGGCGGCGATGGCGGGCGCGCTGGCTGCGCAATATCCCGATGCCTCGCGGGCGGTTCTCTTCTACGGTTCCTGCCTGCGGGAGAAGAATCTCGACGGCTTGATGCTGGATTTCTACCTGATCGTCTCCGACTATCGCGCCGCTTATGGAAAGCGCTGGCTTGCGGCCGCAAACCGGCTGATCCCGCCCAATGTCTTTCCCTTCGAGCATAATGGCCTGATCGCCAAATATGCTGTGCTGTCGGAGGGTGACTTTGCCCGCCTCAACAGCCCTGCCGCCGACAATGTGTCGGTCTGGGCCCGCTTTGCCCAGCCCGCGCGGCTGCTCTGGGCGGCGAATGACCTTGCCCGCCAGCGCGCCATCACAGCCGTTGCCGGCGCTGCCCCGACGCTGCTCTCGCTTGCTCGCCCAATGGCGCAGGCCCAGGATGCGCTGTCGCTGTGGAGGACCGGCTTCACCCTGACCTATGGCGCGGAATTGCGGGCCGAACGGAAGGGGCGATCGCTTTCCATCGTCGATGCCGATCCGGAGCGCTACGCGCGCTTTGGCGAGGCCGCGCTGGACCAGGGCCTGCCGCCATCGCCGGAGCAGGCGGCTGCCCGCTGGCGGCGGTTGCAAAGGCGCGGCAAATGGCTGTCCGTCATCCGCCTGGCCAAGGCAAGCTTCACCTATGCTGGCGGCATCGATTATCTGGCGTGGAAGATCAATCGCCATGCGGGCACCACGATCCAGATCAGGCCCTGGCAGCGCCGCTGGCCGCTGATCGGCGCGCTTACTCTGCTGCCGCGGCTGTTCCGGGGTGGTGCGATCCGCTGAGCGCATTGGACAGCGCCTGTGCCAGCCCGGTCAGAGTGTAGGGCTTGCGCAACACTTCATGGCCCCCGAAATCGGTGCTTTCCGCTATATCGCCGGCATAGCCGGTGACGAACAGTACCGGCAGATGCGCATAGAGGGGCGGCAGGGTGCGTATCATCTCCGGCCCGGTCATGTCCGGCATCAGCACGTCGCTGACGATCAGGCCGATGTCGCGATGGCTGGTGAGCAGCTTCGCCGCCCTGGACGGATGATCGCAGGCGACCGGCAGGTGGCCCAGTTCCGCCAGCGCCGCCATCGTCTGGTTGAGGACGCGGGGATCATCCTCCACCACCAGGATACGCATCGGGGGATGGAGCACAGGCTCCCGGTCCGGCATAGGCGCGTCCATCGCACCTTCGCCTCCCGCCGCGACATGGCGGGGCAGGTAGAGATGGACGCTCGTGCCCTTGCCGGGCTCCGATTCTATGCGGATCTCGCCCTCGCACTGGTGCACGAAGCCGAAGATCTGGCTGAGGCCCAGCCCGGTGCCCTTGCCGACCGGCTTGGTGGTGAAGAAGGGTTCGAACACGCGCGACAGGATTTCGGGCGTCATGCCGCACCCGTCGTCAGTGACGCTGAGCATCACATATTCGCCGGCGGCGCATTCCCCGATCTCGTGCTGCGCCAGTTGGGCCTGTCCTGTCCTGATGACCAGTCGGCCCCGTCCGTCCATGGCGTCGCGGGCGTTGACGCACAGGTTCAATATCGCATTTTCCATCTGATGCTGGTCGACGAAGATCCGCCAGCCCTTCGCCTCATTTTCAAAGGCCATGGTGATCTGGTCGCCGATGGACCGATCGATCAATTCGGACAGTCCGGCCACCAGCGCATCAGGATCGACGGCGTTGGGCAGCAGCGGTTCCGACCGGGCGAAGGCCAACAGGCGGCGGGTCAGCGCGGCGGCGCGATTGGCACCCTCCATCGCATTGTCGAGATGACGGTTCGCCTCCTGCGGTTTCAGCCGCAGCTTGCGCTTGGCCAATTCCAGGCCGCCGACCACCACGGCCAGCATGTTGTTGAAATCATGGGCGATGCCGCCCGTCAACTGGCCCACGGCATCCATCTTCTGCATCTGGCGCAGATTTTCCTCCGCGACGGCGCGTTCGGCGGTCTCCTTCTTGAGCCGTTCATAGGCATCCGACAATTCGGCGGTGCGGGCGGTGACGGCCTCCTCCAGCCGGTCGGCGCGCTCCGCCTCGTCATCCGCCTGCCTGCGCGCATTGCGGCGCTCGCTATAGGCGGCATTGGCGAACCAGAGCGCGAACAGCACGCAGACCAGCAGCACCAGTCCGAAAAGCTGGGATGTCTTTCCGAACCAGGCGTTGCGATCCCCTGCCAGCGACACGGCCTCGCTGCGCTCCTGCAGCCGGGCGTTTTCCGCCTGGATGACCCGATCCAGCAATGCCGTGATGCGCATCAGGTCGCGGGACTTGCCCGCCTGATGGAACTGGGCAAGCGCTGCCATCTTCTGGTCGTAGGTGGTGCGCAGGCCGATCTCGCTCAGCGTCTTGCCGCGCTGGTCGAAGGCGGCCTGCAACGCCATCACATTGCCGCGCTGCCAGTCGGAATGGCGGGTGGTGTAATTGAGCACCTTGAGCTGGCTCCCGGCGGTGCGCCACTGGTCCTGGAACAGGCGGCCGGTATCGGGATCAAGGCTGATGACATAGCGGGCCAGCGTCACTTCCGCGCGGGCGGTCTTCGCCTCGAACGCGCGGGCAAGGGCGATGATCTCGAAACTGCGCCGCTGTTCCTGCAGCGCGCGCTCATGGTCATGCGCGGCATGGCTGGCGCTGTAGAGCAGCGTGCCGAGCGATCCGAACAGCAGGATGACGAGCACCAGCGGCAGGAAGCGTGCCACGAACGCTCGCCAACCGGTCGCATGTTCATCCATGAAAAACCCGTCCGTCATCGACAGTTACACTAGATGAACAATGTTAAGCGAGAAATGCCGCAGGTGAAAGGTTCCGTTTTTGCGGCGGATTCCGTCTCGTTAATCGGCCGTCCGGTCGTAAAGCCGATGACAGGACGCGTTCAGCCGATCGCCCCGGTCGCCTTGCCTGCCGCCTCGAACATGCCGATGATCTGCCCAACCTGTTCATCGCTATGTTCAGCGCAGAGCGAACAGCGCAGCAGAAAAGTTCCAGCTGGTGTCGCCGGAGGGCGCGCCATGTTGACGTAGAGGCCGAGCTCCAGCAGCGTCTGCCACATGGCGACGGCCTGCGTCTGGTCGGTCAGGATGACGGCGATGATCGCGGATTGCGGGGTTTCCGTGCCCAGCTTGAAGCCAAGGTCGGAGAGGCCCTTGTGCAGCCGCTGGCTGTTCTTCCAGAGATGGGCGCGCTTCTCGCTCGCGTGCATCAGCTTGCGGATCGATGTCGCTGCGGTCGCGACGACGCTCGGCGGCAGGGATGCGGTGAAGACATAGGGACGGCAGACGAGGCGCAGCACTTCGAACTTCGGGTGGTTGGACACGCAGAAGCCGCCGACCGTGCCGACCGACTTGGAGAAGGTGCCGACCACGAAATCGACGTCCTTCTCGACACCCTGCTCCTCATAGACGCCCCGGCCATTGGGGCCGAAAAAGCCCATGCCATGGGCTTCGTCCACCAGAATCATGCAATTGGGATGCTTGCGCACCGCGGCGACCATGTCGGGCAGGGGGGCGACGTCGCCCAGCATCGAATAGACGCCCTCCAGCACCACCAGCTTCAGGGCGTCGGCGGGCAGGCGGCCCAGGCGCTTGTCCAGATCCTCCACGCTGTTGTGGCGGAAGCGGACGATCTCCGCATCGCCCAGGAAGCAGCCGTCATAGATGGACGCATGGCTGTCGGCATCCAGCACGACATAGTCGCCCTTGCCCGCCAGCGTCGAGATCATGCCCAGATTGGCCTGATAGCCGGTGGAGAAGACCATCGCGCCGCTGGTGCCGTAGAAGTCCCGGAGGGCGTCCTCGACCTGCCGGTGGCCCTGATAGGTGCCGTTCAGCAAGCGGCTGCCGGTGGTGCCCGCGCCGAAATCGTCCAGCGCCTTCTTGCCCGCGGCGATTACCTCCGGGTCGAAGGTCATGCCCATATAGTTATAGGTGCCGAGCAGGATCGTGTCCTTGCCCTTGATCACGGCCAGGGTGGGCGATTTCACTTCATCCATGACGATGGCGAAGGGATCGCGCACGCCGGTCGCCAGCAGCGCCTCCCGTTCTGCGATCAGGGAATCGAACTTGGAGAAGAGGTCGCGGGTATTGGTCGTCATATGTAGTCCCTTAACCCGTTCGTCCTGAGTTCGGACCGGGCGCAGCCAAAGCCCCTCTCGAAGCCCGTCATGCTGTTCCCCGCTCCCTAGATCCGCCATTTCGACACGCTTGATGGCTACTCGGCACGAACGGCAAATAATCACTGGAGCGACTTTTGATCTGATTGGATCAGATCGGCCACTCTATTCCTTTATTTTACCGCGATTTCCTGACCGTCGGATGACGCCATCCGACCGGAAATCGCTCCAGGGCGGCCTTTAGCCCTTCAGCTTCGCCACGGCATCCACAAGCTGGCCCACCGTCTCGATCTCGGCCTGCATGTTCATGGTGATGATGATGTCGAATTCATCCTCGATCGCGGCGACGAAATCCATCACCGTCAGGCTGTCCCACTCCAGATCCCCCGCGAAGGTGGTCGCCTCGGTCAGTGCGACGCCCTTTTTGTTGAAAGGTGCGATCTGGCCCAGAACGCTGTCGAAAATTTGCTGGCGATCCGTCATTATCCCTGGTGCTTTCCGTGAAAGAGCGGCTTTTGCCCTCAAGCGTCGCTCTTTGGCAAGGGAATAAGGCGGCAATCGGGCATGAGTGTCGCGAAAAAAGGGGAGGGGATGATGACCCAGGCGACAGATGCGCCGGTGCCCAATGCGATCCACCTGCTGCGCACCGCGGTCCAGACCAACATGCAACTCAGCCAGATGGCCGATCAGAAGGCGAACATGCTGATCGGCGCGTCGATGGTGGTTTTCACCCTCTGCGTTGGTCAATTGCGGTCGGGTGCGCTGGTCTGGCCGGTGGCGGTGCTGGCGCTCGGCGTGTTTCTGGCCGCGACCTGTGCGATCCTGGCGGTGTTGCCGAATGTTGGCCGGTCGCGCGCCGGTGTGACGGAGGATGACAATCTGCTGTTTTTCGGCGTCTTCACCAGCCTCAGCGAAGCCGAGTTCAGTGCGCGGATGATGCGGCTGGTGGCGGATGACGACGCGCTGTGCCGGGCGATGCTGCGCGACATGTATCAGAACGGTCAGGTGCTCCAGCGACGCAAATATCGCTGGCTGGGCTATGCCTATCGGTTGTTCCTGGCCGGGGTGGTGATCAGTTTCGCCACGCTGGTGGCCGACCTGGCCTGGGGATGGCGATAAGGAAGCCAGCGATCGGTCCCGGCCGCCTGGAAATTGCTTCCGGCGCCTTACCGGAAATTATCGGCGTAGGCCTGGATCTTCAACGTCTTGGGCGCGGTCGGAATGACCGTATAGGCGATCCCCTCCCGCTCTGCATAGGCGCAGGCGGCTTCCTCGGAAGAGAAGGTCAGCCTGATCTGCTGCCTGGTGTCGCCGGAACCCGCCCAGCCGGTCAGGGGGTCGGGCTTCTTCGCTTCCGCCGCCACATATTCCAGCACCCATTTGCGGGTCAGCGCCTTGCCGGACTGCAGGGCGTTCTTCTGGATCTGATAGATGCGCGCGCTCATCGCGATGGAGACTCCTGAGGGAAGATCGGGTTGCGTTGCACCAGCGAATGGACCCAAGTCAAGGCTTCCCCTTGGCATCGGCCCGTTTCGTGCGCAGCGTGGCGCTGGCTGCCGCCGGATCGTCCGGCCAGGGATGCTTGGGGTAGCGGCCGCGCATTTCCTTGGCGATGGCGCGCCAACTGCCCGCCCAGAAGCCGGGCAGGTCCTGCGTCGTCTGGATCGGCCGGCCGGCCGGGGAGGTGAGGGAAAGGACCAGTGGAATGCGCCCGCTGCCGACGACCGGATGTTGGTCGAGGCCGAACAGGGCCTGGACGCGCAACTCGACGCGGGGGCCGCCCTCAGCGGCATAGTCGATTTCATGGCCGCTGCCGGCGGGGGAACGGAATTCAGGTGGGGCGAGCCGGTCGACCTGCTGCTTGCCGTCCCAGCCGATCAGCCCTTCCAGCACGCCGGAAAGTTGCGATCGGTCGATGTCGGAGAGCCGCCGCCTGCCCTGCAACAGCGGCGGGAGCCAGTCGTCCAGCGTCTCCATCAGCGCGGCGTCCGAGAGCGCCTCCACCCCGGCAAAGGCGGCCCGCATCCTGAGCGACCGCGCGGCGTCGGACCAGGGAAGCAGCTCCAGCCCGCCCTGCCGTACGCCCTCGACCAGGGCGGCGACGACCGCGTCGGGATCGGGCCGGTCGTCGGAGCCGGAGGAAAGCCGCACCGCGCCCAGCCGCCTTTCACGCAGCGCCTCTATGCCGCCATTGGCGGGCCGGAACCGCACGGTGCGATGCTCCGCGATCCGGCCGGCGAACAGGGCGATCACCTCCGCCTCGCTGATCGGCGCGGCGGAAAGGATGCGAGCGCCCGCCGCACTGCCCTGCACTTCGCCCACCGCCAGCCATTCCCCCCTTGCCAGCGGGCTGAGCGGGTCGAGCCGGAAGCCGCGTCCGCCGATGCTTGCCCAATCGGCCCCGTCCGCGGAGCGGCGTTTGGCAACCCGGTCCGGGAAAGCAAGGGCGAGGCAGAGGCCGGCTTCATGGCCCCCTTCCGCAACCAGAGGTGAAGTCCTGGCTGCGTCCGCCGGGGCCAGCTTCGCCCACCGCTTCGCCATCGCCCGCGCTGCGTCGGCCCGCTTCCCGCTCTCGCGTCGCCAGCGGATTCGCCGCTGCGAAAGGTCTGTATCCTGCCCGCCGATGCCCCGTTCGCCAAGCAGGACGGCGATTTCCGCGGCGACCGTCGTCAGTCCCATCTCGCCAGCCCGCACCAGCATATGGCCGATGCGCGGCTCCAGCGGCAGGGTGGCGAGCATCTTGCCATGCGCGGTGATGCGGCCGTCGGCATCCAGCGCCTCCAGCGCCATGAGCCGCTTGCGCGCCTCCGCCACGGCGGCGGCGGGCGGCACGTCCAGCCAGCGCAGGCGAGCCGGATCGTCCACGCCCCAGAGCGCGCAATCCAGGATCAGGCCCGACAGGTCGCTTTCCAATATCGCCGGCGGGTCGAAGGGCGGCATGCCCGCCGTCGCTGCTGCTTCCCAGAGGCGATAGGCCACGCCCGGCCGCTGTCGCGCCGCACGGCCGGCCCGCTGGGTTGCGGCCGCCTGACTCGCCCGCTCCGTCACCAGCCGCGTCACCCCCGCCGCCCGGTCGTAGCGGGGCCGTCGCGCCAGCCCGCTGTCGACCACGATGCGCACGCCCTCGATGGTCAGGCTGGTTTCCGCGATGGAGGTGGCCAGGATCACCTTCCGCCGTCCCTCCCGTGAGGGGCGGATCGCAGCCCGTTGCGCCGCGGGTTCCAGCGAGCCGTGCAGCTTGTGGACCTCTGCCCCAGCACCTTCCAGCCGCTCCGCCGTCCGTTCGATTTCCGCCACGCCCGGCAGGAAGGCAAGCAGGTCGCCTTCCGCCTCATCGCTGAGCGCCTGGCGAATGGTGGCCGCCATCGCATCCTCTATCCGCCTTTCCGCGGCGCGTCCGACATGGCGCAGTTCCAGCGGCTGGATGCGGCCCTCGCTTTCCACCACCGGCGCATCATTCCCGTCATGGGCCAGCAGCGTGGCGAAGCGCGCGCCGTCCAGGGTAGCGGACATGGGCACGATCCGCAGGTCGGGTCGCAAGGCGCCCTGGGCGTCGAGAGCCAGTGCCAGTCCGAAATCGCTGTCCAGGCTGCGCTCATGCACTTCGTCGAAGAGGACGGCGGAGATGCCCGAAAGCTCCGGATCGTCCTGGATCCGCCGCACGAAAATCCCTTCGGTCAGGACAAGCAGGCGGGTTCGGGCGGAAAGCCGCGAGTCCATGCGTGTCGCATAGCCGACCGTGCCGCCAGGCTCCTCGCCGATCAGTTCGGCAATCCGTTCCGCCGCTGCGCGTGCCGCAAGCCGGCGGGGGGAGAGCAGCAGCACCTGTCCTGTGCACCAGGGCTCGTTCAGAAGGGCTGGGGCGACCGCGGTCGTCTTGCCCGCACCCGGCGGCGCCACCAGCACGGCATTGCTGCCTTCGCGCAGGACGGCGAGCAGGTCGGGCAGCACGGCATGGATGGGCAGGGCGGTCATGCCTGTCCCTCTCGCCCCATTCCGGGCCGAGCGCAAGGATCAGCCGAACAGCAGCGCGTGGATGGGGTTTTTGGGATCGATCAGCATCTTTGCCGTCAGCGCCAGCGACATGATGATCAGCAGCGGGCGGATAAGCCGGCTGCCGAAGCGCATGGCGAGCCGGGATCCGATCTGCCCGCCGGTAATGCTGCCCACAGCCATGGCAAGGCCGACGATCCAGATGACATGGCCGCCCGCCATCATGGTGAGCAGGCCGGCAAGGTTGCTGGCGAGATTGGCCGCCTTGGCCTGCGCAGTAGCCCTGACAAGGCCGAGGCCGCCCAGCACGATGAAAATCGTGGTGTAGAA
>Ga0207702_10005511_pt1 | contig 11070 bp, 9 predicted proteins | sample KBSCornC62_FD_184302 | JGI IMG/M metagenome (GOLD analysis project Ga0207702, IMG submission 184302) | Corn rhizosphere microbial communities from Kellogg Biological Station, Michigan, USA - KBS Corn C6-2 (SPAdes) (version 2) | ecosystem: Host-associated > Plants > Roots > Rhizosphere > Soil ...
ACACCGAGCATGAGGCTTAGTGCCATGACGAGGCGTATGGCTCGCCTTGCTGTCCATTGCTGGATGATGTGTTTCATGTGCTCCCCCTTGGGGGATTGTAGGTACATTAACGTGCAAAAGCGCCCGCTCAGATTTTGGGCGGCTATGTTTACGTAAAACACCTTCCCTCTTGGTTTTTGCGCTTTGCCAGAGTATTTAAACACCATGTTGAAGTGAAAAAAAGTATTAATGCTTGATTTTGAGTCTGGATGCAACACAAGCGCGTTCGATGTATACTGGAGGCATCAACAAAGATTAAGAGGGTAACAAGTACATGATAGTTGTGATTATCGCGGGTGGGTCCGGGACGCGTTTATGGCCGTTAAGCACACCGGATTATCCAAAACACTTGCTGCGGCTTACAGATGAAAACAGCTTGCTTCAGAATACGCTCAAGCGCGTCAAAGAGCTGACTACGGTCGACCGTATCTTTGTGGTTCCCGAGGCGTCCCACTCCGAGCACGTATTCGAGCAGCTGCCCGAACTTCCCAAGGAAAACATACTGATAGAGCCGGGCAGGCGTGGCACGGCGTCATGCTTCTTACTTGCTATGAAGGCTATTCGCGAGCGGGGGCTGGATGACCAGGCTATCTTTTTCCTCTGGGCCGACCATGTCATTCGTGACTACGCTGGCTTCAGTATTACAGCCTCGCTTGCCGGCGAACTGGCTGAAAAGAAACAGAAGATGGTGTTTGTAGGCGTGGAGCCAACGTATCCGTCTACCGGGCTTGGTTACATGAAGAAGGGTGAGCGGTTGGAGAATGGCTACAAGACGGCGTATGAGCTGGTGAAGTTTGTTGAAAAGCCGGACCGTTCAACTGCCGTCAGATACTTTAATAGCGGTAAGTATTTATGGAACACCGGGTATCTTATCGCTACGCTCGGGACGCTCGAACGTGTTATTCAGGAAAATAATGAAACGATGTGGAAGAACTACGAGGCGCTGCAGTCGAGTGGGGATATAAGTAAGACATATCTTGGATTTGAGTCAGAGCCAATCGATACAGCTTTGTCAGAGAAAGTTACCGACGGGCTGGTTGTTTCCGGATCATTCGACTGGCTGGACGTAGGGTCGTTTGGTGATCTGCACGAAGCGAATGGATCAGATGAGCATGGCAACCATTTTCGCGGCAAGCGTATTTACGAAGACCAGGTGGAGAACGCTTATCTCCGCAACGAAGAAGATAAGCCTGTGGTTGTCATCGGCCTGGACAATGTGGTGGTCGTAAACACCCCGAACGGCGTGCTGGTGGCTCGTAAAGACCTGAGCCAGAAGGTCAAGGACGCCGTGAAACGGATGCAAGAGGACGAGTAGTGGCGAGTCTACGCGAAGTTCTAGCGCACGAGCCAAACGAATTGAAGTTCGGGACCTCCGGGCTCCGGGCGCTCGTCACCGATATGACCGATCTGGAATGCTACATCAATGCGCTTGGCTTCATACATTTTCTGCAAGCGAATGATGGCTTGCAGGCGGGTGGCACAATGTACCTGGCGGGCGACCTGCGCGACAGTACGCCGCGCATTATGCGCGCGGTGCTGCAGGCGATTGTTGACGGTGGCTGCATGGTAGTAAATTGCGGGCTGGTGCCCACGCCGACAGTTTCGTACTATGGGTTTGAGCACGATGCCCCGAGCATCATGGTCACCGGCAGTCATATACCGGCTGACCGCAACGGTATAAAGTTCGTGAAGCGGGCAGGGGAAGTGCTGAAAGAGGACGAGCAGCCCATCAAGGATGCGGTGGCCAAGGTGCGTGCAGAGTTGTATGCGCAGGACGAGGCGGACAGCAAGTTCGACCACGACGGCATGCTAAAGGCTCCGCCAATGATGCCGAAAGCTACAGAGGATGCGGTGCGGGTGTATGAAACGCGCTACGAGACTGTATTTGGCTCCGATGCGCTCAAGGGTCTACAGGTGGTTTTTTACCAGCATTCATGCGTGGGACGTGATCAGCTCGTAAAGATACTGGAGCGGCTGGGGGCGAATGTTATTCCCGAGGGTCGTTCGGATGTATTTATCCCCATCGACAGCGAAAATGTGACGCCCGAAAACCAGCAGTATTTCAAGGAGCTCGCGGCCGCACACCCGGGCACCTTTGCTATCGTTTCGACCGATGGTGACAGTGACCGGCCGTTCATGGTTGACGAGACCGGAACTTTCCACCGGGGCGATGTGCTTGGTGCGGTGGTGGCGACATGGCTGCATGCCGACTTTGCCGCGTACCCGATCAGCACCAGTGATGCAGCAGATACGTACCTGGACCAGCATGGCGTACGGTACGCGCACACGAAAATCGGGTCACCCTATGTTATTAGCGCAATGGAGTCGGCCGGCGGCCGCAGTGTCAGCTGGGAGGTGAACGGTGGTTTCTTAACCGGCAACGATATAACGATTAATGGCCAGACGCTGAAGGCGCTGCCGACGCGCGACGCCATTCTGCCGATAATCGTGGCCATGATTGCCGCAAAAGAGCAGGGCAAGAAGGTCTCTGAACTTTTTGCGCAACTGCCTGCCCGGTTTACGCAGGCGGGACTCATCGACAACTTTCCGCCGAATGCGTCGGTTGCATTGGTTGAGCGCTATGCAAGCGACACGGCCGAACTGAGGAAAGAACTGGAGAGGTTCTTTACGCCGGAAAAGGGCTTTTCGGAAATTACCGAAATTAACACACTGGACGGCATCCGTATGATATTTAGCAACGGCGATATCGCGCATATGCGTACCTCTAATAATGCGCCGCAGCTTCGGATGTACTCGTGTGCCGATTCGCAGGAGCGTGCCGATGAGATCGTGGCGCTCGCGATTGCCGAGCCGAACGGAATTTTCCGCCAGCTGGAAACTTTTCTGACAAAATAACTATTCGTTGATAATGTCAGTAACTTTGGCAACCAGCTCGTCGAGTCGATCCTGTGTTTTCGCCTCGGCATTCAGGCGTACGACCGACTCGGTGTTACTGGCACGCACATTAAACCAGCTGCCGTCGGCAAATTCCACGGTCAGGCCATCCAGGTTGGACTGTTTTTCTGTCTGAAATGCATCGCATAAGTGGGCGAACACTGCGTCCTTGTCTTTGACCTCGAAATTTATCTCGTGCCCCATGAAGTAGAGGTGATACTCATCAACCAAATCACTCAGCTTTTCGCCGCTGTCACTGATGGCCTGCATGGCAACCAGGGCACCGATCAAACCGCTGTCCGCGTCAAAATTCTCTTTGAAGTAGAAATGCCCGGTACCTTCCCCGCCAAACGGCGCGCCGATCTCGCGCATTTTGGTGCCGATGTATACGCGGCCAACCCGTGTGACTTCAACTTTCCCGCCCCATTTGGCGATGAATTCATCAACGGCATGGCTCATGCGCAGGTCACGCACCACGGTGCTGCCCGGATATTTACACAGGTATACTTTGGCCATGATGGTCATCAGATCGCTGCCGGAAACGATACGGCCACGGTCATCGACAAACGCTGCGCGGTCGCCATCACCGTCAAACGCAACTCCAAAGTCTAGCTTGAGCTCGGTGACCTTCTGGATGAGGTCCTGCATATTCTCTGGCTTCATTGGATTGGCTTCGTGGTTTGGGAATGTGCCGTCGAGCTCAAAGTACATCTGCTGCACTTCGAGCGGCAGCTTCGACAGCACGGAGGGTAGTATGGCGCCGGCCATGCCGTTGCCGGCGTCGATAGCGACTTTGAAGGGCTTCAGTTCGCTCACAAATGTCAGGCAGTGCGCCGCCCACACTTCGGTGATGGATTTTGGTGTGATGGCGCCGGGCTTTGCGGCTGGCGTGCCGAGCTCCCCTGCTAAAAACTTATCGCGGATTTCACTCAGGCCCGCGTCGAGCCCGACGGCTACAACCTTATCGCGGTACAGCTTTATGCCGTTGTCGTTACCAGGATTGTGGCTCGCGGTAATAACGGCACCGCCGGCCAGATCCCACTTGCCTACCGCGAAATAAATCATATCGCTCGTCACTTCGCCGATGTCCCAGACGTCCAGCCCCTGCTTTGTCAGGCCTTTTATAAACGCCCGCGAGAGGTTCTTCGAGTCGGGTCGCATATCATGACCAACCGCGACAGTGCCTTTGACTGGAAGCCAGTTAGCGTAGGCTCTGGCGATTTGCTCGGCTGTTTCTTCGGTGAGCTGGCTGCCGACCTTTCCGCGAATGTCATACGATTTGAAAATATTGGCGAGATCTTGCACTGCGTTGCTCCTTTGCGGGTACGTGCCACTGGCATCTATCATTTGCTTCCACCACAGTATGGCCTGAAAGATAGCTTGTCAATAACTTCTTTCGGACTTGTTGGCGCGCGGTATATTTGACTTTAATAAGCGTGAGCGCTATTGTGAGCTCAATAAAAATTCTAACAAAGAATAGCACTTTATGGCCGAAGGGCAGTGGCGAGGAGACCGCACGATGCTAGTGGGACCGGAAAAGGTTGGGGCCGAAGTTATTGCCGGTGGTGGGCCGGCGGCAGGGGGTGGCGAAACATATAGTGAGCCGTTTGAGGCATGGGCGTCCCACGCACTGGGCCTGAACGTGCTGCAGCCGAAGTTTGACGGCTACTGCATCGTCTGTGGCTGGCCGGATGTACTCCCTGACGGGTTGCGGGACCAGTACTGCATAGACAGTCCGCCGCCACCTCGTGGTGATGGCCTCCCTGTCCAGTTTATCGATTGGCCAGGTTCCCCGTGAAGTACGCGGAGCTTATTCTACGGTGACGGATTTGGCGAGGTTGCGCGGACGGTCGACGTCGTAGCCTTTTGCGGTGGCGACGTAGTAGCTAAATAGTTGCATGACGATGACGGCCAGCAGCGGTGAGGTCTGCGGGAGCGATTTCGGTACGTAAATGACGTCGTCTGCCAGCTTGGCGATTTCTTTGTTGCCTTCTGTCGCGATGGCGATGACGGGACCTTTCCGTGCGCGAACTTCTTCGATGTTCGACATGGTTTTGCTGAGCAGTTTTGTGTCGGTTGCAATGACGAATGTTGGGAACTGCTCGTCGATGAGCGCTAGTGGGCCGTGCTTCATTTCCCCGGCCGGGTACGCCTCGGCATGCACAAGCGCGCATTCTTTGAGCTTTAGCGTGCCTTCGAGCGCACAGGGGAAGCCGTAACCGCGACCGAGGTAGAAGTAGTCTCGGTAGTTCTGGTACTTGTGGGCCAGCTTTTTAATCTCGTCGGCCTGGGCAAGTACCTGCTCGGCTTTGCCGGGCAACGCGTCGAGCTCCTTAAGCAACGGCTTGTACTTTTCGCTGCGGCCATTGCTTAAGGACAGAGCGATAAGCATGAGGATAATTGACTGGGCAAAAAAGGCTTTGGTGCTGGCGACTGCTTGTTCGGGGCCGGCATGGCAGTATACGCCGGCATCGGTCATGCGGGCGATGGTGCTGCCCACAGCATTCACGACGCCGAGCCGCAGTACGCCGTAGTTCTCTACTTTCTTCAATGCGGCGATGGTGTCGGCTGTTTCGCCGGACTGGCTGACGGCTATCAAAGCCGTGCTGCGCGAAAACGGCTCGTCACGGTATTTGAACTCGCTTGCCTGCTGCACCTCTACCGGTATGCCGGCAATATCTTCGATGGCGTATTCGCCGTAGAGGCCGGCGTACGACGCAGTGCCGCAGGCGACGATCACGATGCGGTCGATGAATCGTAATTGCTCCGCTACGTTTTCAAGACCACCCAGCTTCACCGTGTTGCTCTCGATTTTAATGCGCCCCAAAATGGCAGAACGCAGTGTCTGTGGGATTTCGTGCATTTCTTTGAGCATAAAGTGTGCATAGTCCCCCTTAGAGGCTAGCGATGCGTCGTAGTCGAGTGTTTCGGCGGCGCGTTCGATTAGCTTGGCTTTCTTGAAGTCCTTGATGCGGTAGGTGCCATCTTGCTCGGCGCGCACGTACTCGTAGTCGTTTAAAAATACGACCTGCTTGGTGTGCTCGTGGATGGCGGACGGGTCGCTACCGAAAACGCACATGCCCTCGCCTACCCCGAGCACCAGCGGGCTGCTCAGGCGGGCGGCGTACAGTACGCCAGGCTCTTTAGAGGTCATAACGGCAGTTGCGTAGGCACCGCGGAGTTCGTTCAGCGCTTCCTCGAACGCCTCCTCGAATGTTGCGTGCTTGCGCAGATAAAAGTCGATAAGGTGCGGAATGACTTCGGTGTCAGTCTGACTGACGAATGTGTATCCTTGTTTTTCCAGGTGCTCGCGCAGCTCCTTGTAGTTTTCGATAATGCCGTTATGGACGACAGTGATAGTTTTACTGTCGTTGTAATGCGGGTGTGCGTTCAGAGTGGTGACCCCACCGTGCGTGGCCCAGCGGGTGTGACCGATGGCGCTGTTGGACTTTGGTGTTTTGCCCAGCGAATCACGCAGGGCCTGCACGCGACCCACTTGCTTGTCCGTAGCAATTGCGCCCTTTTCCAGAAATGCTACACCTGCCGAGTCGTAGCCGCGGTATTCGAGCGCGGTCAGGCCGTCCAGTACGACATCAACGGCTTTGGGCTGCTGGCCGATAAATCCTACAATACCGCACATATTATTGTTGTCCCTCGGTATTGTTGCGGTTTGTTCCCGGCACGTTGTTGGCAGTAATTTTCATATCAAGAGTTCTCCTGTTACTTGAAGATTCGCATTATAACGATCTGTCAAAAAAGTTGCATACTTTTGGCAACAATTTATTGACAAATTTATAGCTATTGTACAAAAATTGGTGTATGAAAAATGACAGAATTACCGTACAGGAGCTGCTAAAGGAGTTGGGGTTTCCGGAAACGGATGCTGAAACATATTGGGCGTTGCTCAACCTGGATACGGTGTCAATCCGACGGGTTGCGAAGGCAACGGGCATAAATCGCGGCACGACGTATGAAGCAATAAAGCGGCTGCAGACAGCTGGCTTGGTAAATGCCCGGCGAAGCGGGCAGCGGGAATATTACGGTGCGGAATCGCCGGAACGAATTTTTGACCTTATACGCGATAAACGCAAAGAACTTATGTATGCTCAGCAGGATGCGCAGCGGCTCATCCCTGAGCTCCTCGCCAGAAAAGCGCATCCTGCCGGTCGTCCGCTGGTGAAATATTACGAAGACGACGAAGGCGTGGTGACCATACTGCGTGATGTGCTGCGTACCTGTGCACAGCTGGATGTGCCGGAATATTACGTCTACTCGTCCCGGCCGATGCGGCAGTATATGTACCGCAAATTCCCCGACTTCACCCAACGCCGTATTCGTGAAGGCATTGCCGTGAAAGTAATTGCAGTCGGGGAGGGCGGTGAGCAGGAAGCCAACAGCGAGCGAAAGTGGATCCGGGAGCCAGGCGAGGCCGGGGTTTCCAGCTATACGATTATTTACGGAGACAAGGTTGCGAGCATTTCCATGTCGAGCGACTTTTCACCATATGGGGTAGTCATCGAAGACACGGGCGCTGCAGCTATGCAGAAACTGCTTTTCGAACAACTGTGGGCTTCGTTTGAGTCCGGTCCCGTCCGGCCAGCGTCTGCTTAAGGTAGCTGGTCATGCTGCGGCGGAAATGTTCAGCTGAAAAGCGCCGGGCGTAGACGGCTATGGCCGCGTTGCTGTAGCGGCTTTGGTCAAAGTGCTTGAGCGCGGTAGCGAGCGAGCTGACAGTTGGTTCAGTAAAGAACTTGCCATTTTTACCGGGCAGAATGTAGTCGAGCGCGCCGCCGGCTTTGTAGGCAACCACAGGTGTGCCGGAGGCCATGGCTTCGACCGGGCTGACGCCGAAATCGTCCAGCCCCGGGAAAATGAATGCTTTGGCACTGGCGAGTTCTTCCTCCACAACCTCATCACTGGCGTATCCCAGGAACGTTACGGTTTTGCCGGCCAGCGAGCGGAGTCGCTTATGGTCAGGGCCATCGCCAATGACGGTGAGTGGCAGACCGAGCTCGGTGCAGGCCTGGATAGCGAGGTCGAACCGTTTGTAGGGTGTCTGGCGTCCTGAAACCAAAAAGCCCTTACGCTCACGCTTCCTGTTCTGTGGTTTTTGGAATCGTTCCATGTATACGGGTGGATGTATGACTACACTTTCCCGGCCATAGTATCTCTTGATTTCGGCTTGGATATGACTGGAGTTGGCGATGATATAATCCGGCCGCTGGGCGGCTTTGCGGTCCCATCTGCGCAGAGGTCCCACCAGCAGGCGGAGGCCAATACGCGCCAACCAGTCGAACGGGCCGAACCCGGGCTGTCTCATGTACTGGTTGTAGCGGCTCCAATAGTAGTGTGTCGGCGCGTGGCAATAATTTACGTGTATGGTGCCTTCGGGTACTTTTATGCCTTTAGCTTCGGCACCGGAGCTGCTGATGACCAGGTCGTAGCCCTCGAGCTTCAGACGGGTGAACCACACGATGCGCAGAAACGGGATACATTTGCGCATAAAACCCAGCGGCTGCAACCAGCTGGTGTGCACCTTACCGTCCAGCCTTTCGCGCCACTTCTTCGTCGCGTACGACGTGTATATTGGTGCGTCGGGGAACATCTGATGTAGCTGTTCCACGACCAGTTCTGCGCCGCCACCGACCAACCAATCGTGTACGATCGCTACGCGTGGTTTTTTAGTTTCCATTGATGATCCAGGGATGTGTTTTTTGAAGCGGCAGGATGGCCGTGTCAACTGTCAGGAACGGCAAATGCTGCGCTTCGGCGACAGTCAGCAGCGCGTTGTCAAATGGGTCGGCGTTTTGTGCGTGAAAGATGCGGTAGTCGCGGAGCTGTTCGTGTGTGAAGTCAAGCACCGTAAACCCTTCTTGTTCCACGGCCGATTCGAAATCGGCAGGGAGCTTTAGCTTGCCTGTGGCGGCCTTGGCTTTCAGCTCAAATAGACTTAATACGGAAACGTACACCTGTGGGGTGCGGGTTATGAGCCGGGCGGCATCTTTACCGAGCGACGGACTGTCCAGAACTGCCCAGAGCAGTATATGCGAGTCAACAAGCAGGTTTTTCATGTGGCAGACTACTCCCCCAGCATCTGTTTGGCGATTTCCTCGTCAGTTTCCCTGCTGAATGCGTCCGGGGCAATCCAGATTTTACCCTTCAAGCCCCCCAGCTTCCTGTATACTTTCGTGCCGTCGTTGTCAGGCTTGCGGTATACCAGCTCAACTTCCGGTTCGCCGCGATTGCCAATAAAAATCTGCTCACCGTTCCTGGCTGCGGCGATGTATTTGCTTAGATTGGTCTTGGCGTCATGGATGCTTACGGTTTCATAACTATATGTTAGCTAAAGTTAGCTAAAAATGTCAATGCGCTTATTTTGCTCCGGTCCGCTCCAGCACGACGCGGAAGGTTTTGAGCAGAATCGTTACATCCAGCCAGAAGCTCCAGTTTTGTACGTAGTACACGTCGAGCTTGCGGCGCTCCTCGAACGGTATATCGCGGCGGCCGGACACCACGGCCAGGCCGGTCAGGCCGGATTTTACGCTCAGGATCGTGTGCTTTTTCTCGTAGTTACTGAGCTCGTGCGGCACTAGTGCGCGTGGGCCAACCAGGCTGATGTCGCCCTTGACTACATTAATAAGCTGCGGCAATTCGTCGAGGCTGGTGGCACGCAGGAATCTGCCGATCGGCGTGACGCGAAAGTCTTTATCCAGCTTGTCGCCATTGGCACGGTACTCTTTGATAAGCCCCGGTTTGCCGATCATAGTAAAGACCTCTTCTTCTGTCTTGCCGTCGTATTTAGCGTAGTGCGAACGGAATTTGTATACCTTGAATACCCGGTTGTAGCGCGTGAGCCGGTTTTGCGCCACGCCACGCATGAACACAGGGCCCTTCGGGTCAGAGGCTTTGACGGCAATCGCTATTAGTAGCATAAAAGGCGAAGCAATCAGCAGGAAAATGCCGCCCATGCCAATGTCGAACAGACGCTTCACGATGCGCCCCCAGCCGAATAAGGGCGTTTGCCGTACGGCAATAACGGGAATCGAGTTGCGAAATAGCTCAACGTCTATATTGCCAACAAACAGCTCGGTGTTGCCCGGAATAAAGCGGTAGCCAACATGGTGTGTCTGGGCGTACTCCAGGACCTCACGGTTCCTCACCTCATCTTTGTACAGTTCGGTCTGGATAATGCCATGCAGGCTGCTGGCCCGCGTACTTTCCAGGAATGCTTTGAAGGTTGTGTACGACGGCGCCAGCTTGTAATTCTTTGACGACACAATGCCGATAACCTGGTAGCCCGAGCGGCGGGTATCTGATAGTGATTCCACTAGCTCGTCGGTCATGCTGGTGTTGCCCACAACCAGTACCTTTGTAAGCCCGACATTAAAGCCAAACAGCTCAGTACGTATCAGCCGGGCAATGTTCCGAAACAGTACCAGAAAGATAAAGCCCAGCAGAAACCCGTAAATCGGTACCAGCTTGGCGGGGAAGATGGGTTGTACGCGAATGAAGTTAATGAACACGACAAACAACATACCGATAAACGAGCCCAGGAACAGCCGTCCAAACTCGCTGAAGCGGCGCTCGTAGATGTTGCTGTTGTACAGGCCGAGCAGGGCGAAGATCAGGATCCAAAAGGGTAGGACCACCAGAAAGATGTCCAGGTACGTTGAGCCGGAGATGGGGTGTGCTACGGGGGTGCTGCTGTTGGCCCGGATAACAAATGCGCCGATAAAGGCTGCTACCAGGGCAAAAAAGTCGCCTACGACCAGAAAGAGGTTATATACCAGAGATGCATTGCTTTTCACTTGGCTACCTCGTCGGAGATCAATACTGGAGACGATATGCGGGACCGAGTCATATATACTAAGATTGTAACATCTATGAAAAGATTATCAGGCTGGGATTCAAGCCGACTTGCAGGCATTATCGTAGCCATTGTGCTCGTGCTGGTGCCCTTCCAGGGCTTCATGACGGTATTCGGTAGCTCGGTCGTTGGGCATTACACGGTACTGCGCCTCTGGAACGATGCTGCATTGGCGGTGCTTGTCTGCATTTGCGGATACTGGCTGGCGCGCGAGTCAGAACTACGCAACTGGTTTGCGGGCAGCTTGCTCGTGCGGCTTATACTGACCT
>Ga0207702_10005518_pt1 | contig 11057 bp, 5 predicted proteins | sample KBSCornC62_FD_184302 | JGI IMG/M metagenome (GOLD analysis project Ga0207702, IMG submission 184302) | Corn rhizosphere microbial communities from Kellogg Biological Station, Michigan, USA - KBS Corn C6-2 (SPAdes) (version 2) | ecosystem: Host-associated > Plants > Roots > Rhizosphere > Soil ...
CGGTCGTGGCAGTTGTAGTAACCGTCTTGCCCGAAAGCCACTCCCGCAATTCCAGAGAGCATCAGGGCAATAACGCCTAGTTTTTTGCGCATTGCATCCTCCCCATGTGTTGGATGGTTCGCTGCAAAGCCTGGTTACTTCCGGCGGATTAAGATCGATTTAAACTCGGATCTGGTTATCATCGCGGGTAATGGATTCGTTGCTCACGGAGATTTCGCGCTACGGCGTTCCACTGCTTGCCGGCGTGGTGTTCCTCGAGGCCATGGGACTGCCGCTGCCCGCTTCGCTCGCCCTTCTGATTGCCGGAGCGAGCAGTGCGCGGGGCTCGCTGCGCCCCGAAGTGACGCTCGCAGCCGCCCTGGCGGCCATGTTGTGTGCGGACAACCTGCTGTATTTTGCCGGCCGCTACACCGGGTGGTGGCTGCTACGCATCCTTTGCCGCCTCTCGCTCAATCCGGAATCCTGTATCTTGCGCGCGGCCGGTTCTTTCTACCGGAGAGGGCGCTACCTTCTGCTGTTCGCCAAATTCGTACCGGGCATCAACAGCCTGGCTCCGCCGCTAGCGGGGAGCATGAAGATGCCGTACCACCAGTTTGTCTTGCTGGATCTGGCGGGCGCTTCTGTGTACGTGGGCGTTTATTGGACAGCGGGCTTTCTGCTCAGCGATATTCTTGGCCCGGTCGTCAAAGGCCTCGACACGTTTAGCCGTGTGATCGGTGTATTAATCGCCATCGCCGTCATTATTTACCTGGCGTACCAGGTTCGCCTGTGGATCAAGAGCCGCGTGCTTCGCACCATTCCCCGCATCGGCCCAGCCGAAGCCTCGCGAATACTCGAAGCCGGCGGCGCGGCGGTCTACGATGTACGAAGCCACGGTTACTACGAGCCGGGTGCAGCGCGTATTCGGGGCTCGCAACGGCTGGAGCCGAATTCTTTGGATGGACCTACCGGGCTATCTAAAACAACGCCACTCATCCTCTACTGCACGTGCGTGCGGGAGGCGACCAGTCTGGCGGTGGCGAATCTGTTGCGACAGCAAGGCCTGAAGTGCACGGTGCTTGAGGGTGGTTTGCGCGCCTGGCGAAAAGCCGGCTTGCCGGTCGAGCCGGTGCCGCCCGACGAGATCGTGGCGCTACCCTCCTTCGCGTCCTCAAAAAGATAGCTTTAGCGAAAGCGTAAGTGTCCGCGAGTTGCTCGAAAAAACCTGGTCCCATTTCTGGAACGAAGTCGATGCAGGATCGAAGCTCGCGCGAGCTAATGCTCCGCCGGCGCTGTTCGGCGGGAATGCCTGGAAGAGCACGTCATTCAGATAGCCTCCTGTGTATTGGGGGTGATTCAGCACATTGAACGCGCGCGCCGCAAATTCCATGCGATACCGCTCGCCGAACGTGAAGCGCTTGGCGAGCGTCACATCGACGTCGTTGATCGGGTTCAAATGGAGAAGGTTGCGGCCCGCATTCGGCAAGGTGCCCAGCGGCGCGGAAACATATCCAGCCCCCGGATTTGTAGCCAAATAGGCCACAGTCTGCCCCGCGGTATTGCGAAGCGCCCTGGTCGGCGAACCGATTGCTGGATCACCGGCGGGATTGAAAAACACCCGGTCCGAAGCACTGTCTCCATTCAAATTCGAATCTATTTCACTCTGCGGTGTGACCAATGAGCCGGTCTGGTAAATGTAGACCGGCGCAACTTCCCAGTTGCCCAATACATTTTTCAACAACCAATTGCCGTTCTTAAAAAAAGGTATTTCATATATCAAGGCAGCCGAAAGTCTGTTGCGGTGATCCAACATCGAACTGGCGCGCTCGCTTCGCAGACTTTGCGAACCCTGCGGACGGCGCGGCGCAAAGACTGTGCTCGAAACCGCGGCCGTCGAATCGTCGATGTTGTGGCTCCAGGTATAGGCACCGATGAACTGCAAGCCGTGCGAGAAGCGGCGGGTCAATTGCGTTGCCAAACCGTGATAGGTCGAATTCCCTACAGGCAGAAACGCAGTAATCGGCGATAGCGGATTGTTGAAGCCGGCGGCCCCATAGGCAGGAACGAGAGCGCCCCCTCGGGTATAGGCCGTTTGCAGCGGCGCCAAGGTGTTCGTTAGCGAGTTGAGCGTGGCTTGGCTTGGAGCCGTCAGGTAAACCGGCAAAGCGTTCGCAGCGTTCACCACCGGCTGCCGGTTGAGTTGCACTTGCATGGGAAGAAACAGTCCGCGCGTTCCCAGGTAGCGAGCTTCCGCAGTGTAATCTTGCGCGAAAACATGCTGGATACCGAAGTTCCACTGAATCGATTGGGGCCGCTTCTGATCGGGAATGTAGCCCTGTGTCAGGAACCTCGCGTCACTAACGCTGAGTGGGCCCACCGCAGTGTTGGGAAGAATGCCGCCGCGAGCGAGAAAGTTGGGAAGTCCGAGACCAGCCGCGTCGACAGTTGTGCTGAACTGCGGCGGCAGACTCAGGGTCCCAAGGTTGTCATAGAGGACATCGTAGTTGATTCCGAATCCGGCGCGGATCGACGTCTTGCCGCTGGTACCGGGCGAGTAGGCGATACCGACGCGCGGCATGAAATTCGTTTTCTGCGGTTTCGGCTCTGTGAATGAAATCAGTCCGGGCACGCTCGCCAACCCGTTTGCCGTCTGCAGCCTTTCGGAATAGGGAACGGTCTGGTATTCATAACGCAAGCCCAGGTTCAGCGTCAGATTGGGTCGGATTTTCCAGGTGTCGTTTCCGTAAAACGAGAGAAGTATCTGATCACCGTAGTAGACCACGTTTCCCAGACCTCGCTCGGCGGCGACATCCGGACTAATGTCGTGCAGATAGTCGTTCAGATACAACCATTGATAATCTCCACGGGAGCGCTGTGTGAAGCTCGAGGGTGAGATAGACTTCCAGCCGTCAAACCCAAACTTCAGCGAATGTTTCCCGCGCGTCCAGCTTACGTTGTCGGTAATTTCATAGGTGTTCTGCACGGAGAACTGCGGGGCGCTCGGGTCCGGCCCAAAAGAGAGTCCCAGTTCGTAGATGCTGATGTTCGGGAACTGATCGAGGCCGGGAAACTGCTCGTTCGGAACCGGTATGGAATCGTTGAAGCGATTGAATCCCAGCCGCAGCTCGTTGGTCAGCGATGGCGTGAAGGTGTGGTATTCCGAGATCGTCGCCAGATACAGATTTGTCTCGCGGATATCGAAGAACTGCGCCGGAAACCCCTGGTGGTCCACCTGACCGATGCGATTAAATATATAGCGCGCACGCACAAAATCTTTGTCCGAGATGCTGTAGTCGAACGATGCAACGCCGCTTTGATTGTTTTGCCAATTCGGCAGACTGCTGGGAATCTTGCCTACCGGCACCGTGATCGAACCCACCGAAACCGGTCGCCCCGATGGCAGAGTCGACGGCGGCGACACCACAGTCGCGACGCCCATATATTTTTTTAGAACCGATAGATTTGTTTGACTAATACCGGAGAGCGATGCCAATGCGTCGTAGCCTGTTTGTGTCGGCGCATAGTAATAAGTAGACGACGACTGGCCGATTGGGAAGTATTCCCAATTCAGAAAGAAGAACATTTTATCTTTCTTCAACGGTCCGCCGAACGTTGCTCCAAAACGATTGCGATCGAATCGCGGGTGCAGTTCGCTCCCGGCAACCGCACTCTGGTTGTCGGCGGCGTCTAAATTGCGATTCTTGAAATACTCATACAGAAGCCCATGGAACTCATTCGTTCCGCTTTTCAGAATCTGATTGAACTGTCCGCCCGAGGAGTGCCCGAACTCGGGCGAGAACTGGTTTTGCAAAGTCGTAAACTCGGCTACCGCGTCATTCGGCACGGTAACGAGCGGCCCGGTTGTGCCTTTGTCGTTATTATCGATACCTTCGACCGTAAAACTGTTGTTCGAGGGACGTTGACCGCCCACCGATGGACCCGTCCCGAAACCCAGCCCGCTACTCGTTCCTACACCGGCGTTGAGCAGCGACAGGTTGATAATCCCTGAGCCTCCCGAAGCCATCGGCAAATCCTGCAACTCGCGGCCTTCAAAGGTGTTTTGTATCTGGGCTGTGGTAGTGTCAATAGCCGCTGCTGCCGCGGTTACCTCGACGCTAGTGGATGCCTTCTCCATCTGGAGCGATACATTCGTGGTGACAGTCTGATTCAAAGGGACCAGTATGCCGGTCCATTCCACTCGACTGAAGCCAGTGGCCGATACGGAAAGCTGGTACGACCCGACCGGTAAATTTTCGAGCCTGTATTGTCCGGAAGATGTAGAACGTGTCGCGCTCTCGACGCCGGTAGCTTCATTCCGGGCCGTGATCGACGCGTCCGGAATCGTTGCGCCCGAGGGGTCATAGATCACCCCCGCCATATTGCCGCTAGTGGATTGCCCTATAGCAAGGCTTGTCGAGGTGGCCAGCACAACAGCGAGCGCCCCTATCCTCCGAAAATTCTTCATATCAAACTTCCGCATTTTAGGTCGCGGCTCGGTGGCAAGTAAGCGACAGAGCCGCGGCCACGGGAGCGGTCGTTGGTTGTGGTACTTCTTTGTAGTGACAATACACTCTCTTCCGGACTAGCGCATCTAACTTTTGACTAACGCCGTGGAAAACCGGGTTAGAACGATGCTCATGCAACGTCGAGTCAATCAGTTACGCAATTAGCTCCAGCCAAAGACAAGGAAGAGCGTGGATAGTGTCTCGAGACGCGAGTAAGTAAAAGTTTTGAGATCCTTGGCAACAAAAATAGGAAATGTCTTCGCACTACCAAAACTATCACCAGCGGCCAACTTGCGGTAGAAGTGCGCCTGCCCATTTCGAAGATTCAGCAATTCCAGCACGACGGAATCGCCATCTTCCCTTCTCGTAAGAATCTGATCGCTTCCGGCGAAGGTCACAGGCACGGCATGCGCCGGGTTGTCCAGGAAACGGGAGCTACCGTCGCGCAGGTTGACGACCGCTAACTTAGCCCCACGCGCCACGCCCACTACGAACTCCCCCGTATCGTCGAGTACCGCGCCGCGAACACGAACGCCACCCGAAACAGGCACGGGCGTTCCGCCAGGAAGATGCTGGCGGTAGAGCTGCTCCTTCTGATTCGGGAATCCTCCGGCAAACAGAATGTCCTGGCACTGTCCCGGGAAGAATCTTGCCCAGCGGTATTGAAGGCCGGGATTTCGCACCAGGGACGCATTGCGATCCTTGATGGAAACCAGAAAGAGCTTTTGCGGTTCGCTGGCGCTTTGCGTGATCGCCCAGGCGCCATCACTAGAAAGATCAACGGCGCGGCCGTCGCCGAGACGATCGGACGCCTTCTTGTCCGCATCATAGAGATAGACGCTGTAGCGACTGCCGCCTCCCTGCCCGGTCTCATCGAAAAGCACTCGTTTGCCGTCTGAAGAAATAGCGACCGCTCTCGACCAGTCGAGCCACGAAATATCGCGCGGTGAACTGCCGTCGACATTACCCCAGAACATATTCATGCGTGAGGTCGCACGGGAGATGAGCACGTTACCTGCCGGACTGATGTCGCGTAGCAGCATGCCGCCGGGAATCTGAGCTACTTGCCGCAGTCGCCCATTCATGTCGACCGCCATCAAACTTCTATCGATTCCGGAGCGCGCGGCAGTAAACCAGACTTCGCGTTCTGTGGGATGCCATGCCAAGCCTTCGATTGACTCCCATCCCCCGCTGAGTACACGCGAACGCCCGTCCGTTCCGGCGATCACGACATCCCCTCCGTCATCCATCGGGACCGGGTGTTTCACAAAGGCGACGCGGTCCCCGCGCGGGGAGACGCGTAGATCGTCGATCCACTCGCTGGACGCATACACCGTTTTCCCGGGTGGATACTGCACAGAGTAGATTCCTTCATTCGCAACGACCATGCTCAACACGCCATCCGGACTCCAATCCGCATCGGTCGCGTGATCCGAAATCAGGCTGGGAGTGCCCCCCGAAAGCGGGGCCGCTTCGAGCACGGATTCGCTCGAGGTGCGAAAGAGCGCCAACCGGTCCTTCGATGACAAGCTCGCTAATTGTGCCGCTTCGAAGCCGAGGTCCTTTGTCCCTACGCCGTCGGTTGAAGTTTCAAACACACGGCTCGATTTTCCGTTTAAGGCCGCACTGTACACTACGTGGCTGCCATCATGCGCAAAGCGCGCGTTGCGAACCAGGCCGTTCGAAAACGTAAGCTGCCGGAAGGAGGCCGGTTCACGTGGCCCACGACGCAGAAAGAAGATCGCCGCCAGCGTAGCCGCGGCAAACAAGGCGCCAGCGGCCCACCACATGGCTCTTTTCCGCGAATTGATTTTGCGTTCGATGGCAATGCCGGTGAAACCGGCGGCGGGTTGGGGCGGCGACGGAGATGGCGGCGCGGCTACGGGCGCGATAAAACGATATCCGATTCGGGCAAGCGTTTCAATATAGATAGGACTTTCGGCCGAATCGCCGAGCGCGGTCCGCAACCGGTTAATGGCGGTATTCAGCCCGCTCTCGAAATCCACGAATGTATCGGAAGACCAGAGCCGGGACCGCAGTTCTTCGCGGCTGACTACCTGACCCGGCTTTTCGAGCAGCGCCTGAAGAATGTGAAATGGCCGTCTTTGCAAACGTACGCGCACCCCGTGCTTGCGCAATTCCCCGGTATCCAGCGAAACTTCAAAGGCGCCAAATCTCGTCGAGAAGGCATTCACGCTGGGCCGACTCACACCAGGCACCGACGAGCTGTCGGAATCGACGGGAGATTGATGCATACTCTGCCCAACCGGCTATCCGACTAAGACGGATATCTCGCGATTTCGTTCGCACAATTGTTGAGATATTTGTTTCAAAGGTATATCCAAAGCCGACACCTAAATCTGTAAGTATTTGATGGCGAGACGGATTCGCGCACATCTGAATCGAAAAAATGCGTCTAAACACACCTGGTGAGCAATAAGTTAGCTATCGTCCATTGCCTATTTCCGTCTCGAGCGAATACGTTCGATACGAAAGGATTTCCGCGTCGTGCCTCTCGATTCACGTTCCGGATTTCTGGCGCTCGCCTTCGCTTCCGCCGCAGCTTTTCTATGCGCGGCTTCCCCACCCTCCGCCGAAACACTGCTAGCCACAACGATTTCTTCGTTGAAAGACACATCCGGCCCCGAGGCGGTCGTTCTGTGGAACGAACTCGGGCGTCTGCGCCAGACGCGATCTGCTATTGACGAAGCAGAGCAGGCCTTTCATCACGCGCTCGAGTTGGACGAGCGCCTGGGAAATCCAAGCAAGATCGAGACCGCCGTGGTGCTAAATAATTTAGGGACCATCGCGGTCGCCCGGCGCGACTATCCCCGTGCAGAGGCATGGTTTCGCCAATCCCAGGCGCTGCTCACACAGTACCGTCTTCTGGAGACACAGACAGCCGGGTCCGTTCTGACAAACCTCGCGCTCGGTCTCCAGCAACAAGGCCGCTACGTCGAAGCCAAGCCAGTCTACGAATTAGCCTTTGCGGCATTCCGGGCTTCGGCGAAAGAGACCAGCCTGGAGTTCGCGAAGTTGCTGACTAATGCCGGAGAGCTAAGTTTCGAGCTGGGTGATTTTGCCGATGCCGTCCTCAAGCAGCGCCGGGCCGTCGAAGTCGAGGACGCGCTTCCGTCCGTTCCGATCCACGATCGGGCTTACACGTTAAATCGCCTGGCGTCAGCGCTGGGGCGGACCGATGCACTCGCCGAGGCCCGCGTGTTGTTTCAGAAGGCCATTGATCTCGCAAGCGGAAATCCGGATCAATCCGCAAAATTGCTCGTAGAAATGTTAAATAATTTATCTGCCGTCGAAAGGCGTTCCGGGCGCCTCGACTTGGCCAGCGAACATGCGCAGGACGCTCTCCGACGTGCCTCGCGCGAACTTCCTCCAGATGAGCCGGTGTGGGCGGGCCTGTGGAACAACCTCGGCATGATCGCCCTCGCAGAGAAGGACCTGCGAGCCGCAAAAGGATACTACGAGAAATCGGCTGCCTTGTCACTGCGGATGTCCGGCCAGAGCAGCCCGCGGTACGCCGCAGCCTTGTCGAATCTCGCCACGATCGAAGCCCGGCAAGGACATCGCGGGCGGGCGCAGTCACTTTGGAACACGGCCCTTGGCATCGACGAAGCGCGGCTGGGCCAGGAGCATCCTCAAGTGGCGTCGGACCTCGCGAATCTTGCGGCCGAGGCATTCCACTCCAAGAAATACGATCAGGCCATCGACCTCTATCGGCGCGCGGCGGCAATTCAAGAGCGCTCCCTCGGAGCACAAAACCGCCAGACAGCCAGCACCTGGCGCAATCTGGGCATCGTGTATTGGAGCACGGGCCAGTATCGCGAAGCGCAGGCAGCGTATTCGCGTGCTATTCAAGGCTTTGAAACATCCACGGCTGCCGAATCGCTTGATCTGCTCGACTGTCTGAAGCGCAACGCAGAAGTTCTGCGTAGGCTCGAAAGATACGCCGAAGCCGAGCAAACCGAAGTGCGCGCCACCCGCATCGAAGTCGAGAATGCGCTTCGAAACCAGAAGCAGGGCTAGACGTCGAGTCGCATTTCGCTACACCGGAGTTCCGGGAACAGACACTTCGCCGCTATTTTCGAGAGCCCTCTCTTCCTTCTTGCTGGCAGTCGGATTGCACCGCAATTGCCGGGTACCCTGCATGGGGGATGTAGGTTTTCGTTTCGGCCCGTTCGAGCTCAATACCGAAACGGGTCAGCTTTTCAAACACGGCGCGCATGTCCGTCTGCAAATCAAACCTTTGCAGATCCTGGAGACGCTTGCGCGGAAACCGGGCCAGCTGATCCCCCGCGAGGAGCTGTTCCGCAAGCTCTGGCCAACGGGCACATTCGTGGATTTTGAAAGCGGGCTTAACACTGCAACCAATCGGCTGCGCGTTGCATTGGGCGATTCGGCTGAATCGCCGCGCTATATCGAGACCGTCCCGCGACTCGGCTATCGCTTTATCTGTCCCGTAATCAGCATCCCCGCTTCGGCGCCCGTAGCACCCGTGCCACCGCCGCCCACCCGGCTATATCCGCCGCTCTCCTTGGTTGCATCGGCGCTCACGATTCTCGCCGCGTTCGCTTGGATTCATTTGAACGCCAGCGCACCGCACGCGCAGCTCAGCTTCCGTCAACTGAATTTTCGCACCGGCGTGGTGAGATCCGCGCGCTTTGTGCCGGGCTCGAATAGCGCGGTCTACACGCTGAGCGGTGAAGGCGAGCCACCGCGCACTAGTGTAGTTGATCTCAACGGCGACGATTCGCGTAACGTCGATGTCGCACGTGGCATTCTTGCTGCGGTCTCGCCTCGCGGAGAGTTCGCGCTAATCTCACAGATGCCCGCGCGGCTGTGGCGGATCTCGCAGAACAAACTCTTGACCGATACCGTCTCCGATGGGGCGCGCGACGCTGATTGGCTGCCCGACGGCTCGAGCCTGGCGCTGGTACGGCGACGCGGGGCCGAGTCACTTGTGGAATTCCCGACCGGCCACCCGGTATACGCCTCCCGCGGTTGGATCGACAGTCTGCGCATCTCGCCTTCGGGCGATTGTGCGGCATTCTTCGAACATCCCGTTCGCGACGACGATAGAGGCTCCTTGCTCATAGTGGATAAGCAAGGTCGTGTAAGGACTCTCACGCCCCCTTGGAGCAGCGCCGCCGGACTGGCGTGGTCGCGCTCCGGAAAAGAGATCTGGTTCAGCGCAAGTCAACAAGGTTTTACCCGCGCGATCTACGCCGTATCGCGCACAGGTAGTCTGCGCAGAGTGTCGAACGGCCCGTTCTCGCTTCACCTGTTCGATGTCTCTCGGGACGGGCGAGCGCTGGTCGCCCTCGACGACACGCGCGTGCGAATGACCGCTCGGCTCGCGGGTGATAATACAGCGCAGGATGTTTCCAACCTGGATTCATCGCACGTCGACGACATTGCACCTGATGGCCGCATCATTCTTTTCACCGAAGCAAGCAGCGCGGCGGGCGCGCACTACGCCGCCTATACCCTCGACCGCGAATCCCATCGCTCTGTGCGTTTCGCCTCGGGACGCGGGTTGGCTTTGTCGCCGGATGCCAAATCGGCCTTGACCATCGACCCCGAAGATCGCACCTCGCTCACCCTCACTTCTCTTGCCAATGGAGCGTCCCGAAATATTGTTGGCGGTGGCTTCGAATACCAGTGGGCTAAATTTCTTCCGGATGGAAACACCTTGCTCGTCGGCGGGGCTTATCCGCTCGAGCCGCTCACCATCTGCAAGCAACTCCTAGAGGGAGGGACGCCCATCGCCGTCGCCAATGTGCCTTATCTGGACTACGTGGAAGTATCGCCCGACGGCTCTCGGCTGGCGGGCGTGTCAGGAAGCCAGATCCAGGTTTTCGACCTACGCAGCGGGAAGATCGAGCCGATTCTGGCGGGTGAGCGTGCGATACCGGTCGCCTGGAGCGCGGACAATGAGGATCTTTACGCAACGACGCTCGGCGACAAACCGGACCGTATTCTGAAGGTGAACTTGCGCTCGGGCCGACGCGAAATCTGGAAAACAATCGCCGGTTCCGGGGGTCACCTGACCGCCCTCGTAGCCGCACCCGAAGCCGGCGCTTTCGCCTTTTCGACTGAAGTGAACCTCTCGCGCCTCTACTTAGTAGCCGGCTGGTCCTGACCTGAGAAAAACGCTGGCCGCTCCCCACAAGCGGTAAAGAGCAACTAATCCCCTCGAAAAGTGCTCGATATGAATAGATGCAGATAGGGGCAGCCAGCAGCCAGCAAACTCCGTCGGAGATTTCCACACTCCCGCTTAGTTCTGGCGCTCAAGCGGTATATACGGGCCTGACGCAGCTAGCGCTGGCCGACATGGCCGAGTTGCGCGAACTCGCTCCGGCCGATCTGGCCAGGCTATCGACCATTTTGCGCTTCTCCGAGCCAGCCGCACCCCAGGCGCCAGCGGATCCAGTCCGCGAAGCCGTCCTTGCGGTGGAAGAAGGCCGCTTCGAGCAGGCCATAGGATATTTGGCGTCCGCGATCACGCGTGATCCTTCCCGCGTCGACGAACTGCGGGACCGGCCTGAGTTCGCACCC
>Ga0207702_10005523_pt1 | contig 11049 bp, 4 predicted proteins | sample KBSCornC62_FD_184302 | JGI IMG/M metagenome (GOLD analysis project Ga0207702, IMG submission 184302) | Corn rhizosphere microbial communities from Kellogg Biological Station, Michigan, USA - KBS Corn C6-2 (SPAdes) (version 2) | ecosystem: Host-associated > Plants > Roots > Rhizosphere > Soil ...
CTTCTACGCGCAGCACGACATCGACGTCGTGCGCGGCCGCGCCACCAAGGTCGATACCGCCAATCGCCGGCTCGAGGTCGAGGGACACGCGCCGATCGCGTACGACGCGCTGCTCCTCGCCCCCGGTGCCGAGCCAGTCCACCTCGGCATGCCCGGCGAAGACCAGCCGCACGTGCATTATCTGAGAACGCTGAACGACAGCCGTTCGATCGTCGCGCGGGCAAAGGACGTCGAGCGCGCCGTCGTGATCGGCTCGAGCTTCATCGGCCTCGAGGTCGCCGCATCGCTGCGCGCGCGGAACGTCGACGTGCACGTCGTCGCGCCCGAGAAGATCCCGCTCGAGCGCGTGCTCGGCGAATACCTCGGCAATTTCGTGAAGTCGTATCATGAAGAGAAAGGCGTCACGTTCCATCTGGGGCACACGTGCACGTCGATCGAACGCGACGCGGCCGTGATGGACGACGGCACGCGCTTGCCCGCGGAGCTCGTGGTGATCGGCGTCGGCGTGAAGCCGCGGCTCTCGCTCGCCGAGCAGGCCGGGATCGCGATCGATCGCGGCGTGTCTGTGAACGAGTACCTGGAGACGAGCGCCCCCGGCGTGTGGGCCGCCGGCGACATCGCACGCTGGCCCGACCCGCACAGCGGCGAGCGCATTCGCGTCGAGCATTGGGTCGTCGCCCAGCGGCAGGGCCAGGTTGCGGCGCGCAACATCCTCGGCGCGCGCGAGCAGTTCGATCAGGTGCCGTTCTTCTGGAGCGCGCACTACGACCTGAGCTTCAACTACATCGGGCACGCGGAGAAGTGGGACGAGGCCGAGGTCGAAGGGGATGCGACGAAGCATGACGTCGCGGTGCGGTTGAAGCGGGGAGGGAAGATGCTGGCGTTGGTGACGTTGTTCAGGGATGAGGAAAGTTTGAAGGGGGAGATTGCTATGGAGCGAGAGTAGAGGCTGCGAGTGGGTTCTGCGCGCGATCGCAGTCGTTGTGTGTTATGAGTTGTCCGTAATCCGTTCTTCCGTTTGATGCTCCGCGCGATGTCTGCGTCGGATAAACGGAAGACGGAGAACGGACAACGCAGAACGACAGCGACCGGCGCCGCCCGCCTTTCGCTTTCCGAAGCCTTGACTTTTCCCCTCCCCCGCCAAATTCTTATCTCACAGAGACAATTTCTTATCCCTACCTGATGCCTCGCCTCTCCCCGTCTTCCGCCCAGCTCAGCCGCCGCGAGCGACAGATCATGGATCTCGTGTACAAGCACGGCCGCGCCACCGCCGCCGAGGTGCACGAGCAACTGCCCGATCCACCGGTCGCCGCCGCGGTGCGCACGCTGCTGCGCATCCTCGAGGACAAGGGGCAGCTTCGGCACGAGAAGGAAGGACAGCGGCACGTCTACTATCCGACCACGCCCCGCAGCGTGGCGCAGCGATCGGCCGTGCGGCATTTGATCGGGACCTTCTTCAACGGCTCGCGGGCCGCCGCCGTCGCAGCCCTGCTCGACGAATCCGATCGTCCGCTGTCCGAGGACGAGCGTCACGAGCTGAACGCGGTCATTCGACGGCTGCGGGCCGAAGGCAAATGATGGTCATCGCCGGCGGCGGCCTTGGCTCGATGTGGATCCCGGCGGACAGCGCGCGCACCGTCGCCACGGTCTACACCGTGTCGCTGCTCGCGACGCTCCCGATCGCCGGGGTCGCCGCGGGCGCGCTGCTGCTCCGGCGCGCGAGCGCATCCAGTCGCGCGCTGTTGCTGCGATCCGCGGTGTTCGCGCTGCTCCTCGCCTACATCGGACGCCAGCTTCAGGTGCACTGGTTCGCGTGGACGATCCCGTCGCCGCTCGCGGCGCCGCTCGTCGAGCTCGGGCGTATTCAGGTGACCGCCTCACCCACGGTCACGGCGCACGGGTTCTCCGTCGCTGACGTACTCGTGCTCGTGTACTGGCTCGGCGCTGCCCTCGTGCTGGTGCCGACGCTCGTCGGCTCGATGATCGTGCGCCGCCGACTGCGCATCATCTCAAACACGAACGCACCCGCGCTTGCGCGCGCGACCCAGGCGGTGTCGCGCATGCTCCGCATTCGCCGATCGGTCGCCGTGCACGTCTCGCCGCGCGCGACGGTGCCGGTCACGTTCGGTTGGATTCGTCCGGTCATCCTCCTCCCGCCGCACGCGCTCGCGTGGTCCGACGCGGAGCTCGCGATCGTGCTCACGCACGAGCTGGCGCACGTGCGCGCGGCGGATTGGATCTGCGGCATCGCCGCGCGCGCCATGTGCGCGTTGTACTGGTTTCATCCCGGCGCATGGTGGATCGCGCGGCGGCTCGAGGAAGACGCCGAGCTGGCGTGCGACGAGCGCGTGCTCGAGGCCGGGGTGCGGCGCAGCGACTACGCGGAGCTGCTCGTGCGCGCGGCGTCGATGCTTCCCGGCGCGCGAACGCCGAACATCACGAGCGCGTTCGCGCTCTCCGGTCGCGGCCGTCACGGCATTCGCGCGCGGCTCGCGGCGATTCTCGACTCGAGCCGCGTCGCCCGGCCGCTCGCGCAGCGCTGGTCGCGGCTGTCGATCGCCGCGACGATGGCGCTCGCGCTGCCGATGTCCACCGTCCGGCTGGCGCCGACGCGCGGCCTGCTCACGTCGCTCATGCGCGACGCGCGCTGGGAATCGCGCGCCTACGCCGTGCTCGGCCTCGCCCAGCGGCAGGACACGATCGCCGTCGCGCGCTCGGCGGCCGAGCAGGACCCGAGCCCGCGGGTGCGCGCGTGGGCGCGGTACGCGCTCGCCGAATCCGGCGTGACCGCGGCCGCCGTGGCCGGGGCGGCCGCCGCGGCGCCAATTCACCAATAAACATTCTCTATCCAGTACTTTCCCATGCCGATCGCGTCACGCCTGAAAGAGAGAAATTTTTATCTTGCGCTCACGATCCTCGCGCTCGTCCTCGGCTTCGCCGATCTCGTGCGCGGAGGGACGACGTTGTCGGCGTTCCTGCTGGCAATCGCGTACTGCGCGCTGATTCCCCTGGCAATCTGGGCGGGCGCGGGTGCCGAGGCGGAGGCGGAGGCGGAGGAAAACCGGCCGCCGTATCTCGTCGCGCTCATCGTGTGCGTCGTCGTGTTCGTGATCTATCTGCTCACGATGGCACCCTCGACGGCGATGTGGGACACGAGCGAGTACATCGCGGCCGCGTACGCGTTCGGCCTGCCGCATCCGCCGGGCAATCCGTTCTTCGTCATCATCGGCCACGTGTTCGCGCTGCTGCCGATCGCGGGGAACGTGGCGGCGCGCGTGAACATTCTCGCGGCGATCTCGAGCGCCGTCTCGGCGGCGCTCTGGTTTCTGATCACGGAGCACGTGCTCGCGCGCTGGCTCGAGGCGCGCTGGCAGCGGATCACCGGCGGAATCGTCGGTGCGCTGATCGGCGCAACCGCGTTCACCGTGTGGAACCAGTCGGTGGTGAACGAGAAGGTGTACACCGTCTCGCTGCTCGGCATCGCGATCGTGTCGTGGCTCGCCGTCCGGTGGTCGGAGCGGCCCGATGGTCCGCGCGCGGATCGCATGCTCGTGATGATGGCGTACCTCTGCGGGCTGGGCTACGCCAATCACATGGCGGGCATGCTGCCCGCGCCGGCGATCCTGATCGCGATTCTCGTGCGGCGGCCGGCGACGCTGATGCGGTGGCGGTTGTTACTCGCGTGCGCGGCGCTGCTCGTCGTGGGGGTCACTCCATTCGCGACCCAGCCCATTCGCTCGGCCCATCATCCGGCGCTCGACGAGGGGCATCCTACCGGCTGCCTCACGAAGCTCGAGTGGTCGTGCACGTTCTCGAAGGGCACGTACGACGCGTTCATGTACAACTTCAATCGCGGGCAGTATGGCAAACCCGCGCTGAGCGACCGGCAGGCGTCGCTCGGGCAGCAGATCGGAATGTGGTGGTTGTACTTCAAGTGGCAGTGGCTGCGCGACCCCAGCAACGTGCACGCGCTGTCGCAGGCGATCCTGGCCGCGCTCTTCCTGGTGCTCGGGCTGCTCGGCGCATGGATGCACTTCAAGCACGATCGATCATCCTTCTGGTATTTCGGAACGATGATGTTCACCGTGACGCTCCTGCTGATCTATTACCTGAACTTCAAGCTTGGCGCGTCGCAGGACCCGACGTCCCAGAGCCCGCACGAAGTGCGCGACCGCGACTACTTCTTCATCTGGAGCTTCTCGATGTGGGGCGTGTGGGCCGCGCTCGGGCTGGTGCACGTCTGGGAGCTGATCGCGTCGCTCGTCGCGACCGAGCAGCGCCGGGTGGCGAAGATCCTGGTGGAGGCGCCGACGAAGCGCGCGTGGCGGATGGCATCGCCGGTGCTCGTGCTCGCGATCGTGCCGTTGTTCGGGAATTGGGGCGCCGCGTCGCGCAAGCATCATCGGGCGACGCGCGACATGGCGGCGGATCTCCTCAACTCCGTCGAGCCCTACGGCGTGCTCATCACGGCCGGCGACAATGACACGTTCCCGCTCTGGTACGCGCAGGAGGTGGAAGGCATCCGCAAGGACGTCGTCGTCGCGTGCACCTCGCTGCTGAATACGGATTGGAACGTGCGGCAGATGATCCAGCGTCCGATCTACACGTACGATGCCGCGAAGGGGCCGGCGATCTACCGCACTACCGCGTGGCCGAAGCCCGCGACGCCGCCGCTCAGGATGACGCTGGCCGACGCGAGCACGATTCCCGAGTATTACCAGTTGCAAGGCCCGATGACGTTCAGCGACGGGCCGATTCACGCGACGATCGATCCGCGGAATCTGGAGTACGGCGTCCTGCAGCGCTCGGATCTCGTGGTGCTGCGTATGATTCAAGACTCGTGGCCGCGGCGTCCGATCTACTTCGCGCGGTCGGACGGCGGGTATGCGCGCTCGCTCGGACTTCAGAATTATTTCATCACACAAGGGCTCGCGCAGAAGCTGTTCGTGCCGCCGGCGAGTCCGTCGCCCGATACGCTCTTCGTGCAAGGCGACGGTTGGTTCGACCTCCGCACGACCGACAGCCTGTGGCACATGTTCCACGCGCCGGGGTCGATCGCGGCGGAGGGGCAATGGGTGGATCGGGCATCGGTGGGCATGCCGCTGCTGTACCTGTTCACCGGCGCGGAGCTCGCCGACGGCTTGCGCGCCTCGGGCCGCGCGGCGGAAGCGAACGGCGTCCTCTCGACGATGGGCGCGATCGCGCACGCGACGAGCCTGGACGACTATATGAAAAACCTCACGGCGCAGATGCAGGCCGCGCCAGCGCAGGAATCAGCGGGCGTCTCGCTGCACGTCGATCAGAGCAAGGTCAAGTCGCAGTCGAGCGAGCCGGCGCGGGCGGGACCGAAGAAATAGCCGTGTCATTTCGAGCGCAGCGGAGAATCTTGCGTGCCGGCCGGGGTCGCGACTCAGAGGGAAGATCCCTCGGCCGCTTCGCTCCCTCGGGATGACGGATTAGATATTTCTATAATACCGCAGCCCGCCGGTGCCGCGGCGGAAGCCGGCGGCGAGGAAGGCTTCGGCGTACGAGCTCGCCGCCGCCGGCTGGCCATCGATCGATTCGAGAATGATGTCGCGTGATGACCGGGCGGTGAGGTGCGCGACGAGCGCCGCCGCGGCGCGCTCGACGAGCGACGGATCGGCATCCGGCCGGACGTTCACGCGCGACCCGCGCCGCTCGGCGATCATGACGACCACGCCGCCGACCGTCACGAGCAGCGCGCCGCGGGCGCGCGGGCGCACGAATGCGTCGCGTGCGGGGTCGGCGGGAGCGGGCAGGTTGTACACGTTCGCGGGATCGCTTGCCGCGATGACGATCGCGTTCGGTTCAGCGCCGGCATCATCAGTCGCGCGCAACAGCTCGACGGCGTGTGGCAGCGCGAACTGCGCGCCCGAGAGGCCGCGCACGAAATATCCGCGTCGCACTTCGCCGCGAAACTCGAGGCGCTTGAGCTCGCGGTAGATCGCGCGCCAGGAGATCGCGGGGCGTTCGCGGCGCCACATCTCGCGCGACACGATTCCATATCGATCGAGAAGCTGCCGCGCGAGAATGTCCGCCCACTCGTCTTCCGAGACGTCCGGACCGAGCACGCGCGGTACTTGCACGAGCGACCATCGGCCCGGCCAGGTAGTCGGTTCGGCGGCCGCGGAGTCCGGCCGCTTCCACTTTGGCAGACGACGAAGATTCGGCCGCCGCTGTACCACATGACGATTTGCTGATGGCGTGAAGTCGGCCGGGAGCCAGCGCGTGGGGTCGGGCTGCATGCGGTCGCGAGGCGAGATCGTTGGACGCCAGCGCACGACCGCTCGCAGCGATCCGACGGAGTCATTCGTGACGAGCCCGGCCCCGACCAGCTCTCGCAGCGCATCGCGCAGACGGCGAGAGGTGAGCACGGTGGTCGCGAGCAGCTCGTCGAAGAACGAGGCGCCGTCACGCTCGAGCGACTCGAGCACGCGCTTGGCATGGTCGCTGAGCGGCCGCTGCGCGATTGCGGGAATCCACGCGCGCGCGGTGCCGCGGCGCAGCCACCGCACGGTCGAGAGGTTCGCGGCTTCGTCCGGCTTTGCATCGCCGCTGCCGCCGATCCACACCAGCTCACCGGCGGCAATGAGACGCGAGAGTGCGTCATCGTCGTATTCCTCGACGCGCGCGGGGAAATACTCGCGCTCCCACAGCTCGGCGGGGCGCGCGACGCCGTACAACTGGCGAATCGCGCGTACGGTTCCTTCGTCGCCGGAGCCGTGCGTCGTCGGATCGAGATACTGCCACCGCTGCATGAAGCGCGCGAAGCGGCTCAGGTCCACAGCCTCGATCTGGCGCCGAGCGTGCGCGAGCTCGCGCCGGCGCGCCTGCTCGAGCAAACGCCGAGAGGACCACCGGGCCACCGATGCATCGCCGCCGAACGCGCCGCGCACGAGCTTTCCGGCGCGCGTCCATTCGTCGAGTCGGTCGCGAACCCAGACAGCGTCGAGTGCATAGCGCGCGAGCACGTCGTCGATCGATATCGGGCCGGCGAGCGACATCCAACGCACGAGCAGCTCGCGGCGCGCGGCGGCTTGCGTCAGCACCGGTGCGCGCAGCGAGTCGGGAACGATGTCCGAGGCTCCTATGGCGATAAATGCCATACCTCGGTACACCGTCGCCAGCAAGTCGGCTCCGAACGCGGCGACGTAGCGCGGATAGCTCTCCGTGAGAATGATGCGACGCGCTGCACCGTTCGCGGTCGGAATGTCGATGCCGATTGCGCGATCGCGATCGAGCAGCTCGGCGAGCGGATCGCCGCGCACGCCTTCGTCGTCGGTCGCCACGCGCGCGCGAAGCTCGTCCAACGCGAGATCGCCGGCGCGATCGAGCAGCGCCGCGAGCTCATCGGCGCTGCGCGCGCGCGAGCCGGGCGCGGCCCCGCGGCGTCGTGCGAGCATCGACTCCAGCATCGCGAGCGTGGACTCGTCCGCCCCGGCGGCGCCCATCAACTCGTCGAGCAGCGCGCGATCGAGCGACAACAGCGCCGCGCGCTGCTCGGCGCGCGGTGCGTCATCGGCGTACATCCAGTCCATCACGAATCCGAACTGGAGCGATGCGGCGAAGGGCGACGGCGCGGCGGTGTTCACCGCGCGCAGCCCGATGTCGCCGACCGAGAGCTGCTCGAGCACGCGCGCCAGCGACGGCATGTCGAACGCGTCCTGCAGCACGTCGCGGTACGTCTCGACCAGAATTGGAAATGACGGGAATTCCTTGACCGCCTCGAGCAGATCGAGCGCCTTGAGGCGTTGCAGCCAGAGCGGCATGCGCCGCCACGGCGTGCCGCGCGGGAGCAGCAGTGCGCGGCCGGCGTTCATTCTGAAGCGCGCTCCAAAGAGCGACGATGATCCCACTTCGCTCAGGACGCGCTGCTCCGCTTCGGCGACGCCGAGCTCGCGAATCAGCGACAACGGAAGCGGCTCGCGCAGATTGGGGAGCCGCAGCATGATACCGTCGTCGGTGGTCTGCACCTGGAGCTCGAAGTTCGGCCCGTCGCGCGCGGCGCGCCCCTGATCGGCGAGCCATTCGCGTACGCGATTCGCGAGCGCCATGCCCCACGGCGCGTTCACGCGTCCGCCGAACGGCGCGTGCAGCACCACACGCAACGCGTCGGTCTCGTCCCGGAATTGTTCGACGACGAGCACGCGATCGTCCGGCACTCCGTCCGTCGCGACGTTCTGCTGGTGCACGTACTCGGCGAGGGAGGCGACGGTCGCGTCGTCCGCGACGTAGCGCTTGGCGAGCGCGGAGACCTGTTCCGCGGTACGCACGGCGGCGAGCTCGCGCCGGAGCTCGCCGACGCGCGGGGCGAGATGCGGCGAGCGCGCCGCGTACTCGCCGTGCCAGAAGGGCATCCGCGCCGGCGCGCCGGGTGCCGGCGTCACGATCACGCGATCGTGCTCGATCGCATCGACGCGCCAGGTGGATGAGCCGAGCTGAAAGACGTCGCCGACGCGCGTCTCGTGCACGAACTCTTCATCGAGCTCGCCGAGACGGGTGCGATCGGGAAGGTTGACGGTGTAGAGGCCGCGGTCCGGGATCGTGCCGCCGGAGATGATCGCGACCATGCGCGCGCTGCGCGCCGGCGACAGACGGTCGGTGACGCGATCCCAACTCAGGCGCGCGTCGAGCTCCGCGGCGACGTCGGAGGGATACTTGCCGGCGAGCATCGCGAGCACTTCGTCGAACGCGGCGCGCGTGAGCGCGTGGTAGGGATACGCGCGCCGCACGCACTCGAAGAGCGCCGCGCTCGTCCAATCGTCGTCGACGGCGACCATCGCGACGATCACCTGGGCGAGCACGTCGAGCGCGTTCTGCACGACGCGCGTCGGCTCGACGTCGCCCTCCTGCATCGCGTGCACGATCGCGAGCAGCTCCATGCCGTCGTCGCGGAACGTGGGGACGAACACGCCGCGGCTCACTGCGTCGAGCGAGTGGCCGGCGCGTCCGACGCGCTGAAGCCCGTTGGCGACGCGCTTGGGCGATTGGAGCTGGAGCACGAGATCGACCGAGCCGATGTCGATCCCGAGCTCGAGCGAGCTGGTGCTCACGAGCGCGCGCAGCGACCCGGACTTTAGAGATTGCTCAAGGGTCAGCCGCCGCTCGCGCGAGAGCGATCCGTGGTACGGCAGCGCGAGCTCCTCGCCGGCGAGCGCGTTCACCCGCGCGGCCATCTTCTCGGCCTGCGCCCGATTGTTGACGAAGACGAGCGTCGTGCGCGCGGCGCGAATGTGTTGCAGCACGAGCGGCGTGACGGACGACCAGATCGTGCCGCCGACGTGCGCGAGGTCCTCGACCGGCGACTGCACCGTGAGCTCGAGCTGTTTCACGAGCCCGCAATCGACGACCGTGCATTCGCGCGGCGGTGGGCCAGCGAGGAATTTCGCGATCTCGTCGAGCGGGCGCTGCGTGGCCGAGAGGCCGATGCGCTGCGGCGGCGCGGCGGTGATCTGCTCGAGGCGCTCGAGCGTGAGCGCGAGATGCGCGCCGCGTTTGGTGCCCGCGAGCGCGTGGATCTCGTCGACGATCACCGCGCGCACGCCGCTGAACATCCCGCGCCCGCGCTGCGTGGTGAGCATGATGTGCAGCGATTCGGGCGTCGTGATGAGGATGTGCGGCGACTTGCGGATCATGCGCGCGCGCGCCGACGCGGGCGTGTCGCCCGTGCGCACGGCGACGCGGATCTCGGGGAACGGCTCACCCGCGGCGGCGAAGCGCTCCGCCAGTTCGGCGAGCGGGCGCTCGAGGTTGCGCTGAATGTCGTTGTTCAGCGCCTTGAGCGGCGAGATGTAGAGAATGTGAACGGCGTTCGCGAGCGGCGCCTGCTGCCCATCGACGATGAGCTGATTCAGCTCCCAGAGGAACGCGGTGAGCGTCTTGCCGGTGCCGGTCGGCGCGAGGATGAGGGTGTGGTCGCCGCTCGCGATGGCGGGCCAGCCGCGCGACTGGGGCGCACTGGGTGCGCCGAGGGTTTCAGTGAACCACCGCCGCACCAGCGGGTGGAAGGGCTTCAGTGCGGCGGGTGTTCTGCGGGGCATCAGAAGATACTAACTCCGTCGTGGTCGTGCGCCCAGGCCGCGCGCGCTGTCGGTGGCTTGGCGCGCAAATCGCGTGGTCGCGTGTCGGGATTCTACATACGCGGCGCTGGCGTTCGGAATTCCGATAAACGACGCTAGCCGCCTATTAAATCGTGGCGGAGGAATTCACCCCGAACAATTTCTCGTCGTCGGCGGTACTGCGGCGGCTGGCCCGTTGACTGTAGATCCGTGCGAGCTGCGGCCATGCAAGTTCGAGGTCCGGCGGCCGCACTGGACCCCATGAGCGATCGTCTCTGAGACCGCGTAGCTGGTGCGACGACGCTAGAAGTGGTTTGCAAACCCTCGCTGGGTCGTGTGAGAGGAAAATCGTCCTCTCTCCCGCGAGGTCGTGATGCGCACTGAGCTGACGGATGAGCCGTGGGCGCGAATTTCCAAGTATCTCCCGAAGCCGAACGCAAAGCCGAAGGGCGCTCGGCCTCGCGCCGATGACCGGCAGCGCGTGGACGGCATTCTCTGCGTCCTCCGCACGGGCGCACGATGGCGCGATCTCCCCGTCTCGTATCCCGGGCCGGTCACGTGCTGGCGCCTTGGCGAATGGGAGCGCGCCGACGTCTGGCTCACGCTCTGGCGTGCCTTCGTGAAGGACCTCGCTGAAGGCCAGCAACTCGATCGGAGTGAGGCGTTCATGGACGGGACCTTCGCTCCCTCGATAAAACGGGCGCTGGCATGGGCAAAGCACGCAAGGGTAAGTGGCCAAAGCTTATGGTATCGGCCGGCGGCCAGGGTATTCCTCTCGGAGTGCACCTTTCGCCTGCCAATCTCGCCGAGAGCCAGCTCGCCGAAGCGACGCTCGCGAGGGTAGCCGTGCCACGCCCAGGACGTGGCCGGCCAAAGCAGAAGCCCGAGCGCATCACCGCCGCTCGCGGCTACGACAGCCGGCAACTCTGGGTCCGCGTGAAGCAGCGCGGTATCCAGCTCATCGCGCCGC
>Ga0207702_10005525_pt1 | contig 11046 bp, 8 predicted proteins | sample KBSCornC62_FD_184302 | JGI IMG/M metagenome (GOLD analysis project Ga0207702, IMG submission 184302) | Corn rhizosphere microbial communities from Kellogg Biological Station, Michigan, USA - KBS Corn C6-2 (SPAdes) (version 2) | ecosystem: Host-associated > Plants > Roots > Rhizosphere > Soil ...
CGAGTCGATGAACTCAATCAGATCGTCCACCCCGCGGTGATTCGCAGCCAGGAACAATGGATGCGCGCCGTAGGAATCCAGGACCGGCACGCCGTTGCCATGGTGGAAGCCGCTCTCATTCTGGAAGCAGGTATGGCCAACAGATTCGATCGCCTCGTCGTCGTAACCTGCACGCCGGAGCAGCGCGTCTCCCGCTTGGCCGCGCGGCAGAAGATTGATCTCGAGAGCGCCAGACAAGAAGTCCAACGCCGCATGGCTGCCCAACTGCCCGATGTCGAAAAGATCAAAGCCGCTGATTACGTGATCGACAACTCCGGCAGCATCGAGAACACCCGTCAGCAGGTGGAGCATGTGTGGGAAAAGCTCCGCAACCAGGCAGATGCAATTGACCCGCCTCGCCGTGACAAGGCATCGTTTGCCGAGGGCTAGAATACGGCTGCATGAGCCCAGCGTCCACCTTGCCTATCGTGCTCAAGTCGGCAGCATTGTTTAGAATTGTTTTGGGACCTTTCTTCTCCCCTTTACCGTACTTACATTCGTAGTCCAAATCGGATGGTCGAAAAATGAAACTGATCCGGCCTTTAATTTTGGCGATGGCCCTTGCCGGTGCATTCTTTTACTTCACCACCTGGCGTTCCAATTCCAAGGAAGAATTTCGTTCCACAAATTGGTTCTCCCACCCTGCGCAAATGGAGATCACCGAGGCCGCTCCTAATGACTCCCTCGATGGAGAGGAGCAGAACAATGTTTCCGTTTACAAGAAAAATATTCCTTCTGTAGTGAACGTTACCTCCCGCGCCGTGACCTTTGATTTTTTCTATGGACTCATGCCCCAGGAAGGTCAAGGGTCTGGCTTTGTCATCGACAAAGACGGACACATCCTGACCAACTACCACGTGATTGCCGATGCCCGTCAGGTTGAAGTCACGCTGCACAATCGGAAGAAGTACAGAGCTACAGTCATTGGTACGGATCCGCCGCACGATTTAGCCGTGATTCAGATCAAAGCGCCAGATCTCGTACCCTCGGTTCTGGGCGACTCGCGAAATTTGCAGGTGGGACAGAAGGTCTATGCCATTGGCAACCCGTTCGGTTTGGCCGGAACCATGACCCGCGGAATCGTGAGTTCCATTCGACCCGTGCGGGAACCGAATGGAGCCACCATCGACGAAGCCATTCAGACCGATGCCGCAATCAATCCCGGGAATTCCGGGGGACCGCTGATGAACTGGCATGGAGAGGTGATCGGCATTAATACGATGATTCTGTCCAGCGTCGGCCAGAATGCCGGTATTGGCTTTGCCATTCCCATCAATACTGCAAAGGCAGTTCTGAATGATTTGATGACTCTGGGCCGAGTGCGGCGTCCCGCGCTGGGAGTGCGCACGATTGCTATCACGCCTGAACTGGCCGATGAACTCAGTCTTCCCGCCGATCACGGATTGCTCGTCATCCAGGTGACTCCAGGCAGCGCGGCCGATCAGGCTGGCTTACATGGCGGCAGTGAGCGCGCTTATCTGGGGAACACACCGATCGCGCTGGGAGGCGACCTGATCGTGGCGATCGATGATCAGAGAATCGATGACGAGCAGGACCTCTCGCAGATTATGAATAATCACCGTGCCGGCGACACCGTGAAGATCACGCTTTACCGCGGCAAGCGGAAGCTTGATGTAACCGTTTCGCTGGGAGAAGCCCGGCAGCAGGTCTAGTCGCCCCAGTTCTGTGGGCCGCCGCGTTTGCTTGCGCGCCGGGGAAGAATGCGGTAGCCTGTCAGCCTTGCCGATGACCGCCGTCCTCTAATTCGCGCCGCCCTTTTCTGAGCGAAGATGCGCAAAGATGTGTGCGTACTCGCTAGTGCCCTGCCTGTTGTCCACATGGAAAGGATTCTCTGACATGCAATTTATTGATAAGGCATTCGCTCGCCGGTTGGAGTCATGCGAGGAGATGCCGCAGGTTCTGTACGCGCGCGTCTTCCGCGAGACGCGCCCTGAAATCGGCGCAGCGGAAGAAGAAATCTGTGGCGGACACATGGTCTTTGCCGGCCTGGGTTCGCCGATTGGAAGGGCCACCGGCGTTGGATTTGAACAACCACTGACCGCCCAGGATCTCGACCGCATCGAACAGTTCTATCGAGAGCGCGGCGCTCCTTCGCAGGTGGATCTGACACCTCTGCATGAACCTGTCATCTTCGAACTATTCAAGGAACGCGGCTACGCCTTTGCCGAGTTGAACAATGTCCTGTATCGCCAACTGGACGCATCGGACGAGGACTTTGTTCCTGCTGGAGAAGAGTATGAAATCCGGCGGAGTGCCTCGGAGGAGGCCGAAACCGCCGGCGGCATAGTCGAGACCGCATTTTTTCCGGACGGTGCGCCCGAGGCGTTTCGAGGCCTGATCATGCCACTGTACCAGATGCCAAATGCTCTCGCCTTTGTGGCAACCGTTGACGGCAAGCCTGTAGCTTGTGGCACTGGCATCGTCATCCCGGAGCATGGTGTGTTTGCTCTTTGCGGTGCTGGCACTCTGGCTCCATACCGTGGACGCGGATTGCAGACAGCTCTGCTGCGCGCTCGCATGGCCGCGGCATGGCAGAACGATTGCAAATACGCGGTTGTGGTCACTCAGGGTGGGACTACGTCCCAGCGGAATGCGGAGCGACTTGGCTTTCGGGTCGCGTATAGCAAGGTGACGGTCATTAAAAATGTGGTGCAATAGCCGCGGTTGGCAGGTTGCAGAGGCCGCCCGGCGACTGTCATAGTAAATTCGTGCGCTCTGAAGACTTGATTCTGGCCGGCACACATATTCGTCTGGAAGCGCTGGAGCAGCGTCACGTAGACGGGTTGGTCGCCGCATCGACAGGGGATACGTCTCTGTACCGCTGGAGCCCGGTTCCTCGGGACAAGGCGCAGGCAATCACGTACGTGGATACAGCCCTGGCCTGGCGGGCCGCAGGAACAGCGGTGCCTTTCGCCATCCTGCGTCTATCGGATGGCCTGGTCATCGGATCAACCCGCTTCTGGAATCTGGAACGATGGGCGTGGCCGCCAGCCCACCCGCTGCATGCGCGGGAAACGCCGGACGCGTGCGAGATCGGCTACACCTGGTTTTCACCATCAGCCATTCGCACCGGCGCGAATACTGAGGCTAAGCTGCTGATGCTGCAGCACGCGTTCGAGATGTGGCAAGTGCTGCGAGTCTGCTTCCATACAGATGTGCGCAACCAGCGCTCCCGCGCCGCACTCGAGCGGATTGGAGGTAAACTCGAGGGAATACTGCGCGCGCACCGCATGGCTGCCGACTATATTCCGCGCGACTCCTGTCGGTACTCCATCATTGCTTCCGAATGGCCCAGCGTAAAACAGCAATTGCTGCGGCTGATCGAACGCTAGCCATGTCAACCTTGTTCAAACGACTGTCGCAGCGAAGAACTCGGCAATTTCGAGGATCTCTTCAGCACTCAGTTTCAGATCTCCAGCCCGCATGACGCCCTCAGCCTGTTCGGCATTCCGAGCTCCCACGATGGCTCCGGTGACGGCAGGATTCTGTAATGTCCACGCAATCGCGACCTCCCCGGCCGATCGTCCATGGCCCTGCCCAATTTCTCGGAGACAATCCACCAATGCCAGATTGCGTGAAAGATACGGCTCGTTGAGCTCGCTGTGTTTCCTGCGCCAATCGTCATTCGGCAGTTTCGCAATGCGCTCGCGCGTCATCGCGCCAGCCAGCAGCCCCGATGCCAACGGGGAGTAGACGATCACTCCAATCCCTTCGCGCTGGCAGTGGGGAAGAACTTCAGCTTCAACTTCACGGTGGATAAGCGAGTACTGCGGTTGCAACGACGTAACCGGCGCAATTTGCTGGACTCGTTGCAGGTGCTGCACATTGAAGTTGGAGACTCCAATCCACCTGACTTTGCCCTCTCGCTTCAGGGCGGCGAGTGTAGCCCACCCTTCCTCGAGCAAGGGAGAGTCCGGCTCTGGCGGCCAATGAATCTGGTACAAATCAATGACGTCAACCGCGAGCCGGCGCAAGCTGTCCTCCACTTCGCGTCGAATCGACCGCGCGCTTAGAACTTTTTGCGCCTGTCCGCGCGTATCCCAGCGAAGGCCGCATTTGGTGAAAACGTGTGGGCGTGGACCGGACCAGCTGTGGAGCGCTTGTGCAACGACCTCTTCTGAGTGTCCATACACTGCGGCGGTATCAATCCAATTCACCCCCAGTTCGAGAGCACGATGAATCGCGCCAATGAAGTCTTTATCGTCTTGCGAACCCCACGCAAATTGCCAGCCCGAGCCTCCAATAGCCCAGGCGCCATAACCCACACGGGTAATTTGCAGATCCGAATTGCCCAGAGTCCGCGTCTCCATTTCCATCTCCTTGCAATTTTGGATTCAGCCCTACTGGCGAAGATTCACAGATGCGCTGTAAAGATTTTAGAGGTTCGGAAGAATTCTGGGATAAGTGAGCAGATCAGGAACCGCACGGATTTGACTCGATCCGCGTCCCTCGGCTAGCCTCAAGAGTCCTCTCCGTCCGTCACTATTCATGCGATTTCCGCATAGATCGTTAATTGCGGTCTTGCTTGTCGGCCTGGTCTCCGCAGCATCTACTTGCCTGGGGTCGACGCATCCGGAACTTGCCGAGCACGCCATGGTCGTGAGCGTGCACCAAATCGCGTCACGAGTGGGTGTCGAAATCCTGCAGGCCGGAGGCAATGCCATTGATGCGGCCGTGGCTACGGGCTTTGCACTGGCGGTAGTCCATTCTCCCGCCGGAAACATTGGTGGTGGCGGCTTCATGCTCATTCGCATGGCCGACGGCAAAACCCATTTTCTGGACTACCGTGAAAAAGCTCCTGCCGCCGCGACCCGCGATATGTACCTGGACGCCAATGGCAACGTCATCGAGGGCGCCAGCGAGATCGGCTACAAGTCCATCGGCGTTCCAGGTTCGGTCGCCGGCATGGTTTACGCCGAGCAAAAATATGGAAAGCTCACGCTGAAACAAGTGATGGCTCCGGCCATCAAGCTGGCGCGTGATGGTTATCCCCTGACTTGGGAAGAAGCGCAAGATTTTCATGACGCCTACCTGGCCAAGTTCCCAGAATCGCATCGCGTTTTCCAGCGTAGTGGGGACTACTACAAAGCGGGCGAGATCTTTCAGCAGCCCGATCTCGCTCGTACTCTGGAACGTATTGCCGCCAATCCCGACGATTTCTATCATGGCTCGCTGGCGCGCGAACTCGCCGCGTCTCTCCAGAAAGGCGGCGGCCTGATAACCGCTGACGATCTGGCGCACTATGAAGTGAAAGAGCGTGAGCCCGTCCGCGGCACTTATCGCGGGTACGAAATCATTAGCGCCCCGCCGCCCTCCTCCGGAGGCACGGTTCTAATCGAGGCATTGAACATTCTCGAAGGCTTCGATGTCGGCAAGATGCAGAATCGCTCGGCCGAGTCCATTCATTTCACCGTCGAAGCATTCCGGCGCGCCTTCATGGATCGCGCCGAGTTTATGGGCGATCCAGATTTCTCCAGGATTCCGGTCGCACAGTTAATTGACAAGAGGTACGCAGCCGGCTGGCGAGAGGGCATCGATGCGACGCATGCGAGTCCGAGCAAAGAATTGAAGCGCCCCGCCGTGTTCAGCAAGTTGGAAACCTACGCTGCCGCGCATCCCCCGTCCCTGCCATACCACGAAGGAAATCACACCACGCACTATTCGATCGTCGATGAGCAAGGCAATGCCGTCGCCGTGACCACCACCATCAACGACTGGTTCGGCTCCCGGGTGACCGCCGATGGCCTGGGCTTCCTGCTCAACGACGAGATGGATGACTTTTCGGCCAAGCCGGGCGTTCCCAATGCCGACGGCCTGATTCAAGGCGCAGCCAATGCAATCGGGTCGGGCAAGCGTCCTCTCTCTTCGATGACCCCGACCATCGTTGTCCATAATGGCAAGGCTGTGATGGTCCTGGGCTCCCCGGGCAGTTCCAAGATCATCACCACGGTTGCTAATGTTCTAATGGGCGTCGTTGACTATGGGTTGAATCTACAGGAAGCAGTGAACGCGCCGAGGTTCCATAATCAGTGGCTTCCCGACGTCGTGAATGTCGAAAAAACGCTTTCTCCCGATACACTGAACCTTCTGCGAAAGATGGGCTACAAGGTTCGAATTGGACTTGGTGATGGCGACACTCACGGCTACTGGAGCGATGCCGAATGCATTGCCGTCGACGAGAAGACCGGTCAGCGGCTTGGCGCCACAGATGCTCGCAACAGCCATGGGAAGGCCATGGGATACTAGAAAGGCATTGTTCATTGCGGATGATAGATTGATGACTAGAAATATTAGCTGTGTGGGCTGCTGACTCAACCATCAACAATTTTTAGGGGATTGCATGCAGAGAGCGGTGTCAACCTATTTGTTCGTCAAGGAACGCCTTCATCCCGGCATTCTGGACGGACTTGTCCGCAACGGTGTGCAAGCGATTGAGGTATTCGCCGCCCGGCAGCACCTCGACTATGCAAACCGCAAGGCGCATGTGAAGGAGATCGCGGACTGGTTTCGCGGCAGCGGCGTTCCGCTCAATTCCGTCCACTCGCCACTCTACTCGGATTACGAATGGGGACGCGCGGGCGCGCCTCCGGTCAACATCGCGTCTACCGATCGCGCCAGCCGTATCGAGGCTATGGACGAGATTAAACGCGCGCTCGAGATCGCCGAACAGATTCCATTTCGTTTCCTGGTGCAGCATCTCGGGATTCCGAATGAGAGCTTCAGCGACAAGAAATTCGAAGCGGCCATGACCTCCATCGAACATCTGCGTGCCTTCGCCAAGCCCCTTGGCGTCAGCATTCTGTTAGAAAATATCCCTAACGAACTTTCCAGCCCGGACCGGCTGGTCGAATTGATTCGCGGGGCGCACTTTGATGACGTTGGAGTCTGTTTCGATGTTGGCCATGCGCACATGATGAGTTCGGTCAGCGAAGGATTCGAAATCCTGCGCAACTACATCCGTTCTACTCACGTCCACGACAACGACAAGAATAAGGACTCACACCTGTGGCCGGGGCAGGGAACCATCAACTGGAAGGAAGCTGTCGAGTTACTCCGCACCGCCCCGCAAACCCCGCCCCTGCTGCTGGAGATCGGCGACGACGAGAAAGGTAATGCGCTCGAGAGGCTTGGGGGAGTCTTCACCAAATTGGAGGAAAGCTAAAGAATTTTGTATTGAGTGATTTGGTATTTGAGTCATTGAACAGCGCTGCGGCCTTTTAGATTACCCGATTACCAAATTACAAATTACCAAATCCCGTTATGTCTCCTGTCACCACCATCGCCGAGATCGGCAAGCACGAAGGTCAGTCGGTCACGATTCGCGGCTGGCTGTACAACCTGCGCGAGAGTGGGAAGTTGCTGTTTCCACAGTTCCGCGACGGCTCGGGTGTCATCCAGGGCGTTGTGCCGAAAAACGCGGTCACACCTGAGGTCTTCGAAGCGGTAAAGACTCTGACGCAGGAGTCCAGTGTCATCGTCGAGGGCAAAGTCCGCGCCGACAAACGAGCGCATGGCGGCTTCGAACTGGATGTGGCGAACGTGCAGGTTCTGCAGCGTGTTCCTGAGTCGGATCCCTATCCCATCACGCCCAAGGAACACGGCACTGACTTCCTGATGGAGCACCGCCATCTCTGGTTGCGCTCGCAAAGGCAGGCCGCGATTCTGCGGGTGCGCGCCGAGATCATCAAGGCCGCCCGCGATTTTTTCGACGATCGTGGATTCACCCTCACCGACCCCCCCATCATCACCCCGGCGGCTTGCGAAGGCACCACCACGCTTTTTCCCGTCGACTATTTTGATGACCAGGCATACCTCACGCAGTCGGGCCAACTGTACATCGAGGCCACCGCCATGGCCTTGGGCAAGGTGTATTCGTTCGGCCCAACTTTCCGCGCAGAGAAATCCAAGACCCGGCGTCACCTTACAGAGTTCTGGATGGTCGAGCCAGAAATGGCTTACGGCACGCTCGACGACATCATGGAACTCGCCGAAAGCCTGATCAGCTTTCTCGTGAAGCGTTGCCTTGAGCGCCGGCGCAGCGACTTGCAGACGATCGGCCGCGACATCTCAAAGCTGGAGAAAATTGTGCCGCCGTTCCCGCGCATCAGTTACGACGAAGCGGTCAAAAATCTGCAGGAAGGCCACGGCAAAGGCGCGCTCGAATCGAAATTCGAATGGGGTGGCGATCTCGGCTCCCCGGATGAAACCTATCTCTCGGCGCAATTCGAAAAGCCCGTGATGGTCCATCGCTACCCCGCCAAGGTGAAGGCCTTTTACATGGAACCCGACCCGCAACGGCCCGACTTGGCGCTCTGCGTGGACGTCCTCGCGCCCGAAGGCTACGGCGAAATCATCGGCGGTTCACAGCGCATGGCCTCGCATGAATTGCTCCTGCAGCGCATCCACGAGCACGGGCTGCCGGAAGAGGCATTCAAATGGTATCTGGACCTGCGAAAATACGGCACCGTTCCACATGGAGGCTTCGGCATGGGCATCGAGCGTGCAGTAGCCTGGATCTGCGGCCTGGAGCATGTGCGTGAGACGATTCCCTTTCCAAGAATGCTATACAGGCTCTACCCATAAAATTTAGTAATTGGGAAATTTGGTAATTGAGTAATTTAAAATCCTCGAGCGCGTTAGGTTTGAAATTACTGAATCACAAAATTACCCAATTACAAAATCTTTCATGACGACTGCCAACGTCTCTTCCGCCAACGTCTCTGGCCACAGAATCCGGGTGATCGGAGTGCCTCTGGATCTTGGCCAATCCCGGCGAGGAGTTGATATGGGTCCGTCCGCGGTCCGTGTGGCCGGTCTGGAGGCGCGACTCGAAGCTTTAGGACACGAGGTGGAGGACGGCGGCAATGTTGCGGTAGCCATCCCCGAACAGAAAAAGGAGGGCGCCGCAAATGCCAAGTACCTGAAAGAAATCACCGCGACTTGCACCAAGCATGCGGAGTTGGTGTTGAAGACGCTCGAAGCGGGCAGAGTGCCACTCTGCCTGGGCGGAGATCACTCGATGGCGGCAGGAACGGTCAGTGGCGTGGCCGAATTCTATCGCCGTCAGAATCAGCGCGTTGGGCTCATCTGGATCGACGCCCACACCGATATCAACACTCCCGACTCTTCTCCCAGCGGCAATGTTCACGGGATGCCGCTGGCTGCTCTGATGGGACTGTGGGAGTCGGAGCTCGCCAACATCTTTGACTTCTCTCCCAAGGTCCGGCCGGAGAATTGTGTGCTGGTCGGCGTGCGGGACATCGACGCCGTGGAGAAAGAAAATGTTCGGCGGGCCGGCATTGGAGTTTTCACCATGCGCGACATTGACGAACGCGGCATGCGCACAGTCATGGAAGAGGCTCTCCGCGTGGCGGGACGCGGCACCGCCGGCTATCACATCTCGCTCGATATGGATTGGGTCGATCCTGAAGATGCCCCCGGTGTGGGCACACCCGTCCGCGGCGGAGCGACTTATCGCGAAGCCCACCTCGCCATGGAAATCATCGCCGACCACGGCCGCATGCTCAGCTTCGAGATCGTCGAAGTGAATCCCGTAATCGACGAGCATAACCAGACCGCCGACCTGGCAGTGGAACTGGCGCTATCGGCATTTGGGAAGAAGATCCTGTAGACGATCTAACCCGCTGCCCGCCTCTGACCCCGCGGATCTGACCTGACAAATGCCATCGGCTGTCCGGCGGAGCGAAACTCGACAGCGGAATCCAGCCTGACCAAAAAATTGGACTCATTTTGGACAAACTATTGATAGTGCTGAGGTTGGGACTGCCGGCATGGCCCTTTGGCTTGCAAAGTATTCAAAGTAGATACTTTAGAGGTAAAGTATTCTGGAATATGGAGTTACACGGCGTAGTTGCGAAACGAATTTTTTGATCCAAATTTCGCAAAGTATTGAAGGTAAATACGTTTAGGATCCCATAACCCAAGGCGGTATCTGCAAAGTATTGTCAAAGAACAACTTGCGCGCAAAATATTATGGAATAAAGACTTAGCAGGCTCGGATTGCGGCCTGGGCTGGGACTCTGGCCCAAGGAATTTGCGATGCGAATGCGCACGAGTTCATTGTGCGCTTTTCATGGCCAGGGTCAAGGTTGTTCGTCACTTGGAACGGACATTGAGTTGTGGAAAAAGTGAGAACGAAATAATTGAACATGCACGAAGTACATTGCTCGTCGCGTCTGCCCCGCTTTTCTCGCTTTTTTTTTACGCTGTTACGTATTACGGAAGTCTACTGATTTCCAGGATGCGCACTCTCAAGCCAAAGCCGGGCTTGAATCGGCCAGCCGCTCGGCACACACATTGGCAAGGTACTTCCTGCGTACTTCAGGACCCATCCCTGCCGACTTCTCTCACATCCAAACAATCGTGGTTCGGTTGCTTGCAGCATTGCTGATCTTCGGCGGCCTGAGTTCAAGTGGCGAAATTCCGAAGCAAGACATGATCGATTGCAGTGGCGGCAACAACACCAGCGCTAGCGCAAAATATCGCGGCAGCCGGGGCAACGCTCCACCTGGCCATGTGAGCAAGTTGCCCATTCGCACTCTCCTCTATCCCGGAGCTGAGACGCGCATTTACACCCGCTACATGCCCTGGTTTGGAGACCCACATCACCGCGACGTCGGCTATCGCTCAGATGATACCCAGCAGATTGCCCGACAAGTCGCCGACATGAAGAGTCGCGGCATTCAGGGCGCCATTGTGGATTGGTATGGACCGCGTTCGGGTCCCAAGAATGACAGCACGATCCAATTGATGAGGGAAGCGGAACGCCAGGGATTTGAATTTGCCATTTCCGAAGATGCCGGGGCTCTCTCCGACTGCAAACAGCCTGGCTGCGACGTGACGGGACATATCATCTCGGACCTGCAGTATGTGGCCGACCACTTCGAAACCTCCGCCGCGTATGTTCGTTTTGAGGGCAGACCTGCCGTCTTTTTCTTTGGACTGGAAAATTACGCGGTTGATTGG
>Ga0207702_10005526_pt1 | contig 11046 bp, 12 predicted proteins | sample KBSCornC62_FD_184302 | JGI IMG/M metagenome (GOLD analysis project Ga0207702, IMG submission 184302) | Corn rhizosphere microbial communities from Kellogg Biological Station, Michigan, USA - KBS Corn C6-2 (SPAdes) (version 2) | ecosystem: Host-associated > Plants > Roots > Rhizosphere > Soil ...
TGCCGTAGAGCTCGTCGGCTTCGTAGAGAGGAGGTCTGGGTTCTTTTAGTTCGAGCTGGGCTCCTGCCTGCGCAGGAGCACAAGTGGAAACGATATCCCGCACGATGGTCAGCGCATGCTCGTCATTCTCGGCGAGATGGTCGACGACTCCACTCTTCTTCGCGTGGAGGTCGCCGCCGCCCAAATCCTCGGCGCTGATCTCCTCGCCCGTCGCGGCCTTCACCAAAGGCGGTCCGCCGAGGAAGATCGTGCCCTGCTCGCGGACGATCACGCTCTCGTCGCTCATCGCTGGGACGTAGGCGCCGCCGGCGGTGCAGCTGCCCATCACGCAGGCGATCTGGGCGATGCCCTTCGCGCTCATCTGCGCCTGATTGAAGAAGATGCGACCGAAGTGATCGCGGTCGGGGAAGACGTCGGCCTGGTGCGGCAGGTTCGCGCCGCCGCTGTCGACCAGATAGACGCACGGCAGCCGGTTCTGCTCGGCGATTTCCTGCGCGCGCAGGTGCTTCTTGACCGTGAGCGGATAGTAGGTGCCGCCTTTGACCGTCGCGTCGTTGCAGACGATCATCACTTGCAGGCCCGAGACTCGACCGATGCCGGCGATGATTCCGGCGCCGGGCACCTCATCGTCATAGAGGCCATTCGCGGCGAGCTGGCCGATCTCGAGGAACGGCGAGCCCGGATCGAGCAACCGCTCCACCCGGTCGCGCGGGAGCAATTTGCCGCGCTCGATGTGTCGCGCACGGTGCTTCTCCGGCCCGCCTTTCGCCGCCTCGGCGACATCGGCGCGAAGCTTCTCCGTCAGCTTCTTATTGTGCTCGAAACGCGCGCGATATTCGTCGCTTTCGCGATCCACTTTGGATTCAAGTGTGGGCGCGCTCACTTCTGCCCCGGAAACACGAGATGCTTCACAAAGAAGGGGAACACGATCTTCTCGAGATCTTCGGAGACTTTGCTCCCGTGGTCGCCGTCGTGAAAATACCAATCGTGCGCGATGCCGAATTTCAGAAGCTGCGCGTGCATCGCCTCGACATCGGTTTTGACGAAATCCTTGGACCCCGTTTCCATTCCGATCCCGTCGAGCGACTTCAGCGCCGGCAGGAATTGCGGGACCATCGCAACCGGCGCGTTGGCATACCACTCGGCGATCACCAGCGGGTCCAAGACGCCGTTGGTGGTCGGCAGGTCGGCATAGAAAGGCGGCTTGTTCGGATCGGGCGACCAGGCCGCGGCAACCGCATAGGTGGTCCGGATTCCGAAGTCGCCTTTCGCCACCTGCTCAGGCGTCAGGCCCTCATATTTCTGGCTCTGCTCGGCCGTGATCTGGCGCGGGAGCAGGCAGCAGGGATCGAGCGCGTAGATGGCGCGGAACAGCTCGGGATGATGCATCGCGATCCGCAGCGTCCCGTAGCCGCCCATCGAATGGCCGAAGAGGCCGCGGCTCTCCCGCTTGGCGACGGTTCGATAATGGCTGTCGATGTAGGCGATCAGGTCCCTGGCGATGAAATCCTCGAAGTTTCCGACAGTCGGCGAGTTCGAATACATGCTCCCGCTCATCAGCGTGTCGGTGTCCGGGGCGACGACGATGAACTCGCGGCCGGTAGCCTTCATCCCCGCCAGCTGGCGCTCTTCCATCTTGGTCCAGGCGACGGTGCCTTCGGCCTGCGAATTGTAGCCGTGCAGGAAATAGAGCACCGGATAACGGCGCTTCGGCGCAGTGTCGTAACTCGGCGGGAGCAGCACGAGGACCGTCCTGTCCGCACTATTCTTCTCCAGATTGCCCTCGAGTGACTTGCCGTGGACCGTGATCTTCTCGACCCGCGCCGAGGCGGGAGCCGAAACCAGCATCAGCAAGGAAAGCGAAACCGCCGCGATCAGTCTTCCCACCCAATTCACTATCCGCACCTCCCATTGCGTTGCCGAAACTTCCGCGCCCTTCGTTCGTCCTTTGGTCGAAAAGCGCTGCCCTTGGCGTAGCCCGAGCGGCAATCAATGGCAAAGCACAGCCGAGAGGATTTCATGAAGCTCATCAGCGGAATCACCTTCGCCGCCGCGCTGGCACTCAGCGCCTGCAACACTCAGAACGGCAACAGCGCGGCTCAGCAGCAGGGCGCCGGCACCCAATCCGGAATCGACAAGTCGCTGATGGATACATCCGTGAAACCCGGCGACGATTTCGACAAATATGCGAACGGCAAATGGGAAGCGTCCGCGCAAATCCCGGCCGACAAATCGACGATTTCGGTCTTCTCGGTAATCGCCGATCGCGCCGACCAGCGGGAAACCGATCTCATCAACAGCATCGTCAATTCCAACCCGGCGGCCGGAAGCGACGAGGCGCGGATCGCGGACTATTACAAGGCCTATACGAATACCGGAGCTATCGAACAGCGCGGCCTCGCCCCCATCAAGGCGGATGTCGATGCCATTGAGGCGATCGCCGACAAAGGCGCTTTGGCGGATGCGATCGGTCACAGTATCCGCGCCGACGCCGATCCCATCAACAACACCAACTTCCACACCGAGAATCTCTTCGGGATTTTCGTGACGCAGGCGTTCGACGATCCGACAAAGACCGTGCCCTATGTGATGCAGGGTGGCCTCGGCATGCCGGATCGCGACTATTACCTGTCAAGCGACCCGGCGATGGCAAAGATCCGGGCGGACTACACCCCGTATGTCGCGAAGATGCTGTCGCTCGCGGGCCTGCCCAATGCCGACGCGCGCGCTTCGAAGATCGTCGCTCTGGAGCATCAGATCGCGCAGGCGCACGAAAGCCTTCAGGACAGCCAGGACAGCTTCAAGGCGGACAATCCCTGGAAGCGGGCCGATTTCGATTCGAAGGCGCCGGGGCTGGACTGGGGCCGCTTGTTCACGGCGGCGCAGCTCGGCAACCAGCAGGACTTCGTCGTGTGGCAGCCGGGCGCCGTGACCAAGCTCGCTGCGCTTGTTCAATCGCAGCCGCTCGACGTGTGGAAGGACTGGCTGGCGTTCCACCGGATCAACCAGATGGCCGAAGTGCTCCCCAAAGCCTTCCAGGATGCGCACTTTGCCTTCAACGACACGGAGGTCAAAGGGACCCCGCAAGAGCCGACGCGCAACAAGCAGGCGATCGATTCGCTGAACGCTTGGCTCGGCTGGGCGGTCGGCAAGCGCTACGCCGAAAAGTATTTTCCGGCCTCCTACAAGGCCGACATCGACGGCATGGTAACCAACATCAAGGCGGCGCTCGAGAAGAAGATCGAGGGCCTCACCTGGATGGCGCCGGCGACCAAGGACGAAGCCAGGAAGAAGGTTGCGACGATGGTCGTCGGGATCGGTTATCCCGACAAATGGCGCGACTATTCGTCTCTCCAGATCAAGGCCGACGATGCGTACGGCAACTTGGATCGCGCCCGGCTGGCGAATTACGAGTACCAGATCGCGAAGATCGGTAAGCCGGTTGACAAAGGCGAGTGGTGGATGACTCCGCAGACGGTCAACGCGGTCAACCTGCCGCTGCAGAATGCCCTCAACTTCCCGGCGGCCATCCTGGACGAGGGGTTCTATGATCCGAAGGCGGATCGTGCGTTCAACTATGGCGCCATCGGATCGATTATCGGGCACGAGATCAGCCACAGCTTCGACAACCTCGGCTCGACCTTCGATGCCAGCGGCAAGCTACGCAACTGGTGGACGCCCGCCGATCTCACACATTTCAAACAGGCGGGAACGGCGCTCGCGAAGCAATATGATTCCTACGAGGCGCTGCCGGGCCTTCATCTCAACGGGGAGCAGGAGCTTGGGGAGAATATCGCCGATCTCGTCGGACTGGCCGCAGCTTACGATGCCTGGAAAGCCTCGCTGGGCGGCAAGCCCTCACCGGTGATCGACGGCTTCACCGGCGATCAGCGCTTCTTCCTGGCCTATGCCCAGGCGCACCGTGGCAAGCTTCGCGATGCCGCGCTGCGGGCCCGTGTGGCGACCGATGTCCACGCGCCGGGGCCGTGGCGGGTGTTGACGGTCAGGAACGTCGACGGTTGGTATCCCGCCTTCAACGTTCAGCCGGGGCAGAAGCTGTTTCTTGCGCCTCAGCAGCGGGTCAGGATCTGGGGGTGAACGGAAGCGGGACCTGCCGGGGGCAGGTTCCGACCTGTTCACAAACATTCACCAACCCATGAACAGAAGCAGCTTCACGTCGACCGCGCATCCCGCCGCACGGCGCTGCTCGACGAAAGCGGGGATTTCGGCGCGCGGGACGAGATGGACCGTGATGTCCTCATTCTCTGTGCCCCCGCCCTCACCCACCTTGCGGACGCCGTGCGCGCGAACGAGCGTGAAGCTTTCGGCGACCATCCCCGGCGAGCTCTGAAATTCGCCCAACCGCTCGATCCGATCGGCGGTGAAACCGGTCTCCTCGTCCAGCTCCTTGACAGCAGTGCCTTCGACCGTCGCATTCTTGTCCTCGTCGCCGACGAGGCCTGCGGGCAGTTCGACGCAGCGCCGACCAACCGGCACCCGGTACTGCTCGATCAGGATCACCTTGCCGTCATGCTCAGCGAGGATCACGACGGCGTTCGTGCTTCCGGTGCGCGACACGAACTCCCAGCGCCCGCGCTTCAGAGCGCTGATGTATTTCCCCTGCCATACCGTTTGCAGGGGCGCGTCCTTGTCTGGGGTCATAACAGGATAAGTTTGTCCGGGATCTCGTTGGGATTACCCGCTGTCTTGGGAAAATGTTCCGCAAGAACTGCGCCGACGCGCTCGACCGCGGCACAAATGCCGTCGCCGGGGCGGCCTTCGCGAAGATGCTCCAGCATCGCGGCCATCGCTTCGCCCCAGGTGTGCTCGTCGGCGAATTTGTGGATCGCCTCGTCGCCGATGATCTCGGCCCGGCGCTCGGCTAGCGAAAGGTAGATGAGCACGCCGGTCTGATCCGCCGTTCGGCCAGCCGCCGCAGCCTGGAAGATCGCGAGAGCCCGCCGTCGGACGCGCCGGTGCTTGGTCGCGGCGGGGGTCAGCAATAACCGAAGCGGCATCCAGGTAAGGACCAGCAAGGCGACCAGGAATTTGCCTACAGCAAGGATCATCAGGAAGGTCAGAAGCTCGCCCAGTGTCGGGTCCGGATACCAGCCGCCCGCGACGTGCAGATACCACCATTGCAGCGCCGTCGGCCGCCACGCCGCCCAGGCGAGCACGAGAATCATCACCAGCACCGCCCAGTGAAGCGCGACATCGTGGTAGGAATCGCTGATCGGCGTCGCGACAGTGACGATTTCGCCGTCGGTCTTTGACTCAGCTGCTTTGATTGCGGCGCTGACCTTCTCTCGGTCGGAATCGCTGAATCGCATCACCATGAGCCCGATGCTCCCCCACCGCCGAACGAGCCACCGCCGCCGGAAAATCCACCACCTCCGAAGCCGCCACCTCCGCCGAATCCCCCACCGCCCCAACCGCCTCCGCCGCCGCTGCCCCAGCCGCGCGAGGAATTGGAGAGGGCGTTGAGGCCCCACAACATCACCCAAGGACTGATCCCGCCGCCGCGGCGATAGTAGCGGCCGCCGACAGGCCGGCGCAGCTTCGACAGGATCACGAAGGCGAAAATCAGCCCCCAGAAGGCGAGCGGAAGCGCGCCGCCGCCCGAATGGCGATGCGTCTGTTCCTGCTGCTGCGCCTGAGCGATCGCCTGTTCAGCCTGGCCCGGCGGCAGGCTCACCTGCTTGATGATGGCGTCCGCGCCCGCCTCGACTCCGCCGTCGTAATCAGGCGGACTCTGCTTGAAGTGCGGCAGGATATCCTCGCGGATAATGAGGCCCGACATGGCGTCGGTCAGGTAGGCGGTCGCGCCGTAGCCGACCTCGATCCGGACCTTATGCTCGTTCGGAGCAACCAGAAGGATGATCCCGTTGTCGAGCTTCTTCTGCCCGATCCCCCACGCGCGGCCGAGCCGGTAACCGAAGTCCTCGATCGGATAGCCCTGAAGGCTCGGCACCGTCACGATCACTAGCTGGCGGCTGGTCTTCGCCTCCAGCGCCTCCGACTTGCTGGTGAGATCGGCGATGGTCGCCGGTGAAAGGACATGCGCGTCGTCGACCACCCGGCCGGTGAGCGGCGGGAAGGTCTGTGCCGATGCTGGCGCGGTGAAGAGCGCGAACAGCAGCACCAGTGCAATCCACGTCGTCCCAGCGAACGCTGGGACCCCAGATCGGAAGAGGCGAAGAGGTTTGCGCATAAGATCCCGAGATCCCGGCTTTCGCCGGGATGACGATTAACCGGCCGAATTACCGAAATTCACTGCCGGCGCGTTCTGCGCGGTCGCCGAGGCTTCGAACGGCACCTTCGGCTTGGCGCCGTAGAAGATCTTGGCGCCGATCGCGTCGGGGAAAGTGCGGATCGTCGTGTTATATTCCTGCACCGCCGAATTATAGTCGCGCCGGGCGATCTCGATCCGGTTCTCGGTGCCCTCCAGCTGATCCTGCAACGCCAGGAAATTCTGGTTGGACTTGAGGTCCGGATAAGCCTCCTGAAGCCGCTGCAGTGGGATGATCGCCTGCGACAGGCGGCTTTGCGCGTCGTTGAACGCCTTCACCTTGACCGGATCGCTGAGGTCGGCTGCGCTCAAGTGGACCGCGGTCGCATCCGCACGGGCCTGGGTAACTCCGACGAGGACGCTCTTTTCCTGCTGCGCATAACCTTTCACCGTCGCCACCAGGTTCGGAATGAGATCCGCGCGGCGCTGGTAATCGGCCTGCAGGTCTCCCCAGGCGGCGTTGACCTTCTCCTCTTCTGTAGGAACGGCGTTGATCCCGCACCCGCTGAGCGCGACTGCGGCGAGCGGAGCAAGCAAACCCAAACCTGTCCTGAGCTTGGACGAAGGACGACGAAGTGCGGCCATTGAAGGTCCCCCTTGATGCGTGGCGCACAAATAGAACGACCGTGGGTCGGTTTCAATGGGCTGTTTTATAGCAGCAATACAGCTGCTGCTGGATTTTCAATCGCGGGCCATGAGAGTAAGAATTGAGGATCAACAAAGGGGGTTAGGCATGCTGAGGGAATTTCGGGATTTCATCGCTCGCGGCAATGTTCTCGATCTCGCCGTGGCGGTGATCATCGGCGCCGCATTCGGCAAGATCGTCACCAGCCTGACGGACGATATCATCATGCCGATCGTCGGCAGGATCTTCGGCGGTCTCGATTTCTCCAGCTATTTCCTGCTGATGGGGCCGGTGCCCGCCGATTATCATGGTTCCATGACCGACTATGCGGCCCTCAAGAAAGCCGGTGCCCCGGTTCTCGGCTGGGGCCAGTTCGTTACCGAGGTGGTAAGCTTCCTGATCCTCGCCTTCATCATCTTTTTGATGGTTCGCCTCGCAACGAAGGTGATGGCCAAGAAGGAAGAGACCGCCCCCGCCGGCCCGAGCGAAGTCGAGCTTCTCACCGAAATCAGGGACGAGCTGCGGCGGCGATAGCAAGCAATTGCGCGTGTCTGCTTTGACCGAAAGCGGATACTGCTCGCCGGGTCGCGATTACAGGCTGAGGTCGACCGTATTGTCCATGGCCCAGAGGCAGATGCGCACGAGAGTTCCGATGCACAATGCGGCTCCGGTTACGAGCAGTCCGGCCGTCTGGTATCCACTCATGAAGCACCAAGTGAGAGCGGCTGAGACTATCGCGGTACCAAGCATCGAGACGGTCATGACTCGTGGAGCAAAACCCAATTCCCTACCCGCCCCTGGCGCGTATTCGCGATGCCGCTGATTCTGCCGCCTGACCGTCTCGGAAAGATAAAGAGTCAGGGAGTCGCGGCCTTTCTTGGTTAGTTCCACGCGGCCGTAAATCGCGCTGGATTTCCCCTGCGTCTTGATCGCGATTCCCTCCTTATCCAGGTAGGAAACCCAGCGATCCGTTACTTCGATCGATTGGCCCAGTTGGTCCGCCAATGTCTTCAGCATGACCGGGTCAGGCGAGACGTACAGGCTCAACAGAATGTCCCAGGAGACCTCGCCGAATGAAGCCTGCGGGAAAAAACGCAGCCGTCTGGCCCGCTCGCCAAGAATATCGCTTGCGAGCAGCTGCAAGCGTCCTTGAGTCGAGCCCGCGCCGGTCGGCGCAGCCACCACTTTGAGTTGAATTGGCTGCCACTCGGACATTCGTTCGAAGCCCTCCCTTATCCTAGGATAAGGAAACACCGCTCGGTTGCAAATAGGTCCGCATCGATCCATTTTGGATCAAATTCGATCGCTGTTCGAGAATGGCTGCAAACATCGATTTCAGCCTTTTTCAAGCCGATATGCGCTCTTTCCAAAAGATATGTTCGTCACAGCGTGTACAACCACGCTGGTTCGTTTTATGGTCTAGCCTGTGAAAGCCGCTCGCGAGGTCGGTTCATTTTGGTTCGGCTCGACACCTCGCGCGGCATTGCTGGCAACAGCAATCGAAGCGGGAATTGGAAGACACCGATTCGGAAGGCACAGATTCGAAGGCTGCGGCCCGGAAGTAGGCGAACATGGAATTCAAACCCTTGGTCGAGAGCGAAACATGCGCTCGACGTCCGTCGAGAGGGTCGCTGCGTTTCTGTACGAGGCCCTCCCTTTCGAGCGCGCTGATCCAGCGGAGTGCGGTCGTGGCTGGCACACCCGATGCGAGACAGAGACTGGTGACGGAGATCCGCCGCTGTTCGATTTCAGAGGCATAGAGCTCAAGCAACATGTCCCACGCTGGTTCGCCAAACAGGCTCGCCTTCAAGTGTTGGGCGCGCCGACTCCGCTCGCGCAAAATTCTGCGAATGGGCTTGGAACCAGCAGGCCCGACCAGGCTTGGAAGCAATTCGCGTATGGTGTCCGCGGGTGTACGATCATCGGGAAAGGAAAAACCGTCCGGTGGAAGGATCGGCTCATAGATAGCGCTTGATTTAGCCATGATCGGTTCCCTCTTGCTATGGAGGGATTTGTTAACCGCTTTTGCTAATTCGAGTGTTAACCTTTGGACCGGCCTGAACCTGCATCGCGTTCAAGAAGGAGCTTTACGCGCAGGTAATTCCGCTCATTCCTGAGTGCGTCAATCAGGTCCGCAAGCTTGGCTCCGATCTCTGGATAGTCCTCCAATTCGTCGACTTGCTGGAGCACCTCAGCGAGTCGCGCGATGGCGATCTCAAGCGCATCTTCGCGCGATACGTGGGCAGCTTGTCTGGCCGCGGACATAACAGCACTCCCGAGCCGAATGGCGCCCCCAGAAAATCATGGTAGCGAGGCCGTTCACCACCTGAAATAAACTCAATTTTACTGTAGTTCTAGCGCTTTGCGCGCAGTGTCCCGGAGAGGTACACGCCGAGCGCACCCCGTCCTTTTTCGGTCAACTCAACGAAAGCCGCGCGTCTGTCTGTCGGATGCGGCTCACGGCGAATGAGGCGCTGGCTGTCCAGATAATCAACCCAGCGCAGAGTGGTCGATTTGCTGGCGTTAATCAGGTTTGCAAGACTGCTAACCGTCTGCCGGGGACCTGAATTCAGGGCATAGAGCCAGAGCAATATGTCCCATGCCGGCTCGCCAAACATTGCGCGCCCCAGCACCTCTTCGCGACGGCGTCTGTCGTCCAGGATTTCTCGCGCCTTTGAGACGAGCATGCCCGCGGCCGCGATATCGTCTTGATCGCCAATAGGTGGCGCCGGTTCGATAACGATCTTGCCGCTCGCGTGCGCGAACAAGGAGAGCAGGCGCCGAGCGTCTTCGACGTCACGCCATGTCAACCTTGTGATCGGCGTGTCGGCCGTCTTCTGCTCGGGAGGATCGTCAGACATTCCTTCCAACGGCATAACCCACCCTGCGATGATCGCTAAACCCGAGCGATCGGACCAGTATGGAGGTAAAGCCGAGCCAAATCGGGCTAGTCGCAGAACAGGGGCGACACAATAGGCTTGGAATTCTGCTGCTGTCTGTGTCGGTTGGCACTCAGGCGACGCCCAGACAGCTCGTCAGATTGGTCCAGTTATTGGTCCAGATCGGCCCGACTCCGAATCACCTTAACCTCTATCAGCGCTCAAGCTTTGTATTTTGGCGTGAGGTTTCGACGTCATGAGCCGAACAGGAACCCGACGCGGCGTTGGAATGGGCAGACGTCTCGTGCGTCTGCCGGACCTGAAGATCGGAGTGGACGAAAATGGCCGGGAACCGCTTGGATGGAAACTTTGCAAAGCCATTGTCACCGGTGTCGTGATTGCGCCGTTGCTGTTCGGCATGTTGGGGTTCTTCGAGCCGGACAATCTGAATAATGTCGGACTTCTCGTCACCCTGATGGTTTCGATACCGATGATGATCGCATCCGGTTGGATTTTGCAGCGGTGGCTGGCGAGCCGTTTCAGCAGTCACTGAAACCGCACGCTCGATTGCACTGTCCACCGGCAGCCCCGCTTTTTATTGCACTGGTCAATAAATCAAATCTGTGCTGCAACCGTGGCGCAGAGGGGGCGGCTTGGCGGAATTACCGAACAGCCTGAGTGAGGAGCAGCATGCCGAGCGCGTGGCGGCATGGGAACGGGCGCTGTACGACCGGACGGTCCCTGATTTTGTCGCTGACCGGCTGCAGGATGCCTCATCCGGGCGTGCGGCCTGGGTTTCCACCATGACTCCGGCGGAGCTACTGATCACCAAGACTCACGGGGTGCGCCCGATCGCCACAGTCGCCGGCAATTGCTGGATGAAGATCAGCTTCGGCGCGAACTGGTACGGATTGGTCCATGGGCACGCGATCGGGTGGCGAACCGCGCTCGACCGAGTCGAGCAGGAGGCGATCGCTGCCGGCGCGGATGCAGTCGTCGACCTGAAGATGTTGAGCCAGGGCCGCCATTCGGGACTCGGCGGTGTCGAATTCTCGGTGATTGGGACCGCAGTCAAGATCGCGGGGGCGCTCTCCTCGAAGCGGCCGGTGCTAGCGACTGCGCCCGCACTCGAGTTCGTTCGGATGGTGGAGTCCGGAGTGGTGCCGGTTGGTGTGGCGGTGGGCGTCAGCGGCGACGTGCTGGGGACAATCTACGGCCGAAATAACGGATATGGCCGTGGATACGCCAGCCGC
>Ga0207702_10005527_pt1 | contig 11045 bp, 9 predicted proteins | sample KBSCornC62_FD_184302 | JGI IMG/M metagenome (GOLD analysis project Ga0207702, IMG submission 184302) | Corn rhizosphere microbial communities from Kellogg Biological Station, Michigan, USA - KBS Corn C6-2 (SPAdes) (version 2) | ecosystem: Host-associated > Plants > Roots > Rhizosphere > Soil ...
AAGTTCCAGATCATCCTGGGCGCGGCGATCCTTCTCGCGATGATCGCGAACACCTACCTCACCCGGCTGCGAAGCGCCGGCCGACTGAGCGGAGGCGGAAGATGACCGTTGACGGAGGCGGCGCGGTGAGCGACGAGACGTCCGGGCAGCAAGACGACATCCTGCGGGTGGAGCACATCGCCAAGCGCTACGGTGCGGTGACGGCGCTGGTCGACGTGAACCTGCACCTGGGGCGCGGCGAGGTCCTCGGGCTGATCGGCGACAACGGCGCGGGCAAGTCCACCCTGCTCAAGATCATCTGCGGCTTCCAGCCGCCGACCAGCGGGCGGATCCTGCTCAACGGCCAGGAGGTGCACTTCACCTCGGTGACACAAGCCCGCGCGGCCGGCATCGACATCGTGTACCAGGACCTCGCGCTGGTCAACCAGCTCACCGTTTATCAGAACATGTTCCTCAACCGCGAGCTGGTGCGCTGGCCGCTGCTGCGCAACAGGGCGATGCGGAAGCAGGCCAAGGAGCAGCTGGACTCCATGGGGATCAGCACCCTGAAGTCGGTGGACCTCGAGGTAGCCAGCCTGTCCGGTGGCCAGCGCCAGGCCATCGCGGTGGCCCGCTCGGTGTTCTCCCAGGCCAAGGTCCTGCTGCTCGACGAGCCGCTGGCGGCCATGGGCGTCAAGGAAGGCGCGGCCATCCTCGACCTGGTGCGCGATCTCAAGGAGCAGGGCATCTCGATCATCATCATCGCGCACAACTACGGCCAGGTGTTCCCGGTGTGCGACCGGGTGAACCTGCTGCAGGGCGGCAGGATCACCTTCGACAAGTACAGCAAGGACACCTCGGTCGAGGAGCTGACGAACATCGTGGTGGCCGAGTACCGCAAGGCGCTCGAGGAACGGCACCGCTCCGCGTCCTGACCGCCGACGGGTCCCGATGCATCGGATCTTGTCGGGCATGATGGGGGACATGTCGATCTCACCCGTGGCCGTCCGCCGCGCTGCAGGCCGCCAAAGGGGCCGAACGGGCTGGGTTTCCGCCACGGCGATCACCGTGGCTGCGCTCCTCGGGGTCGGCGCCTGTTCCGCGGGCGGCTCGTCCTCCGGCCAGGCCGCCCCGCCGGCCGCCGGGAGCACGGATCCCGGGAACACCGGGGCCGGCGGCGCGGCGTCGGCGACCGGGCCGGTCGTCCCCGCGCACAGCACGCTGCACTGGCATGCCTGCACGGGCCAGGCGGCCCAGCAGGGCGTGCCGGACTGCACCACGCTGAGCGTCCCCGTCGACTACGCCAAACCCGGCGGCCGGCGCATCAGCCTGGCCCTCGACATGATCCCGGCCACCGCGCCGAGGAGCCAGCAGCAGGGGGTCTTGCTGGTCAACCCGGGCGGCCCCGGCGGCTCCGGGCTGTCGCTCGCGGCCGAAGTGGCCCAGGGCCTCAGCCCGAGCGTGGCCGCCCAGTATGACATCGTCGGCTTCGACCCGCGCGGCGTCGGGTCCTCGGTGCCCGCGCTGAGCTGCGATCCCGGCTTCTTCGACGGCCCGAGGCCGAACTACATCCCGGCCAATCCCGCGGCCGAGCAGGTACTCATCAACCGGGCGAAAACCTACGCCGCCGATTGCGGCAAAAGGTTCGGCTGGCTGCTGCCCCATATGACGACCCAGGACACGGCCCGCGACATGGACGCCATCCGCGCGGCGTTCGGCGTGTCGAAAATCAACTATTTCGCCTTCTCCTATGGCACCTATCTCGGCCAGGTTTACGCGACCCTTTTCCCGGACCGGGTCCGCCGGATGGTGCTGGATAGCGTCGTCGATCCCGCCGGGGTCTGGTACGCCGACAATGTCGACCAGGATTACGCCTTCCAGGGCCGCATGGAAGCATTCTTCGCCTGGGTGGCGAAATACGACGAGACGTATCATCTCGGCAGCACCGCCGCGCAGGTGCAGGCGGCCTGGTACCGGGCTCGCAACCGGCTGCTGGCGCACCCGGTCAACGGGAACATCGGGGCCGACGAGTTCGACGACACCTTCCTGCAGGGCGGCTACCTCGACAAGCTCTGGCCCGGGTTCGCGCAGGCGCTGTCGTCCTACCTGAACGACGGGCAGGCCGGCGACCTGATGACCCAGTACCAGGAGTATGGCAAGCAGGGCGAGAACGAGTTCGCCGTCTACAACGCGGTGCAGTGCTCCGACGTCGGCTGGCCGCGCAACTGGTCCTTCTGGACCTCCGACACCGAACGGATCTACGCCAAGGCCCCGTTCCAGGCCTGGGACAACGCCTGGTTCAACGCCGCGTGCGCGTTCTGGCCGGTCAAGGGGCCGGCCAAGCCGCTGCAGATCAAGGGGACCGGGCTGCCGGGCATCCTGATGCTCCAGGGCACGCTGGACCCGGCGACCCCGTACGCGGGTGCCCAGGACGCGCACAAGCTGCTGCCATCCGCGCGGATGGTCGTGGTCCAGGGCGGCGGCAACCACGGGCAGTCCATGGAGCAGCCCTCGAACTCCTGCGTGCAGGGCTACCTGAACGGCTACCTCGCCACCGGCGCGCTGCCCAGTAACCCCGGGACGGTCAACGCCACCTGCCCAGCCGTCCCCGCGCCGACTCCCTAGGGCCCGGGGCATGCGGCGGGAAGCCCCCCGAAGGGGGCCCAGGCGGTATGGGGGGCGGAAGCCCCCCAAGGGGGGCCCGGGGGTATGGGGGGCGGGAAGCCCCCCATGACCAGGGGGGTCTGGGGGATCGTCCCCCCGAACTAACACTGTAGGCTGAAGCTATGTTGCGGGTGAAGCCGCCGTGGTCCGCCTCGGTGCGGCTGCTCGACGAGCGGGATCGCGGGGCCGTGCTTGCCATCTGCGATCGGGATCCGGTGACGAACGTCTTCGTCAGTTCCCGGATCCGCTCTCTCGGCCTCGAGCCTGGCCGGCTCGGCGCACAGATGTGGGGCCACGCGCCCAACGGCCGGCTGGAATCGCTCTGCTACTCCGGCGCCAACCTCGTCCCCGTCGCCGCCACCCCGGACGCCGTCGTGGCCTTCGCGGACCGCGCGCTGCGCCAGGGACGGCGGTGCTCGTCCGTGGTCGGATCGGCCTCCGCGGTCCAGTCCTTGTGGGGGCTGCTGCGGCCGCACTGGGGACCGGCCCGCGAGATCCGCCCGGTGCAGCCGGTCATGGTCACTCCGGGGCCGCCGCTGGTCCCGCCGGACCCGCTGGTCCGACGGGTCAGGCCGGACGAGATCGACATCCTGTGGCCGGCCTGCGTGGCCATGTTCACCGAGGAGGTCGGCGTCTCGCCGACCATCGGCGACGGCGGCGCGTCCTACCGGGCCCGGCTGGAGCAGCTCATCCGCGGCGGCCGGGCCTTCGCCAGGATCGAGGGCGGCGAGGTCATCTTCAAGGCGGAGATCGGCGCGGTCACGCCGCAGGTGTGCCAGGTGCAGGGGGTCTGGGTGCGACCGCGGTCCCGCGGCCAGGGCCTGGCCGCGCCGGGCATGGCCGCGGTCGTCGTCGAGGCGGCCCGCTCGATCGCCCCGCTGGTCTCGCTGTACGTCAACGACTTCAACACCCCGGCCCGCGCGGCCTACCGCCGAGTGGGGTTCACCGAGACCGGCCAGCTGATGAGCGTGCTCTTCTAGCCCGTCCCCAGCCTCAGCAGTGCCTCAGCCGCGGCCGGATCCTCCCGCGACGCCGTGAAACCCCGGATCCAGTACGTCCGGAACCCGGCCCAGGCACCGGACGGGCCGCGTGCTAGTCGCGGTCGCGGATCTTGCGGAGGTACTCGACGATGGGGCCGAAGGAGTCCTTGATCTCCTCGAGCTGGCGCGGCGACAGCCGGTCGATGAAGTGCCGCCGCACGTTCTCCACGTGATCCGGGGCGACCCGCTCGATGGCGGCCATGCCGTCGGCGGTCAGCACGGCGAACGTGCCCCGCTTGTCGCCCTCGCAGTTGTCCCGCCGGACCAGGCCGCGATTCTCCATTCGCGAGATCTGGTGGGATAGCCGGCTCCGCGACTGGCTGGTGGCGTCGGCCAGCTCGGTCATCCGCAGCCGGTGGTCCGGTGCCTCGGACAGCTCGACCAGGATCTCGTAGTCGTGCCCGTTCAGGCCGTGCGCGTTCAGGTCGCGGTCGAGCTGGCGCATGAGCAGCTGGGACAGGTGGACGGTCGCGCGCCACGCCTGCTGCTCGTCAGCGCTCAGCCAGCGTGTCTGTCCGTCGGTCCCGGGCATAAAAAGAATCTACCCTTGTCACGCATATCCGGCGACACTGTTTCGGATCGCTCACCCGCGGTGAGTAACCGCATTCCGGCCAGCTCGGATCGGCACTGCGCCAGCTGCTCGCGCGCGAGCGCCGCGTGCCGGGTCAGTCCCAGCTCGTGCAGCAGCGGAAGGCTGGCCTCGAGGTAACCGAGGGCGTGCCAGGGCTCGCCCAGGGACAGATGGCTTTGCGCTACCTTCCACAGGCACAAGGCGTACGAGCAGTGAGCTCCCTGGGACTTGAATCCCTCCGCCGCCTGCCGGTACGCCTCGATAGCCGCCTCGTGGCGGCCCAGGCCGGTGTGGCTGTCGCCGAGCAGGTTGAGGAAATATGTCTTGTCATGCGGCTGCTGTCCGGCAGGCCCGCCCCAGGAATCCTGCACGCCGTCGCGCGTTGTCATGGCGGCCCTTCCGAGGACGGGTGTCCCCTCATCCGCCCGGCGTCTGTAACCAATTTGTCCACCATGCCGATCTCGCCCTCCGCGAGAACAGGCATACCATAGCTGGCATATGTCGCGCTTAGTTCTCAGCGCCACCACGGCGCTGCCACCACTGGGGAGACCGTGGTCCAGCTAAAGCCTTCAGACTCGGCCACGCCGAACGGCGTGCAGGCGGCGGCGGCATACCTGCGCGAGCTGCTGCTCCGTCCCGGCCGGTACCGGCGCAGGTGGGAACAGTACGCCGAGCGCAGCAGGCTCGGGCAGGTGAACCAGCTCGCGGTGGCCGAAGTGCTCGCGCACTACCTGTGGGAACACCCGAGGACGCAGGGCGACGTCGACGTCCTGCCCAGGCAGCTCAAGGACACCGCCTCGCGGGCGCTGTCCGGCAAGCTGCTCAGCAAGGCCACGCTGACCTTGTTCACTGACGCATTCGGGTTCGACGCGTTCGAGCGGGAACGGCTGCTGAAGCTCTGGGAGGGCTCGGCCCACGTGCGCGTGCTCTCCGGCCCGCGGGCGATCCGCGAGGACCAGGCCAGCGCACTGGGTCCTCCGCAGGTCAAGACGCTGGCCCTGCACGATCATCACTATCTCGGCCCGGACGGGCTGCCGCAGCGGCACCGGGTCATCCACGTCATCGAAGCGGTCGTCGACGGCGTGGACCGGCTGCCCTACCGGGCCGACACCAGCGCCCTGACCATCGAGGTCGGGCAGGGATTCAGCGGCCTGGCCGGGGACGTGTACCAGCCCACGGCCGAACTATTCGTCGTGGACATGCTCCTGGCCAAGCCGCTGGCGGCCGGGGAGACGGCCACCCTGGAGTACTCGGCCAGCCTGCACTACCCGGCGCCGCCCCCGCCCGAGTTCCGCCGCATCGTCCAGACGTTCGTGGAGAACCTGGATATCCGGGTCGAGTTTCATCCCGGCAAGCTGCCTGGCAACGTCGTGTGGGCGGTGTGGGATGGGATGGACGGCCCCATCATCGAGCGGGAAAGCGTCGCGCTCGACAGCCAGTTCGCCGTCCACCGGTATCTGCGGCTCGCCGAGACGACCGTCGTCGGCTTCCACTGGGACTGGTAGCCCTTGATAGGCAACACCGCGCACTCGGACGGGGACCAGGCGTGGCACGATCGGAGTGTGCGGAAGGACGAGGGCGCGGCGACCACTAGTGCCGAGTTGCGCGCGCACAATCTCGCGCGGCTGCTGCGCGCGGTCCACGACGGCGGCGGGCAGCTCACCCGGGCCCAGCTCACCAGGCAGCTCGGCCTGGCCAGGGGAACCGCCACCGTGCTGGTCAGGGACCTGGCCGGACGTCAGCTCATCGAGGAGCTAAGCAGCCCGGCCGACGCCCCGGCCGGACTCAAGGTGCCGCGCACCAGGGGCCGGCCGACCGGCGTGCCTTCGGCGCATCCGCGCGGACCCGTCGCGCTGGCCGTCGACCTGCGGGACGACTCGTTCACCGTGGCGGTCTTCGAGCTGACCGGGCGCGGCGTCGTGCTGGACCGCCAGGAGCGCGAGGCCGTCTCGGGTACCGGCATGCTGGCCGACGTCGCGGCCCGGCTGAAGATCCGCCGCCACGAGTACGGCGACCGCGTGGTCGGCATCGGGGTGGCCGTCCCCTCGCCGGTGAGCGCGGGCCAGATGGTGCAGCCGACCCTGCCGGACTGGCAGGACGTGGACGTGGCCGACGTCCTCGGCGGCGCGGACAAGGGCTACCCGGGGCCGGTACTGGCCGGCAACGACGCGACGCTGGCCGGCCTGGCCGAAGCCCGCCGCGGGGTGCTCCGCGGCGTCTCGGTCGCCTTGCACCTGCACGTCGCGACCGGCATCGGCGGGGTGCTGCTGGCCGGGGGCCTGCCGGTGACCGGCGCGCACGGCTCGGCCGGGGAGTTCGGGCACATGCCGCTGACCGGCGGCAGCGAGCCGTGCCGGTGCGGTTCGACGGGCTGCTGGGAGCTCGACGCCGGCGCCCGCGGGCTGCTCCGCGCGGTCGGCCAGCCGGAGGAGGGCGACCGGATGGTCCGCGCCGAGCAGATCATCGCGGCGGCCGCCACCGACCCCGGCTGCGGCCAGGCCCTGGTGCGCGCGGCCGAGGCCCTCGGCCGCGGCATCGGCGCGCTGGTCAATGCCCAGGATCCGGAGGCCGTCGGGCTATCCGGGCTGGCGGCGGAGGTGTACGAAGCCGCGCCGGACGCGGTCCAGGCCGGCTACCTGGCGACGCTGATGCGGTTCCGTCGGCCTCAGCCGCCCGCGCTGCTGCCGTCCACCCTGGGCGACCTCGGCGCCCTGACCGGTGCCTCCGAGCTCGTCTTCGACGCCTTCCTGACCGCGCGCGGTCTCGGCGCCTGGCCCGAGGAAAAAACCGCGTGACTTCTCCGTGACCACCTGGTAAGTTCCCGACCTTGTGGCTGCGTCACAAGCACAAGAAAATCATCATGCCGAACGGTCCGGCGGCGACCCCGTCCTGACCGAAGAACGCGACGAATTGCGGCGCTCACGCGAGTTCCTCCACCTCATGCGCGAGGACGTGCTGTCGCTGCACGCGATGGGCGGCGACCCGGTCTCCGAGGAGTACCTCAAGGCGGAGCTGTATCACCGGGCCGAAGCCCTCAAGGACATCCCCGACACCCCGCTCTTCTTCGGCCGCCTCGACTACGCCAGCCCCCCCGATTCCGGACAATCCGAACCCGGAAATTACGGATCCGGAATATCCGGGACCGTGCAGTCCGGGACCGTGCAGTCCGGGACCGTGCAGTCGGGGACCGTGCAGTCCGGGGACGATGGCATCGCCGGGAACAGCTTCCACATCGGCCGCAGGCACGTGCACGCGCCGGACGGCACGCCCGCGGTCATCGACTGGCGGGCGCCGGTGTCGCGGCCGTTCTACCGGGCCAGCGCGACCGACCCGATGAACCTGGCGCGCCGGCGGCGCTTCGGGTTCTCCGGCGGCGAGCTGACCGCCTACGAGGACGAGCTGTTCGCCGGGACCGAGGACAGCACCCCGGACCGTTCGGCCCCCGTTGCGGCCACCCGGCCGAGCCGGATCCTGATCGACGAGATCGAGCGGCCGCGGTCGGGACCCATGCGGGACATCGTCGCGACCATCCAGCCCGACCAGGACGATATCGTGCGCGCCGACGCGGCGCAGACCGTCTGCGTGCAGGGCGCGCCCGGCACCGGGAAGACCGCGGTCGGGCTGCACCGGGTCGCGTACCTGCTGTACGCGTACCGCGAGCAGGTCCGGCGGCGCGGCGTGGTCATGGTCGGGCCGAACCAGGCCTTCCTCTCCTACATCCGCAACGTCCTGCCGGCGCTCGGCGAGCTCGATGTCAGCCAGACCACCGTCGGCGAGCTGGTCGCCTCGGTCCAGGTCCGCGGCTCGGACGACGACGCGGCCGCGATCGTCAAGGGCGACGCGCGGATGGCGGAGGTGCTGCGGCGGGCGCTGTGGGCCTCGGTCCGCGCGCCGTCGGCCGCGGTGGTGCTGCCGCGCGGCTCGCGGCGCTGGCGGGTGGCCGCCTGGGAGATCGAGGAGCTCGTGCACGAATTGCGGCACCGCGGCGTCCGCTACGGCGCGGCCCGCGAGCTGCTCGAGCACCGGATCGCGCACGTCATCCTGACCATGATGGAGGCCGCCGGGGAGGCCTGCGACGACCGCACCCACGAGGCGGTGCGGCGGTCCCGGCCGGTACGGGCCGCGGTCGACGCGATCTGGCCGAAAGTCGACGCTGTCCGGCTGGTGTTCGGCCTGCTGTCCTCGGCGGAGGCCCTGGAGGCGGCGGCCGACGGGGTGCTGACCGGCCGCGAGCAGGCCGCGATCGTGTGGCCGTCGCCGCCCCGCGGGCCCGGCTCGGCCCGCTGGTCCGCGGCGGACGCCGTGCTCATCGACGAGGCGCGCGACCTGATCAGCCGGACGCCCAGCCTGGCGCACGTGGTGGTGGACGAAGCCCAGGACCTGTCCCCGATGGAGTGCCGGGCGCTCGGCCGCCGGTGTTCCACCGGCTCGGCCACCGTGCTCGGCGACCTGGCCCAGGGCACTACCCCGTGGGCGGCGCCGTCCTGGCCAGCGCTGCTGGCCAACCTGGGCAAGCCGGACACGGGGGTGCGGGAGCTCTCGGTCGGCTACCGGGTGCCCCGGCAGATCCTGGACTACGCGTCGACGCTGCTGGCGGTGATCGCCCCGGAGCTGAGGCCCGCCTCCTCGCTGCGCGCCGATCCCGGCGCCCTCGACCTCACCCGGGTGCCCGGCGCCTCGCTCGGCGGAGCCCTGGTCGCCGCGTGCCGGCAGGCCTGCGCCCAGCCGGGCTCGGTGGCCGTCATCGCCGCCGACCCGCAGGTACCCGAGCTGGGCCGCGCGCTGGACCAGGCCGGCCTGGCGTACGGCGCGCCGGGGACCGACGCCGCGCTCACGCTGGTTCCGGTGACGCTGGCCAAGGGCCTCGAATATGATCATGTGATCGTGGTGGAGCCCGCGCGCATCGCCAGCGCCGAGGCCAGGGGTCTTCAGCGGCTCTACGTCGCGCTCACCCGGGCGGTGTCGCGGCTGACCGTGGTGCACTCCGAGCCCCTGCCGGAGCCGCTCCCCGCGATGGCCGCGCCTTCGCCGGCACCGGCCTCATCCTGACGGCGCCACGCCGTCAATGGTCATATAGTGAACCGATAACCGGCTTGATGCGTCAGTCTTGGTAGGGGGAGCGTGCGTGCGGATCCGCTCGACGGCTCCCCGGCCCGCGAATTTTCCGATGTGCATTGCGCGGGTGTCGCCCCGGCGGCATCCTGGAAGAGGCGGCGACATTTAGTCCTCATCTGACTCCTATAAGTTACAGCGGTGATAACGGTGGAAGTCGAACGGACCGGTGATCCAGACCAGACGCAGGCTGTCTATCTGGAAAAACTATCCGACGAATTGTCCCATCGCGGGCTTGAAGCGTGGCTCATGGCGCCGCCCGGGCGCCGGCCCAGCCTGTACGTGGTCAACCCGGCCGCGCGGGCGCTCGAGGAGAATGTCTTTGTCGGTTGCGGTAAAGACGGCATGTGGTGGTTCTGGTGGTCGTGGGCGGAGCGGATCGCCGTGGCCGACGATGTCGACCAGGCCGCCAGCACGATCGTGCGGGTTCTGGCCTCGCTGCTGCCTAAGGACTGATTGAAAGCCAAGGGACCGCCTGCCGGATGGATCTGTGCGCGACCCCGGCCGTTGAGCTGGCCCGGCTGATCAGGGCCAGGGAACTCTCCGCCGCCGAACTACTCTCCGTCGTGCTGGCCCGGATCACCGAGGCCAACCCGGCGATCAACGCGATCGTCACGCTCGCCGCCGAGCAGGCCGCCGCCGCGGCCCGCGGGCTCGACGCGCAGGCCGCCCGCGGCTCGTTCGCCGGGCCGCTGCACGGCCTGCCCATCGCGGTGAAGGACCTGGCCGAGACGGCGGGCATCCGGACGACCTTCGGCTCGCCGCTATTCGCCTCGTACGTCCCCGACTTCGACGCGCCGCATGTGGCCCGGCTCAAGCAGTCCGGCGCGGTGGTGATCGGGAAGACCAACACGCCGGAGTTCGGCGCCGGATCGCAGACCTTCAACCGCGTGTTCGGGCCCACCAGGAACCCGCGCGACACCCGGCTCACTCCTGGCGGCAGCAGCGGCGGCGCCGCCGCGGCCGTCGCGGCCGGCCTGATCCCGTTCGCGGACGGCTCCGACCTGGCGGCCAGCGTGCGGAACCCAGCGTCCTTCTGCGGCCTGGTGGGCCTGCGCACCACCCCGGGCCTGGTGCCCGGCGACCCGTTCGACGCGCTGGGCGTGGTGGGCCCGATCGCCCGCACCGCGCCGGACGCCGCACTCCTGCTGGCCGGGATGTGCGGAACCGATCCCGGGCTGCCCATGGCCCGCCCCGATAGGCCGAACGAGTTCCTCGGCCTGCGGCCGGCGCCCCTGCACGGGCTGCGCGTGGCCTGGACCTTCGACCTGGGCGACCTGCCGGTGCAACCGGAAGTCCTGACCGTGCTCGCGGCGTGCCGCCGGTCGCTGGAGGACGCGGGGTGCGATGTGACGGATGCCGCGCCCGCCCTGGCCGACGCGGACGAGGTCTTCCAGCTGCTGCGGGCCGCCAGGATGGCCGCGATGGCGCCGCTGCTGCACGCCCACCGCGACGAGGTCAAGGCCACCCTGGCCTGGAACATCGAGAAGGGCGTCGCGCTGACGGGGGAGCAGGTCGCGGCGGCGCGGACCGGGCACGCCGAGATCTTCCAGCGGTTCGGTGCCTTCCTGGCCGACGGGCGGTACGAGATGCTCGCGCTGCCCACGGTGCAGGTGCTCCCGTTCCCGGTCGAGCAGGAGTGGGTGACGGAGATCAACGGGGAGCCGATGGCCACCTAC
>Ga0207702_10005529_pt1 | contig 11042 bp, 13 predicted proteins | sample KBSCornC62_FD_184302 | JGI IMG/M metagenome (GOLD analysis project Ga0207702, IMG submission 184302) | Corn rhizosphere microbial communities from Kellogg Biological Station, Michigan, USA - KBS Corn C6-2 (SPAdes) (version 2) | ecosystem: Host-associated > Plants > Roots > Rhizosphere > Soil ...
AAGCAGGCCTTCCGCCCGAGCAACGGGACCTTCCGCCCGGTAGCGCTCGGGAGCTCCGGCCTCGACCCAGTCCTCGAACGGGAGCAGCGGCTCCTCGAGCTCGAAGCGCTCTTCGGCTTCGAGCCCTGCGTCCCGTCGTGCCTCGAAACGAGCCTCCCGGGTCGGCCAGCCCCGGCCGGTGCGCTGCTGCTTGCGGTCGACCTCGACCATGGCTTCCTCCGCAACGGCTGCGAGACACTGCCTGCGGGCCTCCACGTATGCCTTCCACATCGTCTGCTGCTGCTCGTGCGGCCGACCGACCTCCTCGCCATCCGCGAGCCTTGTCAGCGCCTCCGGGGGCGTCAGCTCCGGATCGCCCTGGGCGACGGCACGCCGCAGCTCGGCGATCGTCAGTTCCTCGAGCTCGGCCGGTGGACTTTGTGAATGGTTCATCGCTGCTCCCTCGAAGGAGAATAGGCACTAGTGGATACCCTTGATTGCAAATCTATCTGAGCTTTCGGTCTGCAAGCATGTATGCCACCATCCTGATGAAGTGCAAGCTCTCTCCAGCGAGCGGCACGCCCGCACAGGCGGGAAAGACCCGATGCTCAGAGGGCGGCGCGAGGTCGCGCTCGAGCCGGTGCGGATCGTGGTCGAGCTCAGGCATGAGGAGTTTCAGACGCTGAACGCGGCGATCGGGCCCTGGGTGGCGCCGGCGGACTACTTGCGAATCTTGGCGCTGCGGGTGATCGCCGAAGCAGAGCGCGACCTTGCGCGCGCGAGTACAGCTCCGGGAGACCTTGCCGCCAGTAGGCTCCGGAGCAGGCCGCTCGGAGGGATTCCCTGCATCTACCCGAACGGAGGCGCAGATGGACGGCCACGGGATGCTGTTGCGATTCGACACGGACAGCGCGGAGTTCGCTCATGGGTTCGAACTCGGGCGCATCTGGGCGCTGCTGCGAATAGCCCCGGAGGAGCCGGTCGAGGAGTACGCCCACGCATCGAGTGCGGAGATGCTCTTGCGCATGGCAGAAGCGACGGAGCGCGACGTGCGCAGCGAAGAACTCGGCGATGGCTGGTTGCTCGCCAGCTTCGCGCCTGCCAGAGTAGTTGCCGAATAGAGGCCCCATGTCTGGGGCCTTAGCTCAGGGTTCCCCTCACGGGGAAGCGATCTACGGTGAACAGTCAGATCGCGCAGACGCCAGCCGTACTCGGTGGTGCCTGCACGCGTCGGCGGGATGGGCTCGCCGAACACACAGGTCGCCTCACGTCCGAGGTAGCTGCCGCTGCTGTTGCAGACGCCATACTGCCCTGACCGCGGAACGATCTGGCCGGGCCGATAAATCGGCCCCGTCAAATGAGTCATTGGAACGCTCACTTTCCCCTCTCCTAACGTCCACCCAGCGACGCCGGGAGAGGTCACGGCACCGCAGGTACTGAGTCGCCGCTCAGGGTAGGGAGCGGGTCGGACGAAACTCCGGTCGCAGAGGCCTGACCCCCGCCTGCGATGTACGAGGGCCAGGCCCTGACTCAGTTCCCCAGGGAGGACGCGTGAGCGTGTCCTGCGGGGCATCTTTCCAATCGGTGCGGACAGCCCCGCTTCAGCCTCGTCCGGTTCAGCCTTCTCGACAGGAGCTCGCCGCCCCCGGCCCACTTAGTCCACGCTCAGTCCACGAACCCCGCGCGAGACGGCTTCTAGGGCGTCAGAGAGAGAACCGCAAACCCGCTCCCCGCCACTTCGCGCTGCAGCAGGCCACACCCCTCAGAACCCCGTGGAGGTTCAAGTCCTCTCATCCGCATAGCTGAGACGCGCATCGGTTTCGCGCGGTTAGCGGGCAGGTCAGTCCGCCCTCAGGGAATCGGGGTCGACGGTGAACAGAGGGAGCGGGGCGGCCGCCCCCTCACGGTGCCTTCTCTACGTCAAGAGCTCGCCCTTGACGCAGTTGATCGCTCCCGGATTGGACGGCGTTCCCGTCTCCTCTGGCACGACGACGAAGCTACTGAACTTGGCGGCTGGCTTCGTCAGGTCGAGGATCGGCAACCCGGTTGCCGGATCGACGCCGACCAGAATGCCCGTCGCTTGCAGGGCTCGGAACGTCGATTGCGCCGAGTGCGTCTCGCCCGGTGTCTGTCCGGGCGGGTCGCCGCTGGCGTTGCCGCAGACCCAGCCGACCATCAGCGGATGAATCGTCGCCGAGCTCGACGAGGCCAGGGCCGCGGCCGCGATCAGCGCGGCAAGGAACGCTACGAAGAGACTCTTCATCTCTCCCCCTTTCACGTAGCCGCAGTAGGAGCGTCCTTCTCGGCGACTCTACTGCACGAGCATTCGCCTGTTCACTTTCCGACCTTGGTGACCGGTGCATTGAGAACCACGTGGGCGTCGCGCACCGTCAGCTCGCCCTTCTTTGCCAGGGCGGTGATCTGATCGTCCTTGACCAGGAGAACCCGGGTAGCGCTCGCCTTCCAGGTGACGAAGAACTCCTCCCAGAGGGGGTTGTAGTCGCTCTCGCCCGGTTCGGAGCCGAAGACGGAGAGCTGGCCGCTGGCCGCGGGGTCCTCGACGAAGTACTGCGGTGGCAATCCCTTCGCGTGCCTAAGCTCGGCCGCGTAGTTGATGTGCAGTGCCCGTGCCTGCGCCTTGCTCGAGACGTCGGTGACGAGGTAGGCGTCCTTGTGGCCGTCATAGTAGGCGTGGTAGGTCAACTGCCGGGTCTTGGTCGCAGGTCCGAGCGGCAGCAGGCTCCCGCTTGCATACGCGCTGGCCGCCAGTGCGACGAAGGTGAGCGACAGGAGTGCGCTGAGCCCTAGACTTCGCTTCGACACGATTGCTCCTCCTCGCGAGCAAAAGATCCTGCCTCGCTACACCTACGCGGCAACGGCCGTCGCCGGTTTCGAAGGTCGGATCTGATCTGGCCCGTGCGCGGCACGGCCGCCGGAGGAAAGGAACGAGGGCCTTGCGGCCCTCGCGCCGTTACATCTTCTTCGCTGCGTCCTTGATCTTCTTGCCGCTCTGCTTGACGTCGCCCTTGATCTGCTCGCGACGTCCCTTCGCGGCGAGGTCGGAGTCGCCCTTCGCCTTGCCTACGGTCTCCTTGACCTTGCCGGACGCGCGGTCGGTCTTGTGGTCGCTCATGACCGCCTCCTCGATGTCGATGTCCAAGGGACCTCTCCGGTCCCCGGATTCGCAAACGGCCTAGCCGAGCCGCAAGACGACGGCGGCGAGCGCCGTCACGGCGACGAGCGACACGAGCAGACAGGCGGCGACCAGGCCGGCGGCGACGAGCTTCAGCCTCTGCGGCAGGAAGGCCCAGGCGAGTCCGAGGAGCCGCCCTTGGCGCAGCGGTAGCGCGCGGCGATAGAGGCTCGAGAGCCCGACGAACCTGAGGATCCGGCCGGCGACCGTCGCCTCGAACCGAAGTAGCTCGGCCTGACGAACGCGGTTCTCCCAGCGCGCCGCCATCTCCCGGGCTTCGCGCCGTGCGCGTCGCTGGTAGACCGGCAAGGCTCTACGCCGCTCCTGCCAGTAGGCGAGCGAGCGGCGGGCGTCGTCGAGCGGCGGCGGCGCCAGCATGCTCTCGACGAGTACCAGGTCCGGATCCCGGCGCGACGGCATCATGCGAGCGCCTCCAGCACCTCGTCGGCGTGCCGGTCGGGGTTCACGCGCCGCATGACCTTCGCGACGTTGCCGTCGGCGTCGATCACGAACGTCGAGCGCTCATAGGAGTTCTTGCCTTCCCGCGCGACGCCATAGGGCTCGCCGAGCGTGTGCTCGGGGTCGGCGAGGAGCGGGAACGGGAGCGAGTACTTCGTCTTGAACTTCTCGTGCGAGGCGGCCGTGTCGGCGCTGATCCCGTAGACCTCGGCGCCCGCGCGCTGGAACTCGCCCCAGGCATCGCGGATGCCGCAGGCCTGGCGCGTGCAGCCGGGCGTGTCGTCCTTCGGATAGAAGTAGAGGACGACCGGCTTGCCGCGCAGGTCGGACAGCCTGACGGTCTCGCCGCTGTCGCTCGCGAGCTCGAAGTCCGGTGCGGGCTTGCCTTCCTCGACCACGTAGAGGCGCAGAGTAGCGCGAGCGGGGCGGGAGGGAGATCCACGCCCGGGTCGAAGGACGCCCCATGGAACCACGCAACCTCGCACGAGAGCTGTCGCTGCTGGCGACGGAGGTGGACTCGCTCGAGAAGGCACGCGTCCTCGCCGAGGCCGAGCGCGACCGCGAGCTGCGGCGGCGTGCGAAGGCCGACGCGGAGGCGGCGAAGCTGCGGGCGGAGCTTCAGCAGGCGCGCCGCCGTGCAAAGGCCGCCGAGCGCGCGCTTGCCGAGCTGAGCTCGAGCGTCGACGCGAGCACGCACCAGGCCGAGACGAGCGAGCGGGAGCTGCGCGCGCGCCTCGAGGAGGCGGAGCAGGCGAAGAAGGTGCTCCGGCACGAGGTCGAGCAGACCGAGCGCGAGCGGCGGGCGCTGGAGGTGCACCTCAAGGAGGTGCTCGGCAACCTGCGCCAGGCCGCGCAGGACGCCCAGCGCGCCCGGCGCGCGCAGCCGCCCGACGAGGTCACGCTCGTCACTACTCTCCCGCCCGACAGCGGCTGGTAGCCGGGGCGGCGGACGCCGCTACCCTAGTCGCATGAGGCGCGCCTTTCGCGACCTGAACCCGACGCTGCGCGGGTTCCTGATCATCGCGCTCGTCGCCGTGGTGATCGTCGTGCTCCAGCTCGAGAAGACGCTCACCGCGCTCTTCCTGCTCGCGCAGATCGCGTTCTTCCTCGCGATCGCGTACTTCGTCTACCTCGTCTGGCGCGACCGGCGCGAGGAGATCTCGATGTGGTCGAAGCGCTCGCGCGTGGTCTTCTACGGCGCGGCCGTGCTTATGGTCGTGAACGTCGCCTCACGGTTCTTCGTGCCGGTCGGCAGCGGCCTGAACCTGCTCGTCTTCATCGCGGTCTTCGTGCTCGGCGGGTTCGCGATGTGGCGCGTCTGGCGCGACGAGCACTCGTACGGCTACTGAGCCTCCACGCGGGCCGCGGCGCCGTCGAGCTCGTCCAGCGCTTCCCTGATCGGCACGTGCTTGCCGACGAAGATGGGGGTATCGCGCTCGGTGTAGCGGCTGGCCTCCGACTCGCGCAGCGTCTGCATCAGGTGCATGAAGTCGGACGGCTCGTCGCACTCGAAGACGGTCATGAACTCCTGGTCGTCGATGCCGAACGAGTACGTCGTGTGGTTGTGGATCGTCGAGAACTCGTGGCCGACCCGCATGTGCTCGTCCATCGCGCGCTGCCGGTCGTCCTTCGGCAGCGAGTACCAGGAGCGCAGCTTCACGAACGGGTACACGACGAGGTACGGCGAGCCCTTCGGCACGACCTGCCTGGGCTTGCGCGCCTTCGTGTACTCGGACGCCTTCGTGGTCGCGAGGTAGGAGTACGGCGTCGTCAGCCAGCCCGCGAGCGGCGTCGCGTTGAGCGCCGCGCCGAGCTCGGCCAGGTCGTCGTACCGCTCGGTGATCTTCCAAAGGAAGAAGTCGGTCTCGGGCCGAACGCCCGTCGTCGAGTACGCGCGCAGGGCGGGCATTCGCGCGGCGAAGTCTTCGACCACCTCCGCGAACGCGTCCTTCCCGGCGGCGCGCTCGTCGATCGGCAGCCGCCGCCAGGCGGGGTCGACCTTGAAGAACGTGTAGGCGACGTACTGCCCGGCCACGCCTGAACCCTAGCCGCCGCGGCAGGCCGGGAAGCGGCCGTTGCGGAGCTCGCTGACGGCGCGCTTGAACGCCGGCAGGCTCGGCTTCGGCGTGCGGTCGGCGAAGTAGAGGCCCGACTGCCAGCCGTTCAGGCTCGGCTCGTCGAAGGTGTGGAAGACGAACAGCCCGCGGACGGTCGGCTGGCAGTACGCGAGCTCCAACGCGCGTCTGTAGTACGCGGCCTGCGTTGCGTAGGAGACGGCGTCGGAGCGCGCGGCCGACGTGAAGTCGGCGTAGAAGCGGCGCTTCGCGCCGGGCACGGAGGTCTGGACGCCGAACTCCGTATAGTAGACCGGTAGGTGCGCCGCCGTTTGGCCGGTGCCGCGAAAGGCCGCGTCGAGCAGCCGGACGAGCTTCGGGTAGTCGGCGAGCGTGATCGTGGTGTTGTCCGGGTGCGCTCCCGTGGGCGAGTCGCGCGAGGCCTCCATGTACGGGTGGATCGCGAACGCGTCCATCAGCGGCTTCGACCGGCCGCTCGCGCGGTAGGCGGCGCCGAGGTCGAGGATGAACTTCGTCGGCGAATGCGTCGGCCGCGTGCCGCCCGGGCGGTCGGCCCCTCGCGGCGAGAGCGCGCCGCCGATCACGAGCACGCCCGGCCGCGCGGCCTTGACGGCGTCGTAGCTGCGCGCGAGCAGGTCCTCGTACGCCCGCGCGGCCGCGTCGCTGCCCCCGGCGCCGAACTGCGGGTTCCAGAACGTGCTCAGGTTCGGCTCGTTCCCGACGATCACGCCCTTCACGTGCGGGAGCGCCTGCACGAGCGCGGCCGCGTACGCGGCGAAGTCGGCGCGCTCGGACGGCCCGCGCGGCGTCTCGCGGCCGAGCCCGTGCCAGACGACGACGATCAGCTGCATATGGTCGCGGGCCGTCGCGCGCGAGACGTTGCGCAGGACCGCGACGAGCGCCGCCGGCGGCCGCCGCTGGGCGCGCGTCCAGGTGGCGGACACCACCGCCGCGTCGAAGCCGGCGTCGCGCGAGAGGTCTACCTGCCCCTGCGCGAACTGCGGGCTCTGCTGGGCGAGCGAATCGTCGACGGTGCCGACGACGAACGAGCGCCGCTTCGTGGAACGCGGCGAGGGCGGCGGTGGGAGCTTGAGGGCCCGCGTCGTCATCGGCGCGGGAGTCGTGGCGCGGCGCGTGGTGGAGCCGCCCGTCGTCGCGCCTGGCCCCGTCGTCGCCGCGCTCGTGGTGCCCGCCGTGCCCGACGATCCGGCCGCCGTCGACGCGCTGGTCGGAGCCGCCTGGCCAGCGCCTCCGTTGTTCGACGAGAGCACCATCGCGGCGACGACACCACCGATCGCGGCCGCCGCGACCACCCCTGCGAGCACGGCCTTCCTCACGGAGCCGGAGGCTACCCTTGCCCCGCCATGGCCACACCTCGGGAGGAGCAGCTGAAACGGCTTCCGGCGAAGCCCGGCGTCTACCTCTTCCGCGACGAGCGCGGCCAGGTCCTCTACATCGGCAAGGCGAAGTCGCTGCGGCCGCGCGTGCGCAGCTACTTCCAGAAGACGCCCGACTCACGCTCGACGATCCAGCGCCTGCCCGACCGCGTCGCCGATGTGGAGGTGATCGTCACGAACACCGAGGTCGAGGCGCTGCACCTGGAGCAGAACTTGGTCAAGCGTCACCGGCCGCCGTTCAACGTCCGCCTCCGCGACGACAAGTCGTTCCCGTACATCGCCGTGACGGTCGAGGACGACTACCCGCGCGTCATGTTCACGCGCGAGCGGCACCGGCGCGGCGTCGTCTACTTTGGCCCGTACGCGAACGCGAAGAAGGTGCGCGAGACGCTCGACGTGCTCAACCGCGTCTTCCCGTACCGGCCGTGCGAGGGTCCGAAGCCCGGCCGCCACAGCGGCATTCCGTGCCTCGACTACCACATCGAGCGGTGCCTGGCGCCATGCGTCGGCTACGTCTCGCAGGACGACTACCGGCAGATCATCGAGAACGTGATCGAGTTCCTCTCCGGCGAGACCAGGCCGATCCAGCGTGAGCTCGAGCGGAAGATGAAGGACGCCGCCGACGCCGAGCGCTTCGAGGAGGCGGCGCGCTACCGCAACCGGCTCTTCTCGGTGCGCCACCTGGTCGAGCGGCAGGCGGCCGACCGGCGCTCGGTCGGCTCGGTCGACGTGATCGGCATCGCCGTCGACGGCGACCGGGCCGCAGTGCAGATCTTTCCGCTCCGCGACGGCAGGCTGATCGACCGCTACGGCTTCCACCTCGAGAACGTCGAGGGCCAGGACACCGCGACCCTGCTGGAGGCGTTCGCGATTGAGTACTACGGCTCGTCGCCGAGCGTCCCGCCGCAGATCGTCGTGCCCACGAACGCGGGCGACACGAGCGCGCTCGAGCAGTTCCTCTCCGACCGGCGCGGCTCGCACGTCGAGGTGCGCGCGCCGCTGCGCGGCGAGAAGCGGCGCCTGCAGGAGCTCGCCGCCGAGAACGCTCGGCTGGCGCTCGAGTCCGAGGCGGTGCAGGCCGAGCGCAAGCGCCTGCGGCGGGTCGAGGCGCTCGAGGAGCTGCGCGAGGCGCTCAACCTGGAGAGCCTGCCGATCCGGATCGAGTGCTACGACATCTCGAACATCCAGGGCGAGTCGGTCGTCGGCTCGATGGTCGTCTTTCAGGACGCGCTTCCCAAGAAGGCGCACTACCGGAAGTTCGGCGTCCGTACGCTCGGCGGCCAGGACGACTACGCAGCGCTCGAGGAGGTCGTCTCGCGGCGGTTCGCGCGCCTCGAGGCGGGCGCGGCGGCGGAGGCCTACGACGAGTCGTTCGCCGGGACGCCGAACCTGGTCGTGATCGACGGGGGCAAGGGCCAGCTCGCGGCGGCGCTGCAAGCGATGCAGGCGTACGACCTGCCGCGCGTGGCCGTGATCGCATTGGCCAAGCGGGAAGAAGAGGTCTTCGTGCCCGGACAGCCGGACCCGATCCGGCTCGACCGCGACTCGCCCGGGCTGCACCTGTTGCAGCGGATCCGGGACGAGGCGCATCGCTTCGCGCTCGGCTTCCACCGCCAGCGCCGCGACGCGAAGGCGCGCGAGTCGATCTTCGACACGCTCCAGGGCGTCGGCCCGGCGCGGCGGCGGGCGCTGCTGCGGCACTTCGGCTCGGCGGAACGGTTCCTCTCAGCGTCGCAAGAGGAGCTCGAAGGCGTGCCCGGGATCCCGGAGCGCACGGCCCGCTCGATCTACGCCCAGTTGCACAAGGCAGGTCGCGCCTGACCGGCGTGGCGACCGTGCGTCAGACGGCCGCGGCGGCAGAGCCACCACGGCCTCTAGCGGCATCGCAAGCGACGCCGTGGCAGCTGCACAAGGCGGGCCGCGCGTGAGGCTGAGCCTCGCCGCGGCGGCCGCGGTCATGCTCGTTGGTTGCGGCGGCAGCGAAGCCAATCTCGCGACGTTCTCCGGCACGTGGCAGGGGCACACCCGTGGGCTCGTGATCAGCCGGTCGGGCCTGGCGCGGGAGTCGATCGACGACGGCTGCTGCCACCTCGGGCTGGCCCTTCGCTTCCGCCTCTCCGACCCGCACGGGACCGCCCATGCCGCGACGGCGATCGCGACCGTCACCGCGGTGCGCGTCGGCGAGAAGCATCTCTTCACGAGCGCGAACCCGGCCCCGCACGTCGGGCAATCGAGGGCGATCCGCCTCCGCGACGGCGTCATCACGGAGACGATCACCGGAACGAACTACTGCAGCCCCACGGCGAAGCACTGGGTCTGCGGCGCCTAGCGTTCGCGTACCGCGGCCCGAGCCGATCTCGCCCGCGTAGCCGAGACCGCTCGCGGTAAGACTCGATCCGTGGCCTCCCGCGTCGGTCCAGCTGCCGCGTTCGCGCTGCTGCGGCGACGCACCTTCGGTCCGTACTTCGCCGGCAACGCGCTGTCCGCGAGCGGCACCTGGTTCCAGAACCTCGCGGCGTCGCTGCTCGTCTACCGGCAGACGCACTCGGCGCTGCTGCTCGGCGTGCTCAACTTCGCGCAATTCGTCCCGGTGCTGCTGCTCGCGCCCTGGGCGGGCGGCGCCTCCGATCGCTGGAACCGCCGCAGCCTGCTCTTCGTCACGCAGAGCATGGCGATCGTCCTCTCGGGCGGGCTCGGCCTGCTGGCCGCGCTCGGCCTGGCGCGGACGGAGGTCGTGATCGCGGACGCGCTCGCACTCGGCGTGGTCAGCGCGTTCTCCGCGCCGGCCCAGCAGGCGCTGATCACCCAGCTCGTCGACGAGCCTGACGTCCCGACCGCGGTCGCGCTCAACTCGATGACCTTCAACCTCGCGCGCGCGATCGGCCCGGCGACGGCGGCGCTTGCCGTGGAGTACCTTGGCATCCCGGCGGCGTTCGGGCTGAACGCCGTCTCGTATCTCGTCTTCATCGCCGCGCTCGTCGTGATCGGGCCGCGGGAGCAGGAGCTCGCCGAGCGCCCGCCGAGCCAGCTGCGGGCGAGCGTCGAACTGCTCCAGGCGCGGCCGCAGCTGGTCGTCTACCTGCTGATCGTGGCCGCAGTCGGCTTCGCCTCGGACCCGGTCAACACGCTCGCGCCGGCCTGGGCGAACGCGTTCGGCGAGAAGGACACCGTCGCGGGCTACATCATCGGCGCCTTCGGCGCGGGAGCCGTGACGGCCGGACTCGTGGTCGCCGGACGCGTGGGCGGGAGCCGCCGGCGGATGTTCACGACGCTGCTCCTGCTCGGCGGCGGGCTAGTCGCGTTCTCGCTCTCGCCCTGGCTCTGGCTGGCCCTGCCGCTCCTGTTCGTGGCCGGCTTCGGCTACCTCGCGTCGAACACGCACGCGACCTCGCGCCTGCAGCTCGGGGTCGAGCCGTGGCAGCGCGGCCGGATCATGGCACTCTGGAGCGTCGCCTTCCTCGGCCTGCGTCCGTTCGCGAGCCTGCTCGACGGGCTGATCGCGAGCGCGTTCGGCGTCCGCTACGCCGGCGTGATCCTCGCCATGCCGACGCTTGCCTGTGCGGGGTGGATGGCGCTCCGCGCACGCACGCGCGGCTGGGGCCCGGCCGTGGTCGAGCTGCCGCCGGAGGCGTGAGGAGGCGCTTTGGCCAAAACGTGACGACGCTTTCGGGCGGCGCTGCGCGCGACCGCTGCGCGCGGAATTACCAGTCGTGCCCGTAGCCTCCGGCTGCGAGCAGCCCCACGTCCGGAAGGCGTCCAGCGCCTCGCCGGCCCGGTACACGACGGCCGTCCACCGCTTGCCTAGAAGATCAGGGCTAAGGGCTCTGTGCACTTGGAAAATCGCCGTCTTGACGAAGGGTTCTAGCTAGCGAACCGCCAACGACGTCGCGAACGCGGCCTCGTGCAACTGCGCCGTCGCCGCGCGCGCCAGCACGAACA
>Ga0207702_10005534_pt1 | contig 11036 bp, 12 predicted proteins | sample KBSCornC62_FD_184302 | JGI IMG/M metagenome (GOLD analysis project Ga0207702, IMG submission 184302) | Corn rhizosphere microbial communities from Kellogg Biological Station, Michigan, USA - KBS Corn C6-2 (SPAdes) (version 2) | ecosystem: Host-associated > Plants > Roots > Rhizosphere > Soil ...
GGAAAGCGCCATCGCAGGTGCTAGACTGGCCCTGCCGCGGAAGAAGGCTTGTCCGCGGTCCCGGGAATAACCTTTATCGGCAAGATGTTATCGATTCCTGCTTGGCGGTAGCGGGCCCCGGTGGTGCTCACGGTTCCGGGACATCATCCAATCACGTTGAGGATCAAGAAATGAACGGACTTTTGACCAAGGGGGTGCAGTTCTTTGCGTGGTCGCTCGCCGCGACGCTGGCTTTCACGTCGGCGTCGGCGCTGGCTGCAACGATGAATGTCAAGCTCTCCGGCGAACAGGAGGTGCCGCCGGTTCAGGGCAGCTCTTCCGGCAGCGGCACGATCACCATCAACGACGACGGCAGCGTCAGCGGAAGCGTCACGGCGAGCGGCTTCACGCCCACGGCTGCGCACATCCACGAGGCCGCCGCCGGTAAGAACGGGCCGGTGATCGTCCCATTCGAGAAGGAAGGCGACAAATTCGGCCCCAAGGCCGGCGCCAAGCTCACGCCGGATCAGATGAAGGCGTTCAAGGAAGGCAACCTCTACGTCAACATCCACAGCGCCGCGCATCCGGGCGGCGAAGTGCGGGCCCAGCTCAAGCCGTAACGCGAAGTCTCGTCTGCGACGCGGCCGCGTCCCGCGAGGGGCGCGGCCGATTTCATTTGACGTCGCGATGTCAGTGCACGAGGACGATCGGGATATGGGCGAGATGCAGCACGCGCGTCGCGACCGATCCCAAGGCCATGCTCGCGAGCGCCGACATTCCTCGCGTGCCCATGAAGATCATGTCCGATGCCGACGTCCGCGCGCGCTCGACGATGGTCTCGGCAACGGGACCGATCAGCCGCTCCGCCCTGTAGTTCACACCGGCCGCATCGAGGAGATCGCGGCTGGGCTTCAGCATCGCGTCGCTTTCCTCCTCGTAGTACTTGCGCACGGTTTCCTTGCTGACGAATGCGCCCATGTTGGGAATCTTCGGCAGCGGCAGGTGAACCGTGCAGAGCTCGATCGCGGGCGGCTCGCGGTACCAGCCGAGCGTATCGATCAGCTTGCGGGTCGCGTTGACCGAACTCGCCGAGCCGTCGACCGGCAGCAATATTTTCAGCATGACGCCTCCTTCGTCCCATCCCTCTCGCGCGTACCGCGGATGATTGTCGCAGATCGAGGCAAGGGCGGCGGGCGCCGGAGGCGTCAACGGAGAACTCCGCGGGTTTTCCGCTGACACAGATGTACAGCGACATGCCCGAGAACTTCGACAGCCTGTTCGAGAGCGCACCGCAGGCCGACCGCCGCTTCGACCCCTCCGACATCGCCCATCTGCCGGCGCCGGCGCAGCGCTACCTCGTGCACGCCATCGCGCCGGAGGTGCCCCTCGCGGCCGCCGTGCGCTTGCGGATGCACGGGACGATCCGGCTCAAGAAACGCTGGCACGCGTTCACCGCGGAGCAGGTGATCGTTCGCAACCGCGGGATGGTCTGGCGCGCGCGGGTGAAATTCGCCGGCACGACCATTCGCGGATTCGACTGCTTCCTGGACGGCGAAGGCGCGATGCGCTGGAAGCTCGGCGGCGTCCTGCCGCTGATTCATGCCGCCGGACCCGACGTCACGCGGTCGACCGCGGGGCGGCTTGCGGCCGAGTCCGTGTGGCTGCCGTCGCTGCTTTGCAGCCGGCAGGTGTCGTGGGAGGCCGAAGAGCCGGGCGTCGCGCACGCGCGTTTCGCGATCGACTCGCACGACGAGGATGTCGCCCTCACGCTGTCGGGCGGATGCCTGCAGTCGGTGGCGCTGTCACGCTGGGGCAATCCCGATGGCGGCGGCTTCCACGCCGTCGAATTCGGCGCCGCCGTCGACCAGGAGGCGACGTTCGGTGGCTATACGATTCCGGCCCGCATTCGCGCCGGCTGGTACTTCGGCAGCGAACGCTTCGAGACCGAAGGCAAGTTCCTGCAGGCGACGATCGACAGCGCCGTGTACCGCTGATCAACGGTGCAGCACGGCCTTCTCGTACAGGTTGCCGAGCGCGCCTTGCGGGTCGTAGCGCGCCTTCAGCGCCCGGTAGGCGTCTCGGTCGTGGATCGACCAGAACTCGTCCTCGGTGAAGTACGAATCCGAGTACAGCGACTTGATCCCGCCGACTGCCGCGACCTTGCGCTCGATCTTGCGGTTCACGAAGCCGCGCGGACGCGCCTCGCGCGCTGCAACCGTGTCCCAGAAGCCGAAATTCACCGATAGCGTTCCCCGCGACAATCGATAGAGCGTCGCCTCGCTGGCGGGATTCGGCGCGCGGATCGGGCAGATCCAGATCGGCAGGATGCCGACGTCGGCGTGCAGGAAGTCCAGGAACTCCGCCGCGCGCGCGATCGGAATGTCGACGTCCTGGATCACCGATTCGGAGTGGATGCCGCGCAGCCGGTCGAGCGCCGCCATCGCGCCGAGGCGGCTGTTCCAGCGCATGATCTTCTGGTACGTGATCGAGTTGAGCCGCGTGCGGCCGTAAAGCCTGCGCAGCAGCGGATGCTGCGCGCCGACGTTCTTCGAGCACCAGAACCAGTCGGTGTCCCAGCGCCACAAATAGTCGCGCGTCGTCAGGTAGTCGATGCTTCTCTCGCGCAGCGACCGGTAGTAGATGCACTCGAACGTGTAGTCGCTGACCCACGGCGCGTCGTCGACGAAGCGCGCGCACGACAGCACGAGGTCGCCGCGCCCGAACACGACGCCATCGACGAAATCGACCGTGTCGTCCGCGCACGCGCGCTCGAGCGCGGCGAAGAAGCGGCCTTCGTCGTCGTGGCGCGCGTGATCGACGCGCACGTGTCGCGCAACAGGCAGCGTGCGCGCCGTGAGCTTCAGCGCGTAGCCCAGCGTGCCGTAGGAGTTCGGAAAGCCGTGGAAGAGGTCCCGATGCTCGTTGTCGCCCGTACACGTCACGATGCGGCCGTCGCCAGTCAGCACGTCCATCGCGACGATCGTGTCGTGGACGAGGCCGTAGCGGAAGGACGTCGCCTCGATGCCGACGCCTGCCACGGCGCCGCCGAGCGTGATCGACTTCAACTGCGGGACCACCGCCGGCATCGTGCCGTGCGCAAGCGTCGCATCGGCGAGGTCGACGAACGTCGTCATGCCTTCCGCATCGACGGTTCCCCGTTGCGGATCGACGCCGACGACCGCGTCGAAGTGACTGACATCGATCCGCGGGCGCCGGGTCGCGCGGTCGCGAAACAGGTTCGACGTCGACTTGGACAGGCCGACGCCGGCATTGGCCGAAGACGCTGCTGCGGTGATCGCCGCCAGAAGCTGCGCGGTCTTCTGCTCGTAGCCGATCGCCGCCGTGCGCGCGCCGCCCACGCGAACGTTACCGATACAGGAACGCGCGACTCATCGGATAGTCGGTCACGTTCCCCTTGCATACGGTGACCTGGAACAGGTGCGTGCGCGAATTCTTCGAGCGGAACATCTCCGCGCACGACCACAAATATGTGCGCCAGATGCGGCGAACGCGCTCGTCGAAGCGCGCAGGTTCGAGCGCGTGGATCTTCTCCCAGTTCTCGTCGAACCGCGACGCCCAGTTGTCGAGTGTCAGCGCGTAGTGGCGGCGCAGGTTCTCGATGTCGACGATTTCGAGGCCGCACGCATCCATCGCGTCGATCGCCTCGTGGAGGCTGGGTATCCAGCCGCCGGGGAAGATGTACTTGCGGATGTAGAACTCGGTGTCGAACGAGCCGACGTGGCCGATGAAATGGATGACGCCGAGCGCGCCCGGCTTCATCGCAGCGGCATGCGCGCGGACGACCTCGCGCAGGCAATCGGGACCCGCGTGCTCGAGCGTGCCGATCGACAGCAGCTTGTCGTATTGCCCCGGCATTTCGCGGAAGTCGCATTCGACGACGCGGATCTTGTCGCCGAGACCGCGGCGCGCGATGTCGTCGGTCAGCTCCCGGACCTGCTCGGTCGTCGTGTTGATGCCGGTTCCGAGTGCGCCGTAGTTGTTCCAGGCGTGGAACAGCAGGCCGCCCCAGCCGCAGCCGACGTCGATGAACGTCTCGCCGGGCTTGAGCTGCACTTTGCGGCAGACGTGATCCATCTTGCAGCGCTGCGCGTCCTCGAGCGTCTGCGTGCCTTCCTTCCAGTACGCGCACGTGTACATCATGCCGATCCGGTCGAGCCACGGCTCGTAGAACGCCTTGCCGAGTCCATAGTGGAAGCGCGCGTTCGCCTTCGCCTGCGCGATCGACTTGTTCGAGAACCGCGCTTCGTGCAGCCGGTTGCGCAGCCGCACGAGCCGGTTCGGCTTCTCGGCGAGCTTGCGGTCCATCGCAATGCGAAACGCCAGCGGGAACTCGCCTTCGACGTCGACGTCGCCGTCGAAGTACGCCTCGAGAATGCCGACATGGCCGTAGCGAAGGAGCCGCAGCTCGCCGCGGCGGCGCCTGAAGATGATCGTGAAGCGCGGCGCGTCGCCGCTGCGATACTCGGCGCCGTTCGAGAACACGATGCGGCACGGGATCGACGAGCCCTGCGTCATCGCATCGAGAAGCGCGCGCGCGGCGCCCGAGGGTTGGCGCCCGCGCATGTCGGCGCGGCCTGCCTGGTGGGTCGGCAACGGATTCATGTTGTCGTTGTCGTTGACGAAGGTTTTCACGGATTGCAGAACTCGCCGGGCAGGGCCGGCAGGGCGAATGATAAAGGAGGCGCCGCGGCGGACGAAGCCCCGGACCTCGCGAACCCGCGCCTTTTCACGATCACCGTCGGCAACGCACCGTCGAAGGCATAATGCGCCGAGGGAGGGTCATCGCTTGACGGACGCGACAGAACGGTTGGCGGCGTTGCCGCGCGATGCGCTCGCGACGCTTTCGCGCGGCATCGAGAAGGAAAGCCTGCGCGTGCGGCCCGACGGCACGCTGGCGACGAGCCCGCATCCGCGGCAGCTCGGGTCGGCGCTCACGCATCCGCACATCACGACCGACTTCAGCGAGTCGCAGCTCGAGCTCATCACCGGCGTGCAGCCGAGCGTCGCGGCGTGCCTGCGCGAGTTGACGGAGATCCACCAGTTTGTCTACCGGCACATCGGAGACGACGCGCTGTGGGCCTGCAGCATGCCGTGCCGATTGCCACCCGACGACGAGATTCCGATCGGTCGTTACGGCAAGTCGAACATCGGCCTGCTGAAAACCGTCTACCGGCGCGGTCTTGCGGAGCGATACGGCCGGCGCATGCAGACGATCTCGGGGGTCCACTACAACTTCTCGCTGCCCGACGAGGCGTTGTCGGCATTGCGGGTACGCGCCGGCGACGGCGGGTCGATGCAAGCGTACCGGAGCGCGCGCTACTTCGCGACGATCCGCAACTTCAGGCGCGTGTCGTGGCTGCCGCTTTACCTGTTCGGCGCGTCGCCTGCCGTGTGCCGCTCGTTCGTCGACGGGCGAGCCCATCGGCTCGAGGTATTGTCCGACGATACGCTTTACCTGCCGCACGCAACGTCGCTGCGCATGGGTCCGCTCGGCTACCAGAGCGATGCGCAGCGCACGCTCGCCGTGAGCTTCAATTGCCTCGAGAGCTACGCCGCGTCGCTCCACCACGCGCTGACCGAGGCTTATCCCGCCTACGAATCGATCGGCATTCGCGACCGCCACGGCGAATACCGGCAACTCGCGACGACGCTTCTGCAGATCGAGAACGAGTTCTACGGAACCATCCGTCCGAAGCACCCGATTCGCCGCGGCGAGCGCCCGCTGCGTGCGCTGACCGAGCGCGGCGTCGAGTACGTCGAGGTGCGAAGCCTCGACGTCGATCCGTTCTCGGCCGTCGGCGTCGACGCGGTGACGATGCGCTTCCTCGACGTGTTCCTGCTGCATTGCGCGCTCGCCGACAGCGCGCCCGACACGCCCGAGGAGATCGCGACGATCGCGAGGAATCAGTTTCGCGTCGCCGAGCGTGGGCGCGAGCCGGGCCTGCGCCTCGTGCGCGGCGGGCGGGAAATCGCGCTCGCCGAGTGGGGGCTCGACGTGTTGCGCGAGTGCGCGCCGATCGCCGAAGCGCTCGACGCCGCGAACGGCGGCCGCGAGCACACCGATGCGCTGGCGACCGCCGGCGAACGCCTGCGCGATCCGGAAGCGACGTCTTCCGCACGCGTGCTGCGCGTGATGCGCACCCGTCACGCCAACTCGTACATCGCGTTCGCGCTCGCGCAGTCGCTCGCGCATCGTGACGAGATGCTTGCGCTGCCGTTTTCGGCGGAGACGGCGCAGCGCCTCGCGGGCATGGCCGACGCCTCGCTCATCGAGCAGCGCAGCATCGAGGACGCGGACGACGTGCCGTTCGAGGTCTACCGGCAGCAGTATCTCGGTCGCGACCTGATGAGCGGCATGCCGACCTGAGACCCAGGTGCGGCTCAGGTTCCGGCTGCGAGCGGAACCTCGCACCGTTCGGCGTTTCCAATTCGAGGAAGACCGACATGGCACTCACAGACGACCAACTGACCGAGCTCAAGGACCTGCTCGACGAGCGCCAGCAGACGCTTGCGAGCGACGTGCACGACGAGCTGAACGACACGGAAGAACGGGAGTACGGTCACTTGCAAGGCGCGCTGCCCGGAGACAGCGGCGACCAGTCCGTCGCGAGCACGCAGGCCGACTTGAGCTTCCGGATGACGGATCGCCACACCGAAGAGCTGCAGGCCATCGCGCGGGCGCAGGAGCGCATGCGCGACGGCAGCTACGGCTATTGCATCGATTGCGGCGGCGAGATCGGGTTCGAGCGTCTGCACGCGTATCCGACGGCCGAGCGCTGCATCCTGGACCAGGAGCGCGTCGAGAAGACCTACGCGCACGAGAACAAGCCGACGCTCTGACGTCAGGACGCGACGAGCGCCTGCACACGCGCGCGCAACGCGGGCAACACGTGCGATTCGAACCACGGATGACGGACGAACCACGGCTGGTTGCGCGGCGACGGATGCGGCAACGGCGTGAAGCGGGGCGCGTATTCGCGCCACGCGCGCGTCGTCTCGGCGAGTGACGATTTGCGGCGCGGGCCGAGGAAATGGCGCTGCGCGTGGCTGCCGATCAGAAGCGTCGTCTCGACGCGCGAAAGCTTCGCCAGAAGCGGCGCGAGCCAGAGCGTCGCGCATTCGCGGCGCGGCGGCTGATCGCCGCCGTCGCCGCGGCCGGGATAGCAGAGGCCGATCGGGATGATCGCGACCTTCGACGGATCGTAGAACGTGCGCGGGTCGACGCCCATCCATGCGCGGAGCCGCTCACCGCTCGCGTCGTGCCACGGGATGCCGGTTTCGTGCACGCGGCGTCCCGGCGCCTGGCCGACGACGAGAATGCGCGCGCTCGCATGCGCCTGCAGCACGGGGCGGGGGCCGAGCGGCAAGTGCGCTTCGCAGACGCGGCAAGCGCGGACCGCATGGAGCAGTGCGTCGAGGCTCGGCGATACGGCGGACGTCGCCATGGCTATTCGGCCGGTCGCGAAGGCACTTGCGCGCGTTGCGCTTCGAGTTCGGCGAGACGCGCCTTCGCATTCGCCTCGGCGAGGTAGCGCTCGGTGCAGTCGCGGCCGATCGCGAATGCGCCGAGCACCGCTCCCTGCGCATCGTTGACGAGGCCGAAGCTCAGGTCCACGTAGAGGCGGGCGCCGTTCTTGTGCATCGAGCGCGTCGTCAGTACGCGATCGACGTGCTTCGTGTGGCCGGTTTCGATGCTGCGATCGAAGGCGTCCCAGTGCGCGCGGCGCAGCCGCTCCGGAACGATGATGTCGAGACGCTGGCCTTCGGCCTCGGCGGCGGCGTAACCGAACAGCAGTTCGGCGCCGCGGTTCCATAGACGAACGCGGCCTTCACGATCGGCGAAGATCACCGCTTCCGACGCGGCCTCGACGATCTTCGCGCAGAGGTCGTCCAACGGGGTGTGCATGGCGAATTCCGCGGCGCTCATGCCGATTGCAGTTCCGTGAGAGAGGACGCAGATGGAAGTCTACTTTGTCCGAATCTGCCTGACGCAGCGCGTCTGCACGCACACCGCGCTTGTAATCGTTGCAAGCGCCTCGCCGTCGCTTCCCGGCTACGCGGCGGAAACGGCGTCCGGACGCCATTTCCGGCACGCTGCGCGCGGATCGTTTGCGGCACGTCACTTGCACATCGATCGGGTGGTCGTTTCGCGCATCACGACGCGAGACGGCGGGCCGGCACTTCAGCCGGTTCGCGAACGAAATGGAAAGGATGTTCAAATGAAACTTCGCAAGCTCGTAGTCGCACTCGCTGCGCTGTCGTTCGCAGGCGCGGCCGCCGCCGCCGGCAACACGACCGGCAGCACGGCGAACAATTCGTCGAACGATCAGATGACGACGCGGCAGACCTCGCCGCAATCGACGCAGAACGAGAACGGAACGTCGGCGACCCATCCGATGGGCTCGTCGCAGGGCAGTGCTGCGCAGGGAACGGCGTCCTCGCAGGGGGGCGCCTCGCAGAGCGCCACGCCAGGCGAAGAGAGCAATACGACGACAGTCCGTGAAGCGCAGCAGGCGCTGAAGGATCAGGGCTTCAACGTCGGCTCGGTCGACGGCCAGATGGGCCCGAACACGGAAAGTGCGCTGCGCAACTTCCAGCAATCGAAGAAGTTGCCGCAAACGGGCAACCTCGACCAGCAGACGCTGTCGGCCCTCGGCGTGAACGAGAACGGCGCCGCTGCGACGAACGGCTCGCAGCCGAGCCAGGGCTCGTCGAGCTCGATGTCGTCGAATCACGGCTCAACGCCGAGTCAGGGGACGTCGACGCAGAACAGCGCGTACAAGTAAACCTCGCGACAGCTCCAGCGAAAAACCGCGGCGATTCCCGCCGCGGTTTTTTTGTGAGCGCCGTCAGGACAGGCGGTCGCCGCGATGTTCAGCGGCGACGCGACCGCGGCGCGCGCTTCGCCTTCGCGTTGCCGAGCTGCGTGCGGGCCTCGCGCTTGCCGATTCCGCGCAGCCGCGCGATTGCGGCAACCTGCGCGGGACGGGGCACCGCGTGTCCGTGCTCCCAGTTGTAAATCGACTGCGCGCTGACTCCGACGAGCTTCGCGTATTCCCCGGCCGAGAGTCCGAGCCGCGCGCGCTGCGAGCGAAGACCCTTGGCGACGAAGCGGAACTTCGTGCGCGTTTCCGATTGCGAATCGGTCGGCGCCTGTTGGACGCGGCGGGAGAGCATCGCAAGCTGGCGCTCGAGCGCGGCGACCTGCCGGCGCAACGCTGCAATGTGCCGTCGATATTGCGCCGACGCCTTGCGGGTGGCCTGGACCTCGCTGCGAATCTCGCGTCGCGACAGGCGGGCGATTTCCTGTTTCAGCACTGCGCCGATGTTGGGCATGGGACTCCCTGGCATTGAGATGGGGGGAAGGATAGCCGAATCGGGCCGGCCGTGCCCCCCGGGGCCCATGCCCGGGCCCGGTTGGGCGCGGCGGGGCGTTTGCTGCATAATCGCGGCCGCGACATGGCCACCACAGCGGTCTACGGGATCCGCCCCGGGGAAAGCCCCTGGTTCTCGACGATTCGCGTGCTCGAGCGGCACGTTGGCGCATTCGTGGCCGTCGTCTTCGTCCCTCTTGACCGGCCGCTCGTCGCGCTCGCCCTCGCGAGCTTCTGCGTGCGGATGTTCGCGATCGAGGGCATCAACCATCGCTATTTCTCGCATCGAGCGTACAAGGCCAGTCGTTTCGTGCAGTTCCTGCTCGCCCTCGTCGGCGCCCAGGCGGGCCAACGCGGCAGCCTGTGGTGGGCGAGCACGCATCGCGACCATCACAAGCACGTGGAGACGCCGCTCGATCCGCACTCGCCGGCCAGCCACTCGTTCTTCGAATCCTACGTCGCCTGGTTTCGCCGCCCGCAGCACGCAGCCTGCAACCTCGATGCGATCGCCGACTTCGCCAGGTTTCCCGAATTGCGCTGGCTGGATCGGTATTACTGGGTGCCGTTCTACGCCGGCGCGGCGCTGCTGTTCCTCGCCGGCCATTACGGCCTTCTCGGCCCCGGCATCGACGGCGCGTCCGGGCTCCTATGGGGCTTCTACGTCCCCTGCTGCGTCGTGCTGCACGCGACGTCGATGATCAATACGTTCGCGCACATGCCGTCGCTGCCCGGCGGCTATCGGCGTTACGACGTTGCCGACCGTTCGGTCAATCGACCGGCGCTTGCGCTGCTGACGCTCGGCGCCGGCTATCACAACAATCACCACCGCTTCGCCGCCGCGGCGCGCGCCGGATTCGCCTGGTACGAGATCGACGTCGCGTACTGGATGCTGCGCGCGCTGCAGTGCGTGGGGCTGATCCGCGACGTGAAGTCGACGATTCCCGACGAGATCCTGATCGAAGGCGGCTTGCGATCGCGGAAGGGCCTCGGGTGACCGCTTCGACCGGATCGTCGCGTTACGGCGTGCAACCGGGCGATCCGCCCTGGTTCGCCGTCGCCCGAATGGTCGAGCGGCACGCGCTCGGCATTTTTGCCCTCGTGTTCGTGCCGCTCGACACGACGCTGTTCATGTTGTTCGTCACCAGCTATCTGCTGCGGATCGTCGGCTTCGAGGCGATCTACCACCGGTATTTCGCGCACCGCGCCTTCAAGGCTGGCCGGGTCGCGCAATGCATGCTCACGCTCTTCGCGACACAATGCGGCCTGCGCGGTCCGCTGTGGTTCGCGGCGATTCACCGCGATCATCACAAGTGGCCGGACACGGCGCGCGACATCCACTCGCCGCTGACAAAAGGCTTCTTCACCGCGTACATCGGATGGATGCGCGATCCGCGGCACCTCGCGACCGACCTCGACAACGTTGCGGACTTCGCGCGCTATCCGGAGATCCGGTGGCTCAACCGGTACTATCTCGTGCCGCTTTATGCGGGCGCGGCGGGGCTCTTCGCCGCCGGACACTACGGACTGCTCGGCAGCCAGGTCACCGGCACGGCGGCGCTTCTCTGGGGCTTCTACGTTCCGACGCTGCTCACGTTACATGCGGCCGGTTTGATCGGAACGATCACGCATCTGCCGCGTTTTCCCGGCAACCCTCGGGCTTCT
>Ga0207702_10005536_pt1 | contig 11035 bp, 5 predicted proteins | sample KBSCornC62_FD_184302 | JGI IMG/M metagenome (GOLD analysis project Ga0207702, IMG submission 184302) | Corn rhizosphere microbial communities from Kellogg Biological Station, Michigan, USA - KBS Corn C6-2 (SPAdes) (version 2) | ecosystem: Host-associated > Plants > Roots > Rhizosphere > Soil ...
CGCCATTCACTGCGTGCACGCCGTTCGCCTCGGGATTGGCGTAGCTGGTATCGAAAAAGATTCGGTGCAACTGAAGGATCGAGGCCGAATCCGTCACGGCCGGATAGTAATGCAGATCCAGAACATCAAGAAGGCGAACTCCCGTGCTCGCCTCTTCTTCTCCGATTCTTTTGATGAAGTATTCAAGCCATGGGTACGTGTGGCCATTGACCGTGATCGGCGTTGCCCAATTATACCACTGCCACTCGTTCGCCGTAACCGGACCGACGATTTTAATATCCGGATAAAGGGCGCGCGCTTGTTTCGCATATGCGAAAAAACGCTGCATGAATGCTTCGGCTGAAAGTTGCGTCGGCATCACGTCGTCGTGCGTTCCACTCCAAATTTCCGGCTCGTTATCCATATTCCAGTAGCGGAAATAGGTCCGCTCGAGCCCGAGACCGCTGGGGCCCGCCCAGTGATCAAGGATAGCCGTGGATGTGACCGCCGACGTGTCGGTTAAATAGAGAGACGGATCGCCATCCTTCAGCGCTTTGTTGCTGCCGGACGGATTGAGCGTACCGCCTCCGGCCAAATTTTGACTGGTGCCAGCCCACCACTGACTCTGATTATAACTCCAGTCGTCAAAGTTATGGGCGGTGTTATCCGCGACTTTTCCCAAAAGTTGAAAACACCACATCGCCTGCACGCCGGGCAAGTGTTGTTGGAGGGTGGTTTGGCCAAAATCCCAGTCGTGGCTATAAACATTATTATACCAATCGGGATGGGAAGAGAGCTTCTTCTGCCAATTATATTTCGTGCCATTATTGCCACCGTGCGCACGCACCATCGTCACGCCGGCGTCGCGAAGGAGCACCCAATCCGCACCCGTCAACGGATCCTGCGGGCTGCCGAGGTCTTCGTTCTTCCCATAAAGATACGGCGAAACCGGAACACGATTTTGGGTGGCATCGATCGAGACATGGACGGTTTGCGCGGACAAATCAGCAAGCGGAACGACGCAGCTCAATGCGGCGATCGTTGCAAAAGACCGGGTTGGGGAGAAGAAGCGGGTCATAACGGCAAACAGCGCGGCGGCGAAGCAATGGGGTGAAATCGGGCAGAACCGAGCATTTGCCGAAGGGAAGCTAGCAGGCAGGAGTTGAAATGTCTGCATGCAAAATGGATCTCACCGGTTCGCCCATCCGGCATCTCACGCCTGATCGGGACGAGCGAAGGCAAGGATGGCAGCTTCTACTCTCTAGAGTACCTAGGGTCAGAAGTTCGCACGGCGCGGACGCGCGAAGCGATCAACTTCAGAGGCGTACGCCCTCACGCCGTGCTTGGGTGAGCGTGGCTCTATCCCTCGAATGTCGAACGAGAGCGCTCTATAGATTTCACGGGGCGTCCAGGCATCCTTGCGCGCGATCGTCGGAACGCGCCGGCGCTAAATTTTCGTAAAGCGAGGAACGAAGTCCCAGATCCCGTCTTTGACTGCATCAAACAGCTCCTGCAGCGGCGCCTCATCGTCGGCATTTCCAGTGGTGCGATTGACGTCGTAGATCACGGCTTCCCCGTCGACCAAACCGTAATCGATCTTCCCGAAATCCAGCCCCAGGCGCTCGCGCAATGCTCGCAACTTCGCCGGTATCGGCTCGTCTAACGTCTCCAGTGAGCCACCATATTTAACAATCGGATTTCTGGAGCGCAATCGAAAGTTGCCTTCACACTGGCCAAGAAACTCGTAATTCCGGACGCAGTAGTCTTGGCCGTCGCGCTCGCAAACGAGTTTTTCAACCACGAGTGCGGGATTGGACCAGACGCCAACCGGCACATCGATTGAACTCTTGAAAATGGGATAGGCCGAAGAGCGCAGTATGCCACGAACCGCCCAGGGCCGAGCGATTTCCTTTTCCGTCCGGAAGCGATAGTAGGTCTCGAAACCGCGAAGCTTTCGCGTGAGCCGCCCGACCAAGGAGCCGGCGACCTCATTGCGAAATTCTCGCCAGCCACCGCAGTTCAGGTCGGTCTTCACAATGACAGGCCCTGAATGGATCGAGGGCCCATCCATGAGCAACTCGGAGTACGCGCGCTTCCGCGTATCTGTGGCTCGACCGTTAATGGCGACCGCGTACCGCCCCGCGAGCGCGACAGTTTCCTTCGGCACGACGGTTAAATCCACGTGCACGAAGGCGGCGTCGGCCGGCACGTAATCCTCCGGGCGCGAGACGACGACGCTCTCAATCCCTTGCTCGGCCCAAATTCGAAGGAGTGGCTTTAACAAATATTGCCATCCGTGGAAATTATCCGACTCGTGAGTCACCACCGCAATTTTTGTCATAGTCCTAAGCGAGAAGATGGATACATACCTAAGTTAAGCCTGTGTCGACCTCCTACCTTCCGATCGTCTACTTTACCTCGTGCCGAGAGCTCCAGCAGGAGGGCGTAGGCGTGCATCGAGCCGGACTTTTGGATCTCATGGCGAGAGCAACCGACTTCATCTGCAACGGTAGACCGGTCGCCGTGACCGATATTGTTGTCGATGACGACAATTTCGAATTCGCGAGGGCGTGGAAAACGCCCTTGTGGAACCTGAAATCGAACACCGCGGTCCCGCGAGTGGGCTGGCTCACCGAACCCCGTCTGCACCGCGTATCGACCAAATGTCTCCGAGAAAAAGCCGGTCTTCTCGGCCAGGCGGATCGCGCAGCTTTGCGCGAAGAAGTCGAATCGACCCTACTCGGGATTCTGAACACCACCGCAGCCGAAGTGGGTGTTTGCGATAGTTACATGACGGTTTTCGGATCCAAATTTCTATCCAGAGCAAAGCGCGTCCTGATCAATCTTCATCCCGGGCTTACAACTGAAAATCATCCGGCCAAACTTCTCGGACCCACGCCCAACCGGGACGCTTATACCCGAGCTCGTTTTGGTTATATCATCGTCGACGATAAGGCGCGCGCATTTTGGCCAGAAGGCGTTCCCCACGAGATTGTATACGACGGTCAAACGCGCCGAGCGATCGCCGTCCCCAGGCTAGCGGAAACCGGAGTGACCGCTCATCACGTGGAGAAAGCCGTCGACCGCGGACGCGTCATCGCGCAATCGAGTTATTATTTCGATCCAGAGCTAGAATCGGAAGATTCGCTGCGCTCGAAAAACTACGCACTCAAGTTGCCCGTTTTAAAAGCTGCGCTGGAGAAAGTCTTTGCTGAGCACCTTTGAACAAAAGCAGTCCTTAGAGAGCGCTCGAAAACGTCGGACCACCTTCGAAAGTGGGCCGCATAAGCACTTAACCGCCTCGCCTCCGGGACTGGGGCGTCGCTCGTGATTTGCCAATTCTATAATTCGACGAAGAAGGCCCGCATATCCGTCGATTTAAAAGTGATGTTTACGCTTCATCCGGGATTGTAGTCTACACAGCCTTGAAAAGATCCTGAACGTGGGCACAACATTTCGTCTCTTCATGAAATCTCCTCTCTTCGTCTTGGTGTTTCTATTAACCACCTTTGGCTTGGCCCGGGCCGGCACCGTGGTTGAAAACAAAGTTGATAATCCCCCGCCCCAGGTCGCGTTCAACACCTTTGCCCACTTCGAGGTTAAGAAGATCACCATGGGTGCCCCCTACGCTGGTCAGGCCGCCAACGAAAAAGCGCTCAAAAAGATTCAGCAGAACTTCGATCTTCGCGTGAATCCGTTGCTGGAAAAATGGAACAAGGCCGCCGCCCCTGGCAGCAAAACCCTCGTGATCGAGCCGAGAATCGATCAAATCAAATTTATCAACGCGACCGCGCGGTTCTGGGCAGGAGCCTTTGCCGGTGATTCTGGTGTGATCTTAAAAATCGACTTCATTGACAAAGACACCGGCAAGGCGGTCGCGGAAGCCGAATTCTATCAACGCGCCAACAAGCGAGGCGGCGCTTGGTCGATCGGCGCAACCGATAATAACATGCTCGTGCGTATCACCGAAGTTTCGGCCCGTTATATTTCAACGAACTACGACAAAGCAGTCGGAGGGCCGACGGGACTCGACTGACGCATCTATTCGCGGGCCCTCCTGGCGCAGGCAGGCGGGGAAGGCCGGCTTCAGTTGTGAGTCATCCGAATGGAGTTTATCAATCGGGTCGGAGACTTTTTGTGACCCGGCTCTTCGTAGTCCTCCATTGAATACGGAATAAATAAGGAAAGGGACGCGTCCGAAACGTCCCAGGCGTGACGCGAAGGTCGCGAGGCTGGGAATCACATAGCCCTCGGCCCGTCACTGATCTCGCTCAACCGCTAGATGAAAAGTTGAGGCTTCATAGGAGGCCAACAAATCAGCCGGACTCTGATAGAGAGCCTGGTATCCTGCGGCTGTCAAAGCCGCTTCGGGAAATCCTCCACAGCGAAATCCGATCGCGGGAATTCCAGCCTTCGTGGCGGCCTCCGCATCGTACGGAGAATCTCCAACGACAACGCAATCCTCCGGCGAAGCTCCGAGGCGGTTCAACGCGGCCTGAAATATATCCGGATGCGGTTTGGATTTTTCGGCGTCATCCGACGACGTTTCGGTGTCGAGCAAGTCGTCGATCCGCGCGATTTTCTTATAGACTTCAAGTTCATCCTGCTTCGCCGAGGAGGCCAGCGCCACTTTCCAACCATCGCTGATCAATCGCTGAAACAAGTCCCTTACCTTTGGAAATCCGGTCACACGTCCTAGGTAGACGCGTTTGAAATGGTCGCCCCGCCATTGCTCGATCGCCTTGCCCTCTCTGGTCAACTGCTCCTTCGACAAGAATACCGGCAATAGTTGGTCCCCGCCTTTGCCGATTTGCATACGAACTTTCTCGAAAGAAACGTCGTGTCCGAAGTGCGCAAAAGCATCTACCCAGGCTTTCGCGTGCAGGTCCACCGAGTCAACCAAGGTGCCGTCCACATCGAAAATCACAGCTCGCATGCCCCCAATTTACTGGAGAAACGCCGTTTGAATATCGGGCGTTCAGGCGCACGAACCATCGGAGTCTTCGCGGAAGACGATTCGGCAATTTTGAGCGGTGCATGGCCCCGCCGTACCGTTTAGGAGCCAGCTCCCTCGCGCTCCTCGACCCATTTGCGGAGTGCAGTTTTCGCCTTCACCACGTGCTTCTTTTCCAAATCGGCCAATATTGCCTCTAACCTTTCGGTGAGCGGATCACGCCTCGCGGTCTCCTTCGACTCTCGATTTTCGTTTTCAGGGGACTCGTGCTTGTCCGACACAGCACTTTTCTCGGTGTCGCCCTCTTCTTCAATGGAAGGGACAGCGGGCCGAGTCTCCTTCGCCGCGAGCTTCGGCTTTTTTTTCGGTTTCGCCGGCGTGGTCGGAAACTTCGCCGCTGCGATCTCGTCGTAGTGGATTCCCACTACACGTTTGTTTTCCGCCGAACGAAGGCTTTTGGGGAAAATCAAAAACGTGGAACCGTGGCCCTGTTCGAATCCAACCTCACCATAATCTTTTGCCCCGTGAGGATTCTGATGAATCGTTAACACGCGATTCTCTTTTCTCGCTTTTTGAAACGCCCGGTCTTTGAGCGGATCGCTCCAGGGCGTGTAGACGTCAGGACGCCCGCTGCGATCGACGAGCGCTTGAAAACGAATGGTTTTCCCCATGGTCATTTCTTACAACATATTCAATGCAACCGCCACCTTGAGGCGTGGAATTCGCTGTATTGCGCGTGGATCTATTCAACGCCTGCGTTCACTCAAAAATTGAGCGAATCCATAAGCGCGCATGAAGCGGAGAATATAATGAATTTCAAGGTCGTCGGAATTCGAGAGCCGGGACGCATCTATACAGACCTCCTGGATCTGCCTCTTCGGCATTTTATTCGCGCCGCCGGTCAATCGGACAGTCGCAAATAATTTATTCCAACGGCGATCTCTGAGTTCGAACCGGACTGTACGAATTTCGGTTCGTTTGCGCGCGCGAGCGAGGTGCGATTCAACCGACGTGCTTTCGAGGAATCTGCCTATCGCGCGACGCCTCCGCCCCTGCTTTCCAGCTTGGCGGTTCGAGGGTTGCGCTGCGGTGACGGATTTCATTGTCCGTTCGCTCACCACGCCCCTCTTCTCGCCGCTCTCCATTCACGGCTTTGCTTTCCTTTCACTCGCGCGCGCTGCCGCGTGAATCGCATTCCATTTCAAGTCACCTGCGGAATTCCCCACCGCTTTTCGTTCCTTCAACATCATGCATCCTTGCTCTCGCCGCATTATCCGCGCCGGACGTTCTCTCCCGGTCGCTTTTTCTCTGCTCTGTTTCTTCTTTGTCCTCGCCGCGCAAACGCTGAGCGCTGCCGATTTCTACGTTGCGCCCACCGGCAACGACTCGAACGCCGGCTCCATCGCAGCTCCCTTCGCCACCGTCATGCAGGCGCAGTCCGCCGCCTCGTCCGGCGACACCGTTTGGATCCGCGGTGGAACGTATAAAAATTTCACCATCGCCGCGACCGATGCGAACTACAACTACGTCCACGTCCTGAATAAGAGCGGTATCGCCTACGCCGCCTACAACGGCGAAAAGCCGGTCTTCGATTTCACCGGCACGCCGACCAATCTTCGCGTCTGTGGTTTTCGCATCACCGGTTCCGGCCTGACAATCTCGGGACTCGAAGTCACCGGAGTGCCCGTCGGAAACCAAAAACAATCGGAGTGCTTTCGGATCGATGGCTCCGCCGCGCAAGTCGATTTCTACGACTGCGTCGCGCACGACAACGCCGCCAATGGTTTCTATTTTACCAACAAGTCGCGCGGCTCCTGCACGCGGTGCGACTCATATAATAATATTGGCACGAACTCGGACGCGATCGGTAACACCGACGGCTTCGGCGCGCACGGCAATGGCGTCTCGTTTCACTACTGCCGCGCTTGGGCTAATAGCGACGACGGCTTCGACTGCATTTCGTCCATCGGCTCAAACACATTCGACCATTGCTGGTCCTTCAATCATCACGGTCCTGGCGACTCCAATGGTTTCAAAATTGGCGGCTTCGGCGCCGATCCGACCACGATTCCGCCCAGTCCTGTGCCCGTCCACACCGTGATGTACTGTCTTTCCGTTAACAACAACGCTCACGGTTTCTACGCGAACCATCAACCCGGTCAGGCAGCCGTCTGGACCCATAATACAGCATATAATGACGCCGCGGGGGACTTCGATATGCTCGAGCGCACGAGCGATATGGCCGCCGACATTCCGGGCTTCCGCGAAGTCCTACACAACAATCTCGCGTACGTAGGCACCGTCATTAAAGACGACAATAATCCGCCGGAAAACACGACCAATAACTCGTGGACTATCCCAGGCGTTACGGTCGACGCCTCGGATTTCGTCAGCGTGGACGCGACTCAATTATCGGCCCCCCGCGGCCCTGGGGGCACTCTGCCGTTTATCACCTTTATGCATCTCACGCCGTCGAGCGATCTCGTCGGCCTGGGTTGTTTCACTCCTCCTCCCGCCGCTCCGACCAGTCTCGTTGCCGCGTGGGCGAATAGCGCGCAAATCAATCTCTCCTGGACCGCTTCCGCCGACGGCACGATGTACACGGTCAAACGCGCTACGGTCGCAGGCGGGCCCTACACCGCGATCGCCTCGCGCATAACGACGACGACGTTTACCGACTCTACAGTCACGTCGGGCAATACCTATTATTACGTCGTCACCGCGATGAATGATATTTCATTCGACGAAAGCGCAGCCAGTAACGAAGCGCCCGCCCCGCTCCCGACCATCGCCGTCACGTCCATCGATACCGATACCGGCCGTTCCGTGTCGGACGCCGTGACCTCCGACACCACGCTCGTTCTGCATGGCAACGGTGTTGCCGGCAGCCAAGTCTCCATCAGTCGCACGGATCTTGCGTCGGTCCTGGGTAGTGTGACCGTGGATACGAATGGCCAGTGGGTCTTCGACTACACCGGCACGGTTTTAGTCGATGGTGCCTATGCCTTTCGCGCGGCAGGGACGGTCAATGGCACGCTCTTCACATCCGATCCGTTTAACGTCACAATCGACACAGCCGTCCCCATCCCACCCGCCATCAGTGGCGTCAATGCCGACCCGCTCGCCGTCGTTGGCACCGGGGAACCTTCGGCGGAGATTCATGTTACGATCGATGGTGCGCTCAACGCGACCACCGCCATCACCCAGGCGGATGGCTCGTGGATTCTTCCCTTGAGTGCTCCTCTTTCTTCTGGAGGCCACACCCTCTCCGCCACCGCGACCGATATCGCGGGCAACGCGAGCGCGGTTTCAGCATCATTCAACTTCGACAGCAGCCTAACGATCCCCGTGATCCAAGCCGCCATCGCCGACGCCGGTAACCTTCCGAACAATGCGACCACCAACGATCCCACTCTGTCTCTGACGGGCACCGCCGATCCAAACATCACCGTCAATCTTACCCGTGAAGGAGCGGGCTTCATCGGCAGCGCGGTCGCGAATAGCTCCGGTGTATGGCTTTTCAACTACACCGCGAGTTCGCTACCGGATGGAGTGAATCGGTTCACCGCCGCTGCGACCAACGGCACGGGCACGAGCCAGGCTTCGGCGCCATTCACGGTCACGATCGACACGGTCGCGCCCGCGGTGACGGCGATCACTCGGCAAGGTCCGGTCGACGCGACGATCACGTCTGCGACCACGAGCGTGATCTTCCACGTCGCCTTTGCCGAAAACGTTCAAGGGGTCACGCCGGCGAGCTTTGCTTTGATTGCCACGGATACCGCCGCGGCCGAAGTCACGGGCGTGAGCGCCTTGAGTGGCACGGCTTTCGACGTTACCGTCGGCTCGATCACCGGGCTCGGCACGCTCCGTCTCGACCTCAAGTCGCTCGGTAATGGAATTACGGATACCGCTGGTAACCCCGCTCCCGGATTTTCTGGAGGCGAAGTCTACACGCGTGTCGCCTCTTTGCCCGGCAACGGAACCTGGAGCCGCGCGACCAGCGGCGGGGCTTGGAGCGATCCAGCCAACTGGCGCGGAGCCATCATTCCCGATGCGCCGACGCACAGCGCGAATTTCGGCGCGCTCGATCTCACGGTTAACAACACCGTCAACCTCGATACGCCACGCACCGTGAACAGCCTGACCTTCGGCGACACAGCCACGGCCTCGCCCGCGAGTTGGGTTCTCGACAACGACGGCGCGAGCGGCAACACGCTGACGCTCGGCGGAGCCGGCCCGATCGTGACCGTCAATGCCCTCGGTAGTGGATCCACCACTACGCTGCGCGCATCGCTCGCTGGCACGGGCGGATTCAGCAAACTTGGCGCCGGCACGCTCGTGCTCTCTGCTCCGAACCTCATCACCGGACCTCTCAGTGTGGGGGCAGGCATTCTTCGACTCGATGCAAATGCGTCGCTTTCGAACACGACCCTCGCTCTTGGATCAGGAGGGCAACTCCAGATCAATGGCGGCGTCTACGTTGCCAGCGGGCTGGCCTCGTTCGGAGCTCCGGGCACGACCTTCGCCGTTAACGACGGCACCGCTAACCTGAATGGCGGCGTCCGCATCACGAGCGACGGCCCCGTGCTCACGGTCGCGGGTGGCACCTTCACCACGACGGACATCAATGTCCAACGCAGCAGCGCCAATCCGATCTCCTTTGCCACGGGCATCATTCTCACCGGCGGCTCGAGCAACGTGAACACGATTAGCCTCGGCACGAGTAATTCAAACGGCGCACTCTCGATCGAAGGCGGCACGCTCAATATCGCTGGTCCGCTGCTCGTCGCCAATCAGGTCACCGCTGGGCGCGGCGGCGGTCTGCGGATTCTCTCCGGTCGTCTGACTTCCACCGACACGACGTTCGGCCTTGTGCTCGACCGCAACAGCGGCGCGAACACCAACAACGTCGCGACCGCGAGCTTCCTCGGCGGGATCGCCACCCTCGAAAAAATCACGCTGGGTTACGACAGCACCGTAGTGGCAGGGTCCGCTACGGTTACGGTCAACGGCGGCGCCCTCTACCTGGGGAGCGGAGGGATCGTTAAAAACGGCACCAACGGTATGACCACAACGGTGAGCCTCGCCTCCGGCACATTAGGCGCGAAAGCCAATTGGTCCACCTCTCATCCGCTCACGTTGCCAGATGGCGGCAACATCACCATCAAAACGGCTAACGCCGATGATGAGCCATTCGACATCGCCCTGAGCGGCCCGATGATCGGCAATGGCGGTTTCACCAAAACCGGAGCCGGCACGCTCATCCTCAGCGGTGCGAACACCTACGCAGGTGCCACCGTTGTATCCGAAGGGACCTTACGTATCGACGGTTCCTTAGGCGCCGGATCAGCCATCACCTTAACCGGCAACGGCACGCTCGCTGGGAGCGGTAGCGTTAACCGCGCCGTGATTCTCGGCGACGGCGCCGATCTCGCACCCGGCGGAAACGGAACCATCGGTGTTTTGCAAAGCTCCGATTTCACTTGGTCCGCAGGTGCTCACATCGATTTGGAAATCGGCGCCAACGACAGTTCAGATCAACTCGCGCTGACCGGCGCTCTGCACAAAGGGACGACCACTCCAAACGGCTTCACGTTCTCGCTGCATCCAGTGGCTGGATACGGCGTGGGCAACCACTACACCTTGGTCACCTTTGCATCGACCGATTTCACGGCCGCGGACTTGAGCGCAACCGGTTTACCCGTTGATCAGGATGTGGTCTTCACCGTCACCGCGACGACTATTGAGGCCACCATCATTGCAAAGCCAGTCGCCAGCGTCGCGTTGGACGGCCTTCGCCAAGTCTACGATGGCACGGCGAAACCCGTTTCCGTCATCACCGATCCGGCGGGCTTGAACGTCATCGTGACCTACAACGGCGTCAGCACCGCTCCGCATCTGCCAGGCCAGTACACCGTGGTGGCAACCGTCGATGATCCGCATCACCTCGGCAGCACGACGGGAACGCTCCAGATCACGATCACGGCCCTGACGCGTCACGCTCCGGTGTTGAACGGCGACATTGATGGATCCGTTCAGGTACTACTGCCGGAAAACGTGACTTTCAACAGCGGCAGCATGATGTCGGGCGATCTGCTC
>Ga0207702_10005537_pt1 | contig 11034 bp, 10 predicted proteins | sample KBSCornC62_FD_184302 | JGI IMG/M metagenome (GOLD analysis project Ga0207702, IMG submission 184302) | Corn rhizosphere microbial communities from Kellogg Biological Station, Michigan, USA - KBS Corn C6-2 (SPAdes) (version 2) | ecosystem: Host-associated > Plants > Roots > Rhizosphere > Soil ...
GGCCACGAGACACGCGAGGTGCGTTGGGCCGACGACAAGAGAGCGGCAGAGGTGAGTCTGCCCTGGATCGACGCGGCTGAGAAAAGCGGGGTCGACGAGTCGCCTTCCCGCCTCGAAATTTCGCATTCGGGCAACGGCAAACCGTGGGCGATCGTGCGCGCGACCGCGGCGCTGCCGCTGGACAAACCGCTGTCCAGCGGCTTCTCCATCGTGCGCCGCGTCGAAGCGGTGCAGCGCGCCGCGCCGGAGCGCTGGACGCGCGGCGACGTGGTGCGCGTCACGCTCGAACTCGAGGCGCAGTCGGACATGAGCTGGGTCGTGGTCGACGATCCGGTGCCGGCCGGCGCGACCGTGCTCGGCGGCGGTCTGGGCGGCCAGTCGGAACTGCTCGCGCGGCCGGCCGGCGGCGAAGCCGGCTGGGCCTGGCTCGCGTTCGAGGAGCGCCGCTTCGACGCGTTCCGCGCGTACTACCGCTTCGTGCCGAAAGGCAAATGGAAGGTCGAGTACGCGCTGCGCCTGAACAACCCCGGCGACTTCCGCCTGCCCGCGACGCGCGTGGAAGCGATGTACGCACCGGAGATGTTCGGCGAGCGGCCGAACGCGAACCTGAGCGTGGCGTCCGACCGATGAACGCGCGTCGCCTGCGGCGTCTCGCATTCGGCGCCTGCGCCGCGTTCGCGCTCGCCGTGGCGGGCTGGATCTGGCTGCCCGCCGACGTTCCCGACTTCGACACGGTGCGCGCCGGATTCACGCCGTCGGACGGGTTCCTGCTCGATCGCAACGGTGAAGTTCTCGAACGCGAGCGCCTCGATTTCGGCGTGCGCCGCGGCGAGTGGGTCGCGCTCGACGCGGTCTCGCCCGCACTGCGCGACGCGATCGTCGCCGGCGAAGACCAGCGCTTCTGGCAGCACGCGGGCGTCGACTGGCGCGGCGTCGGCGGCGCGCTGCGCGACCGCCTGCTGCTGCGCAACGCACGCGGCGCGAGCACCATCACGATGCAGCTTGCATCGCAGCTGGAACACCTGGCGCGGCCGCGCGGCACGTTCGCGGCCTGGTCGCGCAAGTTGCGCGAAGTCCGCGTCGCGTACGGCCTGGAACGGCACTGGAGCAAGGCGCAGATCCTCGAAGCGTACCTCAACCTGCTCGACTATCGCGGCGAGCTGCAAGGCATCGGCGCGGCCTCCGCCGTGCTCGCGCACAAGGCGCCCTCGGGCTTGAGTGCGGCCGAAAGCGCGGTCTTCGCCGCGCTGCTGCCTGCGCCCGACGAGGCCCGCGAAAATCTGGTCGCGCGCGCCTGTTCGCGCGCGCACGAACACGCCACCGGCGCCGGTTGCGATGCAATCCGAAGCGCCGCCGACGCGCTGCTGGCGCGCCGCACCGCGCCGCCCGACACGGACCGTGTCGCGGCCCAGCTTGCGCGCAGCCTGCTGCGCCGACCGGGCGAACGCGTGCGCACCACGCTCGATCTCGCTACGCAGAACCGGGTGCGCGACATCTTGAACCAGCAGCTCGACGACCTCCGCGCACGCAACGTGCGCGACGGCGCCGTGCTCGTGGTCGACAATGCGAGCGGCGATGTGCTCGCATACGTCGCCTCCGGCGGCATTGCGACGCGCGCAGGCCAGGTCGACGGCGTGCGCGCGCGGCGCCAGGCCGGGTCGACGCTGAAACCATTCCTGTACGGCCTCGCGCTCGAACGCCGCTATTTGACCGCCGCATCGCTGCTCGACGACGCGCCGCTCAGCCTGGATACGCCCGTCGGCACCTACGTGCCGCAGGATTACGATCACGATTTCAAGGGCCTCGTCAGCGTGCGCACCGCGCTGGCGAGTTCGCTCAACGTGCCGGCCGTGCGCACGCTGGTGCTGGTCGGCGTCGAACCGTTTCGCGAACGGCTGCACGCGCTCGGCTACGCGGGCCTGGTCGAACAAGGCGATTTCTACGGTTTCGCGCTCGCGCTGGGCTCGGCCGAAGTGAGCCTGTGGGAACAGGCGCAGGCATATCGTGCGCTGGCGCGCGGCGGTCTGTGGTCGCCGCTGCGCGTGCGCGCCGATGCCGCGCCGGGCGCGGCGCAGGAGAAGCGCTTGTTGCCGGCGGATGCGGCCTTCGTCGTCGCCGACATGCTGAGCGACCGCGGCGCGCGCGCGCTCACGTTCGGACTCGACAACCGCCTGAACACGCCGTTTTGGAGCGCGGTCAAGACCGGCACCAGCAAGGACATGCGCGACAACTGGTGCGTCGGGTTCTCGCAGCGCTACACCGTCGCGGTTTGGGTCGGCAATTTCGAGGGCGACGCGATGCACGCCGTGAGCGGCGTGACCGGCGCTGCGCCGGTCTGGCACGACGTGATGCTCGCGCTGCATGGCGACGGCGGCTCGACCGCCCCCGCGCCGCCGGAGGGCGTGATCGCGGCCACGACCCGGTTCTCGCCCACGGTCGAACCGCCGCGGCGCGAATGGTTTCTGGACGGCACGCAAACGCCGCAGATCGTCGCGCTGCCCGGGCCGGATCGCATTGCGCACATCGCGACGCCGAGCGACGGCACGATCCTCGCGCTCGATCCCGACATCCCGCCCGCCAGCCAGCGGGTCCTGATCACGGTGCAGGGCGCGGACGCCGCCATGGCGCTCGCGCTCGACGGCCGCGCGCTCGCGCCGGCAAATGCGCCGACGCTGTGGCAGCCGCTATCCGGCGCGCACGAGCTGACGCTGCGCGACGCCGCGGGAACGACGCTGGACACGGTGCGGTTTACGGTGCGCTAGGGCGTCGTTTCGGCGCCGCTAGGTTTCGAATCCGTTCGCGAAGATGGCATCCGGCTGCGATTCGAACGCGCCGATATCCGACATCTCCCCGCTCGGCCTGGCAAACCCACGCTGGTCGGTCGTGACGCCGCCGGGCAAGGGCAGCGTGGACGGCCCCGCATCGAACGCGCAAGAACCGGGCAACAGCGCCATGGTTTGCGTCGGGCCGCCGTTGTCGGCGAGCGGCCCGAGATTGAGCGAGGCGCTCGGGGAACAGTTGCCGATGGTATCGCCCGGCAGGGTGGCGAAGTTGCTCGTGGTGACGATGTTGAAGCCGCCGCTTACGGTCTGAGCCGGAAACGTGTAGACATCGTTGCTCGAGTTGCCGGCGATGATGTTGGCGAACATCGTGGCGGTACCGAAAAATGCCACGCCGCCGGCCCGCGTGCTGACCGGCTTGGCGGTGTTGCCGACAATGGTGTTGAAATACAGGTTCATGTCGGCGTTGGTGTACAGCGCGCCGTAGCCGAAATTGCCGCCGAAATTGCCGGTGAACGTCGAGTTGGTCACCGTCGCGTTGTTCGCCCCGAGCCCGCCGGCCGCCTGGCACTCGGAATTGCCGGAGCTGTTGTTTGCGACGGTCGATGCGGCCAGTTTGGCGTCCGCGGACACCTGCACGCCGCCCGCGCCGCACTGGGCCGAGTTGTTGGACACGGTGAAGTTCGCCAGGTCGGCGTCGTGCGCGAAGATGCCGCCGCCGCGGCCGGCGGGCGCCGTGTTGCCGCTGATGGTCGAGCCGCTGCCGTTCGCCGTATACGCCCAGACGCCGCCGCCGTCGCCGCCCTGCCCGGTGTTGTTCGACACGGTGCTGCTGGTCAGCACGACCTTGCCGTACGCGTAAAGTCCGCCGCCGTTCACCGGCGTCACGTTGCCGCTGATCGTGCTGTTGGTGACGGTCGCGCCGCCGTTGAAGCTGAAGACGCCGCCGCCGCTGCCGACCGTGACCGTGTTGTTCGTGATGCTCGATTGGCCGATGCTCATGTCGCTGCCCGCGCAGGGCGCACCGCCACTGGTGGACTTGCTGTAATCCGATACGTACGCGGCGCCGCCGTTCTTGCTCGCTGTATTGCCGCTGAGCACGCTGCGATACAGGGTGAGCGCGCCGCAGTCGACGGCGACCGCGCCGCCGGAAACGCTGGCCGTGTTCGTATTCGCCTGGCTGTTGCTGACGCTCAGCGACGCGTAGCCGGTGGCGCGCACGGCACCGCCGGATTCGGCGACGTTGCCGTTGCTCAGCGCCACGCCGTAAAGCGTGAGGTCGGCCGTTGTCGCGATCAGGCGGAAATTCGGCGTCCCGCTGACGGCACTGCGCGTCAGCGTCACCAGTGGATTGCGCTGGGGGTCGAGTGGCCCGGCAATGGTGACGGCCTTGGCGATGCTAAGCGCCGAATTGTTGTCGCCCGGCGCCGGCAGCGCGAACTCGATCGTGGTCGCCGCATCGAACGACAACACGATGCGGTCGTTGACGCCGTCGCCTGCCGCGCAACCGGCAAATGCCGCCGCCGTGTTGAGCGCCGCGATCGCATCGGGCAGCGAGCACGTGCCGTCGAGCGGATTGCCCACGTCGCCACGTGCGTCGTTCACGGTGATCGTCGCCGCCTGCGCAAAGCCGGCACAACAGAGCGCGAGCGCGGCCGCCAATGGCGCGCGCCGGCAGCGCAGGCGCAGCGAACCGGACGAACCCGGCAGATTCGAGCGTTGGAAACGCATGGTGCTCCCCTGGATGGAAATCCGGCACGTGGTGCCCTGCTACATGCTACTGCATCGCGCGAGCGGCCGCGAAAAGAATGTCCGCGCGGCGCGGGATTACGGCCCGAGCGCCACACCGAAGTCAGACCGTATGCCGTCCCTGCGTGATGCGCTAGGATGCGGGCGTCGCTGCCGGACTGAACCATGTCCAACCTTGCCAAGCAAATCGCGATCACGCTCGCGCTCGTGCTGCCCGCCCTGCTCGGATACGAGCAATACCGCCGCAGCGAGGCGCGCGCCGCGCGCGAGCTGGCCGAGCAATTGCGCGAACAGGCCGAAGCCTTGAGCCGCCAGACCAAGGCGCAGACCGAAGCGATGCAGGAGCAGGCGCAGCAGCTCAAGCAGCAATCCGAAGCCTTGCAGCAGCAGACCGAGGCGATGAAGCAGCAAGTGGCGCAGGAGCACGAACAAGCCGAATCCGCGCAACGGCTGTACCTGACCCGCAGCTATCGCATGGAAGGACTGGCCGCCGCGCAATCGGTCAAGGTCGCGATCACCGAGTACTACATGAACTACGGCAAATTGCCGCACTCCAACCGCGAGGCTGGCGTGGCGGAGCCGGACAAGTTCAGCGGCCAGGCACTGCGCCGCCTCACCGTCGACGCCCACGGCGCGATCGAATTGACCTACGACGAGAAATCCGGCATCGGCGGCGGCACGATCCGGCTCGTGCCGGATGTGAGCAACGCGACGGCGATGATCACCTGGCGCTGCCAGTCGCCGGACTTCAGCGACATCGCGCTGAGCGTGGCGCAATGCGAGTACGTGCCGGGCGGCGCTGGGGTTGCGCGCTAGCGGAGCGCAATGGAAGACGTGATCGTTCTCCTGCTGCAGGCGATCTTCGAATTCGTCTTCGAAGTGCTTGCATACCTGCCGTTCGATTTGCCGCGTTCGCGCGGCAGCGGCGGCAGCCTGGCCGAAAGCGGTATCGCCCTGTGTGCGATCGGCGCCATGCTCTCCGGACTGTCCCTGGTTTTCTTCCGGCATACCTTCCTGGCCCTGCCCGCGCTGCGCATCGGGAACCTGGTGCTTGCCCCGATCGCCTCGGCATTTCTTTCGCAGGCGATCGCACGTCAGCGCGCCACGCGCAACCCGGACATTGTCCCGCGCGAGCGCTTCTGGCAGGCGTTCTGGTTTACTTCGGGGATGGTGACGGTGCGGTTTGTGTTTGCGGTGCGGGGGTGATGGGGCGCGAGAGTTGGGACGAGCGAACATGATGGCGCCGTCAACGGCCCTGCTGCCAGCATCTGACGACAGTCAAAAGACCAATCAGGTCGCCGGAATATTTTTGCTTAGCTTTCGACTGACGCGGCTAGCAGGACCGAGGTGCTCATCAGCCAGACTCTGCGAAACGGGCCAAGTTCACCAGCGAGTGCGAACCTGATTTGCGAGAGCAGTACTTCGGCAGATGGGGGGATGCGGCTGTCGGTATACACGAGCAGTTCGATTGGTCCCGCGGCGGAGTATATCTTTTGAAGCTTGTTTCGCACTGTTTGCTCGACCGTGTCGCTGCCCCAAACCGGTTCATGTGAGCCAGTGCGCGAGATTGCGGAAATTGCCTGAGCAAATTCAGGAACGCAGGCCTCTGCCAGTTCAAACGCGACCAGCTCCGAACCAACCTGGCAGAGGATATCCGGCTCTGGAGGGTTACGTTTTTGAACGCTGCGGTCGGGAATAGGAAGCCCAGACAGGCGGATGAATCGAGCGAAGGCGCTTAGTTCGCCCGAAGCTTTGTCGTTCTCGGCGCGCACAATGGGAAAGTTAACACACGAGCATTCTTTTGCGATTGTCGCGGATAGCACACGCGTCAGAGTGCAGTTCACGCCGTTCCAGCATTCACGGACACGAGAGCCCCGCCGGCGTGGTCAACCGGGTAATCGGCAGCGTACCGGCGGTGTATCCCGCCTGTGTAGGTCGCCATGCCACGAGTCCGTGATCGCAATCCGTGAACGAGAACGTGATCGTGCCCCAGGATTGGTTGCCGAGTTGCGTCGGATCGAAATTCGGCGGAAAGCGACCGCCCGCGCCAACCGGCAGTGAGACCTGCAACACCGCGCTTTTGCCAGTGATAGGTCCAGTCGCGACCAACCACGCTTGCCCGCCGTTCGGGCCGAACACGTACCACTCGGCCAGCATCTGATTGCCCGGCAGCACCTCGATACTGAATCCGTGGCCGGGTTGTTCGTATCGAACCAGTTTCCGGTATAGCCGGGCGTGATCGTGCCGTCGTTCGTCCCGGTCGGCGTGGTCTGCGGATCGACGACGAGGTAGTCGAAGTCCATCGGAGCGCCGCAACCGGGGCCGGGACCGAGGGCGTATGCAATCGAGATGTATTGCGGCGTCGGACCGGACGACTGCGTCGTTGGTATTCCCGAGGTCACGACCGGAATGGGATGCACGGGCGCCGTTACGATGAAGCTGCCCGTTGTCGTTTTCTGGCCGGCAACGCTCCACGTCGCGTTGTCCGGCTTGCCGACCATTTCGTAGCAGAGGGTGACGGAGCTCGGGTTTCCGATAAGCCCCGGCACGTAGGAATAACTTAGGTAAGACGTCGTATTACCTTGGAGGTAGTACGTGTTCGCAAACGCCGGCTGCGCGGCGACGAGCATAAGACAGGCGCCGATCCAGGCAACGGCTCTTGCGCTTGCGTTGAAGCTCGTCCTGATCACAGAAGACGCCAGCATAGGAGCCCATCACCTTCGCTAAGCGGCAATCAACCGCGAACGCTGCGATCTTACCTGAGTATGCGGACGCGTTGACAATTACGGTGAAGCCGGGTGCGCTTCCCCGGACTTGATGACGAGCCGCTCAAGGAGCGAAAGTCGATGGCGTATCTGCGCCTCTGATGATGCGTTGACCCACACATGCGCTACTTCTGGTAAGAAAGTTCCGATGGTCACCAACGTCTCTTGTCCGTTGGCGGATCGTGAAGATCGATACCAAGTAACCTTTCGACCGCCAACAACTCCTGGACCGATCTCATTCTCTTGTTGCGCCTGAAAAGCGGGGAAATTGCCTAGATAAATCCCGAAAGCTATCTCAGCCGAGCCAGGCTCATGGGCGTAGCACAGATCAAAGTCGGGACCTTCGCGATATTGCCACTCAAGATTCGAATCCGAAGGAAGTGATGGACAGGCATCCACAGACGCTTCGGCAGGCGAGATCAACGCGATGCTCAGCATGATAAAGAAGGTTTTCATTCGCGCCAAAATCTACAAATAGACCCATTCCGATCGCAGCGCCGGTCCGGAGTTCCGCATTGGCGAATTGCTAGCCTGCGGCTTCGCCTCTGACCCTGCGCCGCAACGCTGCGAGGAACCCATCGAAGTCGCCGCGATAAAGCCAGATCGCGCCGCAGATACCGTAGAGCGCCAATGACGCTCCGAAATTCGCGCTGCGCATGACCAATGCTTCGGGGTTCTTCCAGCTCCAGTAAATCCAATAGCAACCGTCTACCGCGAACCACGTAAAAAAGAGCGCGACGGGCCAATACAACCATCGGCGATCCAGGAATACGCGAAGTGACCAAGATGCGGTGAGATACGTCAGAAACGCCATGATGAGGCTGATGGGGATGTCCCAATCGATGGTTGGAAAGACGAAGGAGCCAACGATAAGCAAGAGGACGCCGACGCCAAAGGAAACTAGCTTCCAGGGACGGAAGTATTCGCGCATAGATGGAAGATGTCGCTTACGCCGAGCAGCCGTGACCGCAATGCGATGAAGTCTACCCCAACCCATCCGCAACGTTCCGTTTCATCGAATAGTAGTCGAGCCTGAGAAGTGCGCCGGAGCCTAACCCCGGAACATCCAAAAAACGCTGAGGAGAATGCTGAGGATGGAAAGAGCTGCAAGCAAAAAGCCGACAACAATCGATGGAGTCACAAGGCAGAGGTAGACCCAATTGCTCAAATGGGCTCGCCACAGTCGGGCAAGAGTGCTCAGAACGAACCAAGGCAGGAATGCGAAGACGAGAGAAATAACGACGCCCTCGAAGTATTCACCGGACGTCCAATGACTTGCCGGTGCGAGCAGCGCATCAAGTAGGAAGAACGCCGCTGATCCAAGGAAACAAAAGCCACCAATTGCGCATACAAGTCCTAGGGAAGATCTGAACAAGCCTCGCGCGTGCTCCACCTATGAGACGTCCGAGTTCTTACCACCCTCGGCCAGTCGCGAAAGTCGCAGCACTTCCAAGACGCATTCGGCTGCAGCGCGAGCCATCTTCGCGGTAGTGAGGCGCACCTGTGCCTTGGCGTCCGCCATGTTGTAGAGCATGTCGCCGTTTCCGCCGGCAGCGGAGACGGCAAACCACCAGACGTTACGATCTAGTTCTTCGACGTGCGCAAGCATCCCGTACCGCTCAAGGGTGCAGTCGTCGTTGAGGTTGCCTTTCCAGTCGGATTCCGCCATTCGTGATAATCCCCTTCGGCCACGCGCTTCGTGAGTATACTTCTAAACGATAGACGCGACGGAGTTGGTGCATGAGCCAGATGAGTTTCGGCGACGCGGAATACCGGGGTAAGCGCAAGCAGACGCGGCGGGAGAAGTTTCTGGCGGAGATGGAACAAGTCGTACCGTGGGATGCGTTGTTGCGACTGATTCAGCCAGTGTATCCGGTGGCGGGCCGCGGGCGGCACCCGTATCCGATCGCGACGATGTTGCGTGTGCATTTGCTCCAGAACTGGTTCGGGCTGAGCGATCCGGCGATGGAAGAAGCGCTGTACGAGATCGCGTCGATGCGCCAGTTTGCGCGCCTGACGCTGACGAAGCCGATTCCGGACGAGACGACGATTTTGAATTTCCGGCGGCTGCTGGAGGAGAACGAGCTGGCACCGGAGATCTTGGGGCGAGTGAACGGCTATCTGAGCCGGAAGGGTTTGCTGGTCAAACACGGCAGCATTGTTGATGCGACGATCATTGCCGCGCCGAGTTCGACGAAGAACGCGGATGGCGAGCGAGATCCGGAGATGCACCAGACCAAGAAAGGCAACGAGTGGCACTTCGGCATGAAGGCGCACATCGGTGTCGATGCGGAGTCTGGCTTGGTGCACACGGTGGTGACGACGCCGGCGAACGAAGCAGACGTGGAAGTCGCGCCGGAGCTGCTGCACGGCAAAGAAGAGGTGGTTTACGCCGATGCCGGCTACACGGGGGCGGACAAGCGCGTCGCGCGCAAGCATTTGCGCTGGGAGATTGCCGCAAAGCGAGGACGTATCCAGGCGATGCCAGAGAGCCGTGCCAAGCGCGCAGTGCAGCGGCACGAGCACCGCAAAGCTAGCATTCGGGCCAAGGTCGAACACCCGTTCCGCGTCATCAAACGTCAGTTCGGCCTGGTGAAGGTACGGTTTCGTGGCTTGGCGAAGAACACCGCACACATCGTCACCTTGTTTGCACTCTCGAATCTGTGGATGGCGCGACGCAAGCTAATGGCGATGACGGGAGCATTGCGTCCGCAATTCGGAGGATGAGGCAAAAAGAATGAGCAAAAGGGCAATTCGCTGCGATTTTCGTCTGGTTTGGAACGCAATGCGCTCAAGATCGAGCTGGGCGACACTGCATCGGTAGCTTGTTCAGACCTTCCCTAGCAAAGAAGTATCGTGCGCATAAATGTTAGTGTCCTGAGCGTGACGCGCCGGGGCGCCTGCTTTGACCGCGACACCGCCAAATGAGGCGATTGCACAGCACGCCTCGTTCGATAACGATGCGCGATCTAGCGCAATGCTCAGGAACGACACAATCTCCGTAGGGACGGGCACTTGTTGCCGAAAGATTTCGGCGCATATCACCAGTCCTTCAGATGCGGCAGTAGCGTCGCCGGATACGGCGCGTTGCAAAATATCGGCGATGATCGCAAGAGCAATGGAATGCATCTCTGGCTTGGCCAAGAGCCGCACAGTCAATCGCTGAATGTTGTTGGCCATGCGCGCCCTCTGCGCCCTTCGAGACAACCATGGCAACGCGGCGAAGGTGTCCGCGCGTTTGGCTGGCTGGCCTAGCCGTGGAGTGAAAATCTACTTGCAGCTTGCATCAGCTTGCTACGGCTAGCCGGATTTGTTTGAGCGCCTAATCGAAACGATTTGTGCGCCAGTTCGCAAGCCGTCCAAATAGTCGGCCCACGCTTGCATCATGTTCTTTCGTTCATCCAGATATTGCGCCGCGCTTGTATAGGCGTCGCGCACCTTGTTGCTCTCGGCATGCGCTAACTGCCGCTCGATTGCGTCAGCGCGCCAGCCCATTTCGTTAAGCCGCGTCGATGCCATGCTGCGGAACCCGTGGCCGGTCATTTCTTCGCCGCTGTAGCCTAGACGGCGCAGCGCGCCAGTGATGGTGTTTTCGCTCATTGGGCGCTCACTGCTGCATAGCGACGGAAACACGTATCGGGATCGACCTGTGAGTGCATGTAAGTCACGCAGGATCGCAACCGCCTGAGTCGAGAGCGGCACAAGGTGTGCGGCCTTCATCTTCATTCGTGGGCCAGGGA